>Ga0265797_10001187_pt1 | contig 46410 bp, 52 predicted proteins | sample P2T30metagenome_FD_192433 | JGI IMG/M metagenome (GOLD analysis project Ga0265797, IMG submission 192433) | Plant litter microbial communities from East Loma Ridge, Irvine, California - P2 T30 | ecosystem: Environmental > Terrestrial > Plant litter > Unclassified | place: USA: California...
ACCGCACAAATCCAAGGGCATTTTACCGTCGCTTACCGATTGTGGCATGGTGGCAAAGAGGGACCAACCCCTATTTCGTGCCGTGGCGATCGGCAGGATTGAGACGAACTCCGGGGCCATCATCGATTTCATCCCAGCCATCAAGCCCATGTTATAAGCGACCCTTACTGCAGACCCTTTGATTTGTGTGAAGTATCTAAGTGTACCGCTCTTCGATTCGGGATATCTACCCCCCGTGGAGTGTGTCCGCCAGACCTGGCCGAATGCGGCTAGCGGCGCAAATTTCCTCAGAAATGCGGGACAGCGGTGTGAAGTTTTCAGGCCTTGGCCCAATGCACTACTCCTGGCTCGCTCGAGGGGCGAGCTTCCACGTACTTGGCAGTAGTGAAGGCTTCCCATAGGTCCGCGAGGAAAGATGTCTTCTTTTGCGCAATGTACTTGTCCCCAAGCAACGGCGCAATGGCAAACGTAGCCTCTTCGCAGTGATAGAAGGGAATGCGCCTGGGCTGTCAGTTTCAGATCCAACACTAGTTAAAGCGAATCTACTTACGGGAAGATGTGATGCACGACATGGTATTCAATGATGCCGTGAAAGATGTGGCGTCCAATAAAGCCGAATTCGCGATCCACAGTGGACATGGCGCCCTTCTGGTAAGTCCAGGCCCCATCTTCGTAATGAGGCGCTTCTGGGTGCGTGTGGTGGAGATAAGTGATAGCGACTTGCATGGTTAGTGAATGCTGTTTACACGGGTGGGCCAAAAAGATGCTTACCGATCCAATGGTTCATCCAGAGGTAAGGAAGACCGTACAAGAAGAAAGTGTTTCGGTAGCCTAGGGTCTGAGCGACTTGATAGAGGACTGCAAAGACGGCCACGATGCCTGCGTTGGATAGAAGGACGTATGGCTGCTCTTGACGAGTGAAGACGGGCGAAGTGGGATCGAGATGGCTTTGCTTGTAGGTCGGCACGGTGGATCGACGGCCTCTGGTAAGGCTTTGTGCGCCAGCTCCTGCGTTGATCAGGATGTAGGCTGGCCATCCGAAGAGCTGGTGAATCGCCAGAGTGAAGAGACTGACGATGGGTGTATCCGCCGCGTCGTGGTCCACGAGGCGTGTCAAGAAGCTCGGTTCGGCCTTTGACTCGGAGGTTGGCTTGCGGTTGGGCACGAAGACGGTGTCCTTGTCCATGTGGTTTGCGTAACGGTGATGACGGGAATGGCTGAACTTCCACGAGAAGAATGGGACAAGAAGAATGCTGTGAAGGACCCAACCAACTGCCGCATTGACTTGGAGATGGCTTGAGAAGGAGTCGTGGCCACATTCGTGGGCCAAAATCCAAAGCCCTGTGAAGAACAGACCTTGGACAAAACTGTAGAGGACCCAGAGCGGAATGGCCCAAGACGACTCAAGACGTGTCAAGCAGACGGCAGAATAGAACAAGGCGCTGACCGCCACGAGGTCTCGTGCAACGTACGAAAGGGATCTCAGAAGAGAGCGTTCGAAGCATTTTTCTGGGATGGCTTCTCGAAGAGCCTTGATTCCGGGCACAGAGGCATCTCCAACCGGTGCCATGTCCGGCGAGGTGAGCGTCTGGGTTGTGGTTGCACTCATGGTGGGTGGTGGAGGAAGAATGTGAGAGAGACGGAGAAAGGAAGAGGAAGGGAGAGGGCACGATTATCTACTCAGACGACAAAGCTGCACAGTCCTAAAGGGCCCTTGGTGCGTTCTCAACAAGGCAAGACGAAGACGCTCAGTGGATCAGATTGGACCCCTATGTGGAGTACAGTGTTGCGGAAAGTACCTAGGTAAGTCCTGGACTTAGCTTTGGAGACAAAGCTTTAGTCTAGAGCGGCCCGACGATAAAATCGAGGGATGGAATGCTGGAGCGGCACGCAAGGCCCGTTTACGCGCAAAAGTCGGTGTGAAAGATCAAGAGCAACCAAACGGCGTCCGCATAATTGCTCCTTTACTCGACAGGGCTGGGCGGCCGTTGGAACGGTCTACACATGGCTGCCAATCTCGTACCCAACGTGAACAAGACTGCAGATCTCATTCGCGTCAGCGACCCACATGGAACCAGGAGTGTTTGCTCAGTTTCGGCGGTTTTCATATCGCCTAGCTATCCAAACCATGTATATACCATTGATAAGTACCGGAGAAACTGTTTGAGATTGAGTTTGCGCAACACGGCGGCTCAAAACGGCTTTTTACACGCCATGGCGTCCGTTGCCACGCTTATCTCACGGCGCGAGGGCCCGTATGCTCAACAGACGCATCCTAGCCATAGAAAGCAGGAGGGAGGAGTCTTTGTCTGGGTAGCAAGCAGACTAATGCTACTACTGTGGGGTCCCGATGTCGTGGTCGCAGGAAAAAAAGGGTTCAGGCACATTTGCTGGACCCTGGAACTAGCTCCGAAACGACTTGGCGCCTCGGTAATCTCTACCGCCTGTGCGCCTCCACGCGCCCTCGGCTCTTCGCCTCTTCGTCGTCCATTTAACCATACTTTAACTTTCGGCGGCCATGCTCAGTGAGGCTGTACCTCGATTCTCTGCATGCCGTTGCTGCAAACCTAATCGGCCGGCGCGAGAACGCACGAGAATGTCGTATGGGGTATTCCGACACGCACGGGCCACCTCACCTGGGTAGCATTATCTACACCGGACACTTTGGTCTTCTCGCCAAGCGTGCCCGATATCTCCCTTTGACCCGATGCACGTTTGGGATGACGCTGTCCTGCAGTCAACAGGCATCGCCAACATCACCATCGTTTTGTGTCTCTCGTCTCAAAGCACGTCATGTGTTATCTTGGCTAGCTTATGTACAACATGGGTCCGTATAGCCGTATTCGCACCGACTAGCCTCCGCACTCATCGAGCCGCTTGACAGCTTCCGCTTCACAGCTTCGATAGCGCACTAACCTCTTCCACGAAGCCTCGCTCCCACGTCTCGAGTCCTGCTCTGGGGCACCAACCCAGTCTCTTAGCGATTTCACTGCGAGTCCTGCATGTGCTTGCGAATCCCAGCTCAGCAACTTGCTCAACACCACCAGTCAAGAGTTTGGCTCCATCGGCGAGACAAACAGACCTTACCGTGTTACTCTTGACTACGCCGGCGTCGAATGCTGCATTTGCAACCGCCTGCGACACCTCGATCCACGTGTGACGCCCATGTGCGCTGAAAACAACGCCTTGTTTCCCCTTGGGCAGAGAAGCGCCTCCCTTTGACAAGATCTCCACGAGTACCAGCTCGTAGAGCTCTGCCAGGTCCTCGATATGAACTAGAGCAAGAGATCAGCGTGCGTTTGTGACAGAGATTCGGCGGTAATAGTACCGTTGTCCCACACGCCCTTGCCGTCACCGATAACGATGGCTTCCCCTTCAGAGATCGCCGCTCGGGCCAATCGAGGAACTTGCAGACTACGCTTATTCCACAAGCCCGTTCCAACCTAGACGAGGTGTCAATATTGTGCGGGGCCGCAGTTTGCGGGGAGGCGTCGCTCACCCCGTAGATCAATGGAGACATGAGAACGACAGTCTTCACGCCTGACTCGAGTCCAGCATCTATCATGCCAAGCTCCGTTGTGCGTTGAATGTACTTTTTTACTGTGTTGCGCGACTTCTCATACGCATAGATGTTGTCCCTCGAGTCGTCGAATTCCAGATCGGGGTTGGATTCAACGTGAACACCCGAGAGTGGCTGGTCCGCAAGGTTCGAGACACCTGAAGTGTGGACCATCCAAGCATCTTTGCCAGTGGACTTCTGGCGCACCGAAAGACCCTCGATAAAGGCCGCAGCACTGGCGAGATGATAACCGAGCGTCATGTTGAAGATGACGTCGTACTGACTTGCTATCTCGACAAGGTGGTCAGTATCGTCCAGACCTTCGAAGCCGATAACCTTGACCCTGTCACCAAACGCAGCGTGGAGCTGTGCAACTCTTTCTTGGCCTCGAACGAGACACGTAATATCAGCGTCTTTGATCGCTGCATGTTTGCTGCGAAGCAGTTGGTGGAGCACACTGCCCCCAATGTATCCTGTGACGCCGGCAAGCAGAATCCTTTCCCGAGCCATGATTGGAAGATACGACAACGTGATACAAGTACGAGATATCGGCGATGATGATATATTGGCGGTCCGAGGATTGTCTGGGAAACCTGCCTACTTTTGAAGTGATGATTACTAAGAGGGTATTCAGACAACGGCTGGGTCAATACTATGCACCTCGATATACCTGCTCTACGTGGGCGAAAGACATCATCTTGCCCGGGGCCTCGCACTCCAATGGAGGCAGCGGAGTTCTCTCCGGAACTTTGCTTTGCATCGGTACTGCATTCCCGCCGTTGGAACTTTGTCTTAACAAAGTTTCGCTATTCTCCCGATACGGCCCGCTCCATCGGCATGATAACACATCTAGCTGCTGACGCGGCTGAATACAAACTCAACACCCTTGGTGACTGCACTACACAACTGTAGCATGGAAGAATTTAGAGTCATGCAGCTAGGGCAAAGTCCTTCATCTCACACACCCATATCTCCGAATAACGCATATGGCATTCATCGGCCTCATTCAACATGATACCTCATGATAGCTGCAGCGGTGCGGGCCGAATACCAAGATCACTGCAACCAGGCTTCCTACATCCCAGTCGCCTTGATTGTCTGGTGTTCCTTATGCGAAGATAGTTTTTGGCATCGTTCGTGTCGTTAGTATTGCGATAATCAGAGGTGACTCGTGGTCTGTGGGCTACGATGCAAAGAGGATAGACCGGATGTAATTAGAGTACGACACCACGCGCACATAGACCGTGTTGTCAGCACACACCAATCTCTCACCGACCTGGGGGCGATCCCCAATGACCTGAACCCAGGCCCGGTGCCCAAAGTCAACACCATCCTCGTGGGGTTTGTCACATGTCAGTGGATGTTACCGTATTACGGCAACTACTTGTTTGGTGCAACAAGTGCCGATTGAGATAAGACGACGCAAAAAGCCAAGTCCTGAGCACCCAATAGCCACGGAAAACCAGTCAGCTTACTCTGACCGGCCGTCTAGCTAGCGTCGGCCGACTGCCGAAGTATCTACCTGGATATGACGAGGAACGTGGGCGAAGTCAAACAGAGAATGAAGCTAGAAACACATGCACTGACGTTACGTGCATAGGGCGAACAGTCCTTGAAGTTAATCGACACTACGCTACGTCACTGAGGCTGAGATCCGTCGTATTCAACAGCCTCAAGTCTAGTCGCATTGCCGACGAAACTTGTGCCCATGATGCTTCCGGGTTAAAACTTGTCTGTAGTCTCGTTGAAAGAGTCGGTATATTCACTGAGTCATTTACCCTACTGCCGGTCGGTTTTCGGTACCAGACTTGTGGGGGTCTAGTTTACCCTCCACTGATCAGCCTGCGATCTAGCAACTAGTGTATGGCAATCGTCTGGGGACTCTGTATCAACCTAGCTTTGAGGGTCTCCAGGTTCTAACCACGGCGATCCCCAACGTGCGTGAAATTGGCGGGATCGCAGGGGGAGTGACTTCGGGAGAGTATTATAGCGATTGATCAAACGACCTGACTATAAGACGCCACTTCCACGTTAGGAGCCGTTAATCCAACGCTTCATCTCAAACCTCTTCATCGTATCTACCTTGATCGCTCACAATGAACGTCTCTACTCCAACTTTTCCATGGCATCTCATGCCGACCATGGACTCTCTCCCTTCTGCAGAGCAGTTCTCCACCATCGAGATGCACCCGCGCAATATAGTCGCAAGTCTCTTGGCCATAGTGATCAGCTTTTCTTACCTTCGATCTGTTACGAAAAAGACTGGCCTTGAGCGCTTCCCCGGACCGTGGTATGCGCCCTATACGGCCCTGCATCTGCGATGGCTCTTCGCTCGTGGCACGATCCACGAATATGTCGAGAAGATGCACAAGCAGTACGGCGATGTCATCCGTTTGGGACCAAGACAGCTCTGGATCTCTGATAAGGGAGCTATGAAGCAGATTCTTCTCACGATTGATCTACCCAAGGTTACCATGTATGCTGAGATCTCGAGAGACAGAAAAAGCCCCGGTCTCTTTGGAGAGATGTAAGTATCAGTCTCCCGTATTTCCTTGCGAAAGCGACGGTAGCTGACGCCGAAAACCCACAGCCGCCCCGTTCCCCACCGCAACCTCAAGAAGTTCCTCAGCCCAGCTTTCACTGTCTCTTCTGTCGACAAGCTAGACACGTTCTTCAAAGCGTGCACATCGATCTTGCTCAGCAACTACTACACTGAAGTCGACAAGGCTATCGCTCAAGATGCCAAGTCCAACCCCAACGGCGACTTCGAGACTGACCTTATGCGTGACTTGCACTGTCTTGCGCTAGACATCATGGGCGAGTCGTCATTTGGTAAGGGCTTCGGGCAGATCGACAAGATCTTCGATCCCAGCAAGCTGTTGTCCGGCAGGGACAAGCGCTGGAGCAAGATTCCCGACGCCATCTTCAATGGTCAGGCGAAGAGGTATGGGTTGGTCTTTGTGAAGAGATTCCTCAGGCGCATGGGATATGAGTGGGAGGTTGATTGGCCCAAGGAGATGACGTCTGCGATTTGCGAACTCGTCGACGAACGCGCGGCAGCTCAGGGAGGACACGAGAACAAGAAACGTATCGATGTCCTCCAGCACATGTTGGACGAGGGCGCGCGACCAGACACGGGAGAGCGTATGTCGAACCAGGACATCATCGATCAGATGTCTGAGCTCCTTCTCGCTGGATCGGAAACCACGTCTGGTACGTTAGATTCGTCCATGCCCCATTGCCACTCCTTAGCTCCTAGGTTGCGGCCTTCAAGTTTCCCTCTCCACCGCGCATCATAGTAGCTAACGAGGCGCCTTAGGAACCATGGCATGCCTGTTTGTGGAACTCGCACGAACCCCCGCCGCTCTCGAAAAGCTACTCGCTTCTCTTCCCGTCCTTGGCCCCAATGACCCCATCCTAGACTCAAAGACGGTGCGCACAGACCCACAATATCGCTACCTCGAAGCCTGTCTGAAGGAGAACCTGCGCATGAACCCCATTGCCTCGGAACTGGGTCGCCGTACCACGAACCAAGGCCACAACATCAACGGCAACGAGATTCCGCCTTACACGATTGTGTCGGCCAGCTACAGAGCGCTCCATCGTGATGAGAGGTACTGGCCTCAGGCGGAGAGGTTCTGGCCGGAGCGGTGGCTGGAAGGTGAGGAAAGAGAGGACGCACCCGAACCTGAGTAAGTCGCCCTGGTGATGAGACGAGATATTCGATGTGGACATTTTCTGATGTGAGATTGTAGTCTGGATGCTTACTTTCCATTCTCCAACGGCCGACACAATTGTATCGGACAAAAGTATGTTACCTTATCCCTCATCTTCTGCTGCGGCAGCGCACTAACATGCATGGCCAGCTTCGCATACGCAGAGATGCGCACAGTCTCGGCCAATCTTCTTTCTCGCTTTGCCCTCGAGGAGGCTGGATACCAGCAGATCCAACTCCGGCAATTCATCACGATGCAGTTCCATGATGGCAAGTGGAGAGTTGTGCTGAAGCCCCGCTGGAAGGATGCTGCGAAGGCTTAATGCGCGAGCTTTCGCGTCGCTACTGCAGCATGTTGGGGTGGACGGCGTTGAGCAGGAAGCACTCGATCGAAGAACAGATTGAAGAACAGATTGAAAGAAAGGGGAAAGCGCGAAGCAGGACCATTCTCCAGTTTGAGGGCACATTCCTTTTCTCTTTTGGTTAGTGCGACTAGGCAGTAGAAGGCACAATTTGATTGATTCCACCACCAACTCCCGTGCTCGTCTGCTTTCTTGCAACATGGCATGGCTCTGAACTGAAGCGTGAGGCGAGCGGAGGCAGCGGAGGCAGCGGAGTCAGCGGAGTCAGCGGAGTCAGGCTGCATGAAGGCAAGGATATCGACCCGGGCTGTGGACAGAGGCTCGGGCTTATCTCGCAGCCTGCAGCCAAGGCCGAAGTAGCAGCGCATGCCGTCAGCGAGCGTGAGGCAGCCCTGGAGTGCCGGAGGCTAGCGCGCCGCTGCACCGGAGCGCGTCAGGGCAACTCAGCAGCAACAGCAACAGCCTTGTGCACGACACCATGGCCATGGCCACGACCCGCACACGACATGTCTGAGCCCCGACGCTCGACGAGGGCGCGCGCCCGCGAAGACGCCGCCCCGGCTGCCCCCGACACGCCCAACGACAAGCCCGCCAAAACCGCCAAAGCCGCCCTGAAGCGCAAGCGGACCAGCCTCGCCGTCAAAGACGCGCCACCCTCGACGCCCGTTGCTGAGGGCGCGCCGCTGCCCCCACGACAGACGCTGCCCCTCCAGCTGGTCGACGGCGCGCCGCTGCCCACACTGCGCGAGCCACAGCCCCTCCACCTTCCATCGAGCGAATGGCAGACGATCCAGCAGAGCCGCGTCCTCGAGACGTCCTTCGAGCGCTCCAAGGCTGTCTGGCTGTCTGGCGCCAACTTCCGCACCTTCCATGCCCACTTCAACCAGCCCAAGAAGCTGGCCGACCGCACCGACGAGGACAAGGCCAAGACGGCGAGACAGAAGGAGCTGCTCAAGAACTTCCCCCAGGTCGGTGCCGACAGGGTGAGTGTGAAGCTCGTCATAGAGCCGCACACGCTGCCTATCCGCCTCTACGGCCCGCGCGAGGTGGGCAGACCAGCACAGAAAAAGGCTCCCGCGCCATCGCCCTATGCTCCCTGGCCAAACCACAACCAGCCCAACCAACACACCAAATACCAGGGTGGCCAGCCGATACAGCAGAAACCCCAGCCACGCCCACCGCAGCCCCCCAAACCTGTCCAGGCCGCGCCTCCGCCTCAGGCCCCCGCAGCCCCCGCCCCCGATCCCGTCATACACATGCTCGCCGCGAGAGCAGGAACAGATCCCGAGCTGAAGGCTGTCATGAAGATAGTCGCCGCTGGCTCGGCAAGCAAGGAGCAGCTCGAGTTCTTCCAGACACACATCAACGAATTGACGGCGATTCTGGCCAGGCAGAAGGAGGAAAAAGCGCCCAAACCAACTCCGCCAACGCAACCCCCCAAACCTACGCCGCCGCCGCCGCCTCCAGCACCGAAACACACAGCTCCTCCTCCGCTTCCCCGCCCAGTCCAGCCAGTCCAGCCAGTCCAGCAGCCTCTGCAGCCCAGCACGCCCAAGCCGTACAGTCCGGTCCCGCCCCAGGGACAGATGCAGCAACCCTCGCCTACACAACAGCCATATCCACCCTATCCGAACAACTTCAGCAAACCGCCGCAATACCACCCGCCGCCGCAGCTATCGACCTACAACCCACCCCCGAGGACAACATATCGCCCGTTGGTCTTCAGTTTTGTCCATGGCAGCGAAGACAAGTTTTACTTCCCTTCGTATAGTTTCATGGAATGGCTTCCCAATGGCACAGGCGCAAAGCTGTCCTTCCTCATCACCAAGATGAAGCCAAGGCCGGATCCAGTCGTCAAACCTCCGTCTGCCTCTGCTCAAAAGTCAATGCCAACGCCGATTCCGACTCTCGGTACTGCGACTAATGCTATGCCTGGCGCACCCCCACCGAATGCCATCATACCAACACCCAGCCCCACCAACCCTGCTTTTGCGTCCATACAACCCGCCGCATCAGCCCCCTCGGCAACCTTCGTGCCGCCTAAACCGCCCCAACGAATCGAAGATTTTGACGAGATGAACGAGATAGACAACATTGAATTCTACCAGCCAGTTACTGTCCTTCTACTAATCGAGCACGATGAAGGCGACGAAATCGCAAGCGCCTTGCCGCGCTCGATACGACCACCGCATGTCGTGGAGAAATACATGAACGAGGTGTTTGATAAGTGCAAAAGGGCAGAGGAGACGTATCTAGCCTTCAGACTGCCCAAAGACGGCGATGAGTTGCCAGAGAAGAGAATTAGGAGCGGCGACGTGACGCCTGCGGTTGCAACGCCGACTCAGGACGTCGCCATGGGAGGGATGGGTGGGTCTGCCAGTAGTATGGCAGAAAAGAAGAAAGCTGGACGGCCTAAGAAGAGTCTTGTATGAGATCGTCTGAACGTGTGCCGATATTGTGGAAACCTTGGAATAGTCTTGCGGTGTGTATGAGTACAAATGATACCCATTTCTTAGCGTCAAACTACACACATTCTGCTCCGGTATCGCGTGTCATTGATATACGGTTGCGAGATACGTGAGACGGTATTGTCTGAAGCATGCTCTTCGTTACACATGAGATCCGGAGCTGCCATCGCTCAATTCCGATGCCAAGATCTTCGCTGCGGCCTGCTTATCCCGGTTAGATCACCCGCAGTTGCCTATCTCCATGCATCTGTGCCCTTCGCGCGCTCCATTTCCGCAACGTCACCATAATCCTTTTTGCTTTACCTGAGGCCAGTGCTACGGTCGCAGTACTTTCTCTGCGTCGACATTCCCGACAGTATAAAGTATCTAGGCAGCGCAAGACCACGTCCTGTGACTGAAATCATGCCCAACCTCAAAGCCATCTTTACAAAAGCGTACTGGACATTTGCCATTCTAGGCATTGTCTGGGCCGCGTTTGTGGGCCTATTGGTCAATCCCACGGTACAAAGGCAGTACGTTTTGCTCTCATCATGACAGATGAGATGATGTTTGGAGTCGATTCTAATGTCTTCTCAGCGCTCTCTATGCCCATAAATTTCACACGGGGTTCTACCACAACGTGACGAATCCTGAAGAATTCGGCTTTGCGAGTAAGTGCATCTGTAACTCTTCCTCGGCTTGTTCTATCGCTGTACTAAGTACCCATGTGTAGAGGGGCAAGTACAACCCTTTTGGCTTACTACAGCGGATCAAGAGAAGCTCTTTTGCTGGCATGTACTTCCTCTAGATGTTTATCTGGAGAATGAACATGAGCTTTTTACTGCTGCTGTTTCGGGGGAAGTTGCAGAGGAGTTGAAGGGAACGATAGGAGAGAAGCTGTTGAGCAGCGACCCGGAAAGTAGGGTTGTGGTCAACTTTCATGGTGTAGGTTGTGCTTTCTTTCGATTCTTGACTTTCGGTTTGGCATGCTGTCCCTTTCTTTCCAGAGTCTTTAGTCTGAGATGAGAGTTTGAGATATGATAAGACCATATCGACTCTTCTTTCTTAGTTTTACATGGTTTCTCCCTCATTCTTCCGTCACTTAATCCACCGTTAACTCTTCTTAATATTTCCAGCTTATCTATCACTCATTCTAATCCACCCAAACAGAACGCTGGCCACATAGCCCAAGGTTACCGCCCCTCAACCTACCGCTCCGTCTCTGGCATCCCAAAAACTCACCTCGTAACCTGCGACTACCGGGGCTTCGGTCTCTCCACGCTCACACACTCCCCGCATATCCCCACTGAAAGCGGTCTAATAGCCGACGCCTTAAGCCTGATTTCCTACATCACCTCGGACCTCTCTCATTCAAGCACCCGCACCGTTCTCCTGGGCCAGAGCCTCGGCACCGCCGTAACAGCCGCCAGCGCGCTCTACTTCACCAATTCCACCTCCGAGCACCTCCCATTGGCCATTACATCCCCATCTGTAACATTCAAACCATCCCGTAACTTTGAAGGTTTCGCCGGCATCGTCCTAGTAGCCCCCTTCACCTCGCTCCCCCAACTCCTCAAGACCTACAAAATCGGCGGCGTTCTCCCCATCCTAAAACCACTGCAAGGCTACCCCAGGATAGCAAACTATCTATCCACTCGCATCGTCGACCACTGGCCCACCCTCACCCGCCTACGCGCCCTCATCTCCACCGCCTCAGCCAACAAGTCCGGTTTCCACATTACTCTCCTGCACGCACGAAACGACCAGGATATCACGTACTGGGAATCTGAAGCGTTGTTCCAACCACTGGCTACGCAAATGCTGACGGAAGAAGGGGTTGTGGCGGAGGAGGAGAGGAGAACGATTCAAGGGGCGAATAGGGTCAAGAGGGGTGCTTTTGCGTATAAGAAGGTCGAGGACGACAAGGGAGATAGGATGGTGGAGTTGGAGGTTGTGAGGTATGGAGGGCATAATGAAGTGGTGGGGTGGACGCAGGTTAGTCTTGCGATTAGGAGGGCGTTTGTGAGGAAGACGATGAGGCCGGGGTTGGACGTTGAGTAGGTTTTGGAGGAAGGGGTAAGTTACATTGGTTCTACCTGGGTTTGTTGAATTGAAGAAGAAGACGGAGAAGCAGCTGGATGGAGCTGGATGGAGCTGTTGAGGGGATATCATTCGTCGTCATATGGCGGCGTTGTTTACAACATTACATGTACAATACTTCTACACCTTTCTACCAATCCCACAAGAATACGCCAGACGTCCGCCAATGCAGATAAATCGATGTATGTCATCAGCCCTCGAATCATCCAGGGAGCTCGTTGTACCAACACCGAGCTTTTCCACGGCCCCTATCCTGTTTCAACTCCGATTGAGCTTAGGAGGCTAATCTTACGCATTCCTAGCCTGCTGTTCCTTCTCATACTTTGCCACAAGCTCCTTCTGCAGCTGCGGCGGCGCGGGACTGTAATGGCTAAACTCCATGCTAAACTCCCCCTTACCCTGCGTACTAGCACGCAACTGGCTGCTAAAGCCAAACATGCTGTTCAAACTGCAATCCGCATAGACAGTAAAGTCCTCCGGACCAATCTCCGTATCGTTGATAACAGCATTGCGCTTATTCAGAAGACCAACAACAGAACCCTGGAACTCATTCGGCGCCGTGATGGTCGTCTTCATAAGCGGCTCAAGTACCTGAGGCGCACCGGCCTGGAAAGCTTTGCGGAAAGCTTGCTGGGTGGCCATTTTGAAGGCCATTTCCGAGGAATCGACAGCGTGGGTAGCTCCGTCGTTGATGATCATGGAAGTACCCAAAACCTTATGGCCGAGAAGCGGGCCCTTGGCTGTGGATGCCATGAAGCCCTTTTCACAGGCGAAGAGGAACTTCTCGGAGATGGTGCCTCCGGAAATCTGTTGCTCGAACTTGTTCTCACCAGCAGCTTCGCTTGGCTCCATCCAGCCGACTACTCGCGCGTAATCTCCTGACCCACCACTCTGCTTCTTGAGCGTGTGGTCGAAGTTGACGCGCTTGGTCATTGTCTCGCGGTAGGCGACTTGTGGTTGTCCGGTTTCGCACTCGACGCGGTATTCGCGGCGCATGCGCTCGACATAGATGTCCAGATGTAGTTCTCCCATACCGGAGATGATGGTCTCTTGCGATTCGGGGTCGGTATGGACTCGGAATGTAGGGTCTTCGCGCGTGAAGCGGCTCATGGCTTTGCTAAAGTTGGGTGTGTCTTTGGTGTGCTTGGGCTTGATTGATAGGGAGATGACGGGTTCGGGTACGAACATGGAGGTCTATCGTGTCAGCTTGAAGATATGATAACAATAGTCTTAAAGTCTTACCATGGTGTATCCAAGATTACCGTCAGTGAAGGTATCTCCAGACGCGCAGTCAACACCGAACACGGCACAGATTTCTCCAGCACCAATTTCCTGGATTTCCTCCATGTCGTTGGAGTGCATGCGCACAATCTTCGGTATCCTGACCTTCTTGTCTGACCTCGCGTTGAATACATTCATTCCCTTTCTGAGCGTACCCTGGTACACACGGATGTATGTCAATTGTCCAAAACTACTCTCTTCTAGCTTGAAAGCCAGACCGACAAATGGCAAAGAGTTGTATGATACCAGCTTGACCGGTGCTTCTGCTCGCTTCTTGTCCAGTGCCATGTTCTCGACTTCGGAGGGGTTTGGTAGGTAGTCGCAAACAGCGTCGAGCATTGGTTGGACGGATTTGTCTGCAAGCGCAGAGCCCATCATAACCGGGGTGAACTTGAGGGAGATGGTAGCTCGTCGAATCGCAGCCTTGATCTGGTGAATTGTCGGTTCCTGCTCGTCCAAGAAAAGCTCTGCGATCTCATCGTCGACATCTGCAAGTGTTTCGATGAGTTTCTGCCTCTTTTCCTTGCAGAGCTCAACAATATCCGCAGGTATCTCGTCGGTCTCCCTAATGGTCTCGCCCTTGGGTCCTTCGTTGTAAATCGCCTTCATCCTGACCAGATCCACAACACCCAAAAAGCCATCCTCGCGGCCGATGGGTACTTGGAGAGCCGCAGCCGGTATGCGAAGCTTCTGGTTGATCTGTTCGACAGCCTTCCACGGGTTGGCTCCCATACGATCCATCTTGTTCACAAAGGAAATCCTTGGAATGTTGTACCGCCTCATCTGCCTGTCGACTGTGATGGTCTGACTTTGCACTCCGCTGACAGCACACAGGATCATGACGGCTCCATCAAGGACTCGCAGTGCTCTCTCTACCTCGATTGTAAAGTCGATGTGGCCTGGGGTGTCAATCAAGTTGATGTGGTATTTCTGGTCCTTTCCTTCATCGTCCTTCTTGATCCAGTCACAGAAGGTCGCAGCAGACTGGATAGTGATGCCCTTCTCACGCTCGAGATCCATAGAGTCCATCTTGGCACCCACAGCATCTTTGCCGCGTACCTCGTGTATGGCGTTGATTCGGCCGGTGTAGAAGAGGACGCGTTCGGTGGCGGTGGTCTTGCCGGAGTCGATGTGTGCTGCGATGCCGATGTTTCGCACTCGCGATAGTCGCTCCCATTCGACAGGGTCTAGGTTCTCGACGATTTTCTCTTGCGTCAAGGTAGAGGGGTCTTCCTTTGCTTGCTCCAGCCTATGACGTTCAATCAGCCTTCCATTGCTCTCTCGCCGTCACGGAACAAACATGGCAGCACATACACTTGCGCAGCTGCAGACTGCCATCTTCGTTGTGGCTCCGTGGTGTGGTTCCCTATCCATGTGTCTGTCTTGGTGCCGTTGGTATAGGGCGTGCGCGTTGCCGCAATGGTCGAAAGAGCGCATCGTGAAGGCGTCGCAACCGAGCGTGCTGAAGAGCGAAGACTGCTCGTGGCAAGTGATTGCGCCCGGAAAAGAGACTGAACCCTCATCTTGAACACAGGGGCGACGCGGGGTCTGCTGTCGCTTCGCAATGTCGAATTGCCCGCCAGGAAAAAGTTGGGCCATCGGAGTTTCGGCGGAGGTGCCAGTCACGTGTCGACGTGTGACCGCCCACCCTACCATAGGCATTGCACGAGTGGACAAGTAGACAGAAAGCCATCTTGGAGTGAAGAATGGGATTGTAATCTAATAGTGATGTCTGCCAGATTCTGCGAAGCCTATCGCTAAAGAACAACTATGCACGCAATAGTCCTATCCAAACCCACCTCCGCTCCATGTCCTTAGGTATCCGCCCGAATATCAGTTACGCCAAACAATCGCTCCAGAAAATGCTGTTGAGAAGTGAAAGAAGATGGGAGCCATACAGCTCCGCGCACATAATATCGCCCATAATTGTGCAAGATGGCATGGTACGACAACCTAAGACTTGACCAAGTGTTGCCGGAATACGACTTGAGAATTGTATACGCCTAGGTCAGAGGCATAATGGCCCTCGTCTACCGGACGGTCTCCTCTGGGAAGTTGGGTGTCTGGAGTTCTGCAACTGACGAGTCTACCTCTTGAACTGGAGTGGCTGGTTTGTGCGATTCGTGTGTTGGCTCATTGGCGATAGGCTCCTCGGTTGTCCGATCGCCATGTTCAGATTCCTTTGCGGGCTCATCTCCATCCTTGTGCTCCTCAGAATTTCCGTTCGTAACCACTGCCCTGGCCTTGGACACGACCTCTTCCGCCTTCTTCTTCCCCTTTTGTAGAGTGCCGATCTTGGAAGCGGCAGGAGCCTTACGCGGTGGTGATGACGGCTTTTCATGGGGCTTATCGTGTGTCTTGCTGGAGCTGGCGGCCGTGGGTCGCATCATGCGCTCGAGGAAGCCTCCTTTAGGAGCAGCACTTGCGGTTGAGGTGCGCGATTCAGGTCGTTTGGGCGCAGGGGGTGCGATGGAAGGGCGCGAAGTCTTTGGTGCCGGGGCCTTGGGTGTAGGACGGGTGTTGGTGGAGGGCTTGCGTGTGACCTTGGGCTCCTCGCCATGTTTGGCAGCCGAGGCAGCCGTCGGCGCAGTCAGACGGGTTGGTAAACCGACTGGACGAGTAGGAGACTTTGGGGTTGGCTTCTTAAAGCCTGTTGGGGACGTGCTGTAGCGTTATTAGCATTGGCGCATTGTCCCACGTGGCTCTGTCATACCTTTTGCGGGGGGCGGAAGTAGTGGGCTTGGGAATGGCAGGCTTCTTGTTCTCCACAGGTGCGGCCGCAGGCTTGGTCTTGGAGGCAGCAGCAGCAGCAGTGGGTGCCGTCGCTGAGGACGCAGATGTTGCAGGTCGCAGAGAGGTGCGGCTGGTCTTAGCAGTTGGAACCTTTGCGGCTGGAACCTTTGTTGCGGGGGCCTTGGCAACGGGGGCCTTGACAGGCTCCTTTGGGGCTGCGGGCTTTGTGGTCTTCGCAGCTGGACTAGGCTTGATGGTGGGTGCGGCCGTCTTGGGTTTCGTAGGGGTCTTGGGTGCTGCTTTAGGTAGCGGGCTTTTGGCAGGGGCGGCGGGAGCCTTGGCAGGTTTGGCAGTCGAGATGGCAGCGGGCTTCCTGATCTCGGGCTTCTTGAGCCCAGGAGTTCCATTGGCCTTGGCCTTGGTTACAACAGGTGTGGCTGCTTCTGAAGCAGGTTCGGTGCTCGGGGCCATTACTGCTTCAGCCGGCGCAGGAGCGGTCGCGTCGGGAACAGCGGCTTCGTCGGCAGGCGCAGCAGGTCGTAGAGCAAGCTCCTCTTGAGCACCCGTCACTGCCTTGTCTGTATTCTCGGCGGGCTGAGCAGCGGCTGGGGCCGGGGCAGAGGGCTCCTCGGTGGCAGCAGCTTCAGCTTGCACAGCTTCGGCTTCCTCTGCAATGGCAGCTTCCTCGATGACAGCGGCCTCCTCTGCGATGGCGTTCTCCTCAGCAACAACGGCGTCGTCATCGACGGCAGCGTCCAGCAGAGCAGGCTTGTCTTCGTCCACGACAGCCTCCTCGGTGGGCGCGGCAGGTCTCAGGGCGACATCCTCCTGCGCGCCTGTAGTAGCTTTGTCCGGGTTCTCGGCAGGCTGGGCAGGCGCTGCTTCTTCTGTGGACTCGGCTGGTGTCTCGTCGACTGGCACTTCTTCCAGCTCCGGAGCCGGCACAGCGATGTCGGCGGCCGCAGATTCCGGGAAGTCGGAGCCCTTCATGATGGAGCCCAGGTTGGGCATGTTGGTGGGTGTGTCGTCGCGGATGGGCGGCGCAGGCATGGAGGACTCGCGCGACGCGACGGCCTGCTCGGGCACGGCCTCGGGGATGGCGATGCTCTGGCGGCGCTGCTCCTTCTCCTCGCTGACGACCTTCTTGAGCTCGGCCAGCTCGTCGGTCCTGTCGTGGCTCACGCGGAAGCTCTCGCGGCGGGTCGCGTTGACGCTGTTGGAGGGCGTGCCCTTGGTCTGGCCGAGGTCGGTCGAGGCGTGGGCGGGCGTGGGCTCGACCGAGACAAACGAGGCGCGCACCTTGGACTTGGGACGCTCTTCGCCGCCGTCGGTCGCGGCTGCCGTGTCTGTCGGGGAGCGGCCGCGGGGCTCAGGCGAGGCAGCGGCGTTGCCGTTCTCGAACATGGCGCGGAGGTTGCGCACGCCGTTGGACATGGCTGCAGTGGGACGAGGCGAGCGTCAGTGGTGCTGGGGCGGCGGGCGTGGGAGCAGAGTGTTATAGGATACGTGGGAGATGGCCGTGGCCGCGCCTGAAACCCGGCCAATTTGTTTATGTACACGCAGTGATGGCGGCGCGACAGGGTTCTCGGGCGTTGCACAGGGAGGCTGCAACTTACAACAATGAACAATGCGGGTCAAGGGCTGTCGGGCGGCTGTCACGCTCGCGTTCAGGAACAAGGGCGGTGACAATGGGGAACCCCTGGGGACGTCGGTCGAGCAGGAAGGAGTCGCTGGTGCTCCCGAGTAACCAAGACAACTGCCCAAAGCATCATAGCTCCAGTGACGTCTGGCCTCGCCCTCGCCCAGCACAGCACAACAGTGCGCACTGCACATGCATTGTATAATCTTTCATTTCGACTCCGCATTCAATCCTCAGCCCCTGGAAGGCTCTCGCTGCACATCCGCCAGTCCTCCCTTCACTGCATACACCGCTCATTGCAAATGCCGCATCGTCTGGCAGCCGACAACGACTATCTCCGTCGGCACCACGCGAGAAAAAGAAAAAGGCTCCGATGCCATTGGCAGCTGCACGCGAATGCCACGGATGAAACGTCAGTGCCACGCCAATCATGTCGCATACGGGCGCAATTCCCTCGTAATTTCCTGGCTGTGGCCAATCAGCGATGATCCTCCTTCTCAATCCTCGTCGAGCCCGCACCTAAACGTGACGCATAGAGCAGCGCTTGAACAGCCGGACATGTTGGTAAAGCAGGATCGAATGGGTATCGAATTCAGAACATTAAACGCAGTTTACACAGGACTGTCCAAATCACCCTCACAGCTTCCACTCGCCGTCCCACACCTCAGATGCAAATCATCCGACGCAGCACCAATCCAGACTCCATAATCACCGCCAACAGCAGGAATCACCCAGTTCTGCGACACTACATCCCACACACTAAGATCCTTTCTTGTGACCCTCAGGCTAAGCGTCTGGCTAGCCCCGGCCTCCAGTTCCCTCGTCTTTTCAAAGTCACGAAGCTGAATAACGGGTGTGTCGACTGTGCTCTCGTTGGGGAACTGGATGTACAGTTGTGCGACGGCCTTGCCCGCGCGGCTTCCCGTGTTGGTGACGCTGACGGTGATGTCGTATGCCGTGTCGAATAGAGCGGGGTTTCCTCCTTGTGCGCCACCAGCTGGTAGACCAGGTTTCTGCTCGTTTGAGTAACCCGTGGGGTATGGGTATGTCGAAGTCGAGTTGCCAATCTTGGCTGCGGCATCGGCATCGTTCTTGTCGAGCCACGAGTAGAGGTAGCGCCAGATGCGGTTGAAGTTCTCTGGCCAGTACGCCTCGGAAGCCGGAGGGATGGCGGTTGAGTAGGTGGGTGTCTCGCCCTTCGCGGGACGAGCTGGCGGCGCGGCTGTAAGCCGAGTTACTGGAGTAATGGTCGCGTTGGCGAATGAGAACGACGTGTAGCTGAGTCCGTGACCGAAGGCGTACCGAGGTGTGATATTGGCCTTGTGGAAGTGACGGTAGTCGATGTAGAGACCCTCGGTAAAGGTATCCTGTGGTTGCCCAATCTGATATCCGACAAGGCTCAAAGACTGGGGGTAATCATCTTCAGAGTTGGGCAGAGTGTACGGCAGATGGCCTGATGGAGACACATCGCCGTAGAGAACCTGCATCAGTGAGTCTCCTGCTTCTTGGCCAGGCAGATGGGCGAAGAGGATCGCTTTGACCGAAGGCAGATCGTGCCATTGATCCATGAGAATGGGACCGACGGTATGTACCACAACCACAACGTTGGAGTACTTGGCTGCTACGTCCCTAATAAGCTTATCGCCATTGTGCCATAGGTTAAGGTTCGAAGAAGTCCGATCCCCTGGATTGTTCTCAACAGTAATATAGTTTTCGCCAGAGTCTGCAGTCACAAAGACGACGGCAGTGTCGCTCGGCGATGGGTTCGAGTTTCCTGGGAAGGCATCCGTGTTGAAGAACTGATAGTTGGCGCCACTGGTCTTGAAGCCGTCGATCGGGCTGTTCATGTAGGGGTATCTCGCTGAGCCAGATCCCCATCCCATTCCTAGTGTGCCTTTGTTGCATCCTTGGTCCGCGCACGAGTTTATCCCGTCGGGGTTCTTCTCCGCGTCTGTGCCAAAGATCTTCAGGGTACCGTTGGAAGACAGAGGTAGCAAGCCGTCCTGATTCTTCAAGAGTGTGATAGCATCGCGGGCCACTTCACGAGCGACCTCTGCATGGTTGCCCTGAACATCCACAAACTCATTCACGATACCTTGAGGCGAGATAAGAGCGCCTGGATAAAGAGGACCCTCGGCGTTCTGAGTGTTGGCATCGAAATTGGGTCGCGGGTAGTCCTGGTCCTGGCCCATCTTAAAGTAGGTGGCAAGAATGCGTGTGACAGCATCGTTCAAGCGGTCCACTGGGAGAGATCCGTTGAGAATGGCACGCGACTGCTCGTACATCCAGTAAGAGTTGCCAAAGAGTGGAATGGTGTGGATGTCTCCAGGCATGGACATGTCAAGTCCTGCGAGCGCCGAAGGGACACCGGAGATTTGAGCAAGCCAGTCAGACATGACGAAGCCCTGGAAACCGAGCTCCTCCTTCAATATACCGTTGATCAAGTAACTGTTCTGCGAGCATGCACTTCCGTTGACAGCGTTATAAGCAATCATGACGGCACCAACCCCGGAACGTACACCCTCAGCAAATGGCCAAAGATAGAGCTCATGAAGCGTGCGATCGTCCAAATTCGATGAAATGCCAGGCTTGACCAGGTTGTACATGCGGTACTCTTCCTGCTCGTTTGCGATCAGATGCTTGATTGTGGCTATGACGCCCGTGCTCTGGATGCCTTCGATGGAAAGAGCTCCACCAAAAGCCTGGAGAACAGGATCTGAGCCGAATCCTTCCCAGTCTTTGTCTCTGTTAGCTCAACCATCAAGGCTGGCTTCTGGGGATGCACTTACTTCTACCGCCACGCGGTTTACGTCCTAGCGGACCGACCGACGGTCCGAGATGAACGTTTACTCCCTTGCCACGGAACTCTTCGCCGATCGCAACACCACGACGATAGAGAAGATCCTTGTCCCATGTGGCTCCCACCGTGATGCCGGCAGGGAAGGCAGTGTTGTGATCCGTGTTCCTGACACCTAGAGGTCCGTCCTGCAAGCAGAGCTGAGGGATGCCTACTCTTTCTGCGCTGCCTGTGTTTCCGACGCATCTTCCCATGAAGATTCCACTACCGGCTGTGAGGTTGGTCTTTTCGGCAAGTGTCATGTTCGAAACAAGAAGAGATGCCTTTCGGTAGCTCTCAGTCCAGTCCGATGCCCATCCTCCATGGGGAGCTATGTAGAATCAGTATCGCTATGCTCGGTACAAAACTAGTCGGTCGATGTTATCTCCGATAACTTACCTGGGTAATATGGTGCCGCAACATATCCAGCTGGAACAGGATCACGTCGCTGAAGAGCAGCACCAGCGGCGAGCGTAGAGAAACATAGGACAAGAGAGGGAATCATGATGAAGGAATGACTGTAGATCAGCGAGTGAGCGTCAAGGAGGACGGTAGCCTACAATTAGGCATGGGAAGGAGATCACGGTCCTTTGTATAAAGAGCCCCTGTTTGAGCCAAATCCAACCCCGCAACACCAAGCCGGTATGGATATCGCATTTCTACCAAAACTAAGCGTGCACTAGCCATGGTGTTGTATAGTGATAGACACGGTGGGTAACGCGCATGACGGAAACAGGCATAAGACCGAGTAGTATTGTCGTGCGTCAAGGCTCAATGCTGGGGTCAAGGATTTAGGCCGGCTAATGATCGGATGCTCAAAAGGCGCATGACAATCTCGGAAGGGACTGCAGCTGTTACACAACCGCTAGGGGCAGCGCCATACGCCTGAGACAACCCAACTCTTCTTAACAGAGAAAGTACAAAGAGAAACGTCCTCGCTCACGAAGAAAAGTACATGCCTAATGTATATTCAAAGTGATTGGTCTTGAATTGATCTTCGTATCTCGTGTAGAGTGCTAAGTTCAAGACTGGGGTACAAAGTCGTTGTATTGCCAAGCTGGCGGTCTCCTACAAGCTGCCTGTATAGGTGCACCACGATCCGATCCGATCGAGTGTAGATTGCGAAGGCTTTGTCCAATGCGCCACGTGCAGCCATAGCAGTCATGCGGCACGTTGCGTCGAAGCCATGATCGTAGCTGAATGTATTCGTCTTCAGCCACATCAATGGTCCCATCACATATCAAGATACCCGTTGGCTCGGACAGTGGATGAAGGGGTTGCGGGGTGGAGATGAAGACGACAAGGAGGATCGTGATGATGGACAGGGGCAAGGCGACCTCGGCTGCACTGGCGTATCCCCTTTCTGCTTCCGGCACACCCATCGAGCTTGTTCTCCGCCAACCACCGCGCGTGTGGACCTATGATCTCATGTTCAAACCACACCGGCATTATGCAAAGTAGCAGGTACCGAGATGGAGTATTGGATGCGATCTTAGCATACACCAACCGGGCTGCTGGCTCGACTCGAATCCGAGTCATCGATCAAGGCCCCGGGGCAAATCTTGCCGAGTAGGGAGACAACTGGAAGCGGTGCCGTGGAAGAGTAACCTTGCCCCTTTGAAGTGCTGAGCGGTAAACACAAACCCAATGTTTCGCTTCACAAAAATGAGCACCTACGACGTGATTATTAAATCATCAGACGCCAGAGGTACTCAACTCGTGAGAAGTCGCCCAACCGCCTGTGGCATTGAGGCTCACAGGCTGGACGTTTTCGAATGTTCGTGCAACGAAAGCAAAAGGCCATAGCGGAACTCCAAGTTCCGCGAATGATTTGGGTCTGGTAGCTATGCAAGCCCGAAGTTGATCCGACATGTTCAGCGAGTTGGGGACCAAGCGAACGCGCCTGCTACGATGGTTGTAAACCTTGGAAGCATACAGTATACTCGGAGAGGACCTCGGGACCATCGGGGCACACGACAGTTGGTTCAACAGAGTGACCAGCTGGGTGGGTACCGAAACACATTCGTTGGGGTACTGAGCAGTTGCTATTCTTAATGGACCATACCCAACTTCGATCCAGAATGTTTATTGCTATTCTCCGGGCACACGGTGCGGAGTGCTCTTTCCGCGGTTTAATGGTGAATGAATTGCAATGAGTGACGATGTTGGGGTGAGGAGGCTTGGTGCATGCTGTTTATCGATTCTGGTGAGTTCGGATGCCGAGGTTGGGGCTGTGTGAAAGGCCACGCTGCAGCGTCAGACGAACGCTTCTCTGGTACGACGTGACCGCTTGTCGAACCGAGAAATTCTTTGTATGATGCACTACCGAAACGCATTTTCTAGTCATCTACGGCTTGGCTATGCCCTTACTTAGAATACCTACATAGTAAAGCGCGGCATTGCTGCACCCACACAGGTCTGCGTTGCAGGTGCCGTCGAATCCGATGCAGCTGCAAGCGACGCGGTACCGCACTTGCGAAACACTGCTACAGCACGTCAGGCATTGATCTCCAAAGCTCCAGTTCGTCAGAGGCACAGCAACGGCCGGCAGCAGTTCGCGGGCGCTTCTCATGGGAGCCTTGGACAGAACGTGCTTTCGGTTCTTCCCGCGGTCCCGCTGTGATGTGAATTCGTGTTTGCTGAGACCCACAACCCACACTCGCCCATCCAGTGGCCGCGCCTATCGTGAGCGCCTCGCGGGCTATCGGGCGGCCGCATATTCTTTTTGCGTCTTGAGGTCGGCTATTCTCAAGCCCTCCAAGGTTCCCTTGAACTCCCTGAGCTCAGTGCGCCGTTTCGAAAACGTCTTTGGAACGGGTTGCTGACCTTCCACTCCACGTTTCTGCACATGCATCTATCTGCAGGTCCCCGAGCTCAGCCCTACTGATTATTGATGACTACGACATCCTACAGGTGTTCGACCAGATGAGGCACCCCTTGCCCTTGTGTCGCTTGCCAAGGTCTTTATTTGGGCCCTACTTATGCGCTCGCCGAATCAGATTAGCCGCCCTTTCCCCTCCATCGCTGCCCCTCCACCACTCGCCAGCGAGGATATTCTTAGACACAGCCGCATCAGGGAACACAGTGGGATATTCTCAAACAGGCGCTTCCGCTATAGTCCCCCTTCCTTGTTCGAGGGACGAACCGCTCACGGTTTGTGCTTCGGCCATTCACAGGCCCAATTTGGGCCTGCCCTGGTCCCTTTTCATGGCGCTTGGAGCCACGACCCAGTGAACAGCCTCCTCTTCGCCTAGTCGCACATGCCGTTCTCGGTAGATGAAGATCGATCCGGCGATTACAGAAACATGTCCTGGTTTCAAAACAATTCTCCGAGTGGCCTACTGGTCTTTGTCGTGGATGGAGGCTCTGTATGCGGCTCACTGTATAAAGATGTTGGCCATGCCCCCTTGATAGAGCCTCAGACAATACAGACCCAAAGGTACGAACAGCAGTTGTTTCATTTCTACTCGCAAGGATATCTCCTACCTGTCGTTCCTCATCCGTCACTCTCGTTCGCCTACGCCAACACTCCCCTAATCATAATACGCTACTCTGTCGCTTCCATTGCTCTCATCTTCCTCCTCGCCGCGTCTTTCCTATCTCCATTCTCGTCATCACTTTCTTGTCCTACTAGTCTTTTCATTCAACTGGTCAACATGCCTAAGATTGAAAAGGGCCCGGCGCACCGCCTTTCCGTGTCGACCGCATCGGCCGCAGGCGGAACTCGCAGTTCCTCTTGGTCCGCTAGAGATGATGAGACGCTCATTCAGGCCAGGGCTCAAGGCCTCAACTGGAACCAGATTGGACCGAAGCACTTCCCTTCCAAGACCCCAAATGCCTGTCGCAAACGGCACGAACGGTTGATGGAGAGGCAAAATGCGGAGCAGTGGGACGGCGTGAAGCTGGACGTACTAGCGCAAGCCTATATGGAAGTTCGAAGGGACATGTGGAGCATGTTGGCTGCCCGAGTTGGAGAGAAATGGCAATTGGTAGAGACAAAGGTATGTCATGCGTGATTTCGTACTCTTTGAAGCACCTGGTGTTGACTCTACTCAGTGCATGGAGAAGGGTCTCAAGAACCTCACTCAGGCCTTTAGGTCGGCACAAAAGAAGCTCGAGAATGGTACCTACCACGACCATGAAGATAGTGGCGTAGGCATTTCTGACCTGGAAGAAGAACAAGAGGATCCCCATGTGGAAATGCATAGCATGTCTACGATTCCCGAAAATCATTACTCCGCATACCCAAGCTACCCGTTACATCAACACCAACATCAGCAACGGGTACCGAGCATCCAGTCTATGCTGCAGCCAATGCCACAACACCAACATCACATGCAACAGCCGATGCAACAACAAATGCAACAGCAAATGCAACCACCGATGCAGCAGACTATGCAGCAGCCCATGCAATACGCTTCGCATCACCTCCCACATCAGCAATAATATCGCAGTGTCATTGCCAGCCGGCTGACTCCCTCTCAATGTCTCATATCTGTTTTACATCTCGTTGTCACGATCGCTACGAACTCTCAGCTTACCTTAGAAGCGGCAAGCAGTCTCTTTTTGTCCCAATACCCCCCATTGAAGACAGTCGATACCACGGGCAACCTCTCTGGTGGCTTTCTCAGGCACGCATCACCTCGATGATGGATTATAGCCAGTCGTACTGGCAGTCACCTTATACCCCTTGAACCTACGACATTCGCACGGAGGACTGTAATCAGGAAGGAGGAACCGGACATTCATTCCCATCTGGACCGGGTATGCGAGGAAGGCTTAATGGGCGTTTTTCATTTTCGAAGTTTCCAGTACATGCTTTTCATGGTAACACTTGGGCATGGAGAGGGCCCTTATCGATGATGTAGCCATATATTTCTTGTCAATGTTACATTTTTTCATCCCTTTATTCCACGTCGCGGCCATGGTTCGCAATGGCTGTCATACTGTCACACATCCGGAGCAAGTCCGATCCGTTACTGTACATATCTCAGCCTACTAGCAATCACAGAGACTCGGCTGCATCGATTTTGTGATCGCCCACGAGTCATGACAGTAGCCCTCATCGAGCGCTTCATTCTCAAGTTTGAGCCGTTGTTGTGACAGCTACAGCACAGCCCCCCACATGCACTCAGCCTCACACTGCACCTATATTCTACCCCACTCCGCAAACTCCCAATACAAACTCGCAGCACCTTGCAGCCCCCAAATATACGTATTCCTGCAGCGGCACGATAGCTATCCGTCGGCTTACCACGCGACAAACTCGTGCGCACGCGCGGGCTAGCAGTCCATCTCGGGCCCCGGACCTCGATGGTGCCGCACTAAAAACGTATCATGACATAACCACCGTTTTGGCCGCACGCGCGCTTGCTGGCCCCCAATCCGCCCTTTGGCTTCTGCGAAGGTGGACGCGAGAAATTACAATGTTTGAGCGTGTGCGATTGCGCGATGCCCCGAGCCCCTCTGCTTCGCGTTCCCTATACCGATCCCCTCCCGGCACCTAAGCTGATTCCTGCGAGCGCGACGACGGCGAGCGGTGCCATCGCAGCTTTGGTCGACTTCTTGTCGCCGTCCCTGTCCACGTCTGGTGCGCCTTCGAGGGCGGCGCAATCGAGCCTCTCGACTCGGCTTGGTCGGGGCGAGCATGCGGGCAAGACGCTGCTGCTTACGGGGGCAGGTATCTCGGTAGCGTCTGGCTTGGCCGATTACAGAGGCACAAATGGCACCTACACACTGAACAAGACGTACCGGCCCGTCTACTTTCACGAGTTCTGTGACAGCCACGAAGCGAGGAAGAGGTATTGGGCGAGGAGTTTCCTCGGCTGGACGAACCTAGAGAAGGCCAAGCCAAACAAGGCCCACGAGGCTTGTGGCGAGTTGGGGCGTATGGGTGTTGTTGGAAGTATCATCACGCAGAGTATGTTCTCCCTGGCAAACGTCACAGCATGCTAACGAGTTGAGCAGACGTAGACTCGTTCCACCCAACGGCGCACCCAGACCTCTCCACCATCGAGCTACACGGCTACCTGCGCAACCTCGTCTGCCTCACCTGTCGCAACGAATATTCGCGCCGGGCTTTCCAGAGCCAACTCACCACCCTGAACCCCTCCTGGGCCGCTTTCCTCGCCGAGATGATCGAATCGGGCGCCCTAGACACCGAGAACCCCGACGAGCGCCGCAAGAAAGGGCTCAAGTCGAACCCAGATGGTGACGTCGACGTGCCCAACGCCCCGTACACCACATTCCGATACCCTCCGTGTCCGACGTGCTTGGAGAAGCCGCCAAAGCGCGCAGACGGAGGCAAAATCCACGTACAAGTCGACAAGGATGGCGCCTGGGACCCGGCGAGCGAAGGCGGAGTGCTGAAGCCTGCTGTCATCATGTTCGGCGAGTCTATACCCGCTGCCACAAAAGTCGCTGCGGAAGAGGCAGTCGATGCAGCAGGCAGGATACTCGTCATTGGAAGTAGTCTTGCGACGTACTCTGCCTGGCGGCTAGTGAAGAAAGCAAAGGACATGCAGATGCCGATTGGGATACTCAACATGGGTGGTGTCCGGGGCGAGGAAACCTTCTTTGGAAACGTCGCGGACACCAATACTGGCCGGGAAGCTGCGCGCTTAAGTGAGAATGCGGAGAAGGTTCTACCCCAGGTTGTGAGGATACTGCAGGAGATGAAAGAGACGAAGTAGAACATGTACGAAAGATGACGAAGTCAACACTGGCTCGGCAAGATACCATTGAGTCAATACGGTAATCAAGTTTGCCGTGAAGGCCGCCAAGCTAGCTAAACGATGCGCAGCATTCTAGGTATAACTTCCCATCCAACTCCAACGTTGCGTAAATGTGATATCATGTGATGAAGCAATTCATCCACCCGATGCGCGCCTGTACTGCGCGTGGGAAGAAGACAACCGGACACCCAACCCAAACCCAAAGAAACCTTACGCAACACATTCACTATCCATTCCCTCTCCCCTTTCCTCCCCATCAATGTCCTCAACAACCATCGTAAACCTGTCTTCCTTAAGCTTCATTCCCGGCGCCATGACCTCCCCCTTCTCTCTCTTCTGTATCAGCGTTCCCAAGTCTCTGCCTGGAATCGCCCTCAGATCCTCACTACAGCTACGGCAAATCCGCAACTGACACCACGTACACGCCCACTTCCTATCTTTGTCGTTCTCATGGCACACCATGCAGCCCATGGGCTGGAAAATATTGTTAGACCAGATGTTGTGGCAATGTCTTGTGTAGCAGGAGAGTTGTGCGGGCGTGATACGTGGAATGTAAGACACGGGCAAAGGGATTGGTCGGCGGGTTAGGGGCTCGAAGGGAGGCGGTGTGGGTGGCGTTGTGGGCTCTGTGCGCAAGCCGTCAACGGGCGATGTTGGAACGGAAGGTCCTGGGAAGGGGGAGAGGTTGTAATCTTGGAGGTCGGATGATGTTGGGCGGGATGATGGGGCACTTGTGGGTCGTTGGAAGCCCGGGGATGGTTCGGGTGGGTCTAGTGATGTGGTGCGCATGGGTAGTCGGGTCTCAGCTGGTGGAGTGGTGCTTTGAAGTGGTAATTCCGACATTGCGAGGTATTCTTCCTGCTCTGTTGACTTTTGCTGGGTCTCAGTGGTGGCAACAGCAGGTTCGAAGCTAAAAGGCCGCCTCTCATCTTTCGGTGGTGGCAGTGGGGTAACCGGAGAGATCTCAGCATCCTTCTTTGCTAGGACTGGCTTCAACGTCGGGGAAGGTGTCATCTCAGGCGTAATGGTGTGCAATTCCATCGTGGGGATTGGAGGAGCCGGCCTCATTGCCTACGAGATCTCAGTCAACATACAGTATTCTTCTTTTGGAACAGGATCCAGGTACCCTTGAGTTTGCGAACATCGCAACGCAGTACGACAACTATCGTACAAGTACTGGGGAGGGAAAAGGGAGGCAAATATATACCTTCAAGACATTGAAGCCTGTGCTGCTTTTGCCGCGGAAGTGAAGGGGCGATGCCGGGGCTTTGATACGAGGGTTTGAGGGAAGACCCGTGAAGACTTTCTTAGGTGGTACAGGGACCCTGGTGTCTTGTTCTTCCTCTGGTGTCGGTGGGAGCTCTGCTTCCGTCTTTCGTAGCTTTTCGGCGGGCTGAGGTGCGGCAGCCTCGGGCATGTTTGCTTGACTGTCGACACTGCCTTTCCTTGAGACAGCATCTGATCGCTGGCTATCAACGCTCAAGTTTCTGGGCGCTGATGTGGGGGGCATTGGAGCGCCCTTCCTTCCTCGCGGTCCGTTATTCAGTTCTGCCAGACTTTTGAACTTCTTGAGACCTTGGTCTGGTACTGCTTTGCGCCCAATAACCGATGATGTGGTTGTAGTAGACGTCTCCGTAGAGTCTCTGCTTTCGCCTTGGGAAAGAAGCGAATCGTTTCTCGCGAGATCCGTCGCTGGCCTTGACGATTGGCTTCCCGTATTAGACTGCTTAATCGACTTCCGCCTCTCGGACTTTGCAGGTGGTGGAGGTGGAAGATCTTTCTCCTCTATTGCTGAAGAAGGGAGAGACTCTGATCGTGCTGGAAATGCTGGGGTAGAGGGCACAGTCGCTGTTGAACCGTTGCTGATGGTAAGCTTGAGAGATGCTGGCTTAGATTCGCGAGAAAGGCTACGTGACTCGATCCTCCTCCTTGGTCGAGGTGGGGAGCCTGGCACCGGACTCCTTGGGAGAACAGGTGCGTCTTGGTCATCTGTTCTCTGTTAGCACCATTCGCTCAGGTTTATGATATGATGGCTTTGTCCATGCGGCTCTCTGAGCGACGACAAAGCAACGATGATGTATCACCACGCATACAGCACATTGGCATGCGGAATCGAGGTTGCAATATGACACACAGTCTGTACCAGCGAGCTCTTGATGAATAACCAAATATGGATGCAATCTTTATAATAGAATTTGTGTGATCTCTGCTTACCTCGCAGCTGAAACTTTGCTTCCATTCTCAACGCAGCTGGAAGCGGTTTACGTGCGACGCTATCTGATCGTGACGGCGGCGCAGGAAGCTTTTTGTCCGCAGGTACGGGCGACCAAGTTGAAGGAGATGCGTCGCCTCGGCCAAAAGAGTTGCCATAGTCGTTAAGTAGTGCGCTGACAATGTCTTGTCTGGATGCAGGCGCAGATAACATGCTTTGTTGAGCCATGACGTCGGCCATCGTAGGGTCGAGATATGGAATGTCGTGTATTAGTCCAAATGGAGGTAGCGGTCAAGGAACGGTGTCGGATGTATGAAAAGTATTCGAGAAGACGTCGATAATGAATGTGTCTAAGGAGCGTGGTGGCAACAAAGAGAGTGACAATGCCGTGAAGCAAGATGAAGAGACAGGCCAGCCCGATTAATATCGACTTTGTCAATTAGTACAAGTCATGAGGGAATGAGAGGAGTGGAAGGGACACGCATAGCAAACCCTCGCGGCGAAGCTGGACGTCTCAGGTACAAGAAAGTGCATGGGACACGGCTGGCAGAAGACTGGTCGGGCCTTTCAAACGCATGAAGTGTTTGACATAAGAGCCAGGAAGAGGCTGGCCTGGCACAGCTGACGACCAACGGCTGCGCGGATCATCCATGCAAGGATGGAGGGCGTTGGAGATGACAGGACAGTCCACAGCTCCACCGCGGCGCGGGAAACCAACGTTGGTCTGCTGAAATGGTCCACGGGGTATGCCGGCCGACCTGGCAATTCCTTACCACAGCCGGTCTTGACATGGACGCAATCAAGTCCATAGCGCAAATCAAGTGCATGTTATCGACGTTGTACAGAAGGTCCGACAACGGGAAGCTGAAGCACAACGTTGATGTGTAACGTCCCAGGCGACCGCTTTCTGTCAAATCACGGCACCCCGCAAGGCTGATCACCACGTGACGAGGGTCCGCCACGTTTCAGGCTTGTTCGGAGGAGATCGAGAAGACATGCCGAGCAGGTGATCAGACCCACAGCCGGACATGCGCTGACGTATGACGCTTTCAGATCCACATATCGTCCTTGTCCGCCTTACATGGAGTCACCATATCCATCGCGCGCTATGCTGTAATTTCCTTTTCTTCGGAAACAAGTGCGTCGGCCGAAACGAAATGACAGCGACGGGGACAGGGTATAGGCAAATCGTCAGCGGGAGCGGACCCAAGGGCGCGATCGTGACGGATAGATTACCTGGTTATGTGGCATCGGTGACCAAGAATCCCAGGCTCATGGGTTGCGCCATGGCCCTTCATATTACACCGACAGACTCACAGCCAATCACTAATCAAGCCCTCGATACTGGTATTCGTGAAACGAGTTCAAAAAACTGCTTTGTGCGTAGCTGACTTTTGATCATTCGATCACTGTGCAATGTTATTGGTGTACAGAAAAGACGCCTCACTCATGGCGAACTGTGTACACGTCCAAGTGTCTCGTCGTGCCTCGACAGGCCCGATCGCGGCGAAAGCCAACGTTATGGGCCAGAGGACCCCATGACTATCCCGCCAGGTTTGCAACAATCCAAGACGGCCAAAAAAGAATCCCCCCAAGCGCCGTCGCTAATGACCTGTCGATCCTGATATCAATAATGAATAAGGTAAAGTATTTACAAGTATGGAATGTATAGGGTATCGCTCCATCACTGGAAGAAGTAAAGTAAAAACATTAAGATCAAGCTTATCGTGGGTGGGATTGTGGTGGTGGTCGTCGTCGATGCAGCCCCTTTGAGTGGGGCGGCTGTGACGTTGACAAACGTCGAGCCGCATGCTATTGATATTTGCTGAGCGGCCGAGGTATATGTTTTTGAAAGAGGTTGTGTGGCGTTGTTGCTGTAAGTAGCAAATACACCCATTGCTTGTTGCAAACACGAGTTGCAGGTTGGCCTTGATCCGCCGGGAAGTTCTTGGCCAATGGGTAGGTAATATGGGTAGGCATCTCCCGGTGATGACATGTTGCTGACGGCGTTCGCAAAGCAATAATTTCCCTCGTCATCATGCAAACAGCTTGCTTGGTAAGACGGTTGGTATGCAACGAGGCCATTGTAAGCCTGTAGCACCAGGGGATTGTCGGTGTCGTAATCGGCCTTGCATGCCATTTCCGATAGCAGCTCCACTGCGAAACTATCCAGGATAGGTTTGCATTGTGCTGCATTTACTCCACATGTTGCATCGAGAGTCTGTGTGATGCGTAGTGTAGATTTGGAGGCGTCGAAGAAACCGCTTGACGTCTACATGGTACTGATTAGCCACACTCTTCTCTCTCGTATTATTGAAGTACCATACCTGCAATAGCAAGGAGAATGGGTGGCAGTCATTGAATGCCTGACTCTGACGCAGGCGATTAAGGAAGTTTGCGCATGAGTTGGTGAAATTATTTGATAGGCCAGTATCGAATGCCGTGGGGACTTTGAATCCGGTGCCAGAGCCATCAGAGTCTGTTGTAATGGCGCGTTCCGAAAGAGTTGCAGAGGGTGTGCGGGTAACATCGTCGTCGCGTTTTAGAGGAGGCATCAATCGCGACGCGGTGGGTGGTGGGCTGAGATCCAGGTACAACGCCGATCCTATCCAGGCAAGGTCGTCTTCGACGAGCAGGGCCGGTCGATCACCATAGGCTTCCGTTGCGGATACGGGGGCAGCCTGGGAACTGCAGGATAGAGATATGACGAGCAGCAGAAGCAGCGCGCGAAACTGACGGCCGATGCGTGGTGACACTCGAAGATATAAGGGGACACCGCGGCAGCGGTTTTCGTGTTGCCTCCTCCGCGTTGGCAGGGGAGCATGGTGCGACAGGATCGCTACCGACTCGCATTCGAAACATTGAGAACCCATCTCCAATAAACGGTACTATAGCAGTCGAGGATGCTATTATTAACCGCAGAATCTCCTCGGAATCCGGAGGCCCATGGCCGTACGTAGGTACCGTTGCTGTGACCAGGAGGTTTGCCGCCACTGTCAATGACTGCCTAGGTACTTTGTCCAACCTCAGATTCGGGTACCTTGCAGTGGTTCAGCAAGTGTCCGAGGGCTTTTTGCGGGCCGTCAGGGGTAGGGTAACGGTGGTGACTAGGAAAAGGCAAAGAGTGACGGCCAGCTGGGGGGACTTGCTTATCAATGTCGATCGCAGCCAGAAGAACGGCACGAACAGCCTTTCGTCGATTTATTTAGCAGCCAGAACGTGTCCAAGCATGAGGAGCGGCCGGCCCTTATGATGATTGCCATGCAAGCAGCGAATCCTTCAAGCCACCGGCGCCCATGCCTGGCCTGCGAGCAGCTAACAAGCCACGACGGCCCCGTGCAAGCAAAACTCGTTTCTTCGGCTGATGACTGGCACGCGATGCGGGTAATAGAAGCTTTCGACCGAATCACGGTCTGTGAGCGGAATGACTATGATAGGCTGGATATGCACTGGTTTGTACAATGCAATAAAACGCAGCCAAATCGAGCGACGTTCTGGCCAGAAAAAACGGGACGCGATTGTCTCTGGCGGCGCGGTCCCCAACGCCTTCGCCAAAGGCTGCCCCCTGCGCGGCAACAAGGCTCACACTACAGCGCCAGAATGCAGCCGCTACAGGGCATGTCGCGAGGGGCAGCGCTGTCAACGTAACTTTCCGGCAAGCGTTGGAAGTTGCGTTGCCCCTCCGTGGCGCGGATGATGATGTAGATTGTGTTGTCCTGTTGAACATGGAGGTGGACTCGTTGCGCAGTGCGTTAGTGCCGGAGGTATAGCCTGGAAGTCGCTGCAACTGTCTCGCCGTCACGGCACCCAACACTCTAAACAGTGTCGCCAAGCCAATAAGCCACTGCGAGCCACGCCCCTATCGGCTCCGTTCCTTAACATCTTTCGTGTCTCGGTCAGCTACAGAGCGTGAGTCGATGTTCACATTGGACCACACGCCCGCTCGCTGGCCTCATTCAGCGCGCGTGGCCGGTCGTCTTCTCACGTCCCGACGTTTGAGGGCAGGTGTGTAGGACTAGCGAAGAACTTGTCCGTTACCCAGCAACCTTCCTGTCCGGCGTCCTGTGCCTTTACCAAGACTGCTCAATATCGTCTTGTCAGCAAACCAACATCGATGGCTATGTTGGCAAGCGGCGCACGTATATGATACCGAGAACAATCTGTTTGCACCCTACAAGTGACCCCGCCCCCCTATGCACTTACCTATTCCGTAGGCATACGCCGCATGGAGTGACTACCTGTTCCTTGCCGTTCTCAAATGTCAGCTTTCGGCCACTGTCAAGCGGCAGTGTTAGTGCTCACGTTCCGGCTCTCCACATTATCAAACGCGTGTAGCACACCGCTGTGTGTAATCGCCATATTTCAACATGAAGATTTCTAGGCCGATACACATTTGGGTCTGAGTTGCACATGAGACCTAGCCAACGACTTGAATGCACGGCGATCGCATCGGAGATCATGCCAGAGTCTCGGAAAGGACGGTGCGTCAAGATCTAGAATCAAGCCATGGCCAATCCATTGAGCCTAAACTACCTCGTTCATAGCGAGCATGATATATACCGATCGCTCGGCATCTGCAGGCTTTGGACGGACATGAGGAACCGTTCGGATGATTCACAGATGTGAACTTGTGGAGACGAAAGAGGTCATTTTACTTGCCTTGGGTACGAGTACTTGCTCACAACGTAGCTGCAGCATGCTAGATTGAAGTACACTGATACTCTTGCGGATGCGCGCCATGTACCTGGACAACCTTCGAGCACATAGAGTGCCCAGAAAAGATTTCACGGCAGTTCATGCATCTTCTCTCATCAGGTGCAACATGTCACTACTACAACGAGAGTATATGATTACAGGCAAATTTTGTACGAGCACGTATATATCATGCACTAGAGGACTCTCGATGCAGTCGGTAGTTCAGAGAAGATGCACTTCTCGTGACCATGGCCCATGGCCCTACTGTTCAACAAATGACACTACAACAAGACCTGAATATTCAGCAAACCAACACAGCACGACTGTACCCACACGCATACTTTATGTTTATTACTAGATAGTTGAAGAAATACCTAAGAGCAGTCCTATCCCTTCCCGAATCTAAAGAGACTAGTAGAGTTTAGAGTAGAGTTGCCTAGCTATAACGGCCGTGCAGTGTTAAGGGGTGCACCGATGCTTGTGAAGGCGGAAGAGTGTCATTTTCGAGATCACTACATTAAATACTTCGAGTCTCTAATTGGCGAGCAAACTAGTATCTCTTAGATTTGCAACTGTTAAAGATCAGCGACTCATCTACTATTGAGCAGATGCATACAGGTTTCCGATCCGTGCTACGTATCCTCGATTTGTGTAGTTATTACCTGCAGCCGTCCAAATTCTAGAGTATCTTGCGTACTGGATATTTCAAAAAAACTTGGAACTCCGAACGTCATTCCGGGGCTCAGAACTCTTGCCATTTATTTTGGGCTGCTCATCCGCTCCTCGGAGGAAAATGCCGTCACCCAGCTTCTTGATCTCCAGGCAATAATCGTTCCCAAGAAATTGAGGCGCTTCGAGATTACTAACGTCAATCCGGCGTTCCTTTACCGGGCCCATAAGTGAATATAGCGCAATTGGGTATCTCGACGTGTCGAGCGAGCTGATGGCGGCATCGCCTCATTGCGATCCCTTCATCATTGAGACCTAGAAACAGCCCTCTGATCAAAGTGTGGAGATGTTGGAAACGCTTGCTACCAAGTTACAAATGATGAAAGCGAGACTGAGACTTTGACGGGAGGATACCCACCGAGTTGAGATCTTACGATCCACATTGCACACCTGCACCAATTCCGGGAGATTGACAGACGCGTCTGTAAAGGTGGACAGCTCACAAACCGACTTCTCCGGTGGCGACTGTAAAGATTGTATCAGTGTTGACTTTGCCCGAGCGTGTTCCTGTCCTTGCCGAGTCGGGTCAAACTTCCCAGGTAGGCGTGCTGCTAAGCAGTAACGACAACAGCCTAGCTAGAAATCATACGTTCACGAGTAAGGCTACACGCTACCTCGCTAAATGGAGGTCTTGTGTGGTGTGTGTTAAGTGTGTGTCAATACCTAGGTAGGATTGGAGTTGCTCACTCGCAGGTCATGACGTCACGTTGTTGCTCCGCCCCGGCATTTGTGCAGTCGCGCCTTCCACGATAACCCAAGCTACTAACGGCCCGATACAGCAGGAAACACCGACATGCTTACTACTCAAACCCTGGAGATGCTGACGAATCTTGTGCAAACGAGGATGGCTGTCCCCTCTTCTGGTGGGGTCAAGGCGACCTGTTAGCACAGTGAACTTCGTGCACGACTGTGCCGGTCATCTTTACTACATCACCAGTACTCGTCGGGTTAGGACGCGCTCCTGTAAACATGGCGACGCGATCTATCGTAAGTTGATATGAGATGCAGCGGTCCGAGGGTGATTGACGACTGGTAACTGAACCGTAACGCAGCTGCTTATCGCAGCAATCGCCATTGCCGCGCCGTGGGTATACGACCGCTATCTCGGGTTCTCCACGATATTCGCAAACAGACCAGGGAAATTTGAAAATGTCAACCACTTCAAGAGTCACGAAGTCAAGTTCCGCGATCGGCTTCGCAATTGCGAGGATGTGCTGGTGGAAGAAGAGATGGGTATTGCGTTCTTGAGCTGCAATCCGGAGAGAGATCAGTGGAACACGGTAATGGTGCGTAGCCGCCCTTTGGATTTGCCCCTAAGAGCAAAAGAGTTTCAACGCGACGAGGGCTTACATATGCAGGGCGCCTTTGCGTCACCTTTGGATAAAAGAGATGGCACCGATAGCCCACATATCTGGATCTACGACTATTCAACGCCCAACATTCTGGACTCAGACGCTTTGAAGCCTCTCGTTCTGACTGACTATAACAACGCGGCGGATTTTCAGCCTCTGGGCATCGAATTTGATGCCGCGACTTCTACGCTATATGTCGTCAACCATTCCCGTAACTCTGGAAATCTCATCGAAGTGTTCCAAGTCTCCGTCCAGAATTCGGTAGCCAGATATGTGCAGACATTGAAACATCCGTTGATCCATACGCCGAATTCCATACACTCTCTAGGAGATGGGAAGCTATTAGTTACCAATGACCACTACATCGGCGCATTGGTCTCACCGTTCATATCACAAGTCGAAACATTTTCTGGCATTCCTGGAGGTAGTGTCGTCTATACTGATGTCCACAACCTGCAGCACACCAAGACGTTGACGCACGTCCCCTTCGCCAACGGCATTGCCATGCTCAATTCGACGACTGTTGCTGTTGCCTCGTCTTCCACGATGGGCGTAAACTTCTACAACTTTTACTCTGACACGATCAGTCTGTATTTCAGAAAATATATTCGTGCGCCTTCGACGGTCGACAACCTTTTTGTCGATTCTTCGGGCAAGCTTCTTTTGGCAGGCCACCCTTTCGCCCCAGCACTCACAGCTGTGAGCAAAGCGAGAGCAAATTGTAACGTGCAGGGATTAGATGAGGAGAAAGGAGCTTGCGAGTGTACGGCGCCTAGTTGGGTGGGAGAGTGGAGTGAAGAGGAAGGGCTGAAGACCTTGTATAAGAATGACGGAGACGAATTCTGCAGCAGTACTACGCTCGCTCGCGACGTGGGCAGAGGCGTGAGTATCGTCACGGCGTTATATGATAGAGGTATATTGGTGGCGAAGGGATGAGGACGACGCGCAAAACTCAACCAATGTGGACGGAGCGAGGCACCGATGTGTCCACACGTGCTATGATGAACATGGTTTCTTTGTGAGGGTTTGCAAGACCAAATGAATATCTTATTGCAACAAGCGCGATGTTAATCGGAGTTGCAAAGTGGTCTACAGCTTAAGCAGGTGGCCCTGTCGCGCGTTGTATCTTGGGGGTAGAAGGACCCAGAATGGGTGGCTTTTGCGAGTTTCCATTGTCGCCAACTCCCTACCCAGGTACTCCTCAATATGTAGGAGGAGTACTCAAAAGCACTGTGGCCAGGACCGTACTTTCAAGTCGTCGTCACAAGGACATCGCAACCGAAATCCTGACAAAGAATAGAGAGATGAGCAGCCGTTGAGTAGTTACTTTCTTAGTGCGGTTTCATCGTCAATGCTGTCTGTTCATGTCACCACCCGAGAGTGATGAGGCCGTGCGAGTATGGACCAGTGCATGCATGTTGGTGTCACGCAAGGAATAGTGTCATAGCTCCATAGTCACATTTCAGCGCATCATGTATAAGATGAGGAAGGACGCTTTGAGCTACTATGTCTAATGATTGGCCTATATGATGTAGCTACGAAATGTTTGCCTACAGTTCGCTTCCCTCAGGCCCGGCACAATCTTCCGTTCTGAGTCTGAACACCCTGTTCTCCGTCTTGAACCACCCACCTCTCACTTCCAACGGCAGTGGTCGCGTAGAAGACATCGGTCGGGTCCCACTTCTTCTTGATCTCGCTCAGCTTGGGGTAATAACCCGCATAAAATGACTCCTGCCAGTCAGGCTCATCCACGCTTGCTTCGTTGAGATATGTACCACCACCCTCTGATACAGGTGCTATGTCGCGCCAAGGCTGCAAAATATTCTCGTGGAGATCTTTACTGGCGGCGGCAAGGGCTTCAGGGGTAGAGTGGTCGGCTGATCGGTTGGAAGAGGTCACCATGAACAAAGCACATTCACGCCAGGCTGGGCTGACGGCATTGTTCGTGTTTGCATACTTTTTTGGTGCCTTGTGATATCCCAAGAAGTGCTTGCCGGACAACACGTGCTCCTTGATGAGCGCAAATGTCTCGTCATACTTCTCCAAGAAGTTGCGTCTGGGAACAATTCGATTCGCGGGCATTGAGCTGTCCGAACCGACACCAAAGGGTACACGTCCCCATGTTGCTTGATAAGCAGAGTAGAATGTGTTATGCGCGATAGGTGCTTCGGGTACCGTGAGAGTGATGTTGCTGTCCTGGAGGTATTGGAAGAAGGGCTTTACGAGCTCGGTATATGATTCCATAGTGTGGTTGGGCGCGATCAGGAATCCCATTCGTAGGTATGGGGCCGGTGTTGCCCCCATGAAGTAGAAACTGTATATTCCCGCGTCCGCCCAGTCAAGGAAGACGTCATAGAACTTCTTCGTACCCGCCCAGAAGGCATCGACGCTGTTGTTCGAAGCATCAAGGGTCCAACTCGATGTGACAGAGTTGAGCTTAGGATGCGCTCGAATGATGACGGATGTGACGACGGCGAAAGTTCCGCCGCCGCCGCCTCTAAGCGCCCAGAATAGATCAGCGTTTGAAGCTTCAGAGACAGTGATAAAGCGACCAGCCGCAGTGACGACCTGGAAAGCGACGACGTGATCGGCCGACATCCCGTAGATGCCAGCAAGAGGATTTTGTCCTCCTCCGGTTATCATGCCACCAGCATATCCAACACTCTATTTTGCATTAGCTCCATTGTTCGCTTGATGGTAGAGCGAAGTCACTTACCGCGGCTATCGCGCCCAAGACGGTCACGCCGTTCTTGTCCGCGGCTTCATACACTTGCCGCACATTGACACCCGCAGAAAGCTTGAGCGCAGGTCCCGAGTACCCCGGGCCTTCGTACTGAGACATAAAGTCGATCTGGTCCATGTTGTGCATCCATAGACTCAATGCTCCAGCGCCAGTTGACTTTCCAAGATAGCAGTGGCCCGTGTTCTTGATGACAAGACGCATGTTGGTGGCACGCGCAAAGTTGATTGCAAGCTGGATCTGTGCCACATTCGTGACCTTGACCGCGTATTCTGGGTATGCACCCAGAGTGCATGTTTCGCCGGTGGTTGCGTTGTCAGGCATACATGTCCTGCCCTGATAGATCGGCCACATATCTGGAGATCACCATTAATCTACGCCTCGAAGTCTGTTAAAGGAGATAGCTTACTTGATGTGGGATCAGCAGAATGGAAAAGCGGACTTGTGAAATTGTTGATAACATCCGAGCACGCTGCGGCATCTTTCTTTCCCCATCTCGTGTCGTAACACGATGCCGCAATTGGCTTGGTTGGGATCAATGCTCCGCCGAGGAGCACGTCGAACATGTGCCAGGTGGTGTCTTTCGGCCAAGCGTCGTCTCCGGGAAACGTCTTGCAAGACGCTGAATAGGCAGGAGCATCGCTATCACCAAATTTGAAGTATTTGGCATAGTTTGATGTGGCTTCTTCTGTTTCCAGGCGTTCGATCACTTCATCAGTCAATTGGAGTTTCTCCGCTGCCTGTAAAGATGCTCCTGCTGCCGGCGTATTTGGAACGGTAGCAGCTGCAGGCTCGATACCATCCACGGCGGATGCTTGGACGAGTGTAAGCAATGGCGAGAGAGCCAAGAGTAGTGTCGTTGACCGCTGCATAGCGTACATGGCGACTTGAAAAACGAAGACGAAGTGGATGGGGCTGGTAATGGTCCAACATTGAGCTGCTCGACCTTTTATCTTGTATCCTTTAGCCGGTTGATGCCTATCTCTCTGGCTCATTCTCAGTGGGCTTTCAGTACATGATTCGCGTGTCACTGCTCTAGATTCTGACAAGATGTAGTTTTTGACTATCATGTTACCCAAGAGGAAGGCCCAACAAAGTCATGCACATGTATACAGACGCAGGGACTGCAGGAATGAGACAGCGGTCGGTTTGATATACGATTCGTCAGTCGCAAAAGAAAAGAACACGGAGACAGTCTCCCTTGTAGCTTTGCTGATTTGCCGCTTGCACGGCCTGGTATGCGGCATTGGCAAGCCCCAATCATACCTCAACTTTCAGGGGGCGGCACGCCCGCTTCCCCCGGGGCCGAGCCCGCCCCACTTATTGTGCTTACCTAGGGAGCCCTTACTCTAGAGCCTTGGCACTGAATCCTACGTTTGCACCTTTGCCGCTCTGTTGCACAAGCGGCAATCCGCGGACCAATGTCAGCGACCTTCGTTGATTTTGGGAATAGATTAGAGCATTGCGAATCCTTTGCATTGCCGCCTCATCCGAAATTGAGGGGCACTCCCAAAGCGAGGTCTGGCACCTTCGTGCTTTGGTCAATGCAGGTGGCTTACCTACTTCTCGCATCTGTCGACAGCTCACGAGGCGACATAACCTGGGCTTGTGACTAATGCAGCTGTCGAAAAGATTGTTTGTGCTGTTGGATGCTGAGGTTTGAAGGTGGCAACATATTGGGTTCCCCGTCCGTACCCATGCCCAGATTTGGAGCTTTGTCTTTATGGGATGTGGCACGGTAAACGGGACGGGACCATGGACCGCTCGCCAATATCGACACCCGACGTTTTGGAGCGTATCACACATGTGATGAACATGAAAGAATGTCGGATTGCGGCGTCATGAAACTCTTCTTAGGGTACGCGAGCGCCATCTATAAGATTACCTACACTTCTATACAATTAAATTCCGTTCAACTCTGCCGAGGACAGACTTTCACGCCACTGTAGCCATTCGAGGTGAACTCGTGATCTTCCTCTTCGCGCAGCATGGCAGGTACAGGCCTTCAACCAGTCAACATCTTCCTCATAATTTTCCCTTTCCTAGTGTCCTTCTTGGTTGTATCTATCAGAATATGGAGAAAGATCAAGGAGCGTACCTATGCTATCGGTTGGTGATATCCTTTCCTACGAAACTAAACTTACGCTAACAAAACTGCTCTAGAGGATACACTCTTGGTAGTAGCAGAGGCTATACTGGTAGCACTCACAGCCACTATGTGGAAGTGTACGTTCGAAATGCTCTGTACACCTCTACCATCTGACCCAATTCAGTCATTCTGGTGTCTTACGCAGGATACCATTCAGCCGATATTCCCGAGGGAGCCCCGCATAAGTCAGACGTCGGTTTTGTATGGTCAACTATATAATACTTAGGCGTCAACTCTGGTACTGACAACCATCCTCATAGTGGCGACATACGAACAACGTCATCTACAACCCCATTCTAGGTTTAGCCAAGATCTCGTTCCTGATCACGCTCTTGAAGCTCCGTTGTATGGATCGCCTCATCATCGCAAGTCTCTGGACTCTGATCGCTATAAACATCATGTTCATCATCAGTTCTACTTTGGGTAGTCTGTTTATGTGCTGGCCTATACAAAAAGCATGGCATAGGAGCATAGATGGTACATGCGGCGATCGCGCTGCGTATGTATTCGGCACGATCGGTGTGACGATCATTACCGATGTCCTCGTATCACTAATTCCAGCCTGGGTCCTCTACGATCTACGAATGCCTTTGAAGAACAAGGTGTTCGTGATAGGGTTTCTCTCGCTGCCACTTACCGTGACAGCTATTGGCTGCTACCGTCTACACAAATTCGTCGAGGTTATGGCGTTGCCCACGATTTACGTCGAGGACCCCTACAACATACGAAGCGTGTTGTCAAATGTAGAAGCCAATCTGGGTGTAATTGCCGCGTGTGGCCCAACGATCAAGTGGATGCTGGTAAGATTCTCCCTGTGTACGAAGATGAGATCAGTGCTGACTGCCCATCTCCATTATCCAGAGCCGTTTCATTCCTTACTTCGATACCAGTCCGAGCAGGAATCCATTCCCGCCAAACTCATTCCCACGCTTCCAATGGCGCACACGAGAGAGTATGAAGGGGGCCGTCGACATCGAGCTGCAAGAGCATTACATCGATACCAATAACGATGATCAACACGACGCAAGCCGCGACCGGCAGTTCACAACCATCAGTAGCGACAGCCAGAAAACAGCGACGGCACAAGACAAGGGCGATGTGATGATGATGGAGGAACCAGGGCTGCACTTGCAAGTGAACAAGCCCAAGCCTTCTTTCCAACCTGGCAACTGAGGCTCTTACGTCTTTTCCTAAACTTCAAACGTGCATTCCTGTCGCAATCACGTTTGGTCTTTGCATAATGGCTGGTCTTTGCACCAAAGGAAGCGCTTCTTCTCTGCCGCTGTACTCCTGTTCATACCTAGGTAGCTTCAACCGCCTCTGAAGCATCTATCAGATGCAGTTCGTTTCCCTCCGTAGGGTCAACAACGTGCATCGAGACTCGCGAGTCGGAGGCGGCGTATACGATGCGTCTTTGCGACGAATCTGGAACGGGAGCTGGCATAGATGCAGGCTCAAATACATTGGTCTTGTAGGTATTACATCACACTTGATAAATCCATGATTTTGACTGCGTCAATCTTGTGATCGCATTCAAACCACTTCAGCCTCGGGATTGAATGCCTAGTCATCGCATTGCGGCTCGAGCACAGCTACCATTTAATGACTTTGTTTATGGTGATGAGGGCATGGGTCTATCGAGCGCCAAGCAACGCAACACCGCTCATCATGCGTGCTGAGCGCGCCTGCTTTCATAAGTTCAAATGAACAGATCTGCACCGGAAGGTGCTATTTTACAAAATGTGTCTTGTTCTGCCTTCTTTTTTGGCTTGGATAGAAGAACGTCGCAGTCCTTCGGAAATGCGTCAAGCTCGTTCACTTCCTCGACTACGAGCGCCTTTGTCTTCGACCCTTTGTCATGACCTTCTTGCCTTTGACCCTTGGACGAGCGATGAGGCGGTCTTGCTGATTGCAACTACAATGGCGATCATGTGTTTGATCTCAGAGCGAACGTCTGGGGTTTTGACCTTGTCAAGAGGGCTTCAGTATGGAGGTTGGTGCGGCGAAGGGGATTTTAGCATACTGAACGATACCCTGGATTGGAGAAGGATGGCATCTTGCTCGTTCGTGTAGAAAGATTAGTGTGGGGAATGCGTGCTGATTAGTGCACGCTGTCTGTCAAGTTGCAGTATGGTAGTAGCAGAATATACTTTGACGGGACTGATAGAACTAGAAAAACACGAACGTTAGCTTGCAGAACGTCGACTAGAGCTACGGTAAGTGCGGAATGTCCAAAGGTGAAGATAAAAGCGGACACAATTGTGTTAATGTTCAACAATAGCATCCAATTGGAAACTAGAATTACGCAGATCTGGAAAATACAGGAAAGTCGTCGAGACGGCAGACTCAACGGATGGTGAACCAAGGAGTTGAAGATCCAATGGGTTGAAGGTCACGGTCAGGATTGACATGAGTCACATCATGTTGATTCTACTATAGCAGCAAGGCGCAGCCTGCCTACGGGACCTCGAGTTTATTCTCACACGTACAATGCTATGTATGTGCAAATAGTCATCTCAGACCCTGTTACAACTCCTCTTTGTCGACGCCGTCAATGGAGACCAACTCCGACTCGAAGACTGTCATACGTCAGTCAATGTATTCGCCGTGTGTCCCAATAGCACTTACTCAAGACGCTGTTGGCGGGGATGGGGCCAGCACCCCGCGAGCCATAGGCCCACTCAGGCTGGATTGTGAGCTTCCTCTTTTCGCCGGGGCACATGTCTAGCAGGCCTTGGTCCCATCCCTTGATGACTTGACCGGTACCGACGGCGAAGGACAAGGGCTGGCCGCGGTTGTATGAGGCGTCGAATTCGCTGCCGTCGCTTTCGAGGGTGCCGCGGTAGTGGACGTTGACCTTGTCGCCGGCCTTGGTCTTGCGCACGCAGTTGGCTTCGGTGAGGACTTCGGTCTTGAGATGCTGTACAAGGCGTTAGCACGCCATGCATGCCGTATAGCTTCGCGGGGTGTTACTTGCCTCGTTGTTGACAATCTCGCCAGCGAGAGCGGCCGTAGCCAAGGCGAGGATGAGGGTGAGCTTCATGCTGACGTCTATGTATAGTGAATTTGCTTTTCGGACACTCCACGGATGTCTATGAAGCAACCTTGGAAGGCGACGTTGCAATGGCGGCAGGTGGAGTGTCTATGTGGGGGATACATGTGGCGCCAAGCGGTAATGTGGCCCAAACCATATGCAGGGACCTTGGGGACGTCATTGGATGTCGCTAGCGTCATTTTATAGCATCGAAAAGACCACGGACCCAATACCTACTTGTCTGTCTTTCGCGCTCAAGCCCGAGGGGTCTTTTCGCGACGGAACTTTGGTTGTGTACATTGGGGGGGGAGATATTCGGTAACGGTGGTTGACCCAATACCTACTATCTCATCGCTCGGGAGCCGCAGTACTATGACAACGACTGTTGTGAGTAATAATATCAATATGTCTGATGAGTAATAGGGGACTGGTTTCACTCTTAAAGAACCAGGTATTACTAATAACCATAAAGCCATCAGTGGTAACCTCAGAACAGCGACGCCACCCCTCTTCCAAATGATAAGAACACGAATTGAAGAAATCATGACCACACATCCTCCCCATCGAAACCAACTCCCTCTTCCCCAAGACTCTTTACCAAGAACAGAAGGCACGATCAATAGTAAACCCCTTTTTGCAACCCAATCATACCCTCCTCCCTCCCATCCATCGCCACACTCTTGATACCAAAATCCTCGACTGCCAAATCCGCAGCATCCAACTCCGCGAGAACTCCAGCCTCTTCCACCTCTTTCCTGCTTCCGCCAGAGCTGCCCTGCTCAATACACTTAAAGCTTCCGAACTTGGGCATGCCGATTGCGATACCGGGGAACGTCAGCTTCTGAAGAATGTCGCCTGTACACGAAAAGTTCTGGTAGAGGGCGCACGTAGAGCCTTGATCAGGTCCGAGTGATGCGATACCGCCGGGGCTGCCTTGGATGTGGCATTCCGTGTTGGGTTGCGTCCAGCTGCATTCGCCGGCGAAGTTGGATTTGGTGCAGGTGTAGTAGGCACCAGGAAGACCGCGCCGGGAAAGAAGATGTGTTGGTAAGGCTGAGATGGTGGTTGTAGTGGTGGCAATGGTGAGTAAGAGGGCTATGAGCGCGATAGCTGTATACATTGCCGGGTTTGTTGGACCGGACGACGATTAGGAATTAGCTTTGGGCTATGCCTGTGTGTATGGCGTAGTGCGCGTATGTGTGTAATTTGTCTTTGGGGAACACTTGACTCGGTGTTTCAAATGTTCTTATGACAGCCGTGGGGTGTATTTGTGACTGAGCCTTATCGTCTTGTGAGCCACCGAGTCTCATGATTGTCTGCGCGCGTCGTACGGACGTAGATTATACGGTCACGGGTTTGCGTACCTATTGCACAAACGGACAGGTTGGTGCATCAAGCACAAAGTCTGGAGTTTGTCTCTTTGTCACGGACAGCAAACATCTACAAGGAGATGTAGAGATGTATTGGCGTGACTCCATGGCGATGACAACGCCACGAAAGCTTTCAATAGGCCATACGAAGAAACCAAAAGACGTATAGAGAGGGGAAGAAGAATTGCAAGAGTGCCAAAATATCCAAAGACTAGAGATGTGAGAAGGTGATATGTGCTACAAGGTGCATCGGATGCGCTCCGCAACGATGGCGCGACATGGGTGGGTTGCTGCTTTGAAACGTCCTTCAGCGGGGCTGATGATGAGATGCAACCAAAAGGGTCGCAGTACTCGCAAGCCCATGCCACGAATCGTCTTATAGCCGCGAACTCGCTGGGGGACGCGGGTGGCATGCATCTGGGCTGTGTCATCAACGTGTCGCCGCCAAGCTGTCGCCGGTGCCGCCAATACGCACTTTTGGCTTGACAGGTATGACTGGGTTTGGTTGCTTATGATCGTCAGGTACGAAGCTGCGAGACGTCTGCAGGATGCCGCTATAGTGGACAGCGATCTTACACGTCGCATGGGTCGTGCATTTACAAAAGTGCTGCTCTTCGCGTCGGGTTGTAAAGTTTGTGTCGTTTTGGTCGTACCTAGGTAGGCAGGTGTGCATGATAGAGGCGCGACGGTGACGCGCCGGCAATAGGTATGCACATGCCATGC
>Ga0265797_10001189_pt1 | contig 46354 bp, 32 predicted proteins | sample P2T30metagenome_FD_192433 | JGI IMG/M metagenome (GOLD analysis project Ga0265797, IMG submission 192433) | Plant litter microbial communities from East Loma Ridge, Irvine, California - P2 T30 | ecosystem: Environmental > Terrestrial > Plant litter > Unclassified | place: USA: California...
TGCGCAGATTCGCAGGACATGTGACGTTGAATATCATCAGAACGGACGGTAATAATTCGTGGGTCACATTGACTCTCGAGGATATACACCCATCTACCTAGGCTGCACAGCAACACCATCCGCACCGGCCTGCGCCATAATCCTCTTCTTGTAATCCTTGACCGTGCCACCAAAGTGCTCCACAGTACCCTGATCGCACACCCACAAGCTCGTGCACACAGCCTGCAACATCGTAACATCGTGCGAAACCATCAGCACACCGCCCTGGAATTGCTGCAGAGCGGTGGCGAGAGCGTCCATGGCCTCGATATCCAAGTGGTTAGAAGGCTCGTCGAGGACCAAAATGTGCGGGTTCTGCAGACCCAAGCAGGCGAAAGCGACGCGGGATTTCTGACCTCCGGAGAGAAGGCCCATCTTTTGCAGACCGGTCATGCCGGTGATGCCGAAGGCGCCGAGGTGGCGGCGGTACTCTTCGTCGGACTTGCCGGGGTAGGTGGCGGCCATGAAGCCGACGGCGCTGTTGTTCATGTCGAGGGCGTCAACGTGGTGCTGGGCGAAGAAGCCGATGCGGAGACGGGGGTTTTGCGAGATGATACCGCCAGTGGGTGTGAGCTGGCCGATGAGGAGCTTGAGAGCGGTGGTCTTGCCGGCTCCGTTGGGGCCAACGATACCAATACGTGAGTCGAGCTGGACGGAGAGGTCGACGTTGCGCAGGAGAGGCTTGTCTGGTGTGTATCCGAACGAAACATTGTCCATCTGGATGATTGGGGGGGACAGCTTCTCGACATCGGGGAACTTGAAGTGCACAGAGTATGCGGCCTCTGGCGGCTCCAGGACCGGCATCTTCTCGAGCTTCTTGATACGCGATTGCGCTTCTGATGACTTTGCAGCGTTGTAGCGGAACTTGTCGATGAAAGCTTGCAAGTGAGCGCGCACGGCCATCGAGGTCTCGTACTCGCGCTTGGCAGTCTTTCGCCTCTCCTCCTTGGTTGCGTAGAAAGACTCGAAGTTGGCACCCTTGTAGTAATCGAGGCGTTCGGAGTGCTGGTGGATGATGTCTGTGGCGACTTCGTTGAGGAAAGCTCTGTCGTGAGAGACAACGAGGACTGTGCTTGGGTATCCCTGGAGGTAGTTTGCAAGGAAAGTAATAGATGGGACGTCCAACATGTTCGACGGTTCGTCCAAGAGGAGAAGATCGGGCTCGCAGAAAAGTGCACGGGCGAGCGCCAATCTCATACGCCAACCACCAGAGAAGGACTTTGTGGGCCATTGTTGACGCTCGTGTGTGAAACCAAGACCAGCCAAAATACCAGCAGCACGAGACTCAGCCTTGTCGGACTCCATCTCTGAAAGCTTAGCCATAATGTCAGAAAGAGTAGTGTCAAGACCATCTCTCTGCACGTCAAGCTTAGCGGCGTCACCAGAGGTATCTGCCATTTGTGAGCGCTCCGCCTCAAGGTCAGCGAGTTCTTGTGTGATCTTAGTTTGCTCCTTGAGCAGATGCTTCCGCCACACGTCAGCATCGAGCACAGCCTGGAGGGCAGGTGTGTCGTCTCCCATAATTTCTTGCTCCACGTGAAGAATCGAGATGTGTGTAGGAATAGCAACCTCACGCTTACTGAGCGCTCTGAGCAATGTAGACTTGCCGATACCGTTCTGACCAACCAGACCGTAACGACGGCCATACGCCAGAGTAAGGCTTGTGTCTGTGGTGATACGCTTGCCACCAATGGAAATGTCGATGTTGTCGACTTTGATGTCTTTGCTCTTGCTTGCGTCTGCGCCCATTTGCAAGGGGTTGACAGCCATGAAGAAGTCCTCATACGATTGCTGCTCGTCGGGCACATCGAGCAGACGCGAGGCCTCGTACTCGACCGTCTTGAACTGCTTCTTGTCTTGCTTGGCACGGAGTTTACGCTCTGCCTTCTCGAGCTTCTTCTTGTCTACACGGGACTCCACCTTGCGAGTGTTGGCAGACTCAAGATCAACAGTCGTGCCAGAGAGACCCATGGTAGTGGACACGCCTCTTTGAGAGTTGATGTTGAGCGTGTGCTCGAGCTTCTTTGCAGAAGGAGCCTGCTGGCGGCTCTTGCCATCGGCGCCATTCTGAGCGCTCAGACGAGTCACGAACTTGTCAACCAGGTTTTGCACGGCGACCTCATTTTGCCCAGACAGATCGCCAGAAGCAGAGATGAGCAGCTGAGTGATAGCAGCAGCGGCATCAGCTAGAGGATCATTCTCAGCGCTGAACTGGTGCGCAGCGTGGTTCAGATATCCAGCAGCATACTCAGCGACCACAGGATCGCAGTGCTTAATGGTGGCCTCGATCTCCGACTGCATGATGAACAACTGCTAACAATACTGGGCTCGCGTAATCGGAAGCTTCGTACAGTGGCGTTCTGGTGCTCTCGTGGTCCAGTGGCGGCAAATCTCGGTCGTAACGTCTGTCGGTAGGTCGCAGAGCCGTGGGAGGAGCGTATGCGGGTGTTTCTGCGGGATGTTCCAGAAGTATTTCTGTGAGCCCTTTCGCTGCCGCTGGTACTGCTGTATGATGATGTGCACGACGCTGTGTTGCCCGTGAATTTGTGCTGGTGCTCCCCAGCACCGTTTCATCAAAAGTGAGTGGCCGAATTTGAAGCCTCGACGGGCTAGCCCGAGGCCAGCTTGTTATTGGAGAGCTTTTGGAACACATGCGTTATTGTTTTGAAGTATATTACAAAATCTATCATTTCATGAACATCATGCTTACATGTAAACTTAGCACTGATGTATCACTCCACCAAACGAGTGTACCGCACTTCTATCGCTGGCTCTCAGAGCTCTAGAAAACGCCCACGCCAACGCCAATGCTGACATCCGCCACGCCCTCGGAAGTCGCAAAGAGAAGGGAGCAAGAAGGGCAGTGACTTTACCCCTCCAAAGCCACCCAAGCCGTGAATGTCTCGAATCCCGCAGCAGCCGTTTAAGCAGTCGTGTCCAGTGGAGCCACTCGAGCCGTTGAGAAACAATAGCATCAGCAGGCATGTCCCGTGGGGTTTCAATGATGCGATTCTTGTCTTCAATGGCTCCTCCGCTGGGAGCAAGCAAGCTTTCTAGCCTGCTTATCGCGTGAGCGAGGAGACACATGGCGTACGGGTTATGGTGCACGCCTTCGAGGCACGATGATGGATTGAGTCTGTCATGATACATGCAACAATCGCACATGTACACCCTCCAGGCTTGCACTCCGCTGCTGCGCGCACCCGGAGCCAGGTGCGTGATTGGATGCACGACCGGTCAATGATATTAATTAATTCTTGCTCGCTTCCGGCTTGTGATTTGCCGCTACCCCCTCGACCGTGGACGATTTTGGATGGAGATCCACGCGTTTTCTCTCTCACAGCCGTCCTCGCCGTCCAAGACGAACGAGAGCGGGGCAGATACGGCGGCGGACGGACTTATGTCCTGTGGATAGTGGATACAAGAGTCGAATAATGATGTACGCAAGAACTTTGGCAAGAAAGGCGAGCAAGGGTAAAAAGTTCGTTATTCAACAGGCTGATGAGAGAGAACGCGCGATCTCTGCCTTTGCCTCTTTCGTCGAGTTGAATCTGTGGTTCAGATACGAAGCTTCTTGGTTTTTGACACTCGGCAGACGCGAGTCTAACATATGCCATTTCTTTTCTCATTTGATCGTCGGAAGGATTTCCTACTCATCGCTTTTCTGATTGATCGAAAACGCTTTGTCCGCCCAGACCAGAACGGTGAACCGCAAAGGTGTAACTTCCCAAGATAGCATTGCAGAGCGGGTGCTAAGACCGAATGCGTAACGCTCCCCTGCAAACGGATCGCCCGGCGGCCATCTCCACAAAATCAATGGCGCACGCAACGCCTGCGCCGTCGAAATCCAAACCAAAATCCTGGCGCTGGTCCAGCTGCTCTAACTAGGCACAGAGCTGGGGTATCTGCCCACTACTGTCGCTCGGCAGACAATTGAGATGCAACGCAACGTCGGGGGCGGTGACACGCGAGAGCAGTAGTATGTACAGTAGTGGCTAGCAGCCACCCCTTGCTACCTTTGCCTTTGCCTTTGCCGTCAATGCTTTCGTTTCGTGGGGGCCTGCCTACAGTACCTCTTCGCTGGCATCATCATACCTGTGTCAATTTATGCCAGGTTTAATCACCGCCTGTTTGGTGTGTGTAATGCGCAGCGGCGCAGGCCCCGCGCGATGGACAATGGGTCCAGCTTCTGAAACATGCTACGGGTGTGATCGCAGATCACGAGGCTGCAGCCGGCGCTCCGATCTTATTTTTGCCTTTCGCTGTGTGAGCTGTGCTGTGAGCCTGTGCCCGGTTTCGAGGGACGCTGGTCCCGTTGCCGTTGACGCACGCATGCAGGCCTGCATGCAGGAAGGGCCAGCCAAGCAAGGTCTGTCGCAGGCTGGGAGCAAAGCCCGCTGTTTTTTGCTCATCGCGGCTCGTCATGTTCGGACGATCGCCCACGCGATAGACGGCGCTAGGTATGATTTGCATGGGTTTGGAGGGGGCTCTCCCGGCGAATCAGGCGGGTAAGTTGGCAGACGCGCTCTGTTGCGCAGGCAGGGCAGGGCAAGGGCAAGGGCACAGCGAACTTCAGAGCCGCATGCGGCTTGTCTATAGCAGGACCGGAGATATGGGAAAGCGTTCGCAGGGATGGGAGGAGTGACAGAGTGTTCGGTGAGATGCACCACAGAGGACCGAGCAGCTGCTCTGGCTTTCGCCTTGTTGTTGCGCGGGCGCGTTGCGAGTGGGACCTGGGCGCGTGTTGTTGCGGTGCGTAGACTGGGAGACCCATGTCAGCTGGCGGGAATTCTGGAAGGCGTCCTGCGGCTGTGAGTGGCCAGCGGGGTGTTTTGAGTACGGCGCTGCTTTCGCGAACAGGATGGGCGTAGGTCGATACAGTAGACGCAAAGGCAAAATAGTGGACGAGCTGGACTCAGCGGAGGCTGATGATGTGACGAGCAGGAAGCGATCTGCCTTGGATTGTCACGAGCTGGGCGCTGAGGCGAGAGTCACTAAGGGCTCCATTTCTCAGACTCTCTTCCATGGCAAGGCCGGGCAAGCAGAGAGGCGCTGCGGAAATGGGCAGCATGCAGGCACGGTAAGAGGCAGCAGGGATATTGGCGAGTGCTGTGAAGCCGAGCTATGGTGATACGGCAGAGCGGCATAGGGGCACGCACATAGGGATGTATGTATGTAGGTATACCCAGACCGAGGTGAGGACTGATTGATGACATGGGGATGGTGATTACGTTACTGCTGCTTTGTGGCGGCATACGGAGACATGGAGACATGGGCATGGTATACAGATGCTGCAATGATGTTTCGCGCGTACGTACAGATGTGCTGCAGCATCATTTAATATAGACAGCCGTAACCAGGGCAGTCGAGAGTGCAGTGCCCCTGCAGCGGCATGAAGCGGGGAGCGATGATTTGTTATTGTGGTGGCAGGCTGACCAGCATTCCATGTCGCCTGCTCGCGTGGCCGAGCATTTCCAACATGACTGCCAAAGCAAATGCGATGATTAATGTTGAGGGCTCATATTTCAGGACACGGCTAGCGATGCTGCGTACCAGACTTGGGCAGTTCCAGGATTGTGCTGTTTCCCTTTGGAGGGTTAGGCTGTGGGCTAAGGCGTTGGTTAAGTGGGCGCAACGGGCGCTCGTCAAACCTACAGCAACGCCTTCGGTGCTTCCAGCGCGCTCAGGGCTCGGGGGTGTGTTGTGTGTTGTTTCCGTGTGTCTCTGAGCTGTTTCTCTCAATCTTGACGCCGTTTCTCGTTTCTCGTTTCTCGTTTGCGCATACGCATACCTGCAGCAGCAGCGGCGCCATCCTTCATCATAGCAAGCCCGGACGTGCGTCTATTTGCCATTCGCCATTTGCCATTTGCCCACTACTGTACCGCTGCATGGAAGCCGTTCGCTAGCTGCTTCATTGCCGTGCCGTGCGACTTGTTGGCTGTGTCTGTGGTCCAGCGAGCGTCTGTACCTCACTTCGCTGCCCGCCTTGCCTGCCTCAGAGTGCTTGCTACCACCGCCTACGCCTACCTGCTGCTGCTGCTCCTCCTACCTCCACTATTACTGCCTCTGCGCTACCTATTTTGCCTCTGCCTAACCCTACCCGCCTATCCACTCACCTCCACCAATCCACCCAGCCAGCCAGCCAGCCAGCCAGCCATATCCCGGACAATCGCGTCGGCTGCCCGCATCCCATCCATCGCATTCGACCCAGACTCTCAGCCAGCTACAGGACCCTCACTCCCTTGCTTTACCTTCCCTCGTTCGCCTTCTACCCGTGGCGCTCTCCCGGCCTCTCCTCTTCTTTCGCGTGGCACACGGCGGCGAGCCACTCCATGCGCTCTTGGTAACTACCTACGTACAACCTGCGGGACCTGCAGGCCCAGAGGAGATCGCGCGCCTTGGACGACGGACCAGGCCCACAATGCGCAGGGCAAACAGAGTACCAGTCGCTTGACGAGCTCTCCGACCATACCCACCCACGCCAGCAACTGCCTGTCCACTCACTCGCCCACGTCGCTCTCTGCTCTACCGGCCCAAGGACCAGCCGTAGAATGCGCACAGTCTCAACAGTCAGTACTCTCCTCCTCTCCAAACCCAATGCCACTCGCCGCTGTCACTGCTACTACCCTGCATGCTGCTGCTGCTATTGCTTCTTCCCACCTCACCTCACCTCACTTCACCTTACCCTTTCCATGTACTGACTAGCCTAGCTCTGTGCATCAGGTGCCGGCATTGGCGTCTCTGTTCTCGGGTTCTCCCTGGCTACCGACGAAAACCACCGTTCTTTGCTCTCCGACCACAGCCAGCACGAGGCTGCATCTCTGGACTCCAACACACCTCCACCCGTTCCCGCAATGAGCGCAACTGCCACCGCGACGTATACTTCACCCTTTCCCGACCACTTCTCCTTCGCTTTCAACCACTCCGATCGATTCTCCGCCCGACCAACCGACCGCTTCGGCCGCTCCCAATCGGATAATGCAGCAAACCTTGTAAAGAGCAGCCTCAGCAGGGCGAGAGGGAGTGTGATTATGGCCGACGACGTTGTGGTGCCGCCAGAGGGCAGCGAAAGTTCGCGGGCAAGCACGCCAAACGCCCAATCACAAAAGTGGCTTCGACGTTTCTCGGCTAGTATATCAAAATCCCGCGACTCGAGTCGGACACCAAGCTCTCGTCCTGTGTCTGCTGTAGTCTCACATTCCAATGGCTCGTATGCATTCTCACATACTGGATCGACGACTCCCATGTTGCCAAATACAGAACCAATGTCGCAGCCACGGAACAGGTTGGTCAAAAGGTCGGCCTCTGTACGAGTTGTCAGTGACTCGCCTTCGCAAACACCTGGCTCTCGTCTCCCACTTCCAACTTTCAGACGACCCGCGACAAGCCACCAACGATCGGTCACCCTTCAAGAGCTCCCAAGCCCTGCAGTGTTTCATGCTCGCATGTTTAGCAGTGACGTCTCGGGTGATTCACATGATCCTCATTGGAGACACTATTTCACACCAAAGGTCGCTCGATCCAACGAGGCGTCTCTGCGTAGACCTTCAATAAGCGGGATACCCAATCCCATCAAGCGCATATACCCGGATCGAAGATATACACCCACTCTAGTATCTGCTCATCAACACATTCGACAAGGTGATGTGGAAGCCGACGATGAGCTGAGCGTGTACGACATTAGCGAGGCAGTCACGCCTGCAACCATGCCGACAAGCGCGGCGTCGTCGCCACTCCTTCCGCCACCCGAAGGCACATTTGCCTCCAAGCGGTCCTTCTCTCTCGGAAACATCCTATCAGCCGGACCTTCGTCTAGATCTCGAGGCTCGTCATTGAGCAAAGGCCGAACAACCACAGGCAATCTGTCTCGTAGCAGCACAGATCCACGTCTGGTCTCGGCTCCGCAAAGCTCGATGGGCACTAGTCTCAGTTCCTCGCGCAAAACGTCCGAGCGCCTATCAAAGCGCCGCAATGTCTCCAACGCTGATCCAATCTCGCACGCGACGCATGGTATCAGTGCGGACCCCTCGGGGGAGATCCAGCTGAACCTCAGCGATGAGGGCCAGACCCAATTAACCACGATTACCGACGTCTCTGAACTTAGCATCGAGCCTGATGGTACTCAACAGGATACGAAAGAGCAGCGCCGTATGCCTTCGGCCACCACTGCGTCTGGCGCAGCTCGACACTCTCGACTCTCGGCTGCGACTTCTGAGATCATCTCCAACTTCGGATCGGACAGCGAGAACAGGTCACTCGGCGACACAAGCACCGACTACCAAAGCGACGCTTTTGACTCATTTCCAACAAGGACAACGACCACGACAAGAAGCAGTTCGGGCAAGCGCGGGCCGCCTATCGACACAATCTTCGACGAATCACCTCATACTTTCTCCTCTGGACGAAGCACCAAGCTTCGCGATTTCCTTACCACTGGTGGCAGCGATCCCGCAGACGGATACAGATACAGCACCATAGAAGAGGAGGATAGTATTGCAACACCAAAGCGTTCGTTGGCGGACAAGAGCCTAGCATCGTCCCCTACGGCCCGCCATGGCGGATTCAATGCCTTCAACTCATCTCCTCCCGTCATGAGAGAGATGCCAGATCCGGATGAGATTGATTGGGATACGCCAGAGGAATCCGAACTAGCGTCGTCACCGCCTGAGACAGCACGTCGTGTCTCACGCTCACCAGACTTTCCCGCCTACCAGATTGAGACAAGTCTACCATTCCGACTGGCTCCACCGACCAGGTCATATTACTCTGGATCAACTGTGTCGACACCACGACGAAATGGAGCAAGCCAAGATCGTGCTACTATTTTCGACTGGGCCGAGGCGCAGCCTAGTCCAAGCCACAACAACTCGCCGCCTCGTCCTAAGACCGTCCATGGCAAGAAGGACCCGGAGAACAGAGGCAGTAGGCAGCCTGGACGTCGCATGCCAAGCGGAATGCACGCTCGCAGTCACAGCGTTCCCGTAGTCCCCGACCTCGACGGCAAGAGGACGTCTACTGTGGCGACAAAGTTCGGTACTTGGGGAGTGGGAAGCAAAGGTGTGACCGAGGACTGGAACGAGGACTTTGATTTCGAAGAGCCGGAGCTCCCCTCCGCTATAATGGAAGACAGGCGTGTTGACAGTGGACATGCAATGTTCATTCCGAAGTCCATCCAGGAACAGCAACAGAACGTGGTGGCAAACATTGGATTGCTGCGAGAGTGGGGTCTGTTGATTGAGGAACTCAAAGAACTGCGTATCCGCGCCGCAGCATTGGGCATGTTGGCCGGTCCCCACGCTTCAGCATGGAGCGAGGTGGAAGCCATGATTGACCTGGCTGACCAGGAATCGCACGAAGCTACCCTTGAGCCCCGTCGCTCGCCTCCATCATCTCCTGGATTTGATGACTTCGCTTTTGACGAGCCTCTGCGTGAGGTCGTACAGAACGCTCGAGCCAGGGCTCGCTCGATCAGAACTCCTCAGCCGCCAATGCTTGGTGATGAGGACGACCTGGCAGTTTTCAGTGAGCCTCAAACGCCCAGCCGCTCCATCAAGACTAGGCCTCGGAAGGACTCTGAAGCTGTTGCGCGCTCTGTCATTGAGGCTTTGCAGACCAAGCGTACTGTCTCCGACCCCACCTCTCTACCACAGAAACCTGTGAAGAAGGTGCCTTTCGACACCGCCACCCTCAGGCATATTGTACCATACGTCAACGGCGTGAAGCGAAAAATCAAGGAAGCTTTGCGTGAAGCGGAAGGACTGTACACCAGCCCTGCGCGCCAAACCTTACCCGAAGATGACATGGAGGATGATTTCGATTTCAGCGATGAGGAACCTTCGTTCCGCAGCATTTTTACTGACCCGCGGTCGGACGCGACACCAGAAACTCGACAGAGAAGACGCAACATGGCCATGACTGACAACGACGAATCGGAAGAGGGAGCAGTCTTTGGGTGAAAGGCCGGAATTACACGAAAGCGGCGAGGCTTGATGATGTCCAGGCTTATGGATGCGCAACAAGATCAACGTGTCGAAGAGCTCGACGCCGCGAGACCATGCGTATAGTTGCTGATGAGAAGAAAACCATTAGCAACTGCCGCCAGGCACAAATTCGCCACGCCACTTCTGCTCCGAGCATGCACAGACAGCACGCCCCAGAATAACGAATAACACACGACACCCTGCGCACACCGCGGCATACCCTGCACTCCACATAAAGTGCTGCAAGGGGCCCCGAATTCCTTCTCCTACGCTTCTGTATAACTAGGTGTTTGCTTCTTTGGACAGACAGATTTCAAGATGTGGTCAACAAAAAAGGGCAGCTTTTACCAAAGAAACCAGGGGTTTTCTTAAAGCATTATTTTGCATTCGCATCAGAAACTTCGGCACAAGATTGTGGAAACAATACCAGATCAAACCAAAAGTTGGGATAACCCGGGTTATTTCCTTTTCCGTCTCATGGGCAGGAGGGCTTCCAATAACAACAACAAAACGGGGAATCATTTCATTTTCCTTTCCCTTCTTTTCTTCCATTGGCATACAAAAAGGGGCAAGCACACCTCCACCATTGGGAAGTTCCAAAACTTAAGAAAGTTCGGAGGGTTGGAATCCTCTTTTCATTTGCAGCGGAAGGCCAGAGCAGAGCAGCGAGCATGAGATATGGATGTCGCCTGGCAGACACACAGACATTGAAACGAGTACGGGCTTTTTGTTTTCTTTTCGAAAGTAGTGTGGATTCTTTTTTTTACAGCCCACCTTCTTTCTCCTTTCCTTTCCAGTCTTACTGTTATTTTCTTCTTTTCTGTTATCGTAATGAGAGTGGGCGAAGCAACAAGGAGCCCACTGGCGAGGAATCGATGGAGGAATGAATGGCAGAGCGCCGCCGCCACTATTTAGTGGAAAGTGCGTTGTGGATGGATGCATGGAGGGATGGACATGGGACATGGGATGATGGATGAGAGCTGGCATATCATATCTTATTCACACAGTATAAGGTACGCTAGATAGGGAAATATGTGTATGTGGTATTATGACGGTTATGCGCTGTGATGGTGTTTGTCTTGCTTCAAATGTGTGCTCTGAGTTGTCTTTAAATGTTGTATTTGCCATTTTGCTGTTGTAGAATTGTGGCCGGAATGGTAAAATTCGATGGATCAAATTATTTGGTGCATTTCGTAGCATTTCAAGAGGGTTCTTTCATGTTGACATGCCGGTGTTGAGTATTCGACTTCGTCTACCAGAGCTTCGTCATCAAAAGCCGCCAAATCCCCACAGTTGTCTACGCTGCTCCAGCTCCAACTCCAGCTAAGGGTCGAGCTGCTGTATTCCGATCCCGAGTGACCCGAATAATTATTTATGTACTTGCATGTCCTCATGAACCACCTGTCCATGGCATTCTCTAGCTGAAAGCTCTTGCTCGGACTTGTAGCCTTTCCTGCGACCATGATACTGGCGACCTACGCCAGGCCTGCGCTTTGAATCCACGGCCATGTATTGGCCCATTGGCCCTCCAAAAGCATACGCACTTTCCAAGCGGAAGACGATACCACCGCTTGGACAATCACACGATGGACTCGCGAATTCACGAGAAGAGGAGGGTAGTACGGCGGGTTCCGGAGAGCAAGAGGAAGACGACGGAGCGAATGGAGACCTGAATACCGACGAGGAGGATGACACAAGCCATGGAAATAGCACTGGAGATGTCTCTGTGCCTGGATCTGTACAAGATGAACAGGTCCTGGCGGCCAAAATCTCGCGTGGAGGCTCTGTCTTCGCGACCATCACCCGGTCTCAGCTCACGGTGTGGCAGACCAAGCCGGCCGTGGCGCTCGCGAGCGTGATCCGCTCGCCGCAGTCTATGGAATCATACGGGCCTAGTACGGCTCTACTGCTCCGGCCGGATGGGCTTATCATAGTCGTGCAGACCTCCCTGGGCTACTTGATCACGTATTCTCTGTCGACCGACCCGAATGCGCGTGTGTACGCTACCCAGCTTATGAGTACGACGAAGCACTCCCGACATGGCAGCGAGGACGGGTACAATGCTTTCAGACGAAGAGACTCGGCCGCTGTACATGTTCCCATTGGCGAAGGTGCTGGGATCAAGGAAGTGAATCTGCGTTTTCGCATGGTCATTCGCATCGATGCCGGTATCAACACAGCTCTTGCACTGGACGACGAATTGGTCGTCGCTACACACAAGCCGGCAGCCATTCAGTGTATCAGATGGGTGGCAGATAACAATCGCTCGCAAACTAGCACGGAGCTTTTGGCCCGAATGGACTGGATGGAAGACAAGAGCAGCGTCACTGAAGTGGTGTTTGATCGGCCGATGAATCTAGCAACTTGGCTGACTAGCGACGGAAGAGCATACGCGGTGCAACGGAAGACTGGAACACCACAAGAGAATGCAGCTCCCACCACTTCATTCCAAGGCTTCTGTTTCCGGGAGCCAGGATCCAATGATGACCTAGCCACGAAAGCTGCCATCAATGCACGGTTCAGCTTGATTGCAGTAGGGTGCGCAAATGGCAACATCGATGTATACGCCGTCAAAGATTATGTTGGCAACATCCCCCTATCTCACAGGCTCTCATTGCCACTGTCTTCAGGGACGACTGGCAAACTGACTGCCCTAAGCTACAGCCCTGACGGATATTGTCTGTTCGCTGGCTACGAGAAAGGGTGGGCTACATGGAGCATGTATGGCAAGCCTGGCGCAAACTCTTTCGGAATCGATCAACACTACTCTGGTGCTACCAGCGAAGGCTGGCTTCATGGTGTCCGAGATTGTTTCTGGATTGGTGGCGGATGTGAGCTTGCCATACTGGATCTCGCAGGCGAGAGCATCTGGACAGTAGAGATGGCGCGCAGTGCGATTCCTGGATGCTATTCTCCCAGCAATGTCGCCCGTGGCCTGCTCGTGTCCAGCACTGGTGTCATTATGTATTCAGGACATGATATCGCGGACCTGACTGCTCTCCCTTCGGACACGAATCTTTGGCAGAGCATCCAAATTCCATCGTTATATCTCGTCAACCAGTGGCCGATCAAGAGTGCCGTGGAGTCACCGGATGGCAAATATGTTGCAGTGGCAGGTCGACGCGGCCTGGCACATTACAGCACGGCAAGTGGCAGATGGAAGACATTCGATGACCCAGCCAACGAGTCGGAGTTCTCGGTTCGAGGTGGTATGTGCTGGTATCAACATGTGCTTATCGCCTCAGTGGAGGCTGGCGGCAAGTACCAAGTCCGGATGTACTCGCGCGATAAAGCGCTGGGTCTTTCACAGATATTGCACACCGAGGAGTTGTCGGCACCGGCTATCTCTACGACGATCTCGGGCTCCGACTCCCTGCTTGTCTACACATACGACAATGTTCTGCTGCACTATATCATCGCGCCAACTTCGTCCTCTTTCCGGCTTGTCCAAGTGGGTCAGATTGGATTCCACGGTATCATCAGAGCACCTCCTCGAGTGAGAGCCATTAGTTGGCTGCTGCCTGAAGAACAAATCGAACATGGCGACCCATCTCAGGATGTCGCAACTGCGTCCGTACTTTTCCTTGTCGATGGAAAGCTGGTCTTGCTTCAACCTTCGACGAATGACCTGGGTGAGCTCAAGTACGACATGCGAGTCATCGCACAAAATGTCGAGTATTTCCAGCTTATGCGTGACCATCCTGCCACTGTTGCTGCCTTGACACGTACTAGCCCTGGCACTGTTACACCGGGTGGCTTATCGCTAGACCAGCCCTTAGGACACAGCTTACGCGACTCACTGTGGTACTTTGACGGTACCGGCATGCACGTGTGGTCTGATGTGCAAGACGTTATCGCCTGCGCCCCTGCTGAGCTGGGCCGCGAACTGCCTCCATCAATTTGCATACCGCTCGACTTCTATCCTGTCACTGCCCTGGTCGGCAAGGGCATCATCCATGGCCTAGACTCTGAACTCATCCAACGCCGAGACGTGAGCTTTTCTTTCTTCCGTCATCAGCCTCGCACGCAGCTTTTCATCAACCAAATCCTGCGCCACCATCTTGCAGAGTACAACTCACCTGCTGCACTGCACTTGGCAAGCTCCTATCAGAAGCTACCGTACTTTGCACACGCACTCGAGGTGTTGCTGCATGACGTTCTTGATTACGAGGTCGACAACCCACCCTCGCCGCCAGAGACTGCACTACTGCCAGCGACTGTGTCTTTCTTGTCATCCTTTACATCCTACCTGGACGTAATTGTTAACTGCACCCGCAAGACAGAACTGCGAAGCTGGCAGACTCTTTTCAGCAATTTACCACCAGTCATCACTTTCTTCGAACAATCTCTGGCACAAGGTAAACTCAAAACAGCTGCAGGCTATCTGCTCGTGCTCCACGCCTTCGAATCGGAGTCGTTCCAAGTCCATGACTTTGCTCGCTTACTGCGCATGGCGGCTTCGGCACAAGACTGGGACCTGTGCCGCGAGCTTGCCAGATTCCTCGTGGGCATCGACGCCACCGGCAACATTCTGCGCACCGTACTGGCAGAGGCAGATCTTGAGGGTGGCGGCTTAGCCAATGGGCACGGTACGCCGTCACCAGCCGAGAACGGGCGACCAAGAGGGTATGCTGTTCCGGGGGATTATTTCTCGCTTGCACGCCGGTGAAGAGTTGATTCGCAATGAGACAACTTCATGCGGGAGGGGTAGACACATCACTGTTGCAGTCCTGGTGCATGTATTCTGCAGCCCTATAATGCTTGATCAACGAGTTTCCACGAGTCAAAGCTCCGAGCAGGATCAGGAGTGTGTGCTGCACCCGCTCTCAAGGCAGTCAATGGTCAGAGTTGGCTTATGTAAGGCTTCTCCATGTGGCAGCCACTGAATTGCATTGGGTACATAGTCTGACATCCTTCCTGCGGTAGACTATGCGCCCAGGCACACTTCATGCGGCAACCTGTGCGCCACGACACTTGGTGGTGCGCTCCTGCTGGCGGACAGTTATGCCATTGCATAATTTGTTGCAACTGCGATACGACACTGCCACGAATGTATCGTTTGATCATGTGGCCTTGTCTCTGCACTAAGGCCCCGGACATAGGTTCACAAGTGACGCGAATTGCCTGCTCGCTCCGGAGGTAGTCATATGGACACGTGACGACAAATCCACTACTTCGATAGCTATACCATATTGCCCAAAAGACAATTAGAATTTCCCACCGATCTCTATCAGTTGAATAATCTACTCGGATTGACCTTCCTTCATTGATCACGTACAGGAGTACCGAAAACAGGACAAGGAGCGAATATTTTCCGAATCTTCGCCAACCTAGTCGTGTAATGCTTTAGCGACGCATCTCCAGGACGCGCTTTGCTGGGATATATATTACCCGGCAGCTGGTGGCGCCATTGCTTGCAGCTTTGTGGGCACGCTTTGGCGCGCGTGCCGCCGACATTTAGCATCATTATCGTCGTCCTGTGGACGTTGGAATGATCCTACTATGCCACCATGCACGCCTCTGACCCAAATCGTTATTTCTTATCAATCGGTACCTCAAGGTGTGATATCGCAATGATCGCACGTGAAAAGCTCAGCCACCGACCAAGCTATCGATTTGTGATCTCGCCATCACTGTACTGTACCGTGGAGTAAGGTGACTTGAGAAATAATCCGAGCTGTGCCCACCGCCCCCACCAGACCTCAGCCTCACGCGAACCATCAAGCTTGCATCGGTCCTGTGGTCCGCCAGACCGGTGTGCCCTCTCCACCCATGGCGATGGCGATGGGCGATGCGATACTCTCGGGCGATTCAATGTCGGCCTGCAGCAGTGGCGGCCAACGTGCGGGCATCTGCACGCTCGACAGCAGGATGTAAGGCTAGGGCACATTGCATTGCTTCCTACCGATCGAGCCGATGTACCTGTACGCTCTGTACAGTACCTGTGCATGATTTGCCTTTGCCTTGCACTCGAACCCTTCACCGGGTTGCACGCCGTGATCGTCGTGCTGCCTCTACCGCTACTTCGCCCGCTATTTGGAACGTTCTGCCTGCGAAAAGGTGCGGTTTCGAAGCTGCGCCGCAGTGTTTGTGACGGTGAGGCGCGCTGCGAGATACATTGACAAGGCAGACATGACATCTTTATGTGTGGCGCAAGGTTTGGAAAGAAGGTTCCAATGTCAGGTCTGCCTGACTCAGCCACATTTTCCGGCCCCATTAACATGTTATTGCACTCTGGTGCTAGCCGTACATTATCTATTGCAGCTTTCATCCCGTTTGTCGAGATAACATCCACAGACACACATTGACGACAGTGCGGCAATTAAACTAAGGCTTACGTACGCAGGACTGATTTGGCTAACTTAAACGAAGCGCGAAGCGAGCTGGCTTGCATTGGAACTTCTTATTACTAACTACTGCCGTACCTACCACAGCTTTCCAGGTACACACGAACACGAGCCGTCGGCAGAAGCGACTCTTGGCCAGGGCAAGAAGGTGTGCTTGCTTTGCTTTCTTCCTGGCATTATCGCAACCCAAGCGGATTTTAGCTGCAGTGTCTCGACCTACTCTTCTATCGGCTGGAGCTTTTACGCTTCGAGTTTCCAGAAACGCTTCGAGTTTCTAGAACAAGACTCCATCCTAGGTTGTGGTGTGAGCAACTTTTTGAACTCGCAGCATATTTATGAGCAGCGGTCATGCCGCCGCCCTTTCTCGACCCAAACATGTCCGGCACCATGCAAACCTACACGCACACCTTGTCGCCGCCAAAAGACTGCGCAGCAGGCCGAAAGCGCCATGATTCCATGCTTCTCAACCCGCACACATCCTGGACTCCGACCGAAGTATTCAGAAGCAGTATCAAGGGTAGGCACGACGACGCAAACTCGCTCATGAGCGATGCGCGCCATACGCCGTCGAGCCATGCGCCACGCCTGGCCCAGCAGTCAACAGCGCAGAAGCAGGACTCCTTCCGGTTCCTCGTCACCACCAACCCGACTCAGTTCAAGAACAAGGTGGTCATGCGGGAGAACAGAAAGCACGTCATGAACGATTTCCTGCGTAAGGAAAGGCGCAAGACTCCAGGAACACGAGATATCAGGGCAGAAGGGCCGGCGGAGGTGGAGAAGCGCAGACGTACTGAGTCGGACGGCAAGAAGGCCAGGAAATCAAAATATCTTGCCGCGCCAGGCCGTGTGATGGAGTCGGGTGTCCTGACGCCTCAGAGTTCGAACGATGGGGCGTCGAGCTCGCTGTTGTATGGCTCCGACACTGAAGGGACTGTAATGTCGCTCGCTTCAAGAACAGCGTCGCGTCATTCACGGCACACATCTTCAACTATGGCGCTGATCCCTCGGTCTGTCGTTGACGATCTGGAAGAAGACGAGCATCCGATGTGCAATTCCGGTGGCGACGAAAGGAACCTCCATCCCAGCTCTTGCAGCTGCAACTGGCCCGAACAAGAAGGTCAGGGCCTGAGTGTGCCGGATCTCTTCAGTGTTCTTGGATTCAAAGTGAGCCCTTACCACACCTGGCTACAATCAGCAAACACTGCTGTCGACCTGGAAAAGTTGAAATATGCTTGTGGCAGGCGGCTGCGTTCGTGCTCCATGGCAAAGCTGTGGTTGCCGAACCTCATCCGGGCGAGACATTCGTTCCTCAGCACAATTTGTATCTCCGCGGCGCACGACGAAGCAATGCAGAGGATTGTGTTTGGATCCGAAAGTCTGAGTCCGCGAGGATCGAAGAAAGCTGTGGTGTATGAGCGGTTGGCAGTGAAGAGCGAGGTGATTGCTATGATCAATGCGAGTCTCGACGATCCGGCCCAAAGGATCAGTGATGCGACTATAATCGCTGTCATGAATATCTTCAACAGCGAGATTATCGGCTGTGACGCGAGCGCTCTGAAAATCCATCAGAAGGGTCTTAACGAAATGATATCGATGCGCGGCGGGCTGGACAAGTTGGGCGTAGTCGGTCACCTGGCACGCACTTTATGTGTTACGATGCTAATAGGTATGAAAGCACGACTCTTACAAGTGGTTGGGTATGGCATGCTAACGTCTCGCAGTATGTTCGGGCCTTGCTTCTTACCTTCTCCCAATCTTCCGAGGAGTATACACGTAATGAAGACTGACCTGAAAATTGCAGAACGCCGTACTTCAAGGGGATCCAGCCGATGACATATATCTGCACTACGCGTACTCGAGGGCAGCGCTGCCACCATCCAACGGCGCCCTATTTCCAGAGTCGCCAATCTATTGTGGAGATGGATTCGGGACCGTGACCAAGATCCTAGGACGTGGCTCTGACAGCTTGAGACAGCTTGAGCTGTTGCAGAAGATGACTTTCATGTTTCAAAATGAAGGAGAGTCGAAAGCTGCCGCTCTTGGATACTTCCACCGTCAGGTGGTTTCCTTCAAGAGCAAGCTTCGCACGAGCGAGCCATCGAGATCAGGCCACATCTACGAAGCGATTCGACTGACCGCCCGGATCTATGCCGATGCTCTCGTGAGCAACATGGAGTTCTCCCAGGCGAGCTCATTTTCGACGCAGAGGGACGACTCAGGAACCGAGCACTTTGGGAGTTCTGCCGCATTTGTCGAGATTGTTCATCACTTGATGCAAACAGATCTTGATCGGATGTGGGGTGGTCTCTCCGGTATCCTATTCTTCATCGTCATGGTTGCTGGAGCCTCGGCGAAGAAAGCTCAAGTCAAAGAACTTACCGAAGCGGCGGATCTGGTGAAAGAGAGGCAAGAGGACGAGGCACGTAGATGGCTGGCGGCTGTGGCAGTTCGGTGCTCGATCGTCCTGGGATTTGAGCACGGAGGTTCCCTGCTTGGCACTTTCAAGAACATGTTGTGTATCCAGGATAAGTTGAGTGGGAGAGACATGATTATGCGGCAGTTTGTGATTGGACCAGATAGGCGAGCCGCGCCTCAGCATGGATTTGGTGATTTTGCATGGGAGTTCCTTGCGGAGGACAGGTAATTGGGCCAGGGTCATTTCTCCTGTGGAGCATTCGACTCGTCTTCGTAAATTAAGACACTCATCTCTTAGCCTTACGCTTCTTAAACATGACAGGAGGAGGTGCTGTGATGGCACCCTCGTTCTCATCCTCCTGCTTAGTGACCTCTCCCACTGCGTCCGCAGTGGATCCTGAAGGCTCCGTCTTGATGTTGTCGCCTGTCTCTGTCTTGACTTCCGCCTGGCTTGCGGGTTCCTCGATAGCTGCTGGTTGTACTGGAGCCTCCACAACGCCACTCAACAGGGCATCCAGATCGTCATCCTGATCATCTTTCTGAGTGCCAGGGTAGCTCTTAAAAGTGTTGCCCCAAATCTTCTTCTTAGGCGCCGCCTCTTCGTCTCTCACGTCTTCGTCGTCTTCGGCCTTGCGCTTGTGCACTCCCTTGTTCAACGCGGCAGAAGCGGCATCTTCCTCTTCTTTCTTGATGTCCGCAAGAGAGCGCGGCCCAGAGTCTACTACAGACGTCGCGACGGTCTGCCACCCGCCGACTCCCGTGATCTCGCGTTTGAGCTCTTCGGGTAGCTCCACACCGAGCGCGACCAGTTGCTCCGCGTGAGCCTTCCTTTGTGCTGCTGCGCCGAGTGTGGGAAGCGCCGGACCAGAAGATTTGCCTAGATTCTTGAGGTTTGATATGCCGGGCTTGCTGTCTGCTGTCGAGGCGTCTTTGCCACCCACGAGTCCATTGAGCCGTGCGACCTCGTCTTTTGCACGTTGCTGTTCGCGTTGCTCGCGTTCCTTGTTCTTGTGCAGGTTTCGTAGTGAGCGCTGGATGTTGTTCTGATGTTTGCCGGTCGATTCGTGGTTCTTGCGCTCTCCAGCAGTGTCTCGAACGTAGATCTCGCAGAATTTGCACCAATAACTAGGTGTTGATTTCCAGTATTCGGACATGATGTATGCGTAGTGTGTTGTGCTGTAGGGTAGTGGAGTATGAAGTACAATAAATGGAGAAGGAAGTGATTGCATGCAACGCCAAGCACGAGCTTCGCGCGTCTTTCCAGGGTCGCGCGTTGTTGGAGATGGAAGCTGTGCTACTTTCCTGCTCTACTTTGTCGCATCACCACTCAACCTCGCTCCACCACCTACAACGGACATCTTCTGGTCACATCGGCAATAGCAACACCTCACGCATCCAAATCCCGGTCTGCTATGCTTGCGCGCCACGATGCGCTTCACTAAGCCAGTCTGGCTGTGCCATGGAGGGGAGAAGAAGGACCACGAGGTCTACAGTTGCCATGTCTCGCCCGACGGATCAAGGCTCGTGACTGCTGCAGGGGACGGCTATGTTCGAATCTGGTCAACTGAGGCCATCCTAAACGCTGCCAATCCAGCATACACCAAGCCGAAGCAGCTCGCAGCGCTGTCCTACCACTCCGGCACCATTCACAGCGTGCGATTCAGTCCCAACGGGAAATACCTGGCCTCTGGAGCAGACGACAAGATTGTTTGCGTGTACAACCTCGACCCGACCCCGCCTTCACATACGACCTTCGGGAGCAAAGAGTCGCCGCCTATAGAGAACTGGAGGATCTTCAGGAGGTTGATAGGACACGACAACGATGTGCAGGACCTGGGTTGGAGCTGCGACAGCTCCATTCTGGTTTCGGTCGGACTGGACAGCAAGGTAGTGGTTTGGTCAGGGAGCACATTCGAGAAGCTTAAGACGCTTTCTCAGCACCAGTCGCATGTCAAGGGCATCACTTTCGATCCCTCCAACAAGTACTTTGCGACTGCTTCGGACGACAGGACAATCAAGATCTACCGCTTCACACCTCCTCCACCCAATGCCACGGCCTACGATCAAACTTCAAATTTCACACTGGAACACTCTGTGACAGCGCCGTTCGCAACTTCACCTCTCACCACATATTTCCGTCGATGCTCTTGGTCACCGGACGGCGCCCATATCGCCGCAGCGAACGCAGTCAATGGCCCAGTCAGCTCTGTTGCTATTGTTAATCGTGGGCAATGGGACAGCGAAATCAATTTGATCGGACACGAAGGGCCCGTCGAGGTGTGCGCTTTCTCTCCACGTCTCTTCCAGCGCGATCCGCCTGATGAGTCTGCATCGAGCGGCCAACATCCCGTCACAGTTGTGGCGTGTGCGGGCCAGGATAGAACACTGAGCGTGTGGAATACAAGCTTCGCTCGTCCGTTTGTGACCACTGCAGAACTGTGTGGAAAACCAATTAGTGACCTGGCATGGAGTCCCGATGGCGAGACACTGTACCTGACATCGCTTGACGGTTCAGTGGCGGCTGTTGTGTTCGACACGGGCGAGCTTGGCTACCCTGCGCCCCAATCAGACAACGACAAAGCACTTGCTAAGTATGGCGCTGGTCGCCGTGCAGGCATTGTCGAGAACGCAGATGCTTTGCGCTTAGAAGAGGGAAGCAGGGCGGGTGAGCTCAAGGGTGTACAAGGGCGCATGGGAGAGCTAATGGGAGATGAGCACTCTCAGACTCCTGCGTTGACAAATGGCGATACACAAGTAAACGGCGCCGCTGCCAGTGTTGAGAAAGTTCCTACGCCGGCTGAGCCCACACCTGCACCACCAAAGGACCCGCAGGCAGAGAAGATTGACAAACTCAAGCAACGTGTCACAATCACAAAAGATGGCAAGAAACGTATTGCCCCTCTCCTTGTATCGTCAAATCAAGGTGAGGCCAACCTGCCTCGGCCGCAGTTGCAGGCCGCCGTAAGGCAAGGCGGTATTTCAGACGAGCCAGTGAAGATACTGGATTTGAGCAAACCTTACGACGGTCTGCCCAAAGGTGGTCTTGCTAGCTTGCTGCTGGGAAACAAGCGCAAGTTCGCCGAAGTGGAAGGCGATGACGAGAAGAGGGCAGAGAAGAGAGTCCATGCTGTACAGCAGAGTGGCGCGACACCAATTGTCAACAACACAGCCGATGGTCTTGTGGTTGCTGGGTCTGTCGCCACTAAGAAAGTTACTGAACTTCCTGAAGTGCTGCGGCCTGCAGTGATCAACCCGAGTTTGACTGTTAGTCAAATCAGACTCGCTGTACCACTCGTTCGGAGCGTCATCGTAAGACCTCTTGACCCATCGAAGACAAATGCGGAAGGAGACCAAACGAATGGCACCGCGGACGCCTCAGACGAAACCTCTGTGTCCTTTGAGGCTCGTAATGCATCTGGAGTAGCCCGCACTGGTCGTGTCCAGGACAGAGAGCCCACACGCATCACAGTTTCCAAGCGCAGCCAGACCTTGTGGCAAGATTTCCTGCCTAGAGCAGCCTTGTTGGTCACTGGCAACCGCAATTTCTGGTGTGTAGCATGTGAGGATGGAAGCCTGCACGTCTGGACACCTGCCGGACGACGCTTACTCAACGCATCTGTTCTCGAAGCCCAGCCAATCATCCTCGACTGCCGTGGCTGGTGGCTACTCGCAGTAACGGCGGTCGGCCAGTGTTACGTATGGAACATCAAGACTATGAGTGCACCACACCCTCCCATCAGTCTTGCGCCTGTTCTAGACATGGCAAGTCAGACTCAGCAGGGCCACTTGACGGTCGCACCATCTCTCATGTTCGCTCGCCTCAACAGCCAAGGCAAGGTCATCGTAGCAATGAGCAATGGCGATGGCTTCAGCTACAACTCTTCCATGTTTGTCTGGCAGCGCTTGAGCGAGAGCTGGTGGGCAGTCGGCAGTCAATACTGGAACACCACCGACACCAGCGTCCCCGTCTCACGCCCCGTCAAGTCGTCCAAGTCTACCGAGACCTCATATCTGGACGACATCAATCCCGAAAACATCTCCGCCGGCATCATCCCCCTCCTCGAGCGCAACACAACATCACAAGCCCTTGTCAAGGGCCGTGCATACTTCCTCCAACGTCTCGTAAAGCAGCTACTCTCCGCGGAAGGCTTCGAAGGCTTCGAATCGGCCGTCTCCATCGGCCACCTCGAAAACCGCGTCGCTGCCGCATACACCCTGGGCGCCAAAGACGAGTTCAGAGTCTACCTGATCATGTACGCTAAGCGCATCGGCGCAGAGAATCTGAAAGCAAAGGTCGAAGAACTGTTACGCGGACTAATGGGCGGTATGTTCGCGGACGACGAGGACGACGGAGGAGATGAAGAGGAGAGATCTGGGGTGGAGTGGGGCGAAGGCGACGAGATCGTCGGCTGGAAGAGGGAGGATTTATTGAAAGAAGTGGTGGTCGTGCTGGGCAAGCACAGGGACTTGCAGCGTGTCACCGTGCCGTATGCGAAGCTCTTGGGAGTTTTGGAGGATGCGGATGCCGCGAGCAGCGGTACGGCGATGAATGTGGACTGATGCTGATTGCTTGTATGTACCTATGTGTTGGAGCGCGGCGTTCAGGGTGTTTTGGTTGGTGGCGGAACAAGGACAATCAATGGGAGATGGGGCTTCCTCCCAAGCAGTTGTGCTGCACCGACGGACATTTTTTCTCTCTCTCAAGTTTATGTATGTATAATTGTAGTCGAATTGGACGCTCTGTTGCTACAACTTGATTCCGCTTGGTCTGTCACGGACATTGTGATTAGTTTCCTTGGTCGGAATCCTCCTGCTCCTCACAAAAACAGAAAACAAAAAACGCGGGCGAGATGCTTTTGTAGTAGTCTACTTGTGCTTTTTTCTCTAACTCGTGTACAGCTCCAACGACAAGGGCGTGTCGAGCTACTCGATCCTCCGAGCCCCCCGATATTCTGGTTCTACTCTTTCGAGCCGACCGTTCTTAACACAGTGGAAAAAGAGATCCTCGGCAAGAAGTTGCGGAAACACAAATGTATGGATGCAGAGAGTCCAGCTCATGTGTGAGGTCAATCCCCTCCCATTGCTCTCTGCGACTCTGCAATGTGGCCATTTCCACCGAAAACAAGAGCCGTCACTCCATCGATCTCGTTTGATAGGAAGTTGCAACCTGGAAAGTCTGTCCATGAACTTCGAGGGGGGCGTTGCAATCGTGATTTTAGAAATGTGTTCATGAAAAGCGCCTCAGTCCACAAAACGGAAAAGAGGGGTGAAATCAGGCCACAAGAGTTCTCTTCTTCGCGCTCGCATCGTGATCTAACAGAATCTTCAGGCCCGTCTCGAAATTCGAGTAGATGGCCAAATGCGTCGGCGTCTTCCCGTGCGAGTCTTTCACACTCGTCAAGGCGCCCCGGTCTAGTAGCAGTCGGATGATGGCATCTTGCCGCTTCTGCACCGCGAGGTGCAATGCTGTGCTGCCGTAGCCATCTCGCTCGTTGATGTCGACGCCAGAATCGAGGAGCATCCGTACCACGCCCTCGTGGCCGCTGTCGATGGATATGTGGAGCAAAGGCTTGTTGTCGCCGCTTTCGGAAGGGGTGTGGTCTTGCGTTGGCGATGGGGTGTGTTTGCGAGATGAGGCTGGGGTGGGAGGGACGTTGGTTCCTGATCGGCTGGGGTGTGAGGATGTTGCCCTTCGTTGGGGTTCTGGGTGTGGTCGAAGACCCGGCAGGATGCGGGAAGGCGTTGGATAGCTTTCGCTGGAAGCTATGGATGGCTTGGGTGTGGGAAAGGCTTCTTCGAGAGTATGACGAGGTCCGGGAGTAATTGAGGTGGGTGGATTCCAACCAAAAGTGTGATCGCTCATAGAGTGCCCTCGAGAATGCCTCCCGAATAGTCCATCCAAGCCGAAGTTCTCGTCAACGGCACCATTGCCGTCAAGACCAGCAAGCGAGATGTAAGAACCGTGATGCAGGGTGTCAAAAGGCTGGTGATATGAGGCGGGAGGAGTGGCTATGCTGCTGGCAGCTGTGAAGAAATTGCTCTCATCGTCGGTGGCGAGGTTATATGGAGCGAGCAGAGCGTCGAACTCTGGGAATGAACCATAGTCGAAAGTAGAGCGAGGAGGTGGTGGTGGTGGTGGTGGTGGTGCGGGAGGAGAAGCAGAGGTAGCAGCAGCGGTGAAGGCAGCAGTAGAGGCGGCTGGAGCACTGCTAAAGGCGGTAGTAGAAGCAGCAGCGGCAGCAGCTGCAGCAGCCTCACGTTCCTTGATCTTTTTGTCTGAAGGTATGTGGTTAGAGAGGGCCTTGGCATATTGGATCGTGATTAGTGTGTAATTAGTGTGATAGAAAAGGAGAGGATGTGTCGATGTCGATGAACAGGTGGGGAAGGAGTTCACTGACTTCGGAAACGACGCTGTGCCTCGCGGTTCTGTTGGCGGCGGCGTTCGCAGAGGTCGTCTTCATGTGTGACGAGTACTGTGGTGCTAGAGCGTGACATTTCAGCAGAAGCGGGGGTTGGGTCTGCGGCGTTGCATGAGGAGGAGGAGGGGGAGGAGGTCGAGGGTTCTTCGACATCTGACATGACGGATGGATGCGTGTAGTCGAGATGTTCTTGATTATCCTTCTCTCTGCCACTTGTCTATTTTCCTTGGTAAGGGACGAGCAAGGACAAGGCTGATGAACGGCGGGCGGATTTATAAAAGGCCTACCGCTAATCTTATGCCTCACATCGTGCTGAAAGGATGCGCAGGATTGCGACTGCCGCAGCTGAAGGAGTCGAGGGCTGCTGCGTAGAACAGCCTTCGGCCAGCTCTGGCTTTGACCTGCAGCGCTTGTGGCTGAATTAGCCGACCAGGCATGCTGCAGCAGATGTTCGCTACTTTACACTTTACCTTGCAAGGTAGGTGGGCGAACCATGCCATACACCGGTTCTGTGTTGCCTAGTAGTGGATATCACGGATACCACGTTCTACGGCCAGCTACTGCGCCTGGCTTCGTGTACAAGGTGTACTACTACTACTGCACCTTCCCACCGCTGCTACCGAACCTTACACGGCCCCGTTCAGCCTCGTTCAGCTCCGATTGCGTGCGCTTCAGCTTCCACTAAACCTCATGTCACCACGATTGCTGCTGCTGCTTCTCGCTTCTTCTCGCCTTGCTACTGCACTCTAACATGTTTTGGCGGCAACTATTCCGTCCCGGCCGCTGCAGCCCGCCTCAACCGAATCCTTATCCGCCATCAGAAACATGCAGATCCACCTGTGCTATCTATTGTGTCATCTTCAAGCTTCACACCTGCATGTGCTTCACTACTGCTACTTTTCCTCGTACATGTTGGAACCTCCACTCCAATGCTTACTAGATTAATTACCTACCATTCTTGCTCTGTGCTCTTCTACATCCGACACCATTGGAACGAGAGCCTGTTCAGCCGTCCAATGCACGTGGGCCCGAGAAAGCAGGGGTTTACGTTCATTCAATTGCCGCAGGGTGTGAATCCGATATTGTAAACCACGAGCACTGTTTCATTCATATCATGTTTTCTAACTCGACTTTCTACCACAACTTAACACCAGTCTCACTCACTTCACCACCACGCGCACGCCCTTGCTATCGTACGGCGGCTGCGGGGTCACCATGTCGTGATGAAAAGACACCGCTTCCGGACCCGTTTCGTACAGCTCGAAACTAAACCGCCGGAACAACGTGGCTAGCGCAATGTAGATCTCGCAATACGCCATTGGCAGGCCCAGGCACGCGCGCGCTCCACGCCCAAAAGCGACGTTGTAGCGACTGAGCAGTTTGCCCGTCGGTGCCCGTGGTTCTCCCAGCCAGCGCTCTGGCTTGTACGTGAAACTGTCGGGGAAGAGGTCCTCGTGGTGGTGCATGTGGTAGGCGTCCGAGGATACTCCTATGCCTGGCGGCAATGTGTACTGCTGGTATTGGAAAGCCGAATAGCGTGATACGCGAGGCGAGCGCTGGACGATGCCGTAGCCGACGCGCAGGGCTGCCCGAAATAAAGATAGTGATTAGCGCCATCTCAATTTTTCTCCTTCCTTGTTCGCTACTCGAGACTACTACTCACCTTCTTCAATGCAAGCCGTCAGGTAAGGCAACTGCGAAAGCTGACCCCATTCAGGAATATCGTCAGAATCAGGAATGGCTTCTTGGAGCTCAGCGCGCAGCCGCTCGAGCACATGAGGGTTGGCTAAGATGTGGTAAGAAGCGACGGTCAGAGCCCATCTGGTCGTCTCGAACCCAGCTCCGATCACCGACACCGCCTCGTTCTGCAGCCTGATCTCGGTGGCGTGAGCGGCCGGGATCTTCGAGTCCAGGATCTCCATGAATACGGTCTTGTGCGACACTTCTTTGACGTCGACGTTGCGACCGGTGAGGATCTCTCGAATCTGCTGCTCCATTTCCTGCGGATGCTGAGTCAGCTCACGCCACATACATACCACCACATGCATCAACACCCCCGAATATATCAGCCAACTCACCAGACGGAAATCAATGATAGGCGCCATGATGGGCGCAAGAGCCTTGACAAGCTTGTCTGGAAGCAGATTCATCGTCGGCAGCAACCACTCGAACTGCGTAGCCCAATGCGAAGTGTGAACCAAGTTGCTCACTGCAATCGTGAAAGGCGACTCCCACTTCTCACTTTCGACGAGATGGTAGGACCGCGCGAACGCCAAGTTGGTGATGACATCTCCGGACAGGCAGCCGAACACATCGTTCAGCGTCAGCACTTTGGCCCTGCCGGCGTACTCGGTCGTCAGTCGGTGCGAGATGGTGTCGAGCAGCTCTTGCATGAATTTGCCGTGGCCGCGGATCTTGGCTGGGGTGAAAAACGGTGCCAGAGCGGTACGGCGGATCTTGTGGTCTTCGGCGTTGGAGGTCATGAATGTCGCGCGTGGCATGTTGAACCTGTTCTGGAAGGATACGAGCTTGTCGTAGGGCTGAGAGGGAGCGTAGATCGTCTCGTAGTACTCCGGGTCGTCGATGTGGACTTCGTTAGGGTTGATGCGAACGATTGGTCCTGTTGGAGTGCGATGTGGTTAGGCGTCTGTACGTCCTTGAGGTCATTCAGTTGCGTTTCTCCTCGATACGCACCATATTGTTCGTGCATTTTCTTGATGCGCTTGGTGAACATTCCACCGCCGTTCGGGACGAGCTCGTAGTAAGTCTCGTACCATTGAGTTACTCCCGCCAGCCATGGTCCAGGTACTTTGGCTAGAGGATGGAAGAAGGCTCGGTAGATTGCCAGACCAATGCTGTAGACCAATAGCCCTCCCGCGATAGTAGCAGCCACTACCCCGGCCGAAGCAGACAATACAAGATCGCTAAAAGCCATGGCAATGGAGAACGAATACTTCGATGGCTACCTACTTCGATCGATAAGTGAAGGGAGTTTATTGGGGAAACAGGAACGTGCGTGGAGGCATTGTGCGACCGTGTTTGTATAGCATATGGAGAAAATCTTACATGTTCTTGATGGGGATAAGCATCCGTCTCGGATCTGCTCACTGGTAATGATGTCGGCACAACAATACTTTCAACCACTCGAGCGAGCATACCGAGCTGTTGATGCTTACTGGCACGACTTATGTGGTCATTCTGGTAGGATGAAGCAGAGCATAGCGCTTACCATCGATACATACATACTTCCAGACGACAGTGATAGGTTCATGCAATGCGGAAGGCAACAAGCGAAAGCCGGGTGGTGATACCAGCCATGACCACCTGCAGTCGACATTGCGTGCGCGCGCCAACATTGAGCGTGCTCGAGCGGGCCTCGGCAAGGTGCAGAAATGCTTAACGAACATCGCGGGTGGGGATGGCAACAACATGAAACGGTCGTTAGCGCTTACTCGCACTAGCGAACGCCGGCAGGAACAAGGGGAATGCACGAGACCAATCGGGCTTAGCGTGAGAGACCCTGGCATTCTGAGGCTCAAGTGCTTCCATCAAATGACGACAGATTATTGTGTCTGCGGTGCTGGATTACAAACACTCGTCGCGTTGAATGAACAAAGGCACGTCCTGATGCAAGGCAGTCGCCATTGCTCGCTTGCAAAGGCATAAGTAAGGTCAAGTATCTTCCTGTCCAATCTCCTCGACATCCCATCAACACACTCCTCTCCAACGTTGCAACAAACAACAACGCCATCCTCAATCAACAAAGCGACCACATTGCCCTCTTCCTCCCCAAAACCAATCAGCTCACCAAGCTTACCTCACATACCCTCGCATTAATCATGACTTCCACCGTGCTCATCACCGGCGCCAACAAGGTAAGCGATCACAAGCCCGCGATGACACGCAAAGCCTAATCGTGCATCTGCAGGGCCTTGGCCGCGGCTTCGTCGAAAAGTACCTGTCCAGACCCAACACCACCGTCGTGGCCGCTACTCGTAACCCCGATGGCCAAGACGCCAAAGATCTCGTCAACATCCCCAAGGCTGAGGGCGCCAAACTCATCACAGTCAAGATCGACAGCACCTCCGAGACCGACGCAGCAAACGCCATCGCCTCCATCAAGGACCAAGGCGTCACCCATCTTGACGTGGTCATCGCAAATGCCGGCATCTTCAAGTCTGAGGCCTTCCTTGAGGTCTCCGTGGCCAAGACCTCCGACCTGATCGAGCACGTCGACGTCAACGTCAACGGCCCCATCAGGCTCTTCCAAGCTGTCTTGCCGCTGTTGCAGGCTGCGAAGCAGCCCAAGTTCGCCGTCATTTCTTCTGGTGTCGCCACCATCGCCGGCGCCGAGCACATTCCGTGGGCCGTCAGCTCGTACGGCGCTTCCAAGGCCGCTCTCAACTTCATCCTTCGTCGCATTCACATCGAGAACAAGGATCTCATCGCCATCGCTTTCCACCCAGGGTAATATTTGCTTGCTCCCTCACATTGCATGGTCCACACCGCTGACACAACATCGTATAGTGCGGTCAGGACCGAAGAGGGCAACAAGGCCGCTCAATTCTTCGGCTTCGAGGAGGCTTTCACCGATGTCCCTGATGCCGTCAACGGTGTCGTTGGCAAGGTAGGCTCACTCGCTTCTGTGACATGACCGGAGACTTTTGTATTGACTTGAGGATTACAGATCGACGCCGCCACCCGCGAGGAGACTTCTGGCAAGTTCCTTGCCTTCGACGACACCCCTCTTGCCTGGTAGACTGCGCAAGAGCTTATGACTTGTTCGAAGCGAACCAAATGATGATTGTAGTGATGAAGAAATAGCATAGCATAACCACAGCCGCGAAATGCATCTGCTCTCAGAGCAAATTTTCACATTCAAAGCAAGCTGCCCACCCATCGTGTCGTGCGTCTGATTTCGAGATGTTCGTTATCACTACTCACTGTGACCTCCAATGGTAAGAAAGCGACGTTTTCTTAGCCACAAGACATGTCCACATAGGTAGCATTGCTTGTATGTGTGTATTCACGTGCCGCAATATTATAGCTGGTCCGATCTTGTATGCGTAAGGTGGGATTGTGGAGGTTGGATCAACACCACATATATGTACCTGCATGTGTCTATATTATTTGTGCATATAAGTCTACGATGTACTTACGTAATGTACAAGTACTTCCAGTTGTGTCCATCCAAGTCCTCTCGACCGCTCTTGTTCGTAATGTGATGCGCTGCATTGATCTGAAATCATAATTTTCCTACTCGTATATATGCATAAACTAGCGTGATACCAACCAGGATACGCGAGCGTCTTGCTTATCTACAAGCCGGATATCCACAGGGCAAATACCCAATCATCCAGTCCGGCAAAGCCTGGCATTGCCATCCTCTGCCCACGCTTCGCTGCCGACCGCGGTACGAGCATAGAGCAGCCCATGCGGGTCATACTTCCTCTTAATCGCGAGAAGCTTGTCGTAGTTTTCTCCATAGAAAGTCTCCTGCCAGTTGAGCTGATTGAAGTTCGCCTCGTTAAGATACGTGCCAGACCCGGGTGTGAGGGCTTCCACACTCGGAGCGATGTTGTACGTGAGGTGGTCTTCTCTGCTTTGGATCGTCGACTGTGATGCTTCCCAGTCCCAAGGCGAGTAGAACAGGGTGTGGATCAGGGCGTCGCGCCAGGCGGGGAGGACGGCGTTGTCGCCGGGCTTGTTGCCTGCTGTGGCGTGGGAGGCGTTCATTGCGAGCCCGGCGGCGATCCAGTTCGGGTCGGAGGTTATGTTTCGGTATGCTGCTATCACGCCGGAGTTGTTCTCGCGGATCACGGAGCGGGGGAAGAGCCGACTGCTCACGAGGTGCGATGTTTCCCAGATACCGGCTGGTAGTGGACCGTAGTAACGGACGAAGTGGTCGAAGTATGTGGAGTCGTCGGACGTGGTGAAGGTGTATGTGATGTTGTGCTGGTGGAGGGAGGACGTGAAGAACTCTAGCTTCTGCTTCAGCTGCGATTCGGAAAGACCAGGCGCTGTGAAGATGCTGAGGAAGTTGGTGTTGGTGATCTGGTACAGAGCGACTGCTCCACTGTCGACAAGCGGTCCCAGGCCACCTTGGAACTCCTCAATCACGTCCCAGAAAGCCGAGACACCGGCGCTCGATGTGCTGAATGTGAGGGATCCGCCACTCGTAGGACCGTCTGTGTGGAGCTTGGCGGTCATGGAGACTACCACTCCAAACGTTCCACCTCCGCCACCAGACAGAGCCCAGTGCAAATCGCTATGGTTCTGCGGACTGGTGACGATGTGCTCGCCTTTTGGGGTTACAACCTCCCACTCAAGCACATTGTCGGCGCCTAGCCCATACAAGGAGCTGAGAGCGCCGTGGCCACCACCTTGGGTATAACCGCCAGCGAGACCGACGGTAGGACAAGTCCCACCAGTGACTCTATATCCTGCTTCGTGGGCCGCTTCATATGCCTGGTAGGCCTGGACACCGGCTCCGAGTTTGATGGCGGGACCAGAGTATGATGGGCTGGTGTAGTTTTGGATCACTTCTGTAGAGTTGAGGAAGTGCGTCCAAAGTCCGAGACCACCTTTTCCAGTGCTCTTGCCGATGAAACTGTAGCAGCGTGTTAGAGAAGAGATCGGCTAGAACAGCTCAGCAACGACTTACTCGTGTCCAGTGTTCTTGATGACCACTCGCAGATTCTTCTTCTCCGCAAACTTGAGCGAGGCTTGCACATCTGCCGCAGAGCTGAGATTCACGGAGTAAGAGACGAGATTGCCCAATGTGCATGTCTTGTTAACGGGATGGAATGGATCGCAGGTGCCGTTCTGGAACCAGGGCTGATCGATCGACGAAGGGTCTTGCGAGCTAGAAATTGGTCAGTTGCCGAACGCTGCGAGTCTCCTGAGGCGTGACATACTGGATCCAAGGGAAATCCCATTGCGATTTCAAATTATCGCATGTTTCGGCATCGTAGAAATCGCTATGACAGGGTTGCGCCAATGGAGTAGTCGCAATGAGCCGCCCGTTGACGGTGGCGTTGAATGCTTGCCAGGCGTGTAAACTAGGCCAGGCTGCATCTCCGGGGAGAGCACGACAGGAGTGATATGTTGTGCCATTGTTCTTGCGCGGAAGAGCGAGTGAGGTGCCCACAAGGCCCAATGAGATCGTCGCGATGTAGAGAAAATGCATGCTGCTGTGGAATCCAATGACTACGATACCGCGCAAGAACTAAGACGAGTAGTGTCCCGATCAGGTGGTACCTACCTTTATCTACTGCAAGGGCAATATAAAGAACATTTCGATCTCGCAGCAAACTCATGCGCAGACGCATGACCGCCACGCGACAAACTCGCTTCTGTCTCTTCACATCTGCCGCTGGTCACGCAAACGCGGACCCATCCAGAACATGTTCAAGCTTACGCTTCCAGAGCCAGCTCGGAGTTCAGGCACGAAAGATTTGTCGGATCCTTCAAGATGCATGGCCACGCAGGTGCGGTTGGAGCAAGCATAGGGTTCCCCTGCTAAGTGCTGACGACCCAGTATTATTCGGGCCGTTCAGCCGCAGGGGGTGATCTTCCTGAGGGATCCCGGTCACGGCCGTAGCCGAAGCACGCAATGGCTAATCTGACGACAGCTTATATACCAGTCTTATTAGCCATTGTTCCACGCAATAACTAATCTGACGACAGCTTAGATACTAGTTTCAGCTACTGTCCCAACAGCGCCTGCGTGTCTTGTCACGTACCACGCCATCACACACCTGCTTGAGTAAGCTTGCAGCAAGCAGACATGGCCCCCTTCGGGCTCTGTCGACGCGCTCTGCCTCCGCTCCCGCTCTCTGGATGGAATGGAGTGCACTGGCCGTGGTAGACTCACGAGCTTCGCGAGGCAGGCACGCTTTCTCCAATCCCCTGTCAATTCTAGATACTGTTCGTACTCGTCACGCTAGCCGGAAACCTCACCACCACCGCCATCAAGGGTATACGACTTCGCACTGCCCGCCCGCCAACAATGGCCGAACCCAATGAGAAACATGCCCCCAATTCGAGCTTTCCCGCCACAGAATCTTCTGAGCGCGATGAGGCGCTCACTGACTCTGCCAACAGCGATAAGTCCGATGCACAGGTCTATGCCAGCGGCATCGCTTTGGTCATAGTTCTGATCGCCGACCTGTTGGCCGTGTTTCTGGTAAGTTACCACCAATTTTACGAGACAGCCTGAGTGAGCAAAGTACTGATGTGATTTACGCAGGTTGCTCTGGACATGACGATTGTCACGACAGCAATTCCCAAAATCACCGATCAATTCCAAAGTCTCGAGCAAGTCGGCTGGTACGGTTCAGCCTTCTTCCTCACGCTCGCATGTTTCCAGTCATTCTGGGGCAAACTCTACACTTTTCTACCAGTGAAGAGGGTATTCTTCATCTGCACCGCAATCTTCGAAATCGGCAGTGTTCTCTGTGGTGCGTGACAAGCCTCATCATTGCAAATGCCGGGGATGCCACTGATGTTATTCAAATGCAGGTGCTGCGCAAAACAGTCCCATGTTGATTGTGGGGAGAGCTATTCAAGGATGGGGAGCAGCTGGGGTTCTCGGAGGATGCTATGTGATTATATCACTGGTTGTCAGACCCAAGCTGAAGGCTGCTGCGACTGGAATGGTGGGTGTAGTCTTTGGCCTAGCCTCTGTTGCTGGACCATTGATCGGAGGTGCTTTCACGGATTACGTCTCTTGGAGATGGTGGTAAGTTGGAGACGCATCCATCTTGTGAAAGCTCTTGTTGACACGTCCACAGCTTCTACATCAATCTCCCCATCGGAGGTGTTGCATTGGCCATGATACTGGCTTTCTTGCGCACGCCCAAGTCAATCCAAACAACAACAGTCAAAGACCTGATCCGCCGGCTTGATCTGCCTGGACTGTGTTTGGTCCTTGGAAGTTTAATCTGCTTTCTCCTGGCTACCGAAACTGCAGGAGCCAAAAAAGCCTGGAACTCTTCCGTAGTCGTCGGTGAGCTGGTAGGGTTCATCCTACTAGCTGTGGCCTTTGGCGTTGTGGAATACTTCTCTGGAGAGCAAGCAGCTTTGGTGCCTCGCATTTTAGGCCAACGGATCATTCTGGTCAGCTCTGTTTATGTCTTCTTGTAAGTTTCGACCACTTCCCACGTCGAACGTAACTAACGCCGTCGTAGCCAATCTGGTGCAAACTTCCTGTTCACCTGTAAGTGTTCAATGATCGCGCGCTTTGCTGCGGGTATCTGATCATTTATTTAGATTACATCCCGATCTTCTTCCAATCCGTTGATGGAGTTTCTGCTGCAACAAGTGGCATCAGGAACCTCCCACTGATCGTTGGCTCTTGTAAGTATAAATTCATTCTGATGAGACCTACATCGTGCACGGCTGACCAAAAGAAGCCGTTTTCGCCGCTATTAGTGGAGTTCTGATTGGCATCGTCGGCTACTATACTCCTTTCTTGGTGATTGGTAGTGCTATCTTCACCATCGGAGGTGCTCTATTTTCCACTATGGGCTTCAACAGTAGCGCTGGACAATACATTGGCTTCCAGCTGCTTCTGGGTATTGGCCAAGGCATATGCATCCAGGTCCCGGTCATCACCGCACAAGCATTCTCTGCTCCTGAGGATATCCCCACTGCAACGTCCGCAGTCCTTTGTAAGTCTTTCAGTCAGCATAGACACTCCCAAGACTTTAGACTAACAAACACCAGTCTTCCAAATGATGGGCGGCGCTGTGTTCGTGGCCGCCGGTCAGTGCGTTTACAACAATCGCCTGGTTCAAGGAGTTGTTCATGCATCGACAGCACCTGATCTCGCGACTGTGCTGGGAACAGGAGCGAGCGAACTCCGCAACGCTTTTGCCGGAGAAGCTTTGGATGTCGTGTTGAGCGCCTACCTTGACGGACTACAGGTCTGCTTCATCTTCGGTGCTGTGGTCTCCGGCGTAGCGATACTCATCAGTTTCTTTGCACCATTCCGCAGCATCAAGCAGGGCAGTCCTGTCGTTGCCGCCGCGGCTTAGCGCGACCAATCAATTTCTGGCAGACTCTGGCAAAGTGCATTAGGTTGCGCTTGGTTTGCCATTTCGGTGCGTGTATAGAGCCACGGACATAACTTACATGTATGCATTTTAGTATTCCCGAGACCGAATTTGAACATCACCACTCCGATATTGCATGCTGACTACCGAAGATCTTCACGATGCAAAACAAGTTCCTCTTCTACCTGTATATCCTAGTCCTGGCAACCGATCGAGAAATTGAAAGATACTCTCGCCACTACAAAATCTCGGCCCTAATCGTCAAGTCCTCAATCAGATCGCAAATCTCTTCGCTTGCGTACTGCGGAATTTCGTGTCCACCATCGTGTTGGAAATCTCTGGCATTCGCACAAAGCTTCAGCAGATCAAGACCATGGCCCTTCCAAGAATCTGATGCCCCGTAGATGTGCGCAGTGGGCAGAGCCAGGCGTACGGAATCGCAGCTTGGATGGAACATGTTATAGTACGGTCCAATTGCTTTCGAAGGCGCTTTTTCGCTGGAGGCTTCCGCGAGGGAGATACCACTGTCGGTACGCGGAAGCTCGACACGCGAGAGAGAAACACCACTGTCGGTACGTGGGAGGTGGACACTCTTTTGTGGTTTGCCTTCGTCCGATGAGCAATTGCGCAGAAAGTATGCGTCTGGGATCAGATGCTGCGGAACCCGCGTGGGCCGTGCGACGGGAAGAGCTTCTGTGTGTGTTACGTTGAAGTGTTCCCGGCAGTCGAGGCCATGGTCAAGCGTTCTTGCGAACGGAAGGGGAGAGCAGATGAAGATCGCCGCTTTCACTGGAGCTGCCCGACCTTCGAGTTGGGCGTGGAGGAGGTAACTGGCTGCGAGAGCCGCTCCCTACAGTCTATGGGTTAATGGACCGGTCCATGCATGCAAACGGCGTCACAATTTACCTGACTGAACCCCATGATCATCTGATATGGCCCACGGGTTGCAATGATGTGAGAAAGAGCCTTGTGCGCAGAGGCCACATTTTCGCTCGATGGCGAGGTGTACCAGCAACGGTATGGGCCAGCGTAATAATCCGCAGCACCTGGTGAAGGGTCGCAGAAGAGCTCTGCATCGGCGAAATCGAATTCATAATACGATGGTAAGAGAGAACGATAATTGCCTGTTGGATGTTAGTCGGATTCTCTGCAGAACAACGTATTCTGTACCGACTTGTTTGCGCGGCGAATACCTCAGCATTCACCCCCATGCCGTGAAGGCATAGTACTTTGACCAGCATTGTGACTTGGACTGATTGCACGCGAGATTGGATCTCCAAGATCTACGAACATGTACAATAAACGGTGCAGTCCGCACTAGTAGTCGATAAGGCATTGGAACCTGGATGACAGGCAGGAATATTATCATGCAGGGTAATAGCCTTACGCTGAGACTCATTGCTTATCATCAGCTCGTCTTCAAGGCTTACATTCAAAGGCGTTCTCGAACTCGCGCTAAACAAGCACGCAACCATCCACTGTGTGCTAGCTCCAAAATAAGCCTCAGCAGGGCTCAACATCCTTCAGCTTCAGCTTGCGAAACCTTTCCCGGCACACCTCGACGCTATCGCTCCAATCACAGAGACCGCAAAAAGTCTACCTGAATCTGCATCAGCTTCGGGAAGCTTTCTCCAGCAAGAATATCCATATGTCCTTTCTCGGGCTCCACATGTCTAAGCTTTGGTCCAGGGATCAAGTTGAAGATCTTTTCCTGCTCGGAAGCAAGACTGATCTGGTCGTTCTGTGGCGTCAGCATTAGCACCGAGGAAGACGAGATCTGCGAAAACAGCTCGAAAGGCGCCCAAGTCGAGATGTGGTAGTAGGTTTGCAGCGTTGTAAGGTTGCGATACGTAGGCGCGGTCTTCTCGGCACCCAGGATCAGGCCGAAGTCTTCTTTCGCTGTGCCGACACCGAAGCCGGCCGGATTCTCGCCTTCTTCTGTGAGCACGGGGAGGCCGAAAGGCTCGTTTCCCTCAAGTTGCGATTCGCGGTCTTTCTGCGCTTTCGCGAGGACTTTCGCTTTCTTGCCGCCGAAACTGAAGTCTGTAAGCGGACAGACGGAGATGACACCTTTGGCTCGCTTATCGACTGCCGCTGCGTTTGCTGCGACTACAGCACCGAAAGAGAATCCCCAGAAAGCCACGCGCTTGGGATCGACGGTGGGTTGGCGTTGCAGGAATGTCAAGGCGTCCGAAAGGTCCTCGATCTGTTTGTGAGGATTGGCTTCTTGTCTGGGCAGACCTTCACTGTTTCCAAAGCCACGCGGATCGAGAGTCAGAGCGGTGATTCCAGCCTGGGCGAATGCTTCCGCTACGTCAGGCAGAAACATCTCTTTGACGCAGGCGAACTTTGGAGATTCATTAGAGTAGAACTACGTGCCTCGTTTATCGCATCACGTACCCCGGGGAGTAGGAGAACTGCTGGCCCTTTCTGCCCTGCAGGGAACAGTCGACCCACTAACTTGATTCCATCAATCGTGGGAATCTGGACATCTTGTTGCGGGCCCGCGGTGACGGTCATGATTGTGATGGGTTCGAAGCGGACAAATCGAGTTGTATTGTTCAAACAGCCGAAAGAGTAAAATTGTTGCTTTTGAACGCAGATCTATAGTACGGGCGACATAGCTTAGCTTCGCTGTATCGAATAGAGTACAATTGCACCGGTGTGTCAGCCGTGAGCATTGTCAGCATTTTACATTTGGCGCTTGTAGTCTTCTCCATAGCTGGACAAGGGCTTGATTGAGGTTCCGTGTCGTGCATTCAGCTGATCAGCTGACGAAGAGTAATGCCCGCCAGCTGCGAGTGCAGCATAATGCTCCTTGGCTTGCGGTCTGGCTTCAAAGCCCGTACTGTTCGCTCTACCGCTGAGAGACTAGTACGGAGTATGAATCTGGACCGCGAGCTTGGGTACTGAGTCTAAGGCTTGGACCCACATGAGGTTGCACAATGACTTGCATTCTTCAGCTTCACTGTAGTGTAATGGTACGATTACGCTCCACCTAGGGATTGATCGACATTAGGAACAACTCGCAGGCGAGACTGTTATGCAAACGTGACAATGCTAATGCACCTAATGCTCCATACTGTAACATCTGTTGGATTGTGACATCAAGGTAGCTGATGGCGTTGACATTGTTGGCCGATAGTGTACATCTGGCCTGAATCAATTGCCCTTCATAAACAGCCAAAGGCAGCGGTTGTTGACCGCATCGAGTACCTTTCATCACCTCGGTCACTACCTTCAATTTTATCATTCTCCCGCACCTATAACCAAACAATCGCAATCATGGGCATCAACGACAGCGGCGTCCAGATTGGCTACGATGCTCCTTCGACTGCGGCAGAGCCAAGTCCTTCACTTCCTAGCCAGAAGTCTGATACAAAACCCATCTATACGCAAGATCCGATCGCTGTGGTCGGACTAGCAAACCGCCTGCCAGGCCACAGCAACAATCCCACTAAGCTGTGGGAGTTCCTCCTCCGTGGGGGCGTTGCTAAAAACGATCCGCCAACCTCTAGATTTGGGCTCACTGGCCATTACGATGGCTCACACAAACCACACACAATCAAAACTCCGGGTGCGATGTTCCTGGAAGATCATGATCCCGCCGACTTCGATCCGGCATTTTTCAAGACCACGGTTGCAGACGCAATCTCAATGGACCCTCAGCAGAGAATGCTGCTCGAAGTAGTGTATGAGGCTCTTGAGAATGCTGGCATCAGCCTCTCACAGATCAATGGAGAAGCTTTCGGTTGTTTCGTTGGCTCATACGCTGTCGGTAGGTTATTGCTCTGGTGCAGTCGCTGGGTTTGCGTATGACTAACACATATGCAGACTACTTGGACATGCAAATGCGTGATCCCGAAGATCGTGCAGAAGGCATAACCATCGGCGCAGGACGAGCGATTCTGAGTAACAGGATTAGTCATTTCCTCAACATCAAGGGTGCCAGGTACGACCATGAACTCGAGATACGTGGGTTGCTCCGCTAACAAATGGATAGTATGACGATCGATACCGCGTGCTCGGGTAGCTTGGTCTCGGTCGACGTTGCTTGCAGGTATATCCAGACGGGGCAAGTCGAAGGTGCCATCGTCGCCGGCGCCAACCTGTACATGAGTCCGGACCAGAACATGGACATGGGAGCCATGCGAACAGCGTCTTCAGCGTCCGGAAGATGCCACACATTCGATGCCAAAGCTGATGGCTACTGCAAATCTGAAGCCATCAACTGCGTCGTTCTGAAACGTCTCGATGCAGCTTTGCGTGATGGTGATCCAATCCGAGCCGTCATCCGTGGCACAGCCACAAACTCTGACGGCTGGACGCCAGGTGAGTACTGAAACCCTAACCCTGAATGCTGGGAACCATCCCTTAGAACACGACGCGTCCAGATTTCTGACCTCGTATGTCAACACAACAGGTATTGCCAGCCCTGCCGCTGAAGCCCAGGCCGTGGCAATTCGCTCTGCATACGCAGCAGCAGGCATTGCCGACTTCCACGAAACTGGCTATCTGGAATGTCATGGCACCGGTACTCTCGCCGGTGATCCAGTCGAAGTCGCCGCTGCTGCATCTGTCCTCACCGTAGGCCGTACCGACTCCAATCCCTTGATCATCGGATCTATCAAGAGTAACATCGGCCACTCAGAACCTGCGGCTGGAGTGTCAGGTCTCATTAAGGCTATCCTCGCTGTTGAGAAGAACAGAATTCCGGGAAACCCAACCTTCATCGACCCCAACCCGAGAAGTAAGTCGCAATCTATTATTGCTGTATATCCACCCGACTAACGAGTCCTCAAGTCGACTTCAAGGGCCTTCACGTTGAAGCTTCACGCACGAGCCGAGTATGGCCTAATCCCAAGAAACGTATCGCCAGTGTCAACTCTTTCGGTTATGGCGGCTCCAACGCCCATGTGGTGCTCCAAGATGCGGAGTCGTATCTTGGAGACAAGGCTAAGACACATATCTCCTCTTTTGCGGAGAAAAGTGTTGTCAACCTATTCGACGACGATGAAGACGAAGAAGACGCCTCCAACAACACCGCGCTGGCCAGGCCGAATGTCTTTGTGTTCTCGGCAAATGACGAGGCATCGCTCAAATCCTACTACAAGGTTTTGAGGCGTCATTTGATCGATCCGAGCGTCAAGATCAAGCCATCCGATCTTGCTTTCACATTGTCCGAGCGTCGCAGCCATCTGTTCTATCGTGGATTCGTAGTTGCGGACAAATTGGACTTCCAAGAAGATGCACTGGTTACAGGCAAACAGAGCAGCGCGCCTCCAAAGATTGGATTCATCTTCACTGGACAGGGTGCTCAGTGGCCGCAGATGGGCAAAGGGCTGATCGATGCCTATTCGGGAGCCCGACCGCTCTTGGCCACTCTGGACAAAGCCCTCCAGGCTCTTCCTGAGCCTCCATCTTGGTCAATCGTCGATGAGTTGTATGATCTTCGTACACCTGATCACCTTCGGCTTCCCGAGTTCTCGCAACCTCTGGTGACGGCCCTTCAGCTGGTGCTCATCTCTGCACTTTCAGAATGGGGAATATTACCAAGCAGCGTTGTTGGTCACTCGTCAGGCGAGATTGCCGGCGCTTATGCGGCAGGCTTTTTGACCGCCGAGGATGCCATCAAGATTGCATTTTTCCGTGGCGAGGCCGCAAAACAGCTCCAACAAGCCCAAACTGAAGCTGTTGGTATGCTTGCCGTCGGAATTGGCGCGGAGGAAGTCGTTCCCTACATCGGGGAGTTGTCTTCGACCGTGCAAATTGCTTGCTACAACAGTGCGAAGAGTGTGACTCTGTCCGGCAAAGCGTCGGATCTCGACATAGTCAAGGGAAGGCTGCAAGCAGACTCACATTTTGCAAGAGCACTCCAGGTCAACCTTGCTTACCATTCGACCTACATGACAGCGATCGGAGAAAGATACCAAGAGCTTGTGGAACGCAACACTGGTAAGCCCTTGCCTGGAAATCCCAACATCACCATGTATTCGTCCGTCACAGGCGGTAAGAATACCGACTTGAAGGATGCTCTATACTGGCGAACCAACATGGTTTCGCCAGTGCAATTTAACGATGCTACCACAGAGCTTCTCAAGGCAGAAAATCCGGCGACAGTCCTGATCGAATTGGGTCCTAGCGGAGCCTTGGCCGGACCTTTCTCCCAGATCAAGAATGCATTGCCCGGCCAGGGAGCGGGTGTTCAGTACTTCGCGGCTGCAAAGCGTGGCCCCGACTCTGTTCGCTCCCTCTTCGAAGTTGCAGGACGTGTCTTCACTGCGGGCGGTGAAGTGAACATCCGCAACGTCAACACTGATCAGAGACTTGTGGACTCTTCCAAGCCTACGATCATCGTGGACCTGCCAAACTACTCATGGAATCACTCCAAGCAGTACTGGCATGAGAGCGATGCTAGCAAAGAGTGGCGTTACAGAAAATACGTTCACCATGATCTTCTCGGCTCAAAAGTACTCGGCACTCCATGGTCAGCACCTACATTCTCTAAGCTTCTTGATCTCAAGGACTTGCCCTGGCTGAAGGACCACAAGATGGGCAACGACATTGTCTTCCCAGCCGCTGGCTTCTGTGTTATGGCAATTGAAGCACTCTATCAAAGCACCCAGATTTCTGCCCCCATTGACGGTATCGATCGCGCAGACCAACTGAACTATCGTCTCCGCAATGTTACATTCGACAATGCTCTTGTACTGGAAGAAGGCAATCCGGCGAAGATCAAGACAACCTTGAGCCCAAGCACAACGGGATCTCATGGGCCATGGTATCACTTCACCATTGCAACTACCGCAGATGGAATTTCCAGGGAGCACAGCGCCGGTCTGATCCGCCTTGAGAAAGGCGACCCACCTGTAGTCAGTGATCATACAGCTGAACCTTTGGGACAGACAACTTCTGGCAAGCTCTGGTACAAGGCCATGGCCACTGCAGGGTACGGCTTTGGTCCTCTCTTCCAAAAGAATCTCGAGGTGGAGGCTACGAGCGGCCAGCGAGCAAGCCGATCGTTGGTTGATTTGACTGAGCCTGACTCTGCGTGGGGCAAGCAGTCACCGTACCCACTTCACCCTGCCGCGTTGGACGGCAGTTTCCAAACGGTCACACCTTCTCTGGTAGCAGGCGTCAGATCCAACATCAAGTCTGTGCTGATCCCAGCAATCATCGACGACTTGACAGTGTTCGCCAATACTTCGCACCCAGACCGTGGCATCTCGTACACGACTTCGGAATATGTTGGCAAAGGACGACAAGATGATGACAAGAACTACTTGTCCAACGCCACAGTGCATTACCCGGAAACTAAGCAAGTCATTGTGCAGCTCTCCGGCCTTCGCTACCACCGTCTGGACACTGGCTTCGATCCACTCGGGGCCCACACGCTCAGCCAGATTTCATGGAAACGCGATGTCACCTTCCTCTCCCCGCTGTCAATTCCACCGGGCCTGGCTACCAAGCCTAGCTTTGCCGCAGCTTCAGATGACCTGCTTGATCTAATCGCTCATCGGAAGCCCGTCTTGAAGATCCTTGAGGTCAACCTTGACAGTGGCGACAGTGAGAGCCTGTGGTTCGGCAAGGGAGAAAGCGCTATCCGGGCGGCTTACCGTGATTACAAGTTCGCTTCGGCTGACGCTACCGCCATTGTGAATGCACAGGCCAAGTATGAGTCGTCTAGAGCGACTGACTTTGCTTTGCTTGACTTGACCAAGCCCTTGAATGAGGATCAGCATGGTGAGTATGATGCTGTCATCCTGAAAGGAAGGAGCCTTCCCCTCGAGCCAGCAAGCCAGGTCCTGCAAAATGCGAAGTCGCTTCTTGCCATCGGTGGACATGTTGTCTACCTCCAGGGCGCTTTGGCGCCCGTCTCCACGGGAGGTCACCTTGCACCTTTGTTGGAAGCGGATCTAACCTCCACAATCGACAACGTTGGTCTGCGAAACCTCACTCAATACGTTTTTGAAGATGGCCAGCGCATCACTGTCTCTACGCTAGACGAAGCATCACTCTCTGCGGATACACCCCCCGTCAAGCTTTTCAGCTTCGATGGTCCGACAAGTCTCAGTACAACTATCGTGGCGGCACTGAACCAGCTTGGCCACAGTATCTCTGTCTCCGATGGACAGCGTCCGAGCCATAAAGAAACCGTGCTCGTTCTGGATGAGCTCACTGAACCACTTCTCACTAGGATTGATGACAAGCAGTGGGAGGTCCTCCAAACCCTTATCTCATCTCGTGCAAAGATTCTCTGGGTGACCTATGGATCTCAGCTAGAGGTAACAAACCCGCAAGGTGCCTTGGTACATGGCTTGCTGCGTACCATTCGCTCCGAAGATCCTGGCTTGAGCCTTACGACACTCGATGTTGGCGATCCTGTCTCCCCGCAGACAGTCACTGCTATTTCTGCACTGCTCAAGAATTTGGCTTCATCAGCAGTCAAGTCTCCAGTCGAGACCGAGTACGCGGAACGACACGGCGAGATCTACATCAGCAGAGTCAGCCCTGATGAGAAGGTCAATGCGTTCAAGAAGAACGATTCTACGAACGGGCTTTTGCAAGAGGGCTCCTTGCGCGATCAAAAGACGCTCGTACGCTTGAGGGCGGAGCGTATTGGAACCCTGGAAGGTCTGGTGTTTGGTGAGACCGCCAGCGAGGAACTTCCTGTGGAACCCAACCACGTGGAGGTCGACATCTACGCGGCTGGTCTGAACTTCAAGGTAGGTATCATGTTTGCTCACAAGTTTTATTACATGCACTGACTGAACGAACAGGACGTTGCGGTCACCATGGGTATCGTCCCTGAGAACGAGCATCTGCTTGGTCTCGAGGGAGCAGGTATCGTTCGACGTGTAGCTAGCGATGTTACGACATACAAACCCGGTGACCGCGTGGTGGTCTTCGAAAAAGGAACATTCGCCAACAGAATCCAGGTCACCACTGAACGTACGCACAAGATTCCGGACCATCTCTCGTATACGGATGCTGCTACCATTACCGGCGTGTACCTCACATCCCTCTACTCTTTGTTCAACCTGGCCAACTTGCAGAAGGGCAACTCAGTTCTGATCCATTCAGCTGCTGGCGGTATCGGTATCTCGGCAATCAAGCTGGCACAATATAAACAGGCTGAGATCTATGTCACCGTCGGAACAGAGGACAAGAGACTTTTCCTCGAGTCGGAGTTCGGCATCCCGCGTTCTAGGATGTTCTCGTCTCGCTCTACGACGTTTGCCAAAGAGATATTGGCTGCTACTGGCGGCCGAGGAGTAGATGTCATTCTCAACTCTCTCACTGGCGAACTGTTGGATGAGACTTGGAGGATTTGTGCTGATGGTGGTACCATGGTGGAGATTGGCAAGCGCGATATTCTCGATCGCAAGCAGTTGGCCATGGAACCCTTTGACCGCAACTGCTCGTACCGCGCACTGGACTTCTCCCACAAACAGATCTCGGATACCCTGATTGCTGAGTATGAAGCCTGGCTTTCTTCTTACCACTGCAACGTTACTGACAGAATTACAGCTTGCTTTCCACAATCTTTGATCTGTACGATCAAGGCCACGTCGAGCCAATCCGTCCGATCAAAGAATTCTCTTTTGCCGACATTCCTTCAGCCTTTGCCTACATGCGTGGCGGCAAACACATTGGCAAGATCGTGATCACAAACGCCCCAGAAGACCAGGTGATTGTCCCTATTCGCCGGGCAGGCAAGCAAGTTGCCCTCCACCCCGAAGCGTCATACATCATCGTTGGAGGTCTCAAAGGTCTCTGTGGCAGTCTTGCCATTTCTTTGGCTCAGCGTGGTGCTAAGCACCTCATTGTGGTCTCACGAAGTGGTGTGAATGACCAACGATCGCAGACCATTGTCAAGGATTGTGCTTCGTACGGTTGTCAGATTCACGAAGCTCGCGGAGACGTTGCCAGCATTGAAGACGTGAAGGCGGCGTTTGCCAGTGGCCCGTATCCAGTTCGCGGCATCGTTCAGGGCGCAATGGTTCTGAGAGTATGTCATTCAAATCTTCAAGGAACGTGAACAAAAGCTAACAAGATCTTAGGACAAACCTTTCGAGGTCATGACCATTGAAGACTACCACACGACTTTATCCAGCAAAGTTGACGGCACACTCCACTTGCACAACGTCGCTAATGATCAAGGCATCGAATTGGACTTTTTCACTCTGCTTTCCAGTATCTCCGGTGTTGTAGGGCAGAAGGGACAAGCCAACTACTCTGCCGCCAACGTCTTCATGGACTCGTTCGCAAACTACAGGAACGCCCTCGGACTACGAGCGAACTCCGTCAACCTTGGAGTGATTGAGGATGTGGGCTATGTTGCTGAGCAAGGCGGCATGACACAACATTTCGACGACAAGCAATGGACTGGTATCAATGAAACGGTTCTACGCAAAATTCTCGACTTCTCCATCCTCCAGCAAGTCAGTCCACTCAATGAGGACAGCCGCAGCCAGCTCATTACTGGTATACCAGTTCCACAGCCTGAGGACTCTGAGCTTGCACGCGACGCACGATTCAGTAGTCTGTTTATCCCACAGGACGAAAATTCTGCCGGTGCAAGTTCTACCAAGAGCGATATTGGAAGGGAAGTTCAAGCGTTCACCATGCTCCTCAAGTCTGGCGCGGAGAATGCAGCCTTGCTCCCGCCCGTGATTGACATTGTGAACAAGCAATTCACGAAGACACTCCGTCTGAGCGAGCCCATCGAGCCGGCGAAAGCATTGTCAGCCTACGGGCTTGACTCGCTCGCTTCTGTGGAGCTCAGAAACTGGGTCAGACTTGAGCTCAAGGCCGAGTTGACGACACTGGAGATCAATACTTCACCCTCGCTCATTACGTTGTGTGAGAAGATTGTTTCGAAGCTGAAGGCTTCTGGTTAGATTTATCTGGGGAATTGACTCGGACATCGGCGTCAATTGGTCTTGTTTGGTTATAGAGGTATATAGATGGTCTCGCACTGGTTCTCTCTTTCTCGCAATCAATCATCTTCATCCCATCGCTGCAAACGCAACTTTCCTACTTGATCCCTAAGAACTCAAAGACACTCAATCTACCAATCCATGCTTCTGATT
>Ga0265797_10001190_pt1 | contig 46348 bp, 36 predicted proteins | sample P2T30metagenome_FD_192433 | JGI IMG/M metagenome (GOLD analysis project Ga0265797, IMG submission 192433) | Plant litter microbial communities from East Loma Ridge, Irvine, California - P2 T30 | ecosystem: Environmental > Terrestrial > Plant litter > Unclassified | place: USA: California...
AGGTAATTGTAACTCTCCTGGAATCAAGCCACCCATTCAGAGTCAAATGATGTCGCTAAATGGGTCTTCTGGTACTATAGCAACATGCGATTATCGACCAAGTGCGTCTGAGTAGAACAACGAGTGCACGTACATGCGAAGTTTTGGATGCACAGCATGCAGCACGGGACTACCCCTGGTTCTATGCCATGATGGCATTGTTACATCACTCAATTCTTCACTTTTACCATTGCAAAACACCGGCTTACGAAGGATAGTAAGCATGATAATGAGACATCAGACAGTATAACGCAGATTTTCGCGTTGCCCGCGTATGCTTTTCCTCCAGTATGCAGGGCTGACCAAGCTGGTACATATAATTCGACAATGCATCATTATAATACGCTCTACTCATGGTGGGGGTCACAATTGACGTGGTAATACTCGAGCTTCTACTGGCATCTCTAGAGATAGTTTACAGGTAGCGACGCCACGAACCCTGGTACCACATACGGGGCCACCGTGCTAAATCACACCTCATTAGCAACAAACACGGGTCTATAAAGGCACACGACTTTATTTAAACCCCCGAAAAGTCTTCTTCATTAGCGATTCTAATAGCTTCAACAAGATCGCCATATTCACGATACAAAGCTTCCCGACCAGAAAGCCAACATCTGGTAGCAGCATACATATATTCATCGCTTACCATGTCTTCAAGCGCTTCAATCAACTCCGTTGATTCCCTCGAGGAACTCTATGGCACCAACACAGCTACCGTCTCGCATGTTATTGAAACGCCCATGGAAGAAGTCCGACGCTTCTTCCTGGGCAAAAGCCATACCCAGATATTGCAGTATGGCCTTGGTATGGAGATGCCCGGCGCACCACCACTAGCGGCGCATACCATCGTTGTCACCATGGATTGCGAAATGCACGAGATAGAGCCACGAGTGCTGACAGAATATGGGCTCAATACGTTTTCGCGGAAAGAAATGGCGCCAGTTCTCAGAAGTCCCGGTATACATGGGGAAAATATCTTGCGGAATATCTACTACTATCACATTCGTGTACGCGAGAACGCACACCTTATCAACTGGAGGTTCGTCCGAGGAAACCCCGAGAGAAATCACTTCGGCTCAACGCGCTTTGCCACGAAGGAAGACGCAAAAGAGTTCCTGGTCGAAACACTCGCGTGGCCTATTGATGATGACAACGAGGATGGTCCTAAGTGCCCAGTCATATTTCTCGGCCACTCAGTCAAGAACGACCTTCGGATGCTGCAAGAAGAGCTTGGTATCGACCCCAAATTCGACAGCAACGTCGTCGCCATCATCGATACCCAGAAGATTGCGAATGAGCAGGGTATTCGAAGAAAGGGCCAGCAAAAGGGCCAGCAAATCGCACTAAAATCTTTGATCCAACACTTTGGCGTGGAGTTTCGCGATGGTCACACAGCTAGTAACGATGCGGCATACACCATCATCAGTGCCGTACAGATGGTCTTGAAGAATTCGCTACCGACCGACCCAACCCGCTCGCTGCAGGACGTTGTGGACGGTGTCGCGAAGGATAGTAAGGGGACTGTTGTGGCATTTGGGGTGCCTACATGGTGCACTGAATGTAAGGTTGCCAGCCATCTTGTTCAGCCAGGATGCGGGAAAAAGTTCATTAAGATAGAAAGAGGGATGAGGAGTAAGTCTTCTAAGCGGCCATGATCGCGCTGCTTGCACGCGTCCTATGATCCTATGTTTACGGATGGGGTGTTGGTGGAGGCGTGGTGGTGGGCTGACGGCCTTAACCTCCCTATTTCTTCAAGATGTCGCTTAGTAGTCACTTCAGTCCAACAAGCTGTATTAGTTGTATTGCAGTGTATAGTATTGACACCTCACTTTATCTCGACTACCACAGCATTCACATGTTGCTCTCCTCACCAACCCCGCGGTCGCTCAACCTCTAATCCCAAACCATTATCATCCAATCTAACAGCACCTCCCCTTCTTCCCAGCCCCATTCCAATAAGTCGTCGTCACATAGCCTCCTTGATCGTTCCTCTTCTTCTCTTTAGGCCAGCAACATGCCATGCACACGAGGATGGAGAAGAGAAGCGCAACCGTGGCTGCGAGGCCGATCATGATGGCTTTGCCGTGAATGCCGAAGTAGATATACTCGTTGGGATTGGTGGAAGCGACGCTTTCTGCTGGCGAAGTGGAGGTTCCGACAACAGAGGTAGCGAGTGTTGTCGTTGCCATGGTGACTTTTGCTTGGGATAGATGGCTGTGATATCTGACGTTAGTCGTCATGGCTGTAGACTGATGATGATGGACTTTGTACCTGTGAGAGTTTTGATCTAATGCCAGTCTGACGTGTAACTTCTTCGAAGGTAGTTGACTTCTAAGGTGTGTCGGGTCGAGCTGTCAGTACGCATAGAGCTACCTAGGTACAGCGTGCTTTTATCCGTAGACTCAAAGGCTTCCGCGCACGGATTCCTCTTTTAATTCCCATTTCGACATGGGCAAAGGTCTCCTCAATATTCTGTCTCAACGTACACAACATACCAAGTTCGCTTATTGAAACTCACTGTCTACACAACTTCTCGCGAGAAGCAATGATCTTTCGGAACAACATGCGGCTCTCCTTCCAAACAAGTCACTTTGTGCATGTATACCAGTACATAGCTACGAAGAGGCCGGTCTCAGCGCTTTCTAATCTCCCAACGAGCTGAGAAAATGCCCGATAGGGCTGAACGGCCGACCCGTCAATACTTACACTAACGGAAACCTGCATGGAATGTTGATGGAAGTGTCACGCATCGTGGGGAGAAGTTGGTGTGGCTTCAATCTTTGTGAAGCAGAGTGATAAAACAATTTAGCTCGTGGGATTGAGCGATACGCGACAAGTTCCAATGTAAGCTGGTTATCTAACGTCGTTTCTCGATCCTATGTCGGGCTTCGTTGCGTCCTTCTTGTCCTGAGCTGTAACAATTCTGCCTTGCGATAATATTGTTCCACGATCCAATAAGACGGATGTCACTTCACGAAATGTTACGCGAACGTGGCACTGCAACGGCGATGCATGTTCGTACATAGCGCCGGTGAAACGGACCCTTACAGACACTGCAGTCGAGATGCTTACAGGACGTATCCTTGTCTATACATGCTTTTGGATTGGAGAGTATGACGAGAACTTAAATGGACGTTCATGGCGAACTTGAAGCCTAACGGCGGTTTAAATTCTGTGGCTTTAAACTTGCCGTACAATATCGCTCTCCATTACTGATTACCTTCAACCGTACATCAACTGTCTTACTACTTCCGGTTCACCTCAGGTAGCGCAAGATCAGAAGTTTGTAGATACCCCGGGTCGATGTCCTCTATGCATCTCCGAATCCTCCATCTCCGTGACGCCATCCGGTACATTTCCTTGACTTCTTGGAACAAGCTGCGGCGGAAGTAGAGGCTCGTTGTGCAGTTCAGCAGGTTCATGAACAACACCGTGAAAGCTATCAGTACCAAGCTCACTCATCGGACTCATGGTTCCCGCACCATGTAGTTCAGCCGAGCGTGTGGAGCGTAGAGGTGCGTTCGTGCCAAGCTCACTCACTGGACTTCTCATTCCCTCACGGTGGAGATCGGCACTGCTTGTCCTGATAGTAGGTCCACCGGAAGGCGAGTTTACATGCCAGCCTTGCGTAGTTGAAGTCTGAGAGATGGGCGAGGTGGGTGATGATAGGCTCGTTACGGCGTGCGAGCTCATCTCAGGATATCGAGAGTCCATATTGCTACCATGATGATGCGGGTCGGGTCGCTGAGTGGATTGGTAGTATCGCGAGTTTTCGCCGCTTCCATCATGCATCTCCGGAGGTCTGAAGTAGCCTGTTTGGGGCCGTGGCACTGGTATATTCTCGCTGTGTAATTCGGCTTTCGAGCGTTGACGCACCGGTACACCAGCTCCCATCTCCGAGTATCGACCGAAGCTCGAATCATTCTGTATGTTTGGTAACTTAGGCTTCGGGCTGGTGTTGCGAGAGGGTTCCCATATATCTGCTGGGGAAGCGAGTGAAGATTGGCGTTTGCGACGACGCAGAAAGAGAAATATGAGGCCAATGATGAGCACGATACCTACGGTACCGCCTGCTGCTGTACCGGCGATAGCGGTGGTACTGAGTGTAGGTGCAGCAGCGGCAGTGGCGGTAGATTGAGGTGCGGCTTTCGAGGTTGCAGTGATAGTGACATGCGAGTGGACAGTCACGCCATTTTGCCCCTTCGACGTAGATTGCGCGAGACCAGTGTCGTTCAGGAGCGGCGCCGGCCCAACCTGAGTCGTTTCTCCTTTGTTTGTAGAGCTCGGTGGCGTTGAAGTCGCGGATATTGGTGCCTGGGACGATGCATCTGCCGACTGTCCGGTTTCTGTAGAATCAGGGATCGATATTATTGGGAATCGAGTGGCGTCGCTAGCTGTAAGATTGATAGGCGTACCCGCCATTCCCGATGTTGTTGACACTTGTGGATCACGAGTCGATGAAAGCATAGTGACTGTGATTGCCGCAGTACTGCTCGGCGTTTTGTCCTTGAGTAAATCCTCATAGTTGAAATCGTCCTTGACTTTAGGGTTGTCGAAGTCCTTATTGATACTAGTACAGGCTTGCTGAAAGAGATCCACGTATTCTATTGTTACCTGTCAGTATGAACTGAACCTTGGAACAGAGTTGGATAAAAACATACCTTGCCTGTCATCCAAGCTGGGACACGCATCGAGGATACACGGGCCGTATAGTTTGAAGTGCAGAGGCACGATATCAATGTTACAAAAAGTATGGAGGCTATCTGCGCATGCACCATCCAGGACTTCGTTGTAGCTGATGAGACATTGTTTCTAGACGAGTAAGTTTCGCGACAACGATCTATGCGATAGCAGAATTGGATGCTTACAGTGCAGTCCGGGATAGGCACCAAAGGGTTCTCTGGTATGCAGTTCCTGTCTTTCTTCTGGGCCGCTGCCCATTCAAGTAGAATGAACACGACTATCAGCAGCATTTTCATTGCGACGGGTAGATGTAGTAGAGGAGATGTCGCAACCTTGAGGATCAGCCGACACAGACTCGCGCGTTTTAAGAGCAAACGCCCGCGCTTGCTCTCTCACCTCTGACCTCCCCCACTACCCAATCAGAGCACATCCCCTACCTCACCTCACACGGAATACCAACAGAACCAATCTCAACAACACTTGGCAAGCGGCTGATCACATCAAACGCGCACAGAAGATCTTTGTGTACTACCAGTTCGCATGTAATACCTAGCCTAGTACTACTTGGTCAACGGAGATAAGCCTAAACCTAGCTCGTCGCCCAACGGGCATCCGCAGGAACTGCTACACGAGTTCGCAGGGATATATTCCGAAGCAGTTCACCGGTAGAAACAGGGGGATATCAATAAAAACAAAAGACGCAATCTCAAAATGCACCTCCCCGGTTGTGGCGCGGCTCCAGATCCCCATTTCTCTCCCACTCATCCCGCTGCATCCTTTCAAACTGTGCCCGCGATTCCCTATCCTGCCGAATGTCGATGGAGTCATCGCCGTAGCTAGGTCGGCGTGCACTGTACTCACTCGCTGAGTCATCTTGCGTATTGCGCTGGCCCTGCAGGACTTGACTGCCGCGAAGCTGGTTGTTGGGCAGCTCGAATTGACCGTCATTGTATGGCTTATGACCGGGGTACCGGACGAACGTCGACATGGCGCAGTCTTCGTCGGCTGTACCGTACTCAGGAATTGGGGTCTTAGGAGTTGTAGGGCTGAGGGGGAAGGCAGTCGTGCTCCGCGGCGAACCAACGAGTGTCGCGTCGTTGTAGGTAGATGCAGTACCGTGCCTTGATGCTGCGGCGTCCGAGCCTGCACTGCCGGTTCCCCGGAGATCTGCGAAGTCCTGGATTGATGAATGGCCTCTCAGGGTGATGATCCTGTTGCTGAAGCCGTCAGGGTTCATAGCATCTAGCATCTGAGCGTTTTCGACGCGCAGCTTCTTGGCCTCCCTCTTTTTCTTCCACCAGAGCCACAGCAATACGAAGACAATACCAAGGACGAGAAGGGCGCCGATGACGATTCCCACAATGGATTGGACGTTGAGCTTGACACCGGGTGGAGCAGGCGCAGCATTCTTGGGGTCACTAGCGGTCGAGTCGGGTGCGGAAGGGAAGGTGACTGGAAGATAGGGCTCCCATCGTTTCGGTATATCGATGAGCTCTTTGTCCACCTTCTTACAGTGGTAGAAGAGACTATCCAGGAACTCTGTAGCGAAGTTAGTGGTGAACGACTTCGATTTGAACTTCACATAACACGACTTACCTTCCCTGCCAATGTCACCGTAGCAAGCGTCGAGAACGCACTGCTGGTTGAACTCAGTATTGTGTTCAAGCGAGTTGCTGGCCTTGCAGATGCAGTCTAAATCGCCCATGACACATAACGCCTCGCCCTGTGGCTTTGTCGTCATGCATTTCTGTGGGATCTAGTATATATTAGCAATTGTGTCGAAGAGTGCAAACGGTGGCGCATACTCCGCAGATTGGTATCTGCCCATCGGCCGGACCCGTCGGAGTTGGCATGACTGTAGCTGTCGAATTGGTGATCGTGGTGGTGAGTCGCGTCGTAGTAGTCTTCCGTGACGCCGCGGAAGTGGTCGCGCTTGTAGCCTGAGTCAGTGTACCCGGTTGAGTAGACGTACTAGGTTGAGAGCTCGTGGTGGTGGTGGGCTGCGCAGTGGTAGAAGTGGAGACTGGGATATGCGGATTGTACTGAGCCCAGGCTCCAGTGAGATCGATCAAGGTCTTACCAATACAGCCTGAAGAGTACTGCTTGAGAAATACTAGCCAATTGTGGGTTAGCTCTCTCACTCATTTCCTAATTCCCTTACTTGGGGCGCGGGCACGGTACGCACGCCTTCTTTTGTCGTCACCGACCAATTCCCTCAATATGCAATCGGCGGAGAAGTACTGGTTGCGGCCAAACTCTTGTGTCTTGTCACAGACGCATCCAAAATATCCAAGAGTGTCCCCGCTCTGGTTCTCACAGTACAGCCATTTGTGCTCGTTGTTCGGATTGTCCGGCTGGTCTGGGTACATGGTCCCTTCTGCTTCTTCCTGGCACTGCTTGGATATCTGAGCTAGTTAGCTGATCTGCAGCAAAAAACATAGCAAAATTCCACATACTTCATATACAGGCGGTACATATCCAGGCAGGTCCATGGTGGGAGATGCTGGCGCTGGTGTATCGGAAGCGGAAACGGCATCAGGAGCAGGAGGAGTGTACCCTGAGGGGTTGTTGTTGTCCGCCATGTCTCAACTCTGCAGCAGTGAAGTACTCAAGATGTGAAGAAAGATGTGATGAGAGATGTTTGTTGATTCACAACTTCCACACCTTCCAACGTCCTCGTTTAGCCCCCTCAGTACGGTGAGTGAGCGCCGGTCAGGCGATCCGATGTCGGTGACAGAGCCGTCGTCAGAAACTTATCTATATACCCGTAGCGGCGATACTTCACAGCCTTTCTAGAGTAAGTCCAGGGAATCATGCGGTTATAGTTGAGAGATCAAGGGCCGAAGGTGAGTGTACACCGGTGCTTGCGTGCCAGCAATCAATTGCAATTCGCTCGACTCGGAGAGTGCGCATTGGCGCATTGTGGTGATTGATCGCACCTCGGACTTTACTTGCGTGGCACGCAATCGCGACGTTCGTTCAAGTCGCCGCACTCGGCGTGCTGGCAAACAGTCCTCGAACGCAAATATCTGTACAATCAGCCAATAACCATAACCATGGGCGTTCGAGACAGGAACAAGTACGAACGGAATTCCGAGAAAGAAATCGTCGAATTAGGTAAGTTGATAGCTGGCAGCACTCCTCGATATGCCTCCAAATCGATAATCAGTCATATCCAAAGAGACCCCAATGTAAACAAAAGAAACCTCGTTCTATAGCTTGTACGCGGAATCCTCGTCTTCTCGATCCGTCTTCGCATGGTATACGCATCTCGGGCGGTCAAAAAGCCAAATTGCTCCATCTGGTATGCCACCTCTTGCGCGTCGCATCTCCATCATCCCATCCAGCCTTGCTTGTCTCGACAACGCGTCTAGAACAAGCAGTCCAAGCAACAGCAGCACGCCAAACCAGCGCACAATCCCGCAAATAGACCGCCACCACCGCCATCAGCCCTCCTGTCGTCCTGGTAGTAGCCGCCTGGAGGCGGTGGGCCCTGCTGGTACTGCATCTGCTGGCCGTTGTATCCTCCTTGGGGAGGTCCGTATTGTCCTTGAGGAGGACCGTACTGGCCCTGTGGCGGTCCGTAGGGGCCAGGCTGGCCTTGTTGGTAGGGGTTCGGGCTGCCGCCGTAGTAGTCGGGTTGGGCGCCGCCTTGGTTGTAGTATGAGGGCTGCATGCCGCCGGGGGCTGGGCCAGCATCTTGGTGCGCTGGTGGGGGATAGGCGGGTGGTGCGCCTTGGTCCTGAGAGAGGGTTAGCACGTGGTTGTGGTTACGACTGGATTGGATAGGAGATGGGAACGTCGCGCGCATTGCGACAGGAGACGCTAGCGGATGCGAGGCAGACGTACGTATGGTTTAGACATGTTGGTAGTTTGTGAGGATTACAGAGAGTGTGGTGTAAGTGTGATGGACTCCTCGGAAGGCAAAAAGACTGTTACGTCGTTTACTGGGCGGCAAGGCTGGGTAATCTCTTCCAGCTGTCGATCGAACTTTGTTGGGGGTTTGTGCCAGGTGTGAATGGCGATCCTCTGGGAAAAGTGTGAAGAAGGAAGGAATGAAGGGTAAGTAGGGAAGGCAAGGTTTACTGGAGTAAAAGGAAGGAGCGACAAAGTGGTCAGAAGTACAAGTAGAATGCGGAGTTGATCACACACCAGATGTCGCGGCGTACGAAAGAGGGTGGCTGAGCAAACGTGGCGGACCGGCTAAGCCTTGTTCGGAATAGTCTCCATTCAATAGTCCACCGTGAGCGCGAATCGCTATACTCCCAAGGCTTGTGGTACCGTGTTATCCGTGATCATGCATATAGTCGGCTTCGCAGCTATTACAGTATTTCGTAGTCCTACTAGATCAAGTACACAGGGTAGATGTATTGACTGCAAATGCATGCAGCACTTTGCCTGGTGAGTAATCGTTGCAAAACAGCGGGTACATCCAGGGGACATGTCAGAAAGTCACAAATGTCACGCGTAAGAGGATGCGAATATGTGAGAAGAAGAGCGCAGCCAACACGGGCCGCCAGAAACAAGTAATTCTCTCTCCTCCTCGTTGGGGCCATGCCACCAACCCTAACGCCTCGTCCAGCAGATCCAGACTATAATACAATGCTCTACGTTCCACCCAACATCACCTGCCCGTCATCTCAATGGTATCATATCCACCACCTACGTCCCAGTAAAATAGCTCAGGATCCTTCTATGCCTGCACGTCCAGGCCCTCGTTCGCCGGTGCCTGTTGCATCTCCTCGTCCTTGCCCGGAATAATCAGCTCCTCTTTTTGCTCGTCGTCAACAAATTTCCTCTCGCTAACGTGTTCTCCCTCCTTGGGGGCGACCCATTTATTTGTAGTGATCTTCTTCTGACCAGGCTCATGCTTATACAAGCAGCGCGCGTTAAGACATGGGTTGAACTTGCACATGATGGCACTGTGTCCAAACTTGCAGCCCTCGACAGCGCAGTCGGCGCCGTTGTGACAAGGCTTTGATGTGGGATGCTTGTAGGGGCACGACGAGGGATCGCGGCAGTTGGGCCAGAAGGCGCACTCCTGCTCTGATTGGAACTTCTGTCGCTGCGCAGGCGATGGGTGCTTGCCGACACACTTCTTGTTTTTGCATGCCGCACCGAAGTCGCACGTATCGTTCATGTCGACCGGGGTTCCGGGAATCGCAGCGGGCGACTGGTGAACAAAGTGGCAGTCGGGGTTGCTGCATCGCAAGTTGAACTTGCACATGGTGGACGAGGGATCTGGGCGGCCGGAAGGCAGTTCGACGTCCATACCGCTGGCGCTCTCTCCAGCTGGACCATCTGCCATTGTTTCGTCCTCGCCTTCCTTCTTGGTGAAAGTCTTAGCATTCGGGTTCATGCCTCTGCCGCCCTGGTGTGACCGGTCTATGCGTTGATGTAACGACTTCTTAGGTCCGCGGTTGTTGCCATTGAAGTTGGGGTTGACGAAGCCGGTTGGTTGGCCACCGGAGAAAATCTGCTGCATCATCTGCGCCTGCTGCTCGTACATCTGCATAAGGGCCATTTGCTGTTGCGGGTTCAGGCCGATGCCAGGCATGCCATTCTGACCACCCATTCCCGGCATAGGCATTCCTGGCATACCACCCATACCCATACCGTTCATGTTGTTCTGGCCCATGTTCATGTTGGCGTTGCCCATACCGCGGCCATTTGCCATTGCCTCGATTCCGCGACCGATGTTCTGGCCCCGTGGGCCTTTTGGCGGATCGCGGGCGTGCGCGTTCACACGACCAACTCCACCGCCGGCGCCACGTACGCGATGTAACACCGAGTCGCTGTTGCGGTCCATGTTCTTATTAAGTTGGTTGAGCATCCGGCCGCCTCGTGCTGGACGTGCTGCTTGGGCACCGCTGCCGTTGCGCATAGCCTTGGGGCCTGTAGGACTGTTTACGGTTAGAATCTGCAGGTTTTGATACGAGGAACGTGAGCGCAGAGGAGCCACGGCAAGCTTCGACGTCGCCTTGATTTGGCATGCGCGTGATTGCGCGGTCTCCTTGCAGTTTTTCCACGGTTGTGGAGCTGCCCTAAAGGGGCGGGAAAGTGGAGGGTTCACATACATATTGCCTTGTCCTTCGGACGCGCCTTCCATATCTGTATCTTGCGCAGCTGCCGAGTTGTCGTTTGAGGTGCTGTCCATCTGGTTCTCGATTGACTGTGTGACCTGCGCGTTGCCGCCGCTCGACTGCTTGAGGTGCTCGATCTGCTCGAATAACCACTGCGCAAACTGCTGTGTCTCTGTGTTCTCCGGGCCCAAGTCGAGCAGATCGTTTGACAGTTCTGATGCGACCTGCGCTTCGTTCTTGTCGTTGGCCAGCATAAGGAGTATGTACTCGAAGAGCGTCGTGTCTTCGCCGCCCGTCGTCCACCCAAACTCGGCGAGCTTGGGCTGGACTACCTGCTGCAGCTGCATCGCCAGCGGCGACTCGCTCGAGAAATCGACAGCCATGGTGAAGGCAGGCGTTGGTTGATGGGCTTGTCGCGTGAATTCGAGGTTGGCGGTGGGTGGAAAACAAAGAGAGCGACGAGGAACGCGACTTCCGTGACGTGTGACGTAAGGCTATCGCGGATACGGAGTGCGACGGTCGTAAGAGATGTGTCGTCAGTCGTGAAGATGGGTGCGCGTCAAGTGCAGTGGGTTGGAGCGTGGGTGTGTGTGGAGAAGGAAGCAATTGTCTCGGAGCGCCTGCTCAAGTTCTGCGCAATCAAAGCTCGGCACTTGCCGCTCCCACTAGCGCCTCGCGTTGCGTCTTGTTCCATCGCCCGCCTTCTTCGCCACCCGATTATACATCAGGATGTGCGCTATGGAGTTGTTCTAACAGCACCCAGAGACGTTGTGTGCTAGATCAAAGCGGATGGTAGCTGCTTTGTAATGCAACTTGTTCAAAACTCGGACCTTGCTGTCATAACAACCGTTGTCACTGTTGAATACAACCAGACACTTGCAGTACATGTTGCATTTGGAGACGAGTAAGATGTTGCATCACCTCTGCCGATGGTGAGAACAGAAGTAACGCGCGCCGGCGATCAAAGAGAGGCTCTCTTTGACATTCAATGATAGGTGATCGTGTTTTTCAACAGTCGTGGACCAACTCATGGTCATCGTTCTCGAAAGACAGTACAACGTAATACTGTTCACTGAATACTCCAATTGGACTGTCACAGCATCTAGAGCGCTTATCAAGAAATTCATGTATTCGGCCGATCAAGATCACGCATGCGACTGCTCAAACTTGAGGCGTGCCTCTTCCATCCGTTCATCTTCCTCCATCCGAAGCCTCTGTTGCTCGCGTAGTTCATCTGTGATAAGAACACCGGAGCCTGTTGTTCTGCGTTCTGGAAGCTGTTCTTCACTCTCATGCCCAGTCCTCGACATACTAATGTCTCCCGACATCTTCTCGCTGTTCTTGTCGCGATTCCTGGAACCGAGCATGTTCCTCAAGCCATGACTCTTCGGCGCATTTCCACTGGAACGATTAGGCGATTGGCGAACGTAGCCCTGTGTGTCGTAGGAGATACTGTCTGTTCGTCGGAAGCGGCTCTTTGGTACCGCAGACGCGAGCCCTGGACAGCAACCGATGATGATAGCTGACATGAAGTTAGCCGAGTAGAGTGTATTGAGATGCGTTGGACTTACCTGTCGAACATTCGATGATGGTCCACATGGTCAGCCACTTTGGATCTGGCGAGCGAGGCCTTCCATCCTGGCCAACCTGCACAATGCGGATAGTTGAGAACAGTATACAAACAAGGCCGGATGCGAACAGTAGACCGCAACCGATCTTCTTTGGCTTTTCCATCTGCAGGTTCCAGATAAGCCTGATGGGTAGGAACATGACTGCCACTTGTCAGTACTAAGAATATTATCAAGTTACGCGTTTGAACACACCCATCATGTTGGTTACAGTGTCCACTGCGTATGCATAATAGAGATTCGCAGTTTGTCGGCGTGTTTCGCTAGGCGATGAACATAGAACGCCCTCACCCAAGAAGCTCTTGGTGTCGTTGCAGGCTAGACCAGGGCCCGTAATGATGCACGTTGCCCATGTCTGTGCCCAGTTAGTCTTGCTTGCTGGAGGCTATGTGCGTAAAGACAAAGCGACGTGAACTCTTACATACCACAACGCAAAAGATCAAAGTGAACCACCAGATCCAAAGATACTTCTTGGGCATTCCAGACAACAGCTTCTTGTATAGTGCCAATAGTGAGAACTTGACAAACCAAAGACACGTCCAATATTCCATTCCGCTCTGCCACATGACTTTCGCGGCGAGAATAATGTCTTCCATCATGGTGGGCCATGGTGCAATGCGACCAGCTTGGAGAGCCTGGAGTTTGAAGAAAATGGGCGTAATGACGATGTAAAGAATGGTAAAAGCAAGATAGGCAGCGAATGCAATGTAAAGCAAGATGTCCTGTGCTTCAATGGGTTTGCGCCGCCAAATCTGAACACCGATCCGTGCGATGAAGACCGTCGATGTCATCGCCAGCATGGCGTAGTCTGTCCGGAGTAAATCATGCTGCGAGATCCAGTCAGCGCCCGTGGACATGGTTGCTGAGGCGTGTGTTTCCAGTTGTCGTTCAAACTCGCACAAAGAATAACAGAATCCTTAGGATACGTTCCTCGAAGCAGTTGTGTGTCGCGACAAGACCGTGCCGTTGGAGCTGTCAAGATGGAATGAACCTAGGATTCTGATCCACGAAGCCCGACACTCTGGATTAAAGCACTTCGCAGCTGGAATTTGCCAGGGATTACCCAAAGTACAGTGCGCGTAGGGGTGCAAAAGCCCGTAAGACGCATATGCAAATTGATTTACATGGGGGCCATCGCGTGTCGGAGTGTGGGTAAGGGTTAGACGGCGACTGGATTGCCCCGGTCCTCAGTTCCCGGTTCCTGGAATCTGGTATCCCGATCGTTTCCTCTTACGCGACGTCGCGCACTCTTTTCAAGAAGTCCGAAAGTAGTTGTGATGGCCTTATTCAAGTGTTGACGCGCACGTTTGGTGTTCCGTGGTGGACGTAAGTCAGTAAGCCCCCAAAACGCCTCCTGGCTAAATAACCCTTAGCTTAGGAGGTGCAGTTCTCCGCTCGCGCTACTCCTCGTCGTGTGCTGTTCGTATTTGCGCTACAGCGTCCGAAGCGGCACGGTGCCTGACGCGGACCTAGCGGACAGCATGCTTTTTCTGTCAATGCCGACATGTGCCTGGAGATTACCACCTGGCAGCGTGGATGGAGAGCAGGCTTCGGCGAGGCAAGCCACAAAGAGACTAGCATATCACATATTGGCTCACAGACTTTATCGTGGTGCGAACCTAAACGGTGAGATTTTGGACAGCCATAGAAGTGGCTGCTCCTAGGAATCTGCTCAGTGGTAAGTCGGATGAATATGATCAGCTGCCTCCCGGTCGATAGGTGCGGGTGCAAATAGGTGTCTTGCGGTTGGCGGATGCCCGGATAGTACCTAGGTAGTGTACAGCTGGCGTGGTGGTGGCGTACATGCCGCATTGAACCGTCCCGTGGCAAAGATGAGAGAGCGGCACGGCTGGCTCCTGCCTCATCCACTCCCAACACAACCCGCGAACGCTTGCTTGGCAAGTGAATTCTTATGTCTCACTTCAGACGCTGCAAAGTGGAGACCACGAATCGCTGCAGGATTGAGGCACAGCAACCCAGCTCATCGGAAGCGATGCATCTACCCGCAGAGCCCTCGGAGAAAAAGAACAAAGATGTCTTTCATGCTTCCACCGATGTTGCGCTACGTCGAAATTGCCATGCAGCCACACCAGCTCCAGATGAATACCGCTATCAGCTACCATGCTATACTTTTGCCACGGCGCGCCTCGCGTCAATAGACTAGTCTCTACCCCACAAACTTCGAGGTTACTGTCCACTAAAAATTTGACCGAACTGTCCGTTCCGCGCCGCTAGGGTGCTATAGGCCCCGTCGGACAAGTACTGACAACACGTCCGTAGTAGTGTCGTTCGCGGCCTGGAACGAATATGGTAAACCTACTCCGAAGTACATTAAGTGCAGTGGCTCCCTGCAACTCAGTCAGTGAGCCACTCTCTCGGTACCAGCTATTTACCATCGTCCGGCATCTTCCGTATACCGGCGAACAGGGAGCATGAAGTTTACGATAGCTGCTTCGACAAGCGCCTTTGCGGCTTGCGTGCTGGCGAGTGGTTTCGAGCCTGACGACTTCAATGTCACCAAAGCATTGGTAAACAACGGCTTCGATGTCACTGGTATTCCTGGTCTGGCAGATCTGGCGGAGCGATCTTCCTCCAGTGCTTGTTCGCTAGCTGTATGTTGATACACATTTTTGCATGTTGCTCAAGATCGATACTGACAAGACGTATAGTGTGCAGCACTAAGATTTTCCTTTGGTAACGGTACCGTGTTATCGGAAGGAAGTGCAGGATACGACAGTTTCACCGGCGATTATTGGGCGGCTCAGCAAGCCGTTGTCAACCCGTTCTGTGTGTTCAAACCTAGTAGTGTTTCGCAAGTCTCAACTGTTGTGCTCCTGTCCCGACTCACGCAATGTCCTTTCGCTGTGAAAGGAGGTGGACACGCTGCCTTTGCTGGTGGATCTAGCATTGAGGGAGGCATTACTATTGCCCTGGAGAAATTCACCGAAAAGACCCTATCTGCAGACAAGAAGATCGCCTCTGTTGGCTCAGGAAATCGCTGGGCGGACGTGTATCCATGGATTGAGCAGTATGGCCTTGAAGTTATTGGTGGTCGCGTATGTTGCTTCTCTTTCCTGTTTCTCTATAGCTCCCTACTGCCATGACTCTTCTAACAGTACGCAGATCTCATCCGTCGGTGTGTCTGGATTAACTCTAGGAGGAGGCATCTCCCATTACGCGAACGCCCATGGATGGGCCTGCGATAACATCGAGTCTTTCGAAGTGGTGACAGCCTCGGGCATCATTGTGGACGTGAGTGCCACCCAATCTCCAGATCTCTATTGGGCTCTTCGCGGTGGTGGCAACAACTTCGGTATTGTCACCAAGTTCAACATGAGAACTTTTGTTCAAGGTGAAATGTGGGGTGGGCAGCGCGCCCATACTGAGGATCAGTGGGATAAAGTGTACGAAGCATACTACAACTATGCTGTCAACGCAGAGAAGGACACGAAACAAGCTCAGATCGTGTCTTTTGCGCTACAGGCTGGTATGAAGATTGCGGCCGAGGATCTAGAGTACTCCGAGCCTACGCCATGGCCAGCAGTTTTCGACGACTGGAAAGCCATCCCAGCGATCATCGACCAAACCGCCATTGCGAACATGTCAACCTTGGCCAACCAACTTGGTGCTGGGGCACCCGATGGCGTCCAAGAGACTTATTGGGACCGAACTTTCAAGGTGGATCGGGATATCTTCAAGGCGTTCATTGACATATTCTTCGAGATGGTGCCTGCGATTCAAGACGCTGCGGGCATCTTGCCCGTTCTCTCCTTCCAGGCAATCACCGTCCCTGCCATGGAGAAGATGCAACAGAACGGCGGTAACGCGCTCGGTCTTGACCCCAGCGATGGCCCAATCTTCATCTGTAATCTGGCTATCCTCTGGACAGACGTTGCGGATAATGCCCGGATCATGTCTTTCAGCAACAGCCTGTACGAGCGGCTTGTCGAGGAAGCGGCGAAGAAGGATCTCAATCACGACTACATCTATATGAACTACGCGTCGCCGTACCAAGATGTCATTGCTAGTTATGGGGCTGCCAACAAGCAAAGGTTGAAGAGCATCTCTGGCGAGTACGACCCAACGGGAGTCTTCCAGGTGCTCCAGCCAGGGTATTTTAAGCTCGAGGGAGCACCTTACGGAGCATTTCCTGCGTAGTGAAAATGTAGACAGTCAACAATAGATGTACCACTAGTGTAATATGTAATCGACAGTTGCTCGACAACGCGTTGCCCTTGCGCATGTCGCGCTCGTGAGCTCTCTCCCCATCAGTCGAATTGAGGTAGTTTTGGCACCGACCATCTCGAAGAGGCAGGACCACCAAAACAGTGCGACAATATGCGCAACGTCAGTGTTCCGCCGATTAGCGCAAATTGCAAGGATCAGATGTCGAGTGAATGTCGAAGCTTCAGGTACTTGACGTCTGCGTGAGAATGCCAAGGCGCGCTAGTCCAAGCGTTTGCTGTAGCTGCCTCCAGTACTTTCCTGCCGGCTTGCGACCTTCCATCATCGACCACACCCGTCACTGTCACCCTCGACTTGTCACAGCTGCAAGTTTGAACCGTACACCTCCATACACGATACCCAACTAGACGACAAACATGTCTCGCGGCGGCGGCACCACGCTCTACGTCACCGGCTTCGGCCACGGCACACGCGCTCGCGACCTTGCCTACGAGTTCGAACGGTATGTCTTCCAACGCCTCGCCCCAATCCGATCGCAATCGCATCGTCGTCCCGCATCGTAGCCCTCGATTCTACAGCCTTTGTACACTTCACGCGCCCTGGCTGTCGTGATCGCTGTTGCGCGGCGCAGCTTCCTCCTTCCCACAACACCCGTGCGCGTCAAGGACGATCTGCACCTTCCGCCCTTCTTCCACACGCCCCTTCCAAACAAACGATCTGACAATCCTCAAGCTATGGCCGACTCGTCCGTTGCGACATCCCAGCGCCCCGTTCGGCTTCTTCTAGACTGTGAGTTGGCCCTCCCCGGTAGCAAACGACCCAGGCTCTAACAGGCCAGCAGCTTCGCCTTCGTCGAATACGAGTCTCGCCGTGACGCCGACGACGCGTACCACGAGATGCACAACAAGCGCATCGGCCGCGATGACTTGTTGAAGATCGAGGTATGTCCGAACCGCATAATGACGTGGGTCTGTCTAACCAGCTATAGTGGGCCCGTACGCCTCCTTCGGCATCATGGCGGTTTGACTCCGGCCGTGACCGTCCCCGTGGCGAGCGCTCTGAGCGTGGCGGCGACCGTGGCGACCGTTCCGACCGTGGTGGTGACCGTGCAGACCGAGGTGTCCGCTCTCCTCGCCGTCGCAGCACCTCTCCTCGTCGCGAGCGCGGAGCTTCTCCTCGCAAGGACGACCGCCGCGAGCGCGACTACGACCGCCGTGACCGCGACCGGTCAAGGAGCCCCATTGACGGCGACCGTGAGATGAAGGATGTCCGTGATCGCGAGGACGACCGTGGCGACCGTGACCGTGGCGATCGCGATGAGAGGCGCGAGCGTGAGCGCGAGGCTGACCCGGTCGGCGAAGTCCGCAAGAGTGAGGCAACCGACCCCTTCTACGACGAACTACTCTGATCACAAATACAGTCGACTCTCCTCCCCCTCCCGCTCACGAAGACCTGGACGTGGCTGAGTAGAGCCGAGTTGCGTTGCGTCTAGCAAGCAGCTTCCGGTTCACTGTCACTGTCTGCCCAAGGCTAGTATTGACACGAGTGCTCAAATTGGTTCAAGCACGGTGTTTTGTTGCGAGGAAAATGGTTTCTGGGATTTTGTTACTTTCATAAGTGGAGGCTAGATTTACTTCTATGTCCTGCCACGACATTAATGCATTCAGCAGTCGAAAAGCTCGATTCGGATCTTCTTTGCGAACGGTTACGGCGACTTCCATTCGATTCGGACTTCTCGCCTTGTTTCGGTCGATCGGTCGATATCGATGCGGTTCGAGTTCCTTGCCTGTACACTATTCGGTCGGTCCGTAGTACCTCGAAGTCTTCCAACCTCACTTTCCCCCTTCGATCCCCGTTCCGATATCACGTTCACGCAACTCCCCCGACGCCCCCACCCCGATGCGAAAACATCCGATATTCAAGGTTTGTATACTTTGCGCCAGTAGATAGACTTGTTCTGCCGTGACAGTGTGACTTTATATGTATACAGTAGCTTGTGAAATACAACTTCTTGACAATTGAATCCCTCAGCGTGTAGCCTGTTATTAAGTTGTGTACCCGATGTCGTGGCTGATCTCTTGCGTGCATTGAACTGCTCGTGCATGGTATGGCCTGTGTAGGGCTGAATCAATGACGGCAGCAGCCATCGATTGCGGAGAGGAAGCGGCCCAAGCTCGGACATTTTCCCGCAGGAACATCAATTGAACTTCGCAATGCAACTTGTTGGTCGTCGTCGCAACGCCCATCCAATCGATCTTGCGACCAATTGAACCGGCAATGCGGCTCCAGAATGTCTCGCAGAAGACGTTGAAGACCGTTGCCGCGCGCCCCGCGCTTGCATCCCACACGCCATCCCCATTGCATCCGTATCGGCCACTTCTCGCATCATCACAACGTCTGCTCCTCCGTTCCACGGCACAATGCGCCGTTCGCTACCAGTCCTCGTACCCTGAGCGGATAGCCATTCTCGGCGGTGGCATAGCGGGGTTGACGAGCGCCCACTTCATCGCGAAGGAGTTCCCACAGACTAAAGTGGTGGTGTTTGAGGCGGGGAAGGACACGGGTGGCTGGATCAAGAGTCGACGAGTCGACGTTGTGGATTCAGAGGGAAAGAATGGGAATGTGCTGTTCGAATTGGGCCCGAGGACATTGAGAAACGCAACTGTCACTGCAGGACTGGTAAGTCGAACATGTCTAAACCATGGTGGCATTGCTAATGGAGTGTGTATAGGTACAAGAACTCGGTCTCGTTGACGACATCACATATACGAGGCGCAGCGAACCCGGCGCAAAGAACCGCTTCATTTACTATCCTGACCAGCTCAACCGCCTTCCCGCTCCACCACCCACCTTCGCAGACTTCTTTACATTATGGCGGACTGGCATACTGAAGGGTATATTGGGTGCGATCACAGAACCATTGAGGCCAAAGCGGCCGGACTCCCTGACGGATGAGACAATTGGCTCGTGGCTCGCACGAAGGGTGGATAAGAGGATAGCGGACAATCTTGTCTCAGCGGTATTCCACGGCATATATGCCGGCGATATCAATCAGCTGAGCGCTAAGACGTTGTTTAATACGGGTTGGGAATTGGAGGCGCGATACGGCAGTGCTATTGGAGGCTGGTTCCGCATGCAAAATGAACACGGACAATCGCAGCCGGTTACACTCGTCCACCCACATGATCGGGAAGTAGCGAAAGCTATGAACGAGGAGATTGATCTGGAACTCGACTTTGCGAAGAACCTGAAGGATTCCGCTATGTTTTCTTTCAGAAACGGATTGCAGCAGATGGTTCGAGCATTAGTGGATGCTGTGGAGGCGAAAGGTAACATTGAGATCAGAACAGAGTCGCCCATTCAGACTTTCAAGCCTCTCAATGAGAACGGGAAGTTGGGTGTCGAGGTTGTCTCTGGGGTACGTTCATCGTCTTCAGTTAGAACCGCAAGTACTGACAGTATACAGGCTGAAGGCTCAACATCAACTGAATCATTTGATCTCGCCATCTCCACCCTCAAGAACGACGAGATTACCCCCTTCGCCACAGTCATGACAGTAAACCTCTACTTCCCCAATCCAAACCTTCTCCCTTATGAAGGTTTCGGCTACCTCATCCCACAAGGAATTCCATTCGAGCAAAACCCCGAGCGCGCTCTTGGCGTAATCTGGGACTCCTCTGCTGTTAAAGGTCAAGACACAGCTAGCGGCACAAAACTCACAGTCATGATGGGCGGCCACTGGTGGGACGGCTGGAAGGGTTTCCCCACAGAGGAAGAAGGTCTAGAAATGGCGAGGAGCGTTATCAAGCGACACCTTAACATTACCGACGAGCCCACCGCCCACATCGCAAACCTCTCTCGCGACTGCATTCCTCAATACACACTCGGCTACGATGAACGCCTCAAGCAATTCGCGCAAGGCATGTCCAACGAGTTCAAGGGCCGGTTACGCGTTGTAGGCGCGCAATTCAATGGCGTTAGTGTAAACGATATCATCGCCGCGTCTTGGCAGGTGGCGAGGAGTTTGAGGGGAGAGGGCTGGAAGGGACGCAGCTGTGGGCTGGACAGGATTATGGATGAGAGGGAGTGGGTGATTGTGCCTGCTAAAGAGATGGCGTATGTCAAGAAAGAGGTACGTGTTGGAGACTCTGGCATGGGTCGCAGAGGCGATGGTGGGGTGTAAAACTCTTGATAGAGCGATGGCGTGTATATAGCGTCGCCGAGTAGTGCGACTAAAGGGTAAAAGCATAGAAATGTAGAACATTGACCCGTTAGCCGGACTGGCCTTGTCCTCGCACGTCTCAGGAGTGGTGCCTCTCCGAGTATGGCGGGTCTAGTGCTGAACTCGAATGCACACCCTACTGGGATTATAAATTACGCCGTTACCGTTTCTGTCACACGAAAGCTCTGTTGTCTTCTGCTGAGCCCTTCCCCGCTCCTGCAAGGTTGCGGCGTGGTCGAACTCCAACACGTTCATTTTTGCTATAGGCTTTTTTTCACCCATCCAAACGTCCCAACAAGGAAAAGGATGCGCCTTTGAATCAGTCTTACTCCTGCACTCATTTCGCGCCAATTACCGTACGCACGAATCGAGACTTTCTTGCAAGAACATATTTCTGCATGCTTGTCTCTACGCTTTAAACCCCCCATTTTGTCGCTCTGTCTTCACTGGCGCAATGCCTCGCTGTGCTCCCTGCATCGCGTTCGCTGATTTCGCGGACGTGCCGCCGGCGCCTCAGCTCGATCGGAAATGGTCATCAGGAGCAGAGATGGTTGCTTCAGCGCGTGCTGGCTGTGATCTTTGTACGTTTTGTTGGCACCATGTCGCTTCGCAGATCTCCGAGGGAGAGTATAAAGAACAACCAATGCGGCTTTGTCGGCACTACGGCGAGAACAACACAAGCGGGCCAGTACAATTCGAGCTTCATGCGCGTGGGCGCATGCCATTCATAGACGACTACGACCCAGAGGATTGAACGCCTATGTTGGAAGCAAAGGAAGATCCGGTATCACAAGCTCAACAGCTTCTCGCGATTTGTGTCTCATCTCATGGCGGATGCGGCAAAGTAGATGACGCTGGCCTTGACAGAAGCTCCGTGAGCTGCCAAGATTCTGCTGCCCTTTGCAGTATACAGCAGTCCCTGCCGCGTCGGATGTTAGAGCTCTCTAAAGGCACTGAAGTCCTTGTGATCGATGTACAGGCATGGCTTCTTAACGGCACTTTATCGTTATCCGAGGTATCACGATACTGCACTTTGAGCTGTCGTTGGGGAGACACAGCTCACAACTGCGTCTTGAAAGCACCTTTCGCACGGCAGATCAGCATCAATATAGAGAGTATGCCACAAACCTTTAGAGACGCTATAGAAACGACACGAGGGCTCGGAATCCGATTCCTCTGGATAGACGCACTATGTATCATCCAGCCTGATGCCTGCGGCGACGACGTAGATTGGAACGCGGAGGGCCCTCGTATGGGTAGCATATATCACAACGCCGTATGCACAATTTCTGCCACTGCTGCCCTTAGCGCGACTTGTGGATTCCTCTTGAAAACGGATAGTGAGCGGATTCGTGCCGTCCCGTGCAAAGTCACTCAGCACATGTACGATGGTGACGCGCGTACTCGTTGGTTGTTACCATTTTACCTAATCTTCGGCAACGCAGTCACTTTCTCGGCTCTGAACGAGCGCGGATGGGTCACCCAGGAGCAGCTTCTTTCACGACGCATACTTCACTTCACTCTGCAAGGTGTATTTTGGGAATGCTGTCGTCGCAAAATGCATGGCCATAGCTCCGTATCACACGTGAGGGATTATTGCCCGCTGTCCTGGAACGTCAGTAGCTTTGAGTTTGGCGACGGGAGGCGTTGGAAGGAATGGATGACATTCGTCGAACATTACTCCGGAACCGAGTTTACCAACCCAGAGGACCGCTTGATTGCCCTATCTTCATTGGCAAGAGTCGTTGATCGTAATCGCAAGTATGAGGATTCGTACTGCGCTGGCCTGTGGAGGAATTCCTTGCTGGATGATCTACTGTGGATGAGGCTGGAGCTACCAAGCTCAGACACGCCCAAACGGATGAGCATAGCTCCCTCCTGGAGTTGGGCTTCTCTACAAGGGGAGATACGATATCGACACTTTCCGAGTGCAAGTTCTTCAGTACAAGTGTTAGATGTTCACTTGGTTCCTTCACAATGCATCAACCCCTATGGCAACATTAAAGATGGAAGGCTAAAGCTTGTCGCTCAAGTTGCTACCGTCTCCATATCTGTAGCAACTGCAAACCTGGGGACGAAAGTTGATCCCCCTTTCAGGATTGAAGACAAGGCGAACCAGTGGTACTCGAAGCTCTACCGATCAGTTATCTGGGATGAATGACAAGGGAACACGAAAGAGGAGAACGAGTACAAAATTGTTCATATTCGAACCATGAATTGGAACCACGAAGAACCCACGAATTTTACACACGAGGGACCAACGACCGAATATACTGCACTCATCGTAGAGCAAGTACACAAGACGGAAGACGAGGGCACAACAGGCGAACGTGTTCGTTTCTACCGCAGGATTGGTATCTTGCGAGATCTATACTTTACTCACGATTTTCGACATTTAATTGAGAATGCGCCGACATACAATTACGGCAGGAGCGAGCAGATTATGGAGACATTAGTATTGGTATAGCGTACGACAGGAGCCGCTCTTCATGCATGGCAAAGTTTCACAGACGCCTCTTTACCTTTTGCAGCGATCTCACCCATATGTGGTCCCTCGTGGAGTATGTCTTACAATCGCGAACAAAGAGTAGTGCATCGCGGCATCCCTTGACTACATTTTTGACTACAAAGTCCTCGGGTGATTATTGGGTGCTGCTCGAGCGGGCATAAACAAACATGAGTGACCAAGGTTTGAGGTGAGACGAAATCACTACCTTCGTAACCTTCACAGAACTAGATCTGTGCAGCACATAAGAGCCGATCTGCACTTCATGCACGTCACCGTCCTCCTAGCTGTATGATGAAGAATGCCTCCGGATCCGCAATGATCATCAAAGCGTAAAAGGCTCTATCCGAAAGATTTCGTGAATGTAGACAGGTGAGCTTGTCCGCTCTCTCACACGGATAGATAAGTCCCGAACTTGTTCGACACGATCTACATCGATGTGTTGATAGAGTTTAAGCTAATGCATACCTCAATATGTAATCACTCGTGGAATGCACCAGACTGCCTATCGGATCGGGTCGACCCGAACGAGAACGCAATAAGACCGGCATGGCATTCCAAGATACGGACCACAGGTCTCTGTATAGACTGTAGTCTCACCGGTCGTGGACGTGATTGCTTTCTTGCCCGACTGACTTCCGGGTGTTCCCGTCCAAATGAGACCAAGACGTTACTGTAACTCCCCATTCCGGCGGAGAAGGCAGATCATGCACGACAGAAAGTTGCCAGTGGCACACGTTGCTGCGCCAAGGTGATCTACCCATCTTGGCGCGCCATTTCCGCGCTGTTGTACCACCCGAAGCATGTATCATAGAAGGTCAGGAGGTGTCCGAGATGCTGCCGTGTGTGAGCTTGGCCAGCCTCGACGAAACCTTGATGGCAACAAGCACAGAGTCTTGTTAGCGGAAGCTTCTCTGCATCCTAGCGCGTCGTCAACGAGGCTGGTACCTGGGGGACAGTAAAATGTTGGGTCTTAGGCACTGGTCTAGTCTGGGCAATGCATGCAGCGCAAAGATAGTGGACGTCTTGTAGGCCACCGGAACGTCACTATATGTAGATGAATTGTTGAGCTTTGGAGCGGTGTCCACATTGCCTACCGCTGGGTTCGTTAGTCTCGTGCCTGTGGTTGTGTTGTGCTGCCTGCCAAGTGGTGGACGGTTCCTCTGTTGTGAAGGATTCGATGAACGGCAATGGCGACGGGAAGTAAATCCCGCCCGACGCACATATCGTCAATCTCGTGTAGATTGGCTGTCTGAATGATGAGCGGCACATGAATGAGTGCCAAGCGCGGAAAGCAATCCCTCCATGGTGCCAAGAGGTAGGCAATAAAAGCAAGTCGTCAAGAGTATTGCCAAGACTGGTGATCCGGCGGCGTGGAGGTAGTGGAACGCAAAGCAACGGCGGTCTCAGGGGACGTTTGTTTGGTACAGTGATCCGCGCAACTCGGTCCGTCGTACGGAGAATTAATGAAATGCGATCGACAACGCATCGAGTGCTGTCACTCTGTGTGTACAGCATAGAGAGTTTGTCCGGTCAAGAGTGAGTAATGGGTCGTGACTTCCTTCCGAATTCGCCTACCCCACAAAAAGCACGAGCCGCACGTACATGGAGAAATAACGCATTCCGCTGCAAGACGTGTTGAACGCTCTGCGGTCGGAAGAAGAAACCACGACTACTGCAGGTGCAAGTGGGTGACAGTGGGGACATAACGGGATAGGAAACCAGTCGCTTGACTCCAAGTCTCAGCGGGACTCACCGCCAGAGTTGCGCGACGACGTCAGAGCACGTATGTATGGGCCAGGTTGCACCTGTCAGCTGTGCAAGTGAATGAGGCGAAGAGAGCCCGCTGCGTGGGAGGAGCAGGCCAACTTGTCCAATGGCGGTCGTTGACGCGAATCTTTTGCAAAGCAAAACCAAGCTGGGTCGCCGAACGTTTGGAGTGCGGTAGACGCATGTGTGCAACGCGATCAGGGTGCACATGGTCGCGATCGGGAGCCGTCTCAGCACGAGTCCCTGTCCAGAGCACTGCAGATGCTTGCAGATTGCATGAGGTGATACGAACCCCGCATTCAGTCTGGACAGTACTGGGGCCGATGGGCTCAGCGACGAGGGAACAGGTTATGCACGTAATTAAGCAACCTCGAGACCTTGGTGTCGTACTATACAGCTTGTGCCGGGAAGCAGAGAGGCGGAGGCGTGGTTCAGCTGGCGTTCCAACAGGCAATAGCGATGGCGGGGAAATGGCGTTGCAGCGGCTGGTGACCCCCACGATGTTCGCCTGTCGCGTTCGGCGGCAAAGGGCCGCCTAAGCTTTGGATTGACGGCGCCCTGAGCTGGGATCGAAGGGCAGCATCACGCTGGATTGTCGTCAGTTGACGTCGAGAGCTGCACAAGCAGCACATCTGCAACAGGAGCGAGTATCGGTTCGGCGGACGCAGGACGTAGGGGCGCTCACGGCGTACGGACGACGGCATGCTGTCCTGGAAGCACATTGATGACTGCAGCAGCTCAGACCACATCCAAAGGCAGCTGCGGCATTTTCCCTCCAGACAGGTCAGACAAGGGAGACAAGGCCAGCATGATGCCCTCGTCTCTCCAGGGCTGTCGTGTGCATGGCGGAGGGTGAGAGGATGCGCTGCTGAATTCAGGCTGGCCGCCGCCAGTGGATGGGCGTCCAATGGTTCTGTTAGTAACGACGTAGGTGCATCTGGCGGAAGGGCGGGTTGGTGCTAGAGGAGAGGCTCGTTTGGCCATGGTGGAGATGAAAGGCAAGGCCGTAAACGGACAAGCCGGGCGGTCAAGCTTTGCAGACATCGATCATCGACGCACATCATCCATCACACGGCGCTGCTGTGTGGGCGCAAGGTCCGGGTCCTGGGGGAGAGTGCACGGTGGACGAGAGTTACTGGGCGGCCTTCGCAAGACGTGCATCCGGGCTGCAGGTGGCCTTTGGCGCTGTGGGGGTCGCGCAGGGGGACTGGGCCGGGGGTGTTTTGGCGTCAAATCAAGAGAGTTTAGTCTCTCTGCAACTTCTGGAGCCCACATATCATCGCGCAAGGCCCCGGGCGCCGCTTCTCCTACATTCTGGGACGATTGCCGCCTTTGCGTGCAGTTGGACTGATTGATATTCCAACGTCACGAGAGCAAGGCGGATAGGATAGGGACGTCATCTCCCTGCCGCTGCCTGCCTGCATCTGGACCCTCGCCATCCACCCCTCGGCCGCTGCAAACCTCACTCGCGTGTCGTCGGTGCCATTCCGACGCAACTTAACTTTTCTTCCCCAGTCCCCCTTCTTACGTTGTGTATATGGCTCTGTCACAATTGCAACACTTCTACCACACCCCGCTCCTGCTGCCCACCCTACACCTGCACTCGTGCAGTACGCTTGAAGGCTCGTATAACTGTCCGAGCCCCCTCCAGCGTCCGTAGCGACAAGCCCCAGCACCTCGCCGTATTCGCGTATTGGCGACTTTCACCCTCACCAGCGCTCGGTCGTTAGCCAGCCAATCGGAGCACAGCAGCGCCCCATCACCATGCCGATGGTCGCTGAACAGCGGCAACTGTCAATTTCCTTCGATGAGCGAACCCTCTCCGACCGACTTCGGCACCGCGATTCACGCCCGCTCGACCACCGCTTTGCTATTGAAGAGGAGGATGAGAGTACTGGCACCGCAAGCGAGCCCGCAGAGCCTCTTACACCCACCAGCCATACCAGCGAGGGCACGCCCTTCTCACATCCTTTCCGTGACGATGATTCCGTAGACGACGTATTCGCAACCCCACGCCCTGTCACGAGCGACATGCCCAACAAGTCACCGCTGCAAGAGGCGCCGCAAGATATCGAGAGCCAACAACATGTCCAGCCGCCTCAACAGGCCGAGCGCCAGTCACCACCAGAGAAGCGCGGCCTGGGAAAGCGCGTGGGCTCGCTGATCCGCGGCAAACTGCACAGAGGGCATTCGAGCAAAGATGGAGCCAATCAGTCCGACACTTCAAACATCTCGACGCCGAACAGATCGCCCAAAGCAAAGGCCGAGACCAACACATACATTGTCAAGACTGGTGTAGATGGGCCCGCTGAGGTAGCAACTCCGGCAGTCGACATCCCCAAGCAAAGCAGAAGACTGAGCTCCTTCTCCCTGACGCGACGCTCTGACAAATCCTCCCGTGCAAACTCCCCACCTTTGTCCGGATCACCTATGAGCAGGCCATCGACGGACAGACGACCAGGAATTGGCACCAAACCCGCTTCTTCCACGGGCTTGGCAAGCATGAGCCGACCGCGGCCTGGTATCACCTGGGCGGGTAGTGGAAACGTTAGCTCTACTAAGAAAGTCGGCTTTTCACGCCGACGGTCCGCAAGCACAGAGCAGGTCCCACGCATCAACGAGAGTGCAGAGAAGCCTACCGCTGGCATGTTGGCTACCTTTTCCAAGCCAGCTGTCCAAGGCGTGGGTATGAAGGCACGGCGACTTAGTGTGAACCTACCGGACGACTTCATCATCGACTGGTGTGAGCTAGATAAAGAGTTCAAGAGTTCGAGTTTGATGCCTGGAAAGAGAGGAAAGATTCTAGGTAAAGGCGCAACGTCTGAAGTTCGGATCATGGCGCGAAGAGGAGGCATCACACGGGAAGAAGACCTGGTAGCTGTTAAAGAGTTTAGAGAACGCGACAAGGACGAGACTGAGGAGGACTACGTGTTGAAGATCAAGTCCGAGTACAGCATTGCGAAGAGTCTACATCATCCGAACATCGTCGAAACAGTACGCCTATGTACGAACCGCGGCCGCTGGAATCACGTCATGGAGTTTTGTACATATGGAGAGATCTACTCATTAGTAGAACGGAAGTTGTTCGCTGGCGGCGCGGAAGGATTTTACAGTCGGGATGATCGGTTGTGCTTCTTCAAGCAATTACTGCGCGGCGTAAGCTACTTGCATAGCCATGGTATTGCTCATCGAGACATCAAGTTGGAAAACTTGCTTCTTAGTAAAGAGGGTCATCTCAAGATCTCAGACTTTGGCGTAGCGGAAGTCTTCACTGGCGAGCATCCTGGACTTCGCGCGTCTGGCGGTGAGTGTGGAAAGAACATGGGCGAGATTCGGTTATCCGAGCCTGGAATTTGCGGCAGCCTTCCCTACATCGCTCCGGAAGTTCTTGCAAAAGATCACAGCTACGACCCACGTCCGCTGGATATCTGGTCAACCGCCATCGTCTACCTGACTATGACCTTTGGTGGTTGCCCGTGGCAAGCTGCGAAGCCCGAGTTTGAGTACTACGCCAGATTTAAGAAGGGTTGGGATTCTTGGCTGGAACGCCATCCTGACGGTGACATCTTTGATGGTGTCGATGGCCACCCTAAGTGTGGCAAGCTTTTCAGTCTCATCGAGCCCCCGTCCATCAAACGCCTCATGCTAAAGATGCTTCATCCGATACCCTCGAAACGCATAACTATCGGCGAGGTTCTAAAAACAAGCTGCATCAAGAATATTGGCTGCTGCTGTCCAGAGACGTACGACGACCCCAAAATCATGTTCGACGCTTCCAAGTCCTCGAGTGCTAGGACTGCCGCCCCGAAGAAGTTTTTGCATCATCACATTCCGCCCAAGCCGGAGAACAAGGTTGGGAAGGCATTCACACATAGGTTCGATATGGGCGAACGATAATCACGACTGTATATTTTGACGACCATTGTTTTCACGATCACTGCATTACGGCGCTTGAAGGTCGAGCATAGCGGGTCAAAAGGCGGTTTTTGTCCCGTTCTCAATCTGGAGGCATTATTGTATTTTGTCTTACTAGCACGTCAGTTCCATCTGCATTCTGCGAATGCCACTTCAAACGACACATATACCACATCGACGTCTTGTCTCGTCCCACCTTCCCTTTCTGTCTCTCGCTACTTTCCCTGTCCAACACACGTGTATGCGCGTCCCATGCGATTGGCAGCCCTGCAGAAAGTGCAAACGCGGCAATTGCCTTGACGCGCGGAGATCACCAAGCAGCAGCTCCACTTCGTCTCGGAGGAATTATGATTGCGCAACTCGCGAGCTAGCGAATAGCTTACGCTGATCTTCCGCTGTTATCGGAAAACTGTATCTGTCTGACGTATCTCCAGAATTTCGTCATTCCAACTTCGCTGATATGGGTTATCGAATCCCGCTCTTACGATGCATGCCGACGGCAGCAAGCAAGTTTGTAATGACCCGCTTGTCCGACGTGGCGCCGAGATATTTGGTCCGCTAGGGATAGAGGTCCACAGGCTTGGCGATGAAGGAATGTAAGCGCGCGAAAATGAGCTGGTTCTGCGTTTGCGAACTGGAGTGTAGTATGGGGGATTCCGGGTACTGCGCCCGCTATGTTGCGCATGCACGATACTGCAAGTCATCAAAAGCGTGGAGAGAAGGACCAAATCGTGGCGCAAACCAGGCCAACACGAACTCCAACAAAGCGCGAAGCAACCATCTCAACAAACACGTGGGGAGTATGATACGCCCACAACATAGGATCGAGCTTGAATCAGACAAAGCATTGGCGCAGCGTACTAGCGGTCGGCGCTGGGCAGTTTCCACACATGCTTCTCGAATGCGGGGCATGTGTGAAGTCATCGCACAGCACCCTGTCAAACAACCGCCGAGTGTCTTTTAAGCCGCTGATGGAGTGGTACCGAGATACTGTCGTGTCATCGTCAGCACGTTGGCTCGACTAATGAGTAGGCGATAGACATGTCTCATACTGGTCAGGATACTTCGGCTTTTGAGCTCTTGTGGGAATAGCGGGGTAACGCCTTGCTGTAGGTGTGTTGTTTTGCGCAGCTCAGCTTGATGCTGTCACGCGACTATGCACTGAATAGCGAGTGTGTAAGAGGTGGAGCAGGTGATTAGTTTGTCATGAATTTGGTGAGGCTGAAATGCAAAGTGTCGCTTCATGGGAAATGGAAACAAGCATGTCTTGTTGTGTTGATGCCGACTTTCCGCGTCCTTGCATACAGAATCGTCAACCAGACTTGAAGCATCCCCTTCGCATGACATGTACGTCCGATATGATTCATAGCCTAAAATCATTGGACAGTAATAGGACTCACCCATTAGGCTCAATCATCAACATTACAAAACAACGCAGTTCTTCCAACCACATCAATCAACCAAATTCTCCCTCACGTACTCCCTGCCACCAATCCATGACTCCCTACCCGACCACCATACCCAACCTCTTCTCAAGACCCTTCCCCTCCCCATGACCTTTCACCGATATCCACCTCCACACTTCCCCACATGCTGCAATGCACACCCACCCCTGTCTCATCACCCTCACAAAAACGCGGTGTGATGACTTATGCTGCATCGCAGGAGGTGCTCTTTTCTGTTTTTGCCTGTTCTCATGCATTGAGATTTATGCTTAGCATGGCTTATCACGCACAAGACGACGCAAGGCGAATGCTTAGCCTGCGACATGTCTGAGGGGAGGGGTTGAGACGTGTGGTGTGTGGGAGGCGTGGGGGTGGGTAAAGGGTTCATTGGCGACGGAGGTGAGGGCCGGGTGAGCGTGCATTGGAGTAGAAGGGGAGGGGTGTTGATCGGGTGTTTTGTAGATACAGATTGAAATGTTCGGTATGGGGTAAGTAGGTTGAGCTTGTTAAGGGATCGGTATGTTCGGAATACTTGATTTCTCTCGACACCGTTCTGGATTATAGATAGTCGTATACCAATTGACTTCGCGAAATCTATCCCGTTCTATACATCGCGTTCTCTCTTCCCTTACAAAATCTGCGCCTACTTGCTACCACCACAGCCACAACGCGATAAGTCGCTCACCACATCTCCCAAACCCCCTCCGGCAACACCGTCCTCATAATCTTCCAATGGCTAACCGCACCATCCTCGTGAAACTTCTCCAGCTCACCCACATCCGCATTGCCCATGACCCTGCCTCCATTCTCCTTGCTCACAAAATCGTAGTTGACTTCCAACTTCTCTTGCGGCTGCAAGAAGTTCCTCCTCGCGATACTACCCAGGTAATCCTTTTGAACCGTATCGCGGAAGTTGACAGCCGCTTTACCCAAACCATGGTCGTTCTTAACGCAGAAAATGACCATGTTGATGAAATCAGCTTCACCTTCCTTGTGTTCTGCCTGAGGCGGAGAGTCACGGAAGAGGCGGCAGGCAGGAAAGATGGCGTGGATGGTGTTCAGCACCAGTCTCGTTGAACCCAGGGTAAGGTCTCCGGCGTAGTTGATTGCGACGAAACCTTCTGGCTTCAATAGGTCGTAGAGACCTTGCATGAATTCTGTGGTGAACAGGTACACGGGTTCTGCGCCGCCGGTGAAGACGTCGTGGATGATGTAGTCGAAGCTGCCGGGTGCTGAGACGGACTTTTGTGCTACGTAGGCGGTCGCGTCGTCGATGACGGCTGTGTGTTTTGGGTCCAGCGCGAAGTACTTCGTTGCGTAGTAATGGACTACGGGATCGAGTTCGACGATCGTCGTATTGATACCGTGCGCGATCATGGCGTTTGGTGCTGTGCCGATTCCGAGACCGATCACCAAGGCAGATTTTTCGCTGTCGTCTACGATGGGTATGGTATCGACTGGGGGTTCCATGAGGCGGACGGCTTCGAGGAGTACAAAGACGGCGAAGATCGACTCGCGTTGGCGTTGGCCTTTAGCATAGGCTTGGGGTGTTACGAGCCACTCTCCTCCAAGGAGGGAGTGGTCGCATCGAAGAAGACGGAAGGCATTGTCGGCGTGGTTCTCAATGACAGATACATATCCCGTGACCGATTCATGGCGGGCGAGAAGCGTGTAGTTCTGCGTAGCTTGCAAAGTGGAGTTTGCCAATTGTAGACCGTGGGTTGAAGGATGATGCGGGTTCGTCCAGAGCGTGTGGAGGATTGCTGGGAACGCGAGGAGGATGACGCGTGATGGGCTGAAGAAGGCAGATGCCGAAGCAAGAAGCATCTGCATACCCACGCGCGTGAAGTAGACGGATGTACCGATGAAGCCAGGGATGAGAGCGCTGCTGATCTTGGCTACCGTCGATACGGTGAAGTAGGATGCAGTGGGGATAGCGATTTCCTTCAATGGCGAGGGATTGATTCCGGTAATGTCGATGCATTCCAGTAGATCAGCGGCAGCGAAAACTGACAAGAACAGCAGGGGGAAGTAGGTAAGAGACTCGATAAGCAGAGGTCCGTATTCTACCCCAATCTTTCCGCTGTATGGGAATAGTAGGAACTGGATGACGGGTGTCCAGTACGCGACTACAGCGATGTACTGTGCCACACTCGCAGATACGTAGCTCTTCAATGCCCGTCGCGTTAAGAGTGCTGCAACAGCGGTGATAGTCATGGTCCGTTGATGATGCAGCGATGCTGGGATCGATCCATAGATAGGGGACAGGTTCAGTTGTGAGACTGGTGATGCAAGACCTGCGACAAGTAGGAGTGCTGCTGCTCTACCAACATTCAGAAATATAGTCGATGCTGGGGCATTTTGCGCCTGGGTTTCCGCCTCTTTCGCTGCCTTTGGCTTCTTCGGTGTCTTTTGTTTCGGCGACATGATGTAGAATTCCCGTTCTATCTCTTTCTATCAACCCAAATCGAAATGTTTCTGCTCAAGTTGCTGTAACAGCTTTCGCGAAAAAGAAAGATGGCGAAGTGTGTGAAGCGTGGAAAAGACCAGATATCGCGTAAACGGTCCAAGGAATCCCAGGTTCTTCAAGCACTCTATACGGACCGTATATCCGCGATAGTGTAGTCGGCCCGCGAACAACGATAGAGAGCAGCAAGCAAAGTGCAAAAGAAGGGTATAAGGCAGGGAAAGGAAAGGAAGAGACGTTGAAATTAAAAACCAAGAAGGCCAGCTGTTCCTGGCTGAATGGGATGATGCACGGGTGAAACGGGCGATCATTAAGGTGGAGTTCGTTTCGACTGGGCGCGTTTCGCACTAGAGTGTGGCGCCCAGCACGGCGTGTGGCGTCATTACCAAGCACTGCGATTGACCATCACTTCTACCATAGCGACTGCAGTGAGAGGGTTTCTGGAGTCTGAATCCTCTTAGTATGCCATACATGACCGGATCACCCAGGATGGCGCCAGGTCTCGCTCTACGACCAGCGAACGCGCCGGATGCAGCCAAGGACCCTGCGACCCCCAATGGCCATGTCAACGGCGTCGCATCAGCCCCTACAAGCGAAGACGTGGAAATGGACGATGAGATAGACGAATCTCTACTCCGCGATCAACTCCGCCAGAACCAAGACGAACGCGCGCAACGACTCCAGGCTAAGAACCGGCGCAAGCGCTACCTCGAAGTGCATCCCGAATACTTCTCCGACTCGTCCCTCGAGCTCGCCGATCCGCTCCTATACGACCGCCTCATACGCCGCTTCCAAACTGCATCCGAGCGTGAAGCCGAAGGCCGCAAGAAGGGCTTCTCGGGCCAGATGGCGACGGATCTGTGGCGCGCCGAAGCCAAGAAAGACGCGCTGTCGCAGCCCGATCCGAATTCGCTCTTTACATATAACCGCGGACCGCAGGGTCAAATAATGGAGGAAGAGAAGGACGATGTGCCCATGACGAAGGAAGAAGGGAGAGCGTGGTGGATCGACGAGATGACACAGCGCTTCCTGAGAGGCGGAGATGATGATTTTGAGTATGACAAGCTGGTTGACAAGAACTCCAAGTACGACGACCCTGAAGCGGAACGCGACTTGGAAGACGCGTATTTCGAGAGCATGGAAAGCGACTTCGATTCGGACGGGGAGGGGAAGGAGAAGGTGTTGACGGGTGAGACGGGCATACAGGACTATTGAGCACACACGAGCGATGCACAAACAGCCAGGAAGGGAGCTTTTGGCTAAACGCCATAATTATCGCCGAAAACTCTAGCAATCGCAGGCGAAAAGGCACGTCGTTACACATTCTATCCGCCTGAAGTACGAGACTAACGACCCAGACTACAGGAAATACTTGAACGTAATCGCCCGATCCCCAAGCGCGCCCAGCTCCTCGGGAGTATACCCGTTATGCGCGCCCTCGGCTACCTGTCGCTCCCTCTTCGCGTTGATGCGCTTGTAGTTGAACACCAAGAACAGCAACGCTATGATACCCGCTACGATGAACCCTAGTTCAAGAGCATGACCGAGAAGATAACGCGGCGCGTCTTCTGCGCGATAGAAGTTGGAGGCCATGGCTAGAGAATTTCAGCAACAAGGACTGCGACGCACGAAGAATGGTCAACTTACCACCCGCCAAATTACCCACGGCGATCTGGATAGCTTGCCCGGTAGCTCTCTTCGTACTTCCAGCAAGATTATTGCTGAGCCACGTGATATTTCCAGGGAACGCTGGGTACAGCGCACACGCCGCGATGAAGACACCCGCGTATACGAGCCCCGGCACGCTGCCACCCGCGATACACATGATAAAGCCGACAGCCATGATGCACAGGCATACAAGGATGAAAGGATACCGCTTGCCAACTCTATCGCTGAACCACGCGACAACAACAGCCAAGACGGAGGCGGTGATATAAATGGGTACGGTGAGGAGTTGGGCTGTGGAAGAGGAATATCCGAGTGCGCGGATGATGGATGGGAGGAAGAGGGATATGCCGTATAGCGGACATACGATACCTGTCTATGTTAGTTGGGCACACCAGCAAAAGAGTTAGGACACAACACATACCCCAATAAACCAAGATATTCGTCCAAATCTGCCAATCGAGGAACGCCGCTTTGACAAACTTCCACTGAAAGCTATCATCCTGCGCGACCCTAACGCCTCCATCCGCTTCTTCCTTGTAATTCTGGTATTTCAAACGGTACACAACAAAAGCTCGTTCCTCCTCTGTGAGGAAAGTAGCGGTTTCCGGGAAGTCGTAAAGCGTGAAGTATGCAATGACTGCCACGATGACAGTCAATATCCCTTCTAGGATAAAGATCCAGCGCCAACCCGCGAGGTTCCCTACACCGTCCATGTGTGCGATGCCGAAGGCGAGGAGACCGGAAAAGGCGCCAGCGACGGACGCAGCGGAGAAGAAGAGGGCTTGGCGGAATTGCGCTTCGTGGCGGGCGTACCACATTGTGATGTAGTATGCTACTCCTGGGAAGAGACTATTTAGATCATCTGTTAGCCTAGGCGGCTCAATTATAATCGAGACAGACATACCCGGCTTCCGTAACGCCCAAGAAGATTCTTGCAATCAACAATCCCTCATAGCTCTGCACTATGCCCATGAGCGTCATGACGATGCCCCATGCTACCATGATGGTTGGGAGCCAGATCGATGGCCGAAGCTTTTTCAGTAAGAGGTTGGAGGGCACTTCGAAGAAGGCATAGGTGAAGAAAAAGACTGTTAGACACCTATTCTACCGTTAGACTATCAAATAAGTGTGAAAGGGTTGTGAAGAACATACCAATTGTACTGCGCACCCGTCATGTTGAGATCTTCCGTCAACCCTTCGATCTTCGCGTTACCGATGTTTCCTCGGTCGAGGAAACTCAGTAAGTAAAGCAATGCCAACATGGGGATGAGGCGCAAGTCCATCTTGCGTAAAATCTTCTTCTCGTCGAGATGCGCAAAAGATGCCATAGTCACACCTGGACTTGTAGCCAGCGCGTCGATGCGCGCCCGCTCCTCTGCTTTTGTTCTCCCATGGCCGAATGATGTGATCGAGGCTTTACGTGCTGCGTGGATAGATGTGCTGTCTGGGGAATCGCTGGCGTGGGACAGCCGGTGAATGGCAGGCTTCTCGTCCATGGTGATGGAGGTTCAGACACCTGTATTGAAGACGGGGCGGACAGGCTTGCGGGGAAGAAGAGAGATTCAAGTAACACCGCGCAATAAACGACCAAAGATATCCGATAGCTGAAAGCTAAAGACCAATCCCTCGCAACACAAAAGTCCGGGGCCCATCCCATACCACATCACAAAAGCCACAAGACGCTGATCCCCACCGTCGCGCGAGCGCGCCCACTGCATGCCTGTCCAGCCGAACAATCATCGTCTCCACCCCCATGGGGCGCCCGGTCATCGATTACCGTGACTATCCAGCGACCGTTAACCAAAGTGTGCTCCGCGGGTACACACCCCGTCATGACACGCTCTTGCTCGGTCATTGATAAAAGTCCGCCATTGACGCACGCCCAGCCCCTGCCCACCCCTCTTGTCTGCCTCCCGCACCACTCAGCAAGCGTGACGGAAGCCTTCGACGTGCGTCAAGACTTTTGCCGGCCAGTCTTGTGCGAGAAAGAAGAGTTTTGCTGTGGAGGCGGGTGGATCTGGGGAAAGCTGGGGTAGACGCGGAGGGGATGGACGGTAGTTTTTGCTTTGTTGGGGGTCAGGTGGGTGGAGGGTGAGGTTGGCGGGTTGCTGGATTAGGGAAGAGCCGAAGGGAGGCGGAATAGGTTCCGCTTACTGACTTTGTGAGTAAAAGACGCCACGATACTTGAACATTCTGCGTAGAAATTAGTTTAAAGTATGTTTACTTCTATAAAATAGGAGAGAGATCTAAAATAGAATATCCCAAACATATAAGAGAGCAGTAGGGGTATTGTGCTGGAATTACAGAATAATATTAGAACTTGTAAAATGAGTGACGCCAAATCTCCATGAAATGTAGTCGATCGACTGCGCCTGCAAGTAAATAAAGTTGCACGATCCTCTCAATACCGCCAATCAGAACTGACGGGAACATCCAATACATGCTATTAACCATACAGAGGAATGAGATACAACAACACCCAATCTCCACATCCTGTAGCTGGTAAAAGTGACTCAAAAATTGTTTGTAACTGACACCGTAGGCGTACGGTTAGAGGGACTGGCCGGCCTCTCCATGAAAGAAATTTTGATCGGGAGTAGGTTCGTGCTCCACAAGGCCGAGGATCTGAGTAGGTGGGAGCCGTATCGACGGTTCAATATGTGATGATTCTTCATTGGGAGTCTTGAGAACTATGGTAAATGGAGGCCAGATGACATCTCATCACTGCTCTGAGGTGGATAGCGAGAAAGAAGGTCTTCCTCTGGATTTTGCGCTCGCATTTAATGAGTTCTCTCGCCAGGATATGTTTCGTCTGATTTAAGACAGTCTTTACATCTCGGGTGAAAGCATCGTGAACAGGCCACGTCGAAGTTAATGTTGTTGATATGGTAATAATCGCAGCAAGCCCACATGTGACTTGGGATGGGGTCGCCTTTTCCTAGTGGTAGTGTCGCCATAGTCGAGTGTAGGTGCGTAGATGTGAGATTTCGGGGGCGTTGCAAAGAATGATGTGTTGTGATATGTGCTGAGAAGTATAGTATAGAACAATCGAGGGCTTGCGAACAATGGTTACAATGGAAAGAGACACGATGCGGTTTACATACATGTAATGACTGGTCGTAGTCTGAGTCTGGCAATGTTATTGACTGTCCGTTTTGACGAGTAGCTTTGACTCTACATGGTGACTGTGCGATGACTGTAGAACGAGATGTATGTGCTCATTCGAAAAGTAGGGAATAAGTGATGAGATGAGGAGAACGACGATTGTAGCAATAAACCACTGTGGACATATCTGCTACTTCGATCACGAAGTCGTGCAAGCGCGAAAAAATGTGCATGTAAAGCTATCATGAGTTTAAGGGAAGGATAAATTCGACTATCTATTGTTGTCATGAGGAAGTCAAAGCTGCCAGCCACCAACACCATACGGCAAGAGCAAGGACCGGACATTGAACAAAGTGAAGACTTGTGGTGTAACGTAGAGATACCGGTAACGACAGTGGGGAAGATAAGGAACTCGAAAAGGTGACTGGTGATGAGGTTTTACAAAAGAAAGAGAGAATGAGAAGCGGAAGTAAGAGAGGAAGGAGATGACCAAAGATCAAAGAGCGACCAAAACACCTTTACGCCATAATCTAGACAGAATGACAGGACAAAGGCCTGGAAGGGAGATCATAGAGATGTGAGAGGCCAGAAGCAGAGAGAAATAGAAAAGACATGGTAGCCATCATACCCAGCTCGGACTTAGGTTGGTCTTGCTGCCCCGCAAATGGGGCAGTGGGTGCACCAACCAGCATTTTGGGTGTCCTCGCACCCACCGTAAGGGTTGGGGCAGTCCCACACATCATCAGAGTGGTCGGGAGCGAAGTCATAACCTCCGTAAGTATCGCCAAGTCCAGTAGGGGTCGCGTTGGGAGACACTGAGTGATCGCCATGACCGATCGAGATGGAGCTTGGATAGGGTGATGTCGTCAAGGGTGTGTAAACAGACTCCCCAGCGGAGTGAATACGAGCGTGCTTCGGTACTGCCGAGATGTTTCCGGCACAGCGCGCGTGTCCGTCATAGTTGCTTCGAGTGCTGCGATCGTCTGGCACTCGGCTCAAGGTTTCCTGTCCTACCGACATGGTTCGCGAAGTGTTTGGGATGTTGAAAGACATCGCCATAATACCAACTGGGGCTTTTGAGTCTTGTGTTTGGTCTTGTAATGATGCGCAACGAGCTTGGAGATGCTTGACTTTCGATAGGCTTGCGAAATGGTGTCTCGATGCTTGAAGGCGTGGCTAAGTTCGAACAGAACAATAGATAAGATAGCTGTGAGCTTGAATGCTTTTCTTCTTTGCTTCTAGTAGATCGTGATGAACAGATGTGTTTGATGATAGAGATGTTACTGCTGTGATTGATGAGATGATATATACTGAGGAATCGTGTCGACAGCATTTATACATCTCTATCGAAGAATGTGAAGCTGTAAACGACTTGACCAAAGCCATTTGCCTCGCACATTACCTGTGAAGCTACTCTTGACCGCGAGTTTCAAGGGGCGCGTACTAGAGCAGATGTGCCCTTCATTCTCCACTCAGTCCCTCCTACTAGTTTTCGTCGCACCTGAGGTAAGTGTCCAATGCCAACATAGTGAGAGAGATCGCTTCACTGCGTACGTCGTAGTGCTGTTGTCTAAGCCCTCGAAGGGACGTTTAGTTCCGAAGAGTCATTATGGTACTCCAACGAACGGGCATCGTGAGGTTCAGGTGACGTTCCATATTAGGCGAAAGGTATGGAGCAGAAGATGGCCAGCCCTATGTGCGAAGATCGTCGTACGGCGGAGCATGGTGCTGCATCTTGCCCATGTTGGTATCTTGAATCCTTCTTGCTCCAACCATGTAAAGCAGCTATGTCGGGCGTCGTTCTGATGGAGGTATGCAGCAACATCGCGCCATTGGCGATAAGCGAGCACTAGATGCGTCAATATGTTGGTGTATTGCCTCTTCGAGGTCCAGACCTGGCAGGAGAATCCTAGTCGGTTGTCGAAGTCTGCCGCGGACGCATGGAAAGCGTGCCCTTCGCGATGCTATCACGTCATTAGCAACACAGCGCATCGCTTCGCCAATTGACTTGACATCATTTCGGCCAATAGACCATAGGAAAACATCCTAGGATGCTGACATAGCCACCGTCCTCTCGATCGATGTCATGAAGCGCGCGTAGAGGGCGGTAACTTCGTCGTGACGAATCTCCCAACATCGTGGACGCCTGCGCAGTAAGGCTGCCCGGTCGGCTCCGTCGGCAGGCAGGATATGCACTGCATAAGGCGATGTTGGCCTCAGAAAGGGCTTGAGAGGGCCTCCGTGTAGGCGGTCTGCGCACCGTTTGCCTGGTCGTGGGTTACCACTCTAGGGCAGTGGAAGCGACGGAGTTGGTGTCGCGCATGTCGCAATGTTACGCATACACGCAGGTGACCCAGGAGGACCTCACTGGCACCGACGGCGACTGCGAGCGGCATGTATGTCGATGTTAGCAGTAGAACGCTGCGATGGAAAGGCGCGGTGTCAACACGCATCTCACCCACAACCAGGGTCTCCCGCACCCAAGCTCGCGGTTGCCGTATACCCGATCGACCCATCCATCCAGGAAGCTCGTAGACGGCAAGCACGGCAACAATCCAAGACAATGAGCTTTGCTTGATCATTTGGCTTCTGGTAAGGATTTGGGATCCGCGCTGGCGTTTGAGCTTAATTGTGAGTTTAATGCGACGTTGTTGTTGTGGGTTGTGAGTGTAGGTGTAGGATGGTGGCCAAGACGGGTAACGTGACTTGTCTTGGTATTTGTATACCCGCTGTGGAGTACACTAATGTGGGTATTAGGTGATATGTTTAGCCAGAAAGGTGGATAGTTGTACGTCTTGCTACCTGCTCTGTCAATTTAGCGATAGGTTGTGTCGTGTGGGAGTGTAACAGCATCAAGTCACGGACGGAAGCAGCATTCCAGATGGCAAGAAAGCTCGAGACCAAAATTTGAATGGCAGTGAAGTTGAGAATCCAATATTTATTTTTAGAGAATATCTTGCCGTCCTTAGTGTTAGGTGAGGTCACCACCAACACCTTCTGCGGCGCACGCACAGCAATGGCATCTAGTAAACCAAACTAACGGATATAGTCGCTAATTGCAATCTAGATCAACCATGCAATGAAGGTTCGGTAGAACCAGCTGCCACCCTTGCCCTCGGTGGCTTTCTTCTCTGCTGCATGAGCGAGGAATGCCTCCTCTTCGCGGTCGATCTCGGCCTTGCCACTGTAGAAATCGGCTTCGTGGGGCTTGACCATCTTGGACTTCATGATGAACTTGTAACCGAAGATGCAAATCAGGTAGACCGGAATACCCTGGAACGTTTGTTAGCATGCTATTTGCACATGGACGGCTGGAGTTACTTACGAGGTATCCAGTAACAAAGTTCTTGTAGTCGAAATCGCCATATGTTTTCGGATCCTTGGTGAAGACACTGAAGTTCTTCGTCAACGCGATGAGGATGCAGAAGAACAGCGCAATGTAAGATCCGGTAAGACCGAACGGAGCAGTGTACGCCATCATGTCCTTGGTGATGCCTTGAGCGCGACGAGCGCGAACAAACCAGATGTGCGACACCAAAAGCGAAATCCAAGACAACAGCCCGAAAATGGTGGTGAGATTGACGAAGTAACCGAAAACCACCTTGGCGTCATCTGCGGCGTTCATGAAAGCAGTGCAGCAGAAAAGAGCGGAGATGGCCAAAGCAGGTACAGGCACACCACGCTTATCAGTCCAGAGAAAGATCTTAGGGGCATGGCCTTCGACAGCAAGACCGTAGATCGTACGGGAAGCAATGTAAAGATCCGAGTTGGAAGCGCTGAAGGTGAAGAGCAAGATGCAGGCGTTGACGATAGTGGGGAGGATAGGAATATTCGCAAGCTTGATGGCGACGACGAAAGGCGAAGCGGAAGCACCGGTAGTAGCCTTGTTTGCGAACGCCAACTCCTTGGAATCGTAGGGAACAATCATGCCCAAGAAGAAGACCGACAAGCAGTAGAAGAACAAGATCCGGTAGAAGGTAAGCTTAATGGCGCGAGGGATGGTCTTGCGCGGGTTTTGGGCTTCTCCAACGGTAACACCGATAAGTTCAGTACCGAGATAAGCAAAGACGGCATTGACCAAGGAGCTCCAGAATCCGTAGAATTTACCAGCAGAGCCACCAGCGATGAATGGCTTGAACGCACCGGGGTCATTGTAGTACTTGAAGCCAGTTGCCGGACCAGGCCCAGCACCGACAGCAAGGAGGAACGAGAGGAAGATGACACCAACCTTTTCACTAGTCAGTATTGTTTTGTATCGAAAAGCGCTTGAGACTTACAATCGTGATGACTTTGATAGAACTAAGCCAGAACTCAAGTTCACCGAAGAACTTGATACCGAAGTAGTTGATACAGATAATGGCGACTAGGAAGATTGCAATCCAGACTCCGGGATTGACTTCATCTCTAGACTTCCATTCCGAAAGGATCAAAGCAGTGGCAGTAAGCTGGTTCGGCGTCGTGATGATGTACTTGCACCAATAAGTCCAACCAAGAGCAAACCCGAGAGCAGGGTCGCAGAAACGGGTAGCGTAGCCGGCGAAACCAGAAGCGTGAGGAATCCAAGCGGCCATTTCGCCGAGAGCAGTCATGACGACGTAGACGATAAGACCGACGGAAGTGTAGGCGATGAGAATTGAACCAGGGCTGTTGTTGTTAGTGATGATGAGAAGTCGCCAGATTCGCGCTACTTACCCAGATTGTGCCAGCGCTTTACCAGTACCGATAATGAGACCAGTTCCAATGGCTCCTCCGATGGCAATCATAGTAATGTGGCGCGACTTCAGACCACGGTGCAGATGCGCGTGGTCGGAGTGGACAGCAACGCCATTGCTGTCGACAGCGGAGACCTCTCCCGTCTCGTGCTGGTACTCGGGCTTGGTACCATACTCAGGATCAGAAGCGTGAGGACTTGCGCCGTCCGAGGAACTCGACTTGCGGTTCCAAATGGCCATTTTGAATGAGGTGTGGTGTGCACAGTCAGGTAGACTAGTAGTTTATGGCGCGTGTTGAGAAGAGCCGCACACGGGTGAGTGTAAGCGGTGATCGCGGGAAGCAAGCCCGAAAACGTGAAGCGACTCGAACCTGGTGGTATCGAGGAAAAGCAACTGTATCTACAGCTGGTACGTCAAATACTGGTGAGGCAGCGGAGAGCCTTGAGCGGCTGAAGCAGCAGGGTACACCGGTTGTTATACGACCGAGGCTGCGGGGAGGGCGAGATAGTGGTCCCACGGAACGGTGCTGATAACGAGCTACCCGTTGGAAGGCTTGTCGCGGCGGGCGAAGTAACCCAAGACGGCCAAGCAAAGAGGACCGCAGTGAAAGAATGGTGTGGAACGGGCACCGCCAGATCCAACCAATATTGACGACTTGTGTCTTCTAGAGCGTCTTGAGCGCAGCGCCAATCGCCCGGTCCAGCGAGCCATGCTGGCGCGTCTGTCGTCTCCGCGTATATCTCCTTCTTGATGCAGTTGGACTGGTGGGACGGACCCTGCTCTGTGTGTCTTGGCGGTGGCCATGGCATGCTGAGCCAAGTTTCTTGCCTATCCTTAATTCGCTCCTAGCATGATAAGGTGATATTTGACGTTTGTGGGATCCGATAAAAAGCGAACTGCCACCCGGCTGCCTGCCGCTACGAGTCGTGGAGGAATTCTGCCCTGTTATTTCGGGCGAGGCATCTGCCTGACGAAGATGCGTCTTGTACGAGGCGGTATTGCGAGAGTCGCATCACGAGGCAGCTGAGTTGATTGCTGCGCGAGGACCTGTTCAGCCGCGGCGGTTTTGCCCCCGCATTAGGCGGCGCGTGCACGGGCCGGCAACTCGTTCGGGTGGCAGGAGTTGACGCGCCTGACGGTGTCGTCCCTTCCCCGACACAGCTAGGCCGTCACCATCGCCGCACAAAGGCCTACTGCTGATTGCCCTTCTTACGACATCCGCGTTTAATTCGCATTACATATCGCGTGCTCAGCTGCTCCACACCAAGAACGAAAATACTAAACACTCTCCACATCCGATACGCTTCGGACCGATCGACATCCCCATAGCGATAACCATTATCAAAACCGGAGCACCCAGTTCTGCTGTTGTGCGATGGAATCACTAACGAAATGGCCATCCCGGGCTCTCTAGTCCTGTTAGCGGATGCACCATCATCAGACCTGGAAAACCCTGGCGCTAAGCACCATGCTTCTGGAAGACCCCAGGATGACGACCCGACGCTGCATTGGCGATCGTGAGGGCCACTCGATGCTCGTTATCTACTTGGCCAACATCCAAAGGATTCTTTGGACCGCTCTGGCCGATAATTCCGCCGACCTCCATGTTTGACGGCGACATTCGTCCATATCCAAGCACTTGGTAATCTTGTCAGCATCAGTTTAGTTGAAAATGCGCGAAATAGACGGAAAGGCGCTGGGGTGCCTTGCAAAGGCAGACATGTGACTTCGCATACGAGAACGCCTCGCATTCGAAGAACTAATGAGAACTGCACTTTTGGTCAAGCAGTACGAATTTCAGCCTTAAATTCGGCGCATTTGCACGAGCTTCTACCATGTAGCCGTGACATGGTGAGTGTGGTCGTGTTCTCGAATCTTCTTCGTTCGATTATGACATGCGATCAAGCAAGTTTCCCTATCGGTATCTCGCGCCCAGCACTCAATTCTGACGTCCTAGTCTCCTTCCATCCATTCTCGATCTCCTCAAATATGCCATCAACGACGCGAGCATTAAAACAGCAAACACAGTCCCTACCGCTGCTGTGATGTATACTGCTATTTCCGACTTTGAGGTTTCTGGTGTTTCTGGTACATCGGGAGCACATTCGTAAAATGTACTGGATTCCGTCGTTGATGTGAGCTGTTCTGGAAGTGGAAGATACGGAGGTGTTGCCATTGGCGCAATAACTGTGATCCAGACAACATGCGTTTCAGTAACAATGTCGGCCATTCTCCCGTGCTTGACGAAAGAGAAGAGTGTTAAAAAGCTTGAGAGATGTGAAAAGAGCGAGACTGGCCGACCAAGAAGAGAAGTAGGGTCATTTTCAAGAACACCGTTGGTACACTTGCAACGTAGAGCTATCAAACAGAAGCCATGAAGCTCATCATCGCTCAGAACACACTCTTATAGATGTCTAGCACGCTACTACACTGAGCTGGACCGCTAAGACTTCTTTGCAGCCTTCGCATTGCGAATACGGTTGAACAAGCCTGGCTGCGAAGTCAAAGCCATTTCCTCCTCCTCCTCTTCTTGCAAATCCAGCAGGCTTGTCGGGGTCGTTGGAATTGCTTTGTTGGCCGACGAACGGTCGTGATTCGTTTGACCCGAACTGAATTCGGACACGGACTCAGAATCTCATAAGTAGAAGAAGCTAGATATGTGTACTGACAGCTGCATTATTACAACAGCAGTAATTCACGGATTTATAAAGTCATGTAGGTGGAAGCGCCCACGTGTACTTCCTTCCTCACCTAACTGCAAAGTTGCGTGATGCTACAAACAACCGGGTGGCCATCCACGACAGCACAGGCAGCCACGGACCATACCCACCACATCCACTCACCTTTCCACATCTCACCATTACAACAAACATCGCTATCCACCTCCATCGCTATGCGTCTCGCACAAATCAACCACCCCGTCTTCGCAGCGGAGTACAACGAAATCGCAGATCTCTTCGATGCCGGCAAGCTTTACCCAGCCATCAACAAAGCCAAAGAGCTCATCGACCACCCGAGCAGACCCATGTACCACAAAATGCTCTCTTGGGTCATACTAGCCCTTGCTCTGGACCACCTGGACGTCATCAAGACCTGTATGCAGCGGGCAGATGCTCTCTAGAAGAGGTAAGCCCCGATTGTATGAAACCCATGCGCATGTACTGACTTCGTGCGTCCAATTCAGGCTCCGATACAAGATACGACCGGGCACGAACGACGAGTTCGATCTAGCGATGGACTGGACACGCGAAAATCTTGACATAGTATTTGAGGGTTGGTGGACGGAGGTCTCGCGGCGCTGCCAGGATTACGACATTCACTACTGGGGCATGGTGCAACTCATGACCCAAACGAACTGGGCAGGCGCGACTTAGGGTGACGTGTTTGAGGCGTGGTGGATGGGGCTGATGACGCGCTGCAAAGGAGGTAAGTTCTGACTGTACGAAGTGCATATGAGACATCTACTGACTTCGTACCTCTACCTCTGCAGCCGTTCCAGACGATCACTTCGAAATACCCAGCCCGGGATGGGAACAGCGGCAGAGACATTGGATACGTGTTTGAGGCTGCTGAGGTATATTCATTGTGGTCATGACAGGGCTGGACCAGCGTTGAATACGAGAAGAGGAATCTCAAACAACTCTTACAGTAAATGGCTTGTGGGTTGTGATATGATTACCGCATTTCAACTACATAAGTTCGACCGTAATCTCGAACATGGACACCGACACCAAGCAGCACATGCAAGACTAGCCGCCTGAGAAACCAAAACACCAAGCACAGATGAACCAGGTATCCTTACGCGAACAAGAATCAAAATCCTAATGATATGCAAGAAAGAGCGCCAATCGCCCCAGCTCTGTCGCAACGGGTAGTGCAGCGGTGGGTATACCCAGCCCCGGGGTCCTGACTCCATA
>Ga0265797_10001192_pt1 | contig 46282 bp, 58 predicted proteins | sample P2T30metagenome_FD_192433 | JGI IMG/M metagenome (GOLD analysis project Ga0265797, IMG submission 192433) | Plant litter microbial communities from East Loma Ridge, Irvine, California - P2 T30 | ecosystem: Environmental > Terrestrial > Plant litter > Unclassified | place: USA: California...
GTCAAGGTCATGCGCTGAGATGGGCAACGCCGCGCCCTCCTCCACCTTTGGCCTTTGCGCACCATTCCTCCCAACATCAACTTCCAGTTTGACTGAACATTTCCAAGACTGCTCACCTGTTGTAGCCATCTCTCATGGCAAGCGTAAGTCATGCAGGAAGCTGCACAAGTGGGTTAGGGAAGTGAGGTTGACAGTTGCCCAGCACGGCGTTCCCCGCGTCTCCGGTGGTGCGGTCGACAAGAGCGAGGCTGCAAGAGAAAAGGAGCGCAAGCAGATCGAGCAGTACAAATCTCTCGAGAGTGAAGTGGCTGAAAAGGTGTGTCGGAGCTCTGATACCACAGCAGATCCCTGTTGAGAAGAGGCTGACACCGCGCCCAAGATCAAAGCCGGCGACTTCGCAAACACCACCTTCCAACAGATTTCCTCCCTCCTCCAGCGGAATCCTGAGTACTATACTATATGGAACTACCGCCGCAGACTGCTCCTCGATGTCTTCCAAAAGGAGCTGAAGTCAGGCAACAGCGCCGTCAGCGAGACCCAGCCTGAGAATGCGGGCTCCACAGATGGACAGCAGGTCACATTGACGCTGGCGCAGCAAGAAATCGCTATGCTAATCAAGGAGGATCTGCAATTCCTCATACCGCTTATCAAGCAATATCCCAAATGCTACTGGATCTGGAACCACCGATCATGGCTGCTAGCCACAGCTACGGAGCATCTACCAGTGCAGACCGCTTTACAACTATGGCAGGGTGAGCTTGCGCTTGACGGCAAGATGCTTGCCCTCGATAGCCGCAACTTCCACGCTTGGGATTACAGGCGTAAGATCGTGAGCGAATTGGAGAGACTGGGCAACAAGAGCATGGTTGAGCCGGAGTTCGAGTACACCACCAAGATGATCCAGAGTAACTTGTCAAACTTCTCCGCCTGGCACAACCGCAGCCAATTGATCCCACGGTTGCTGGAAGAGCGCGGCGCGAGCGGCGAGGACAGAAAGAAGCTGTTTGACGGTGAATTTGAGCTCATCACGACGGCATTATACACCGATCCCTACGACCAGAGTCTGTGGTCATACCACCAGTACCTGATGTCAACGCTCGATCCGGAGGCTCCCATCAACTCGGCAGATTACGCTCGTAACACGGCTGTTCTGTTGCCAGTTTCTAATGCGGATCGTCTGGCATATCTCGAGCAGGAATTGGAAAGCATCAAGGAGATGCTGGACGGTGCGGAGGATTGCAAGTATATCTACCAAGCTCTGCTCGAGTACTCGCGGCGATACCTCGACGTGGATGCTGGCAACAAGACGGTCACTACTAAGGAAATGACTTCCTGGTTGACAGAGCTGAGAAAGCTGGATCCGCTCAGGGAAGGTAGATGGCGGGATATGGAAGTTAAGATGGAGCTATGAATGTGATGATATACATGTGTGTCTACGAGATGGCGCAATAATGTAGAGTTCCGGGTTACACACATTAGTGTAACGTTCGGATTTTTTGACACACTTGTTGACTTGCTCTCATGAGTCTCATCGATGGACCATCATTTTACGGCCGATATCACAGATTGAAGGGCCTGGACTCTGCAATTATTCACCGGATAAGGCGACATCCGACGCATTCGCTTAGCGAGGGGTGAAGCCATGACAGATCCAAAGGCGGAAAGTGGGCTGATTAATAAGACAAACCACCGACGCAGCCATCACATGCTTCGGCGAAGACTCCAAAACAAGGGCATCCTCGCAGTCATTGCCCTTCTCGAAGTCTCTGCCGTGGTAATCCGTCGTAATCACCTCCTCGCTTAATTATTCACGTGTACATACAGTAGTACTCAACCTACGTATACCTTGTAATGTTCATAACACCCGCTCGTCTCTGCCAGAACACTCTTCGATCGACCCCACTACTCCTCCGTCAACTCTCTCCCAAACACACCACTCTTCATCTACCAACAACAACAACATCTGCATTCGCATTCACCACTACGACACCACGCGCCATGTCTTCTGCTACCAGCTTCTACGACTTCAAGCCCAAAGATGACAAGGGTTCGCCCTTCCCCCTCGCCAACATGAAGGGCAAAGTCGTGCTGGTCGTCAACACCGCCAGCAAGTGCGGCTTCACCCCTCAACTCGACGACCTCGAAGCTCTGTACAAAGGTGCGTCCTAAAAGAAACAAAGAGAGAGAGAGAAAACAACAACCGACCGAAAGAAATCCCACTAACACCACCACCAACAAACCTCCAGACCTCAAAACCGCACACCCCAACGACTTCGAAATCCTCGCCTTCCCCTGCAACCAATTCGGCGGCCAAGACCCGGGCTCCAACGAAGAGATCCAGAACTTCTGTGTGCTCGGTCACAAGGTCACGTACAAGGTGCTGGGCAAGACCGACGTCAACGGCAACGCCGCCGAGCCGGTGTGGGAGTGGATGAAGAAGGAGAAGCCCGGGCTTATGGGCCTGCAGCGCGTCAAGTGGAACTTTGAGAAGTTCCTCATCGGCAAGGACGGTAAAGTCAAGGGCCGCTGGGCTAGCACTACTAAGCCTGAGGCTATTAAGAGCGCGATTGAGGGGGAGTTTAAGGCTTAGATGGTTGAGGTGGATGGATGGATTGATGGATGGATTGGGGGAGGGGATTTTGCGTGGAGAGGAGAGGAAAGTTGATACCCACCAGCTCAATGATATGAATCGACATTGTTTTTGTATTTCGCACACATGGCATGTGTTTGTTGTGCGGCTTTCAGGTCTGCGGCTTCTTTTTATCTCTGTGCTGGTGATGGAAGTCAACGGCCTCCGTTCGCCATCACTGGGTCACTCGACGTGCGAGGATACCCGCAACTCGACTTTACACGATTTGCTGCCGTGTATAGTGGTATCTTGAGGGTATGGGCAAAGGCCTCAGATCTACGGGAAAGTCGGGGATACCGGGCACCACATGCAAAGGCTTGCTCCGGTGGAACACTGGGTTTAACACTCGGCGTCATGTTTACCTGAGTAGGTATCTCACTGGCATCAAGGCATTCTTTGATGTACGAAAGTCGCTGACAGCATCACATGAGAACTGCATGCTCCAGAGAGACAGTACTAGTGTGTAAATGTAGCGCGGTCTCATTTGAAAGATACTATAGACATTATTCAAGAGCTCTCTATGCAACGGACAAACCACCAATGCGAGTGTGGAAACAACAATGTAAGACCGCAATACTAATTGAGCTGGACGTAGTTGCCTAGATCAGGGTATGTTAGCGATGGTTCACTGCACTGAAATGATGTGGGACTGCATGGCTTACCAGGGAACTGTCCTTGCTTGCCGTTGACCTTGCCGCTCCACCATTCGTTCTCGTTGGCTGTCCGCTGGGTGATCTCGATGATGTCGCCGGCACTGAATGAAAGGTCGCCTTCGGCTTGCGCTTCGTAGTCGTACAGTGCAGTAACGGTTTCCGCCGCGGGCAGGGCAGACAGGCGACCAGGCTTGGGTTTGGGGGGTGGAGGCGCGGCTTTCGATTTTGCTGCGGATGCCCAGTGGCTGCCAGTGCTGTTCGCGCGGCCGATATCGGTAGACCCGCTGGGGGAGTAAGGCGGAGGCCCAGTTCCCAGGGTGTCAGTAGACTGCCTTCTGCTCACACCAGATGCTGAGCCGTTCTCCAGGGCCAGCCTGGACTTTGGGCCCTCGAGCCTGTTGGCGCCGTACTTGGACAACGGCTTTCGCGGTCCACCAGTAGTCTTGAACTTGACAATCGACAGGGCCTCGGTCTGCGCCTGGATCTCGCCGCGCTTCTCATTGAAGCCCTCCTCGATGTCCAGCGTGAGGTTGAAATAGCCAATGTCGATGTTCTGCATAGTCTCGTGGAGCGTGTAGAACACGTTCAGCTGCATGTAGTAGAAGCTCTGGAACAGAGGCTGGATGAAATCCTTCTCGAGCCTGAAGAGCACGGGCAGATCCTCCTTGATAAGGTTGTTGAAGTATTCGTACTCTTGCGTGGCCATGTCGACGTCGTTCTCCGCCTTGTACAGCGCTTTCTCGTCTTTCAAGCTCTTGTCCTTCTTCTCTTGCAGCTTCTTGAGAGTCGCGGTGTGTCGGTCAAAGTCCAGCTGCTTATTGTCGCGCTTCTTACAGCTCTTGCGTACGCCCTTGATGATCTCCATGAGCTCGTCGGCAGGCTTGACAATGCGTGACTCAATCATCTCCAGCTCTGGCGACAAGCTAGCCTTCAGTTCATTGACAATGTTCTCGTATTCCTCGCAGGCCCGGATGCCCTCTGGGTTGCCGTCAACCACGTAGGAGTCCGGGTCACTCGCGCGGCCGGAAATAGGCTTGTAGATCTCGGCGCAAGCCTTCGCAAACTCGATTTGGTGGTCGAGCATGCCTAGGATGGCCTTGAAGTACTTTTCACTCTCGTCGTGGAGCTTCTTGGTCTCATTTTCCAGGTCGGCAAAGCGGCGCTCGGCGTCGATGTATACCGCATCCTTGGTAATTTCACCCATGTTGAAGCGCTGCTTGAACATTTGGGGCGCCTGCGAGACGTCAGTCTGTGTGCGCGCATTCCCAGGCAGCCAAATAACGCACCCTCGTGGCGCCCTTGGTGAATCCCTTCCAGCTCATGGTCTCGTTGGCGGGGTGGTAGTGAGTATGGGTGAATGTTCGCTGGTAGAAACTCGTGGTATGGATGCAGTGGAAGGGAAGGGGAGGTTGCAAGCTCGCGCTCTCCTCGGTCGTTTCGCTGTGGTCAACTAGAAGTGGGTATGCGGGCACCAACACTGAAGGGAGGTGGACACAACTTTGCACCGTCACCGGGAATGACGGCAGAGTGGCTTAGCTGGGCTTGGCCGCGCGATTCACTACTGTATGTTATGAAGGATTGGCGGTACGTGGGCGATCCGAAGTGGGTGTATTATCTGGTTAGTCTTTGTTCTATACATACCCTACAGAGAGTTTGGGTGTGAACATGGGCGAACGTGCTTCATCGATCGTCATCCATGCGCTTCCGGCGAGTAATCCACCAACATGGGTCAGCACTTGCAGATCTAGAGAGATATGAGCTCGGCATCGCGGAGTCTGGCACTGACGTCATGTTTCACTTACTTGACCTGAAGATCTGAAAGCAAGAAATTACCTAGTGGTTGTGAATGCTCTGTGGAGGGTAGTCAAAAGTGTGATTCTCCCTGGGGGTGCTTCACAAACACCAAAGCGAACCTGCTCGTACGATGCTTCCTTTCGCTCCATGGCTACAGTACTTTCAGCAGATGTTGCTAGAGCAAAAAGCAGATCTATCCAGGCAAGCCATATCTGGCAAAAATGCATCGGCCGGGAATCGAACCCGGGGCTGGCCGATATCCACGGCTCCAGGTGTAAAGGAACCTGAATGGCAACGGCCAATTTTACCACTAAACCACCAATGCTGTCGTATATTCCATGGGTGTCAATTGTGTTATAAGAAGCTGGATTTGATTGGCCACTCTTGATATTCCAGCAGCCACACGTTCAAACGGGAGAGGCGCATGAGGTTTGACGGTATCTAGAGTTGTAGCTTTAGAACAGGCTGGACTGTCAACTGTCAACTGTCAACGAGAGCACATTCTCCAGTGCTTGACTCTCCGCGACGCAGCTATCCAAATGCAGCAAAGTGAAGCCAGGTTGCTGGTGAAAGATGGCGGATGTAGAGAAGAAGTCTCTCACTGGAGATGGACGGAGAAGTTGGCAGGGCGCGAATGTAAGCCTCATCGAAGTCGCTGAATAATGCCAAATCGGATTTGCCACGTGATTGGGCCTTGGCACGCCCTCCATCGAGGAGCTTTGTTTTGCCTCCGACTTCACCCCCGAGCAATCTCACTTTCCTCTCTCCCGGTGCCATCACCAGTTCCATCCAACACATTCTCACAATGTCCAATTCCGCACCCACATTCGCGCGTCAGGCGCTCAGGCAGTGCTCGAGGAGGCTGTCGACGCCTTCTCAGCCTTTCGCAAAGCAACTGCCCAGAGCTTGCATCGCTGCGAAGAGCCGACGGACATATGTCTCTGAGTCAGCGCCCAAGAACGCTACCGTCAACATCGAGCAGACCATTAAGCAAGATCAAAAGGCCTTCCTTGCTGAGACCGGCGTCAAGCCCAAGGATGCTGAGATGCCGGCGACGGGCATGAGCGCCGATGCTATGATGAGTCCTGCCGCCGGAATCCTGAAGCAGGCGACCGTCATGGACGAAGGCACCAGGCCCATATACATGGACATGCAAGCCACTACACCGACCGATCCGCGAGTGCTTGACGCCATGCTTCCCTTTTTCACCGGACTCTATGGTAACCCGCATTCACGGACACACGCGTACGGCTGGGAGACAGACAACGGAGTTGAACAGGCTCGCACACATATCGCCAACCTGGTCGGTGCTGATCCGAAAGAGATCATCTTCACATCGGGTGCAACAGAGAGCAACAATATGAGCATCAAGGGTGTGGCCAGATTCTTCAAGCGCTCTGGCAAGAAGAACCACATCATTACTTGTCAAACAGAACACAAGTGTGTCCTGGACAGCTGCAGGCATCTGCAAGATGAAGGCTTCGAGGTCACATACTTGCCCGTCCAGAACAACGGCTTGGTTGACATGGAGGCGTTGGAGAAGGCCATCAGGCCTGAAACTTGCCTTGTCTCGATCATGGCTGTCAACAACGAGATTGGTGTGGAGCAGCCTCTTGCGGATATTGGCAAGCTGTGCCGCAGCAAGAAGGTGTTCTTCCACACTGACGCAGCTCAAGCTGTTGGCAAGATCCCTATGGACGTCAACAAGATGAGCATTGATCTCATGTCCATCTCAGGACACAAGATCTACGGACCTATGGGTATCGGTGCGTGCTATGTGCGCAGACGCCCTAGGGTCAGAATCGATCCCATCATCTCTGGCGGTGGCCAAGAGAGAGGCTTGAGGTCCGGTACCATTGCGCCTGCATTGGTCATCGGTTTCGGCGAAGCAGCCCGCATCTGCAACGAAGAAATGGAAGTGAGTCATGAACGTATTTCGTCTTTTCTCCCCGCCCCCTCGAATGATTATACGCTACAACATGCATGGCTTTCTGAGTGCACTGTGACAGGTGATCTGTTTGCTGATACAGCTTACGTAAATGTTATGACCTCCTTACTCCACTACACACTACTAGTTTCGATTCTCTTGATGAGTATTGGCTGACATCACAACTAGTACGATACCAAGCGCATCGCTCAGCTTTCGAAGCGTCTCACCGATGGCCTGCTCGCAATGGAGCACACCTCCCTCAACGGAGACCCGACCAAGCACTACCCTGGCTGCGTCAACGTCTCGTTCGCCTACGTAGAGGGCGAATCCCTCTTGATGGCTCTCAAGGATATTGCCCTGTCTTCCGGCTCGGCTTGCACCTCTGCGTCGCTTGAGCCGTCTTATGTCCTGCGTGCTCTTGGTAACAGTGACGAGAGCGCTCACTCCAGTATTCGTTTCGGTATTGGTCGTTTCACCACCGACGCCGAAATCGACTACGTGCTCAAGGCCGTGCAAGAGCGCGTGACGTTCCTCCGCGAGCTGAGCCCGCTGTGGGAGCTCGTCCAGGAGGGCGTGGACCTCAACACCATCGAATGGAGCCAGCACTAGATGTGTCTGATACGGAGAACCTCACGGCCCTGCATTGTTGTTAATAGTAATTGCTTTTGCTTGACCAAGTCGGCAAGCGGCGTTTTAGTGAGCTCGGCTCCGGCGTCTTGTAACATACCAGTCATCAAATCGTAACGAAGACACGTCCCAGCATACACGTACAGCTTCTCATAATACAAGTCGTGATCCACATGCCTCTATCTCACCAAAGCCAACCCTCCTTAACCCAACGTCACCCCACCTTCTCCATGAGCCTTCAGCACAATCCTCCTCCCCACCCCCTCGCCAGACCAATAAGCCCCCGTACTCGTCCCCAGCGCCACAAACGGCGCCGTGTGCTCCCCAGCAAACCAAACCCCCCGCTCCGGCATCCCGCGCCTCATCACCTCGATATCCTCATCCCCCGCCTCCAACCCAACCTGGAAATTCGCATAGCTCCCGTACCCCGCCAACTCGTCGTTCGCCCATGCGGTCGCTAGGATTCCCGAGGGCTGGCAGTTGGGGTTTGAGGCCGAGTAGTTGGGCAGGCGGGAGATGTAGGGGTGGAAGTAGGCTGCTAGTAGAGCTTGGGAAGGTGAAGGGGGTTTTGAGATGGCGGGGTTGGATTTTGTTGTTGTTGCTGTTGTTGTTGGGGTGGTTCTGGTGGTGGTGCTGGTGGCGGTGCTGGTGGTGCTGGTGGTGGTTGTAGAGGCGAGAGAGGCGATGTGCGTGGCACACGGGCCGTAGACGTAGAACAAGAGGGTTGGGTGGGCGGTTTCGTCCGGTAGGGCTGCGAGGTTCATGCCTTGTTGGTCCCAATTCTGGGGGTTGGTTTGGGGCGCGTAGGTGGGTGCTAGCCAGTGGGTGAAGCCTGGGTATTGGTGCTTGTTTGAGTTGGGCTTGAGGTTGGAGTCGGATGCGAGCGGTTGGTGTAAGGGTTGTGTTGTGGCCGTTACGTTTGGTGTTGTTTTGTTTGGATCTAATAAGCTTTTGGGTTCTGATGAGGTTGGAGGTGTGGAGGTGTTGGTTTCGTCGTTGCTGTTGTTCCAGAAGGCTTCGGGGAAGGTCATGTAGACTTTGTCTAGAGTGCCGTAGCCGATGCTTGATATTGCTTTTGTCAGGCGGGGCTCTAGAGGTGGTTGAAAGGCGTCCGTGTTTCGTTTGAGCCAACCTGTGGGCATAATGTCAGTCAGCCTCTTCGATGTGATTGTAGAGCCCAGTGCATTCCGCTGAAAGTTCACGCAGGCTCGTGAGAGTTTGAACGACTCGTGTGTGATATGCTTGACATGAGAGGGATGTAGAAACTTTGGCCGAAACACATACCTAGTGGCATCGTACACACGACCTCGTCGAAGTCTAGTCGAGTGCCATCCTCGATCTCAAGCACAGGCTTTTTCTGTCCGTCCACCTGAGTCGACTCATCAGAAACTACACGGACAACCTTCGTCCCCAGCCTAATGATGGCCTCCTCGCGAGCAGGCTTCGCCACAGCCTCCAAGATTTTCTCATAAGTGCCAGCAACGAAAGGATTCTCGCCCTCGATACACTCCTCCAGAAAGAAGAACTTGAGACTCTGGCGATCCACAGGACTTCCAATGTACGCGCCCCACATGCACACAGTCTGCAGCAGCGTCTTGCGTTTCCTCTCGGCCTCTACAGCAGGAAGATCGGTGAACAGATCACGGGCCTTCTCTTCGAAGAAATCATACAAGCTCCTCGAAGCCGGGATCGACTTGCTGTGCTCGTTGCTGTACTTGAACGCGGCGGCGATCAAGCCGTCGTCCCAGAGAAGTCGTCCATACTCGGCGGCTTCGTCGGGATCCAGGGGCTCGCCTTGAGAGTCGATGACGATCTGCTCCTCGTCCCATGCGTGCAGTACAGTACCGGTGTCCCTGGCAATTTGCATGATCGGGTTGTCGTTCGTGCCGTGGATCCAATTCGGCCCTCTAAAATCCAAAGAGGAAAGCGTCAGCATTCGAGCTCAAGGGAATAGTCCATTTCCACAAGTCAACAACTGCTGTCGCCACCCATGATGTTGGCGCCATTGAATTCGCTGACATACAAATCAACCGGATTCCCCAAATGCCAGCTTTGGCCCACCCGACCACCAACTCTATCCCGAGCCTCCAAGATGGTGACTTTGAAGCCGTGTTGCAGCAAGACGTCGGCGCATCTCAGGCCAGCGAACCCGGCTCCGACGATGCCAACACTGATCGGCTTTGCTCGCGACATAGCCGTCCTGAGCATGTCCCGGGCGCAGGAGTCTTGATCTTCTGTGTGAATTATTTTGCTCAGGTGGAGGTCTTGTAGGATGCGAGATGTGCCGCGGGAGGATTGGTAGGGGATGTTCGGGCTTCCTTCCATCGCGCTCGACGTCCCGCTTCTGTGAGCGTTTGGAGAGTGATGGGCTCGAAACAGTGCATAAGGTGTTTTCTAGGCATGTACATGTAGTGACCAGGACAGAGTATGCCCACACGACCGCGGTTCTATCGAGAAATCAACCTGTCAACTGATGGCTACAAGGCCCAGTAGATGGCGTGGATCGGCGGCTAATAAGTGGTTGTACACATTCCTCCCCAGCAACTTGGCAATCATCAGCTTGCAAGCCGTGTTGCCTCGCAAGTTTGACCATAACATCTGGAGTAGGAATTTTAAGATAGGTAGCATTACCGTTCCATGCATGATTAGACGAATAAGTATTCACTACTGCAACCGAAACGCACAGCAGATTGCGACGCTCGGACTCATCAGCTTTATTTCGGTAGAAAACTCCGAACGTTAGGAAATGAAAGCTCGGCCGGGATGGCTTGCAGGAGAGTGCCGCCACTCTTGTCACAAACAACGTCCTTGTTTTCTTCTTGTCTATCTACAATGTAGCAGCCTTCCCCTCAAAAGTGGCCTTTCAAGGCCATCGACCCTGACTAAGAGACAAGAGGCCTTGCACGCAATCCAACTCCTCCTCGCCGGAGATACTGCTACTCTTCCGGTCTCGCATGAACGCTGCCAGCTCTGGATCCTGATCCGGGTCCGTCACCTTTTCTGTTGCAGCTCGCGGTCGAGGAGTCTGAGGTGGTCTTTTCCCCGATCTGAGCGGCTTGCCTGTGTTACCAGATGCCCGACTTTCACCAAGCACTGTTCGCCTGGGTTTTCCACTACTGGATCCCATGACGGGCTGTGATGACGGGAGGACACTCCGTTCCGGCGACCAGTTCTCCTTGTCTGATTCGTTCCCAGGGATGTATATGGATGCACCCGACTCGGAATATTTGAGTTTCAACGCTGACTTCGGCACGGTTTCCACACCATGCTGTAGTCTGCCAGCGGATGTGTTTGATCGGTGCAGCGACGGCCTTGGGTGGTCGAGCTTTGTGCGTTTCGCCGATGACTGCCTCATCACGGAGGCGTTGCGTTTTGAAGGAAGAGAACCCAGGACTCGCCTGCCAGAATTTGCACGCATGAGTCCAATGGCATCCGCTGCTGACCCACTGGCGTCCTTTTCGGCTTGCTCCTCCTGGTCATTTCTCGCATCCTTGTCACACCAGAACTCCCAAGCCCGAGAGTCGTGTGATCGGCCACTGGCGGACCGTCGCAGCGGATTCCCAAGATCGCGAGACACGCGCGCCAGATCCAGAGAAGAGACGCCAGGTCCATGGCTACTGTTGAAAGACTGTCTCAAGTCTTGCGATGGCCGTGGTGGTGAAGGCGAAGGGCTGTCTTTGGTGATGATCTTTGCAGCTCCCTCTGAGGTCATCGAAAGACGGACGAATGAAGACGATTTCTTCAATGGACGATCAGGATCTGCGCCGGCCACATGCTCGCCAGCAGGTAAATACTCGGACGGCTCGCGATCCTCCCTGAAGGATGATGCTCGACGCTTGTTTGCGAGATACCCATAATTTGCAGTAGCAGGGAGCGAATGTCGGCCTGATGTCCCAGACTTGAGAGCCTGGTAGGCAGCCAACGCTGAATAGCCCGCAGAAGGCGTCTCGGCCTCATGCACTCTTTGTGCGTCATGGTCATCGTGGAAGCTGGCACCTGGAGGTGCTCTCGGTAGTGATGATGGTGGCGGTGGTGTGCTGTGGTGTTGGTTCTCGGACAGCGTCTCGTCGGGTATTGTAGCATTGCTGTCATCACTGCCAAAGTTGGGAGGGTTGAAGGGAGCGCTGAAAGATGGGGCGGCCCCTGCACGCGAGGCCTGGTATTGGGCCACTTCATGAGGCAAAAGTGGGCGAGCCTTTCGGCGCGAGCTCTGGCGTCGGTTTTGGAACCAGATCTTGGGTGCAAGTTAGCAAATCCCGCGCGATTCAACGGTGGGTATGATGTCCGATTGCCCACCTGGACTTCCTTCTCGCCAAGCGCGACTTGCTTCACGAGGTCTTGACGCGCCGCTTTGTCGGGCTTTGGGTCGCGCTTGTATGCCTCCTCCAGGATTGCCTGATCCTCAGTACTATCTCGTTTGTCAGAGACTATCGCAAATACTGGCAGCTATTCGCGTCATGTACCTGGTCCTCTTCCTCTTTTGTCTAGCCAATGGCCTCTCGTCGGCCTTGGATGCCATGGACTGATTCATGTTGTTCGGTAGGGTCGAGGAAGAATGGTTGTGGAAGGCATAATTCGCGGGACTCGCGTCTGTAGTTGCACCAGCGTCGCCTTCAGGACGATCCATCGTAGCAGAGTGTAGAGAGGGTTGTCGGAGCCAGATCGCGTTCGTGTAGACGTAAATGTACTGAGCGCGCGCGTCGAAGTCGAAGGTCACGCGCCTGACTAAGTTAGCGGGGGCCTATGCTCAAGAACCAGCATTCCCAATTCCCAACCTCGCAAACGCCGACACACGACTGTTGATGCCATGGAGACACGCTCGGAGTCGAATGTCCATTGTCATGCGAACGATCCATCATTGTATCAGACACGCCTCTGTTCTGCGTGGGATCACACATGTCAAGTGTGAGGCACGTACTGTATGCAGCCCGACATCCCACCCACTTAACCTCACGCCAATGAGCGTGCATCTTCACGAAAACACCTCCAAGTCACGTGCACAAGGTGTCTTGCATCTGGCGCCTGTTCGTTGTACGTGTCACTTCTGGCGCTGACCTATGAAGTAGCCAAGTACCGTGTCAGACACCCGTCAAATATCACGCACACCATGTCTTCTCATCTTTTCTCCGTCAACACCTCCGTCGCCCAGACGAAAGTCCTGCTGAGGCGGACTAACAATTGCTCAGGAGACCTTGCGTGCATCCTCTACTTCTGAGCACGACGCTTCTCGAGCGCTGTACCCCGTGCTGTACAGAGTGGAGAGGATACAGTCGTCCTCACACAGTCCAGTCCACGCAGCTTCTCCCCGCAGTGATGCGGATGAGAGACTTCTCACGCGTACTACTGCACTGCCGTGAGAACACACACCGGTCACGGCTGCGCTGCATCGCTCATGCACGATCGACAGCGTGTCTCGGATCGACCTCTTCGCCAATCCGGCACACTCGCCTCACAGATATACTTGAAGAAGAAGTAAGTCGTTGCGAGATAGCAGCCAAGCCGCCTCCCGAGCTGGAGAGTCAATACTAGGTCGGGCTCGCCGAGCGGCTGAAAGAGAAGTTCACGCGGCGTCTTAGCCCTGATACCTGACACTACCTCAGCACGCTCAACTACCTCGGGCGGCATGGATCAGCATAATACTTCGGCTGATGCAGGTGCTCACCGGTCATGGCTGATTAATAAAGATTGCCGAAAAAAACATAATCTTGAATCCACTGTCAAGCTTCGCGACACGTGGCACAGGCACCGTCTGCACACCCATTCGAACGCTCTCGCAGGGATGAATCAGTCAATCGATCACATGGAACGACACCACTGCATCACGGGTACCATATTGGATGGCAGAGGGCGCAACAACGGCAGGTCCGCCGGCGCGAATGCATCGGACCCTTTGTCCGACTTCTGGACCCGGAGTAATGTTGAGAGACTTCATCAGGTAGCCTTCCATGTTGACAAGAGTGACACCTACTCTGCGGCATGGCCGAAATGGGTCCTTTGCACGAACCAGTAACCATTCACGCCCGTGATAGCTTCTTTATATCCGCGTTATTGAGGCCCCTATCCCCTTTACACACTCTCTGGCAGCGTTTGAAGGACAGCACGGGCATGTCCATGCGGCTCACGAGATAGCTTCGATCACTCCTCAGCCGCACCCAAAATCATCAACTCCAAGCGCACGTGGAAGTGACAGGGATTCTACATTGTTTGGCTTTGCCAATGTGTGTCCATTGGGCGGTCAGGCCATAGGCAACAATCGGTCAGCAAATCAATCGGCCTCTCTGTGTAACAAGCTTACCAATAAGTGTAGAGGTTGAGCTGTTCTCTCACAAGCTCTCCTGGAAGACCCTGTAATTGGACGACATCAGGAAAGTACCCAGGCACTAGGTACATGCTCCAAACCTTAGCACCTCGGCATGGTCTCTGGTGATCGTTAGTGGACAAGCGACTTGAAAGTTAACTTCCTTCGGTCTACCCGGTATCATATCCTGGCTAGAAGTCGCGGTTGCTAAACAATCCGTCACGCTCGCTTGCAAATTAGCAGCAGGCGCTCAAATGGTTTCATCGGATCAACTTGTCTATCCGAATGTCACCCAGTCTATATCCTGCCGGTTTTGTCTCTACGGGCCCTCCGAACAAGGCATCTGGTACGAAGGCCGGAACATCACAGAACTGCGGTCCTAAGCATCGGGTATCAATACTGTCTATTCGACCTCGGTCTCTAGGTAGAAGGACGGCCACGACTACACGTTGCGTACGCAAATCCTGACATTGGTACATTGTCTGTTGTCTCTTTCCATGGTCGCTTATAATCAGCGGGTCCACCGCACTCAGGTTTGACTATTCTTCACCAATACCAAACTCGAGGGCAACGAGAAGCATGCCGAATATGCGAATCGCTGTTGCTGGGGTAAGTTTTTGAGCGTTAGACTGTCGAGCAGGACGATCTACTAACACTTCTGCAGTATGTGTTACTTCCGGTACGAGGAAGGCTTCTTTCTGTGTAGCTGTCGAAGGCTGTCACGCCGCGGTACGGCAGAGACGCAGACTCCTTGTCCCCTGGAGAAGAAAGATCTGGCTCGGCTAACCTTTGTAGAACTGGAGGTCTTGCCGTTCTGATCGCACACTCGATCACCGAAGAGACAAGTCATAGTGTGGTGCTCCTTTCTCGCTCGGTGAGTAGTTGAGACCTTCTCTCGGATCACGTGCAACGTTACTTGACGCTGCACCGTGACCACATTCTCATGCCCACTTCGATGATCGTTTGTAACTGATACCATGCATGTCAGGCTAAACCCGCGCTTGCTACTCGCGGTTTCCAAGTTGCTGTCGTTGACTATAACGATGCCGATGATCTCAAGTTTGCACTTCGAGGTATCGACACTGTCATTTCGACTGTGACCGGACCCAACCAGATCCTCTTGATCAAAGCCGCAGTCGCTGCCCGGGTGCGTCGCTTTGCCCCAGCAGAGTTTGAAGGACTACCACAACTCAGGCCTGCGAATGACCCTCTCGATCGCCAGAGGACGACCGCCCTGAGTTGGCTGCGACATTTCAGAGGCAGCATCCAGCACACCGTCTTTGCTTGTGGCATCTTTTACGAACGCTTTCAGCCCGGAGGGCTCCCTCGGGCACTCATAGCTCGCAACACTGGCTATCACGGCGAAGGTTCTTACATCATGGACTGCGCAAGAATGACAGCAGAGTCGCCGGCCCTTGGATCCTCGGACCAACCCGACGTGACCATCTGCATGACCTCCATCCGGGACGTGGCAAGATTCGTCACCAAAGCCATCGATCTTCAGACGTGGCCTCTAGAGCTGCGCATGTGCGGTGAGAGAGTCACTGTGCACAACCTCACAATCCTCGCCCAGCGACTGAGAAGTAAGATGGCTTGTTGTACAACTTTGTTAAAGCCGCTGTGTACTAACAGGATTTCCAGAAGCAAGGTTTCAGCCCTTGACCACACACAACCCAAGTTCATTGCGTGCCGAGCTTGCCAGCGCTGCAGTCCAAGGCGATCGGCTGCGCGGTATCAAGCTACAGATGCTTATTGCTACGGCTGAGGGGCGTTATGACTTCCCAACACGCAATCTAAACGACAGATTCCCTGCTGTGCAAGTTGAGCGCTTCGCGGACTGGTTCGTCAAGAAGTGGGAATCTCAACCAGCTGAACAGTAGCGCATGCCTAGACTGAAGCTCGTCGGCGTCAGCTGGAAAGAAAGTTCAGGATGGGAAGTCACGGACTGGCAATAGACGACAATTTCAGCTCTCAGCTCTCAACTCAAACGAAGTGTCACAATGCGATTTGCGACAGTGATATCAACAAATCGGAATACATATAAGCACGTTCCTCAGAAAGATGGATCTCGCTCGACGCCTGTAATATATATTGTATAAGTTCCCAATCGCGCTTTTTGCCTATCGCCAACCGCTGTCACCCATTCCTACATCCAGTACAGCTTAGCGGCGTGAGCGGGTGGCGTGCATGTCATGCAAGCAATCTAGCTTTTGTCCTACAGGGCCAGCCAGTCGGAAGTCAAGGGTAGCTTTCGCGGAGTGTATTTGAGGCTGAAAATGTCAAAGCTAGACGCCAAGCTTCAACGACGACCAACGACCACACTTGACGACAGGACTTATGTAAGACTATACAATGCCGGAGCGACATTTCATGAGACTCGGGTTAGCTGACCTCGTTTCATGCTTTGCCGTGGTGGCCTGACACGATTATTGCCTTTCGTCATCACAGAGGGGCGTTGGGCAGAGAAGCAGCAACGGCAAGGACAGCAGATACCCACAACGAATCGCGAAATACGTATACCGTACCGCTGTCATGGAAATTAACGTTACGGCACCTTTTCTGTGAAAAATGCTGGATTAGGAGCGTGCATCCGACGTCATTCGTAGTGGGAGTGACCTCAAAAACCCACGATGGTGAGGCGTTGTGATGGGTCGGACTTGGAGACCGGCGGGGTCGATTTGATTGACGATGCGCGTTATTCGCCATTTGCGCCGGTCTGGCCGAGCATTGTCCTTCAGCCCTTGTCGATTGTGCTCGTTGTGGTTCGTCCGTCTTCCATCATCGCTCGTGGGGTCGCCCATCACGATCACTCGAGCCCGCGTGACTTCATTCTTGCGTCATGTTGATGGTTGGGCACATGCATTTTCTCAAGACTCGAAATGCTTCAAAATGCTCGTGTGTCTTGCTCATAGAACTGTCTATCCATCTACACTCACATACTCCAAGTTACCCTTCACTACAACAATTCAACCCCTTCCATCCAACGTACGTTCTTGCCAGACGCCGGAGTTCCTGCCGAGCAACCCCTCCTTATCAACGACCAAATCACTAACAACTTATCAACAGAACCCCACCAACACACACACCAACACCACCCAAAATGTCTGACGCCACTTTCCACATGACCAAGGAGGACGTCCGCAAGCCCGAGTCCAAGGCCTCGCACTCCAACAGCGGCAACGTCCCCGCCGCCTCCGACGCCGCCCAGGCCCAGTCCATCGTCGACTCCAACTCCCAGAACAAGGCCGAGCTCATTAACGAGCGCGTCGCCGGCCTCCCCCTGCCCGAGGAGCCCCCCGTCAAGTCCGACTTCAACTCCGCCGACGGCTCGACCGTCAACGTCGGCTCCGGCAGCCTCAGCGGCACCACCGGCCAGTCCGGCCCTGAGACCGCCGAGTCCTCCGTCCGCGTCGACGGCACCGCCACCAAGACCAACACCGCTCCCCACGGCGGCGCCCGCGAGGACCTCGTTGGCGGCATCCCCAACGACGCCGTCGCCCGTGGCTCCAAGGACAAGGCCGGCCTTGTTGACACCACCAACTAGATTGATCGATTGATGCTATTGCGGATAGCAGGCAAGAACAATCATCATCGACAACCAGAAGAAGCAGAGGTACCCAAACCTCGTTGGCAAGACAGGCCATCAGCAATGGCTTGAGCAACACACCAACTCCCAACAACCCTTCTGCTCGACTTGTTTTATATCCAAAAACATTTCTTCCCTTTTTTTTTATTACCACAGTGGCGCGCTGGAGCAATTGGGAGGATTTCAAACTGCTCGCGGCCACTTGTCACGAATTCGACGACGAAGGAAAAAAACTAAACCTCCAATAGACGTCTGAAAAAGCATTTTCCGGCGCTTGGGGGAACAAAAGAAGCATGATTGGAATGGATGTATCGAGGCTATGACTCTTTATGTAGTAAACCCAAGAAATTGAATTCAAAAAAAAAAACCAAAAACTTCAAACAATCGTTTGCCTCTTGTTCGTTGTATGATGTTCTCCGTATAGACTGTTCGACCGGTCGCGGAATTGCATGAGTCACTTAGATAAGGCTACATGTAAATTACGCGCACTGTCGCAATCAATACTTCCCTATCCCGGTATGTAGGATGTTCCCTATCATCATTGACCCTCAAAGCAGTCAAAAAACGATAGAACTCACCCGACCAAATCTTCGAGTAGATAATCCTTCGTAGATCATTAGCATTGGTGCGTCTAGTGGTAGTTTCCCAGCTGCTACATATATCCTAAATAAAGAATATCTACTACATTTATTCGTAACATCATCGCGAAAACATTAAGTACCAAGTTTAATAATACGTGTGCACCAACCCTAACCCTGTCATCGAACCCTTTCTTTCTATAGCCCGCAGGAATCAATCAAAGGGATATCATTGCAGACCCCCCCAGAGCGAGGCACGAGCGAAGGGGCGTCTGCTCTTCAGTAGTGGGAATTGTGTTAGACCAGCGGAAGCGCTGATTGGCTGCTTTTAGAACGCCCTATCATTGGTTAATTCTTACGTTAGCGCGCCTAAAGCAGCGATCCTGCACTTGCCGCATCACGTACGCGAATCACGTGCTTCTCTACATCTCTTAAATACTATAACATTGAACAACACAATACCTGACTGTCTACCCGCAGGCAGACAGCCCGCTGTAAGCGAAAGGCCCGCTACAGGCGAAACGGGGGGTTTAGGGGGGTGTCCCCCTAGGAATGTTAGGTATAGTAGTAAGAAATACGAACTACATATGACTTTGATAAGAATGCATACTGATCGATCACTCAAACGAAAACAATTAATAGGCACGTTTACGACCTCCCGAGACCTTTATCTACACGAACAGGTGTCTAGGAGATGAGCTTACAGTATATTGCGCTCTTGGTGTCCGCAGGACGCAGCGTCTGCACCTCCGTGGTCTCCGGACCACAAGGCTTACATGTTATCGTTCATGTTCACAGGATGACAACGGATCGATCGGTGAGATTCTAGTGGGTTTGGCTCAAGGAGTAGAATTCTGAAGATTCCTGGCAGGCTTGAGTCGGTGGTGTACATCTACATCTACATCTACGTCTGCATTCTAGATATCTTGACGAGAAACCCAATGGCTTTTCAACGTCCATCGGGACACATGGACCGAAAACACCACATTTATGACGTGTTGTAGCTCAATAATGAAGGAGATCCGATGCAGGGAAACACTTTAGACAGCCAGCAGAGCTTGATCATAGGTATGCAGCATCAATGCAAAAGCAATGTAACCTCAATGGCTTCACCTTGATGGACAAGTTCACAATATAGACAAGGCGACAAGGCCCAATCCAGCTCCTACGGAATGAACAGACAAGCATTACAGTTGAGCGGACATGGCCAGACGGAAGAAGAAAGGAAAAAGACTTCGAAGAATTTCGCAATGTTCGTTATCGTCATTGAATATTTTGTTCTACCATAAAGCTAAGCATATCTACAACGGTAGTACTGCAACATCATCAAGCGCTGACACATCCGCAGCAGTCTAGAGCTTGCGCATGTCGACGACGCAGCGGATGCACTCGCCGGAGTGCATGTCGTGGAAGGCCTCGTTGATGCCGCTGAGAGGCTGGCGGTGAGTGATGAACTCGTCGACCTTCAGCTCGCCCTTCATGTAGTCGTCGACGAGATCGGGCAGCTGGGTGCGGCCCTTGACGCCGCCGAAAGCGCAGCCCTTCCACACACGGCCGGTGACCAGCTGGAATGCTGCAAGGAAAGGTCAGTATGGACGTCCAGGCAGTACTCTTGAGCGAACAAGACTTACGGCGAGTAGAGATCTCCTGGCCAGCAGCAGCGACACCAATGATGATGCTCTCGCCCCAGCCCTTGTGGCAGGCCTCGAGAGCGCTGCGCATGACGTGCACGTTGCCGGTGCAGTCGAAAGTGTAGTCGCAGCCACCGTCAGTCATCTCGACCAATCTCGACTGAATGTTCTCGCCATCCTTCAGGTCCTTGGCCGGGTTGACAAAGTCAGTGGCGCCGAACTTGGTCGCCCACTCCTTCTTGGCCTCGTTCACGTCCACGACAATGATTTTGCTCGCCTGTTGCTTGACCGCACCTTGGATGACACTCAGACCAACGCAGCCAGCACCGAAGATAGCGACGGTAGCACCCTTCTCGACACCGCCCTTACCAGCGGTGATGACGGCGGCACCGTAACCGGTGGTGATGCCGCAGCCCAGCAGGCATGTGCGGTCCATGGGTGCATCTGGGGTGATGGCAACGACGGAGACGTCGGCCACAACGGTGTACTGGGAGAAGGTCGAGCAGCCCATGAAGTGGAGGAGATCCTTGCCCTTGCACTTGAAGCGCGAGGTACCGTCAGGCATCACACCCTTACCCTGGGTCGCGCGGACGGCACCGCAGAGGTTGGTCTTGCCAGACTTGCAGAACTTGCACTCCTTGCACTCGGCGGTACTGCGGGTGAGATGTGGTTAGTGAACGTCTCTAAGCTCGCAGGGAGGTATCTCTGGCAATTCCGAGACGCTCAGACTGGCAAGAACTCACTAAAGCGCAACGACGTGGTCACCCTTCTTCACGTTGGTGACACCCTCACCCACACTCTCGACAATGCCGGCACCCTCGTGACCCGGGACAATGGGGAAAGCACCCTCGGGGTCCTTGCCGCTCATCATGTACGCATCCGTGTGGCAGACACCAGTGTAGTAGATCTCAATGCGGACCTCGTGGGCTTTTGGCGGTGCCACCTCAATGTCCTCGATGCTGAGGTCCTGGGCGGCATCCCAGGCCACGGCGGCCTTGCAAGTGATGGTCTTGCCCTCTGTAGACATGTTTCCTGTGTTATGCTGGCTCTTGCTTTATGCTGTGATTGTCGTGGAGTGTGCTTGAAAAAGGTCGTGATGCAATTGTTGGTAGAGAAAGATGGTGACGGGACGAGGAGGAAGCGTGAGAGCGTGTCTCTCTTACCTGTGGAATAGTTTGACTCGGCAGATGATGTAGCCTTGATACCTATCATCGGCGAAGTGGGGGGTAGAACGCAGAGGGCAGGGCAGGTCCTAGAGGAGTGGGGAGGGGAAGCTTCTACCGTTGCTGGGCATCCACTCATCGATGTGTCGATGCGTCGGGAAAGTTTTCTTAGAACGGTCATGCTTCGCTATGGATTGCCTGTCCCAGCACCTTCGCTGCTGTTTTGCCTCGCATATGCCTTGGCTAGTAGGTGTAAATCGCCGTGTTGTCACGAAATCTCGACAGTATGCTTACTGCTCGTGGACCGCGGTGTCTGCCATCGCCGTAAGCATGGCACTTGCGCGGATTTCGTGCGGTTGCTGCGGGTCTGCTTCGTGCCCTGTCTTGCCTGTCCCACGTCCTCTCGTTAAGGTATGTCTATCGGAACCGATCAGGTCAGGTCAGCAGCCCATCGTCCGGAGTGAGACGACCTGGAGATGCCTGAGCAGGACTGCGTGTAGTAGAGAAAGGCTGGACCCATCTGCTCTCGAGTACCAACTACAGTGGACGACGACGACAGCTCATCAGAACAAGTCAATTCCAAGCCTACGGAACAAGCGCCCAGGAATGACTGAATGCATGAAAGTACGTGTTGTCACATGCAATACATTAAGAGCATTACCTTATGAGCAACGTACATACACACAGATGATACTGTCTAAAGCACAAACGCCAGGTGCAATATACAACTACATGCAAAAGAAAAAGGACAAACTCCCAACCTGCCGATGTCCGGGCTTCGAGCACGCGTATACATCGCGACTGGCCATCCTCCTCTACTGCCGCCTCTCCCACTCCGTTCTTCGGGAACCTCTAATTTTGCGCATTGGGTTTCGCTAGTCTTGTCGCGCGCTGTTGCTTGTATTGACGCTTCGTCTAGCACTTGGCCTCGCCAGATCGCGAGTTCATGAGAAGAGCGACAATCAGACCGTAAAGACCTTGGCGAAAGAGTCAGTACTGGAAAGCATTTGGATGTGGTGCTTATGCAGAACTTACCAAGGACTTCAGCGAAAATGAGAATAAGAATCATGCCAACGAAGAGTCTGGGCTGCTGAGCGGTACCACGGACACCAGCGTCACCAACGATACCAATGGCGAAACCGGCAGCAAGACCAGCAAGACCGACGGAAAGACCAGCACCGAGCTGAATGAAGCCAGTGAACAGGGACTGGTTCTGGCTGAGGTCGTTGGAGATCAGGACGGAGACGACGAGACCGTAGATGGCAATAATACCAGCCATAATGACGGGAATGATGTCTTGAAACAAGTCAGCACACGCAACGGATTGCCGATGACCATAGGATGCCTCTCCTAGCTGCGCTTGAGGCCGCGCAACTCCAGAAAGTTACATCTCAGGTTCGAGAAGACGTACTCTTGACGATCAAGTCGGGCCTGAGCACACCCATGGCAGAGATACCGACACCAGCCTTAGCGGTACCGTAGGCAGCACCGAAGCAGGTGAAGACGATGGCGGAAGTGCAGCCCATCGCTCCGAAGAACGGCTGTTGTGTTATGTCAGTAAATTATTCCTTCTTCCTGTATGCATGCTCCCTCCGGCTCCTGTCGCGTCATTCAAGTCCAGACGAGATAGCTCGCAATGAAGGTACTCTGCGGACGGATTCGCGATCGCATCGCGGCGCAGTTGTGAGGCGTATGCAGCGATGCTGAGATGTTGGAATGTTGCACTTACGGCGTACACGGGGCTAGAGAAAAGCAGAGTCAGCACGAATGTACGTTGTAAGAGCCCGTTTGAAAAGATGGGAGCCTCCGTCTGCTCCCCAATCTTCTCCTGGCCATGATGGCCGTCCTTCCCTCCCGCGAGGTCGAGCTGCGGTGTGGACTCACCAGAGATCGGAAGACATGGCGGGTATGTGTGTGAGGTGTCGTTCGAAAGGGGAGAGTGTCGATTAGTTCGTTGCACGGGACGTCGTGATGCGAGAAAGGCTGATGAAGGCGTGTGGCGGCTCGAAACAATGGTGACGGCGATAGCTGGGAGTCGTCGTGACGGCTGGCAGGAGCTGCCTGCCGCTTGGCATGGCCGACAGACGCGCGCGAAGACGGGCCGGCTAGAGCCGCTCTTGCGCAGCACTAGCGCCCGCTCAATCGCAAAGCTCAAGAAAATTGAACTTCGTCGCTTTCTGCGCTTCGATTTTGCGACTTCGACCATCCTGACGATCCCAAGGCCGTGAACCCGTGCGAATTATTTGGGCGAGCTTTGTCATATACCCTCCTCACCACCAACCAACACAAATACCATCAACATGTCCGCCGAGTCCGCCGCGTGGCCCGTCGCCGACCAGGCTCTCTCCCAGGAGATCCTCGACCTCGTGCAGCAGGCCAGCCACTACCGCCAGCTGAAGAAGGGTGCCAACGAGGCCACCAAGACCCTCAACAGAGGTATCTCCGAGATTGTCATCCTGGCCGCCGACACCGCGCCTCTGGCCATCCTTCTCCACCTGCCGCTTCTTTGCGAGGACAAGAACACTCCCTACGTAAGTCGAAACCGCTTGCTTGCAATTTTCGCAACTTGCAGCATCCACTAACACCATCAATCTAGGTCTACGTCCCCAGCAAGATGGCTCTTGGCCGCGCCTGCGGTGTTTCCCGCGCTGTCATCAGCTGCAGCATCACCACCAACGAGGCCTCCGACCTCATGGGCCAGATCCGCACTCTCAAGGACAAGGTCGAGAGACTCATGATCTAGAGTGTGTAAATATGGAGACTTCGGCGCGCAAAGGTGGATAAGAAGACTTGGATTGGGCAGGGTGTATTGCTTCGGCGCAGATGAGGCTTTCGTGAAAGAAACTGGAAATCTGCGCATTGCATTGTAAGATGTGAAGGGCATGCATCATGTAAAACCAAACAAATCACATTCATATACCCAAGCAATTTTCCACGGTTTCTTGCTCATTGCATTTAGGTTTTGCGAGTCTCACAATACTTGGAATTTCATTACTCTCGAGTACTCTCGAATTAGGTGCAAACCTGCATCTACCCTGTCCTCTTCGAGGTAGTACCTAAATGATCCATAAGTATCATAGAGATGCTGCAACAAACATTGAATAACATCACTTTCGGCAGAATGATTCGTTTCAGTACAACCAATCGTCAAGACACCCGTCGCTTTCCTTGCAATTTCGGACCTCTGAGCCCTTCCAATGCCGAGACGAAAGCACTCAACACACCCCCAATATACTCGCCAATCCCAAGAAAAAGAAACACAACCATCTTTAAAGTTTTGAGTCAAAGTCAAAGCCAAGGCACCACAAAGAGACAAGTTCAAGTTCTTGCGTGGTATTCCATTCGAACAAGCCGTCTATGTACATCGTCTATTCCTCCTTCCACAACCAAACCAACTGACTCTGATAATCCCCAACAGGGAAAAGCAAGTTCAACCCAGCATTCATCAGCGTCTTGCCACTATAAGTGCCATTGTACACATTACTGCTATACCTAGCGGCCGCATCCAGGCCCTGGATCCTGAGCGGCGGCACGGAAGGCTTGATGGAAGCCCGTTGCTGGAAGGCCAGGACGAAGGATTTCTTCCCGTCTTTGCTGACGAACTGCACCGCCGGCCAGTTGGAGTTGTCCGGCAGGCGCAGGCGGTAGAAGTCGCCGGTGATGACGATGGGGTTCAGCTCGGCCCAGTCGGCTAGGATGCCGGGGATGGCGGCCGCTTCTTCGGCGGTGAGGTCGGAGGGTTTGAGCTCGAAGCCGAAGCTGCCGCACTGTTTTGGGGGAGTGGTTAGCATGGGAGGGTTTTTATTGGTTCAGGTCGGTGGGGAGGAGCTGGGTGGGCTTACCATGAGAGCGACGTGGGCGCGGTATTCGACCGAGACGTTGCGGTTGGTGAGGTGGTTGGGGACGACGGAGACGTGGCAGCCCATGGCCGAGGGAGGGTAGGCCAGAGAGGTGCCGAGTTGGATCGTGAGACGATCGGACGCGTCCGTGTTGTCCGATGTCCAGTGCTGGGGCCAGTAATGCAGGAGACCAGCGTCGAAGCGGCCACCACCGCTTGCGCAGCCTTCCCAGAGGACTTCAGGGTACTTGCTCGTCAAGGTGTCGATCACATGGTAGATTCCGAGCATGTACGCGTAGTTGTCAGACGGCTTCGACATCTCGTGGATGCCGCGGTTGTTGTCCCACTTGATGTACGAGACATCGGCGTTGTCGAGGATGTTCGAGACGGAGTTGATGACATGCTCCTGGACCTCTGGAAGTCCAAGGTTAAGAACGAGCTCGCTGCGTGTAAGAGTCCTCTTGTGGTCGCCGGCGTGCATGACCCAGTCTGGGTGCTCGAGGTAAAGGCTGGAGTTGGGGTTGACCATTTCCGGCTCGAACCAAAGACCAAACTTCAACTTCTCGGTCGAGTTGACTACATCAAGATTGGTGACGTTGGCAACGTAGTTGCCAAAGCCGTCGGGGAAATGTTCTGGGTTAGGAGTCCAGTCACCAAGACCAGCAGTGTCGTTGATACGAGCATACGGCGCGTCTCCGAACCAACCGTCATCGTTCACAAAGAGCGAGATGCCCAAGTCTGCGGTCTCTTGGGCGAGATCCTCAAGGGTGCTGGCGTTGTAATCGAAGTAGACACCCTCCCATGAGTTCAGCAGAACAGGCCTGGTCTGCAGAGTGTAGTTGGAGCGGGAGAGGTGGTTGCGGTAGAGATCGTGGAAGGATCTCGACATGCCACCAACACCTTGGGAAGAGTAGATGGCGACAGCCTCGGGAGACGTGAAAGTGTCACCTGGCTTCACTGCGATGCTTGCATGCAGGGAGTTCAGTCCCAGGAGCACTCGGGTCAGTCCGTTGCTGAATTTCTCGGTGGAAGCTTCGAAGCTGCCCGAGTACACGAGGTTGAAGCCCCAAGCTTCACCTTGGGTCTCTGTCGTCTCGGGCGAAACGAGGGCGAAGAACGGATTGTGGATGTGAGACGAGTAGCCAAGGGTGCTGCGGAAGGTGGTCTCTCCGTACTGGATAGGACGCTTAACCCTGTTCATCTCGTGTGACCAATCGCCCTGCAGCTCAATCATCTCGAGGTCGAGGTTAGGCAGATCGGTGCTGAAAGACGCGGCGCGCTCGATGCTGATCTCCTCTGTTCCATTGTTGGTGAGTTGGAAACTACGCGCAATCGCGTTGTATTTAGGGAACATGGAGTAGGACAATGCAGCAGAGACGTCAGAGATGTTGTCGTAGAGGTGCACGATAATCGTCGAAACATCGCCATCATTGCCGTAGGTTGCTGGAAGCCCAGGAAGACCCGGCTTGCCTTCAACGATCTCGTGAGACTGGTAAGTGAGAGCCGTCACCGTGTTACCATCGGCGTGGGCGATGTGAATGGCGGGTAGGCGGACATCACTTCGGCCAACATCTGGGAACTCGCGGCGCAGGTTGCCCAAACCATCGACCTGTACATGTGTCAGCGGATCGCGGGACTTAAGTGTGTTCGCCGAAGACAAAAGAGACATACCCAGCCCTGAGGCGAGATCCATGGCGGGTTGACAAAGTCATCGATAGGGCCACCAAAGTGGTCACTGATCAGTTCGCCGGTCTCGTCGACGTGGAAAAGGTAGGAGGCGTCGTCGCCAGACAGAGTAAAGTTGGCGCCATTTGCAGTGACAGCTGTTGAATGGTTAGCACGTGTCGTAGAAGCAAGCTCTGTGGCGCTTTGCTGAAGAAAAGATGGAACACACCAGCACTGGCAAAGGTCGCAACGCTCGCGACAGAAAGTCCTAGGAGGAGGCGTGAGGCTGCCATTGTTGTTGATCTGGAGAGGCAGGATGGCGTGGTCAGTCAGGTCGATGTAGGCAAAGGCCTGCCCTTCTTATACCATTGCCATGTCGGGCATTGGCCTGGTCTGTCAGAGGCGGGGCGGAAATTCCTCGATCCTCTTACCAAAGCATCACTACCCAACGAGACGAGACGAGGTTTTTCCCCCGCAGTGCCGATGGAAGACTCCTTGTCACTATACCACGGTAGTCGACTTGGCTTGGAGGGACTACCTAGTCCGATGTCCTTGGCCATTCAACAGAAGCCTGTCTGGCCATGAATAGGTAATCACGTGTAGCGATGCCGTACCGTAGACTTCTCGAATGTCACTCACAACATGGCGACTCCACACTCCACTCCACTTCACTCCACCGTCAGTGCACCACAAACCGTGCGGAGAACTTGCGGAGAACCTCACCTTGGAAGGTCGGCACTGTCGGTTGGTGAAGGCATGGCTGGGGAACCTCGGAAAGTGGAGGGTGCATAACTATGAGAGTGTGCTGCGCATCGGACGTACGTTCATTCCACCCTGCAAGAACGTCTTCACGTATGGCCGTCGTGTACGATGCGGTGTACTACTACACACGGTTTGCCACTCGCGAGTTTCACAAGGGTTTGCGTTGTGCGAGGAGGGAGGTCTACAGTAAATGCTGTGCAAGAGAAGATAGAAGATCTGTGATCAGTCGTCATCGTCTGCACCACCTGATCGTACAGTACATGCATGTAGGTATGCATCTCTGTCGTGCCCGCATGTAGCCGATCAAATGGCACATACACAATATTAATGCAGCACGACAGTAAGGTAACAACAACGCTGACTTGCAGGCCGGCGATGCAGCTTCTTTGGGAGCGGGCTCCCTCTCAGGGGACAAATCAATTGAGACAAGCTACTGCCAGTATGCTCAGAAAACGTCCCTGTATATCTGTCCCCCGAGAGGCTCCTTTGGCCACCACGCCACGCCACCCACTTCGCTTCACTTCACTACAAGGCCTTTCCAGTCGCAGATTATTACACCTTGGTACATCATCATCATTTCCAAGACTGCCAGATCATGTGACCTCCATCTGCTCTCCACTTTCCCGCCCAATTTCCTAGCGCTTTTCGTCCATTATTCGTGAGCAGGACGAGGAAAATAATGAGGAGGAGAGTTCTCCGCTGCTGTGGTCCGAGTTTTCCGCCGTCGTAGCCGTACAGTATGGCAGGGGCGTGACGCACGTGGATAAATTGCTCAATCACAATTCACAATTGTTTGTTCTACTACCAACGTCAACAACACTGTAGTCAACATGCCATGGCTCGGGCGGTTTGTGCGTGCGATACTTTGGGAGACCGACGGCGGCGCACGCACGGCACATGTTGTACTGTAGACATCCATGCTCACGACGACACCATGCAGACGAGCCAGAGCCAGTATACATGCATCTAGCTCGGCGTCAAGGTCGAGATTAGCACATCAGAGCAGGATAAGATAGCCAACAATAACAATATATCATTCTGTCTAAATCACATGTATGTATCTCAACTATACGGTCTATCTTCGAGTGGTAAACCACTTCTTGTGTTCCTCTCCCGAGCGCCATCCTCGGGGCTAGTAAAATCTCTCTAACTTCAGTCTCGAGGGCCGAATACAAGTTCGGACGCTCCTCTTCTCATACAAACACTCTATGCCACCACTTGTGACAGTGGTCTCTCTACTCTGGGTCAGAGCGTGCGAGAGCCTTGCAGTACGGGACTGCTCCAATCCAAGGGCAAATCATGAGTGCGGCTACAGATGTACCATAGCCACTGGTGTAGGCTTGGACTTCCAATGGGCATCCGGGCGATGGTGGTGGTCCACGTGGCCGATCAAGTAGCTGGAGAGAACGGGTCTCACCAGTCACTTTGAGGACAGTCCAGAGCTGTCAGGATGGACCTGAACCAGCTGTTCCAGTCTTTGAGGCAACGGGTGCCTACATCCAGTAAGGTCTGATTCCGGGAACGTGCCTGGCTAGACATGGTCCACAACTGAGGCCAGAGTATTCAAAGTTGAACCGGTCAACGATGAAGAAGTGAAGGTATTTTGTATACTGTTGCAAATATGATGAGCGCTTGTGACGGGTATGGTATGGTTTAGGTTTAATGACATACCTCGTTGAACGAGTTCAGACTTCGGGTCATGCTCAGCCATGGTGAGCTCCTTCAGACAGGCGGCGGAGTTCGTGGAAGTTCTGGTCGAACAGTGCCAATCCAGCTTGTTCCTCTGGGCCTTGGATGAAGTCGAAGCTCCGTGCCATTAGTGCCTGTTGGTTGGCCCACTGCGAGTAACGATCATTCCTTGGGAGTTCCTGTGCCGTGGTAACTTGGACTGGGTAGCTCAAGGTCGGCGCCGCCGCTGGCCATGGGTAGCCTTCGGACGAGTACACGTCGGGACGCGACTGTACTGGCGCCGGGAAAGCATCCTGGTGGAGCGACATTGTACGAGGTCCAGGAGCTTGCTGTGTGGCCTGTGGAGAGATCTTTTGCCTCTGTGCTGGCGGCGGCGACTCCGTAGAGGACGCTGCCTTGCGCTTGCGGCCTGCAATCTTACCAGTGGCAAGTTTTGGGCTTGGAACACCAGAGCTATTGTCCTCTCTGTGGTCATGCACTCTCTTCATGTGGTCAAACAGGTTGTACCTCCTTGGGAAGCCGTTGCCTGGGAGTCCACGCTCACAACCAGTGTAGAAGCAAAGGTGTGGTCGGTCACCGTGACCATGCATGCCGTGAGCCTCACGCTCGTGGCGAAGCAAGCAAGCGGTGGAGGAAAACTCCTGCTTGGAGCATGCTTCCTGCCTGCATCGGAACGGCTTCAAGTGAGAATCAACGAACTTGCTGCAAAGAGTAACGTGGTCAGTAAATGTAAGTCCAGTACGTAGGATAGGTCTTGTTCATACTCGTAGTTGCACTTCAGCTTCGTAGCCTTGTGCGGGCAGTTCTCCGCGGCCTTGAAGGGGCACCGGAAGAGTCCATCAGAGTCCGGTCCTTTGGCGTACAGAGCGTGGGTCCTGTGGCGGCCTTCGTCCAGTTCTCCGAGAGGCGCAGCGGCAGGCTTGGGGGAAACCCTGATAGGCTTCACGTCCACTTCTACCTTGGTCTGGTGTGGGCGAGCGGGCTCCGGGAGTGTATGGGCGGCAGGCACCACATCACTCGACGGCGCGCCGACGGTGTAGCTGTACGGACAGTCAGTATAACAAGCATCACCAGTAGTGTTGAAAGGGTTCTGACCTCGAAGCTCCAGCAGTAGATTGTTCGTCCTGGTCATATTGAATGAAAGCAGTGAACTCCTCGGCAGCGGGGTCCGTGATGGCCGAGTTCGATTCCTGGGCATAAGTCCTGGGCAATGCGTACGACTGTGGCACAGTCAAGGGATGTTCCATGGCAGGAGCCGGAGACACTGTCGAGACTCCAGAAGTAACAGGTCCCAAGGAAGCACGGTGTGATCCGGCTTCAATCCTCGGGCTTTCAGGCACAGTGTATCCATTGTTACTTACGCTTGGGGACGACCTGCGGGGGCTAGCGTGACTTTGAATAGAAAGTGGGCTAGGCCTCCGCAAGGAAGACCGGGCAGACGCTGGCGTGGCGGAAGCCAAAGAGCCTTCAGTCCGCGGAAGCAGAGTCCTGTGGGGTGCAAGAGCCGGAGACTGCACGACTGGACGTGCGGTCTGACCGGCCTGGGAATAAAACGTCGTTTGAGGCAAGCATCCGTTGAAGTCCAATGGCCATTGTGTCAAGGCACTATCCATGCGGGGCGCAAGAGGAATCTCATCCATAGACGGAACGAAGGCATTTCCTGGCAGCGGACGCTGCGAAGCCTGGGACACTACAGATCCAGCGGTGCTCCAAGTCGGTTCAAACGCAAAAGATAGATCCAGGCCGGGTGGCAGCTCCGCTTCAGTAAACGTGTTGAGAGCTTGAGAGCTTTGGCTCTCATTGCTCAATACGGGGGATAAGCCCGCGCCTACAGATCCGTGGGTGGTGGTGTTCCATTGGAAGGCATCCAAATTCTGGAAGTCCTGGGTGGGCGAGAACAGAGTCTGGGCATCCCATTCACTGCTAGAAGGCTGCACGTATGTACTGTGGTCCTGTACAGGTCCTGCGTACCACGTCTCCTCTGGCAGAGAAGCTTGGGTCCACTTGGCACACATGTCCGGCTCAGAGTCAGTGTCCGGGGGAGTCAAAGGCAAAGTAGGTTCTCCGGGAAGAGTTTGGCACCAGTTATCCAAGACACCAGGCTCAGAGAAAAGAAAAGGTCCTGGGCAGTTCAAGTGGGAAAGCTCCTCGCTGGAAACACCAATCGTTAGTTCGACTTCACGTCATGACTTAATGGCTAAAACGACGAGAACAAAGGAAAGTAGCCCAGGCTCCAAGAGTAGTAGTCAACCAAAGTCGGTGGCAGCGTTGTGGGTAGACAGACATCATGTCCGTCGTGATAGTCGCTGTGCAGCAGCAACCCAACGACATGTGGCATTGATCCGGTAGCTTCAGTCCAATGTCAGGTATTGTTGGCCAATCCTGGAGATTTGCACGAGTCCGGGGCTTGAGAGTCCGACTATGAGCATCGACACCGACATTGCATTGTCATCTCATGTGTACAAGCTGTCATGGTGAACGATGTTTCACAGCTATAGAGCTTCAGTTGCAATGCAACTACTACAATGATCCGAATGAGGCGGCAAGTCCACGGCCTCTGGCAGGCATCCCAAAAGCAACGATCCGGTGTGATTTCAGTGGCCAATCAAGAAAGTCCTGTATTTCCAATCCATTGGCTGACCGGGACGGTTGTCCGTTGTTGTAAAGCTTCAGTCCAAGACAAATCCAGGCAGCCAGGTGATTGCGTTACCCAGATCGGTTGATCTTCAGAACGCATAACATTCAATCCAATGTCCAGAAGGGCACGGGAATGCCTCCAGCGCGAGAAAGAAGTGGTCGCTGATGCCATCTGGACCGCGATGGAGAGCCAGAGGAAAAAGAACAGCAAAACGCAGGGGAGCCATAACAGCAAAGGGGGGAGGGAAAGCAGAAAGCACGAGCAAAAGGTAAGTACCTGAAAGCCAAAGTCTGCTCGCGGTTGCGAGTGGTCATCCTGGTAGTGATAATGGGTCGAATCCAAATGTCCTTGGTCAAGGACAGAATCTCTCAGCAGCAACGGATGAAGCAGCAGGAGGAAGTAGCGGATGCCACGTTAAAGATAGTAGTAGTAGTAGTGTTGATGGTGGTGATGATGCTGTCGATGTTGTCGGTTGATGATGTGTGAGTTGCAACGATAGGTAGTCAAGTCTGTGGAGCCACGCCGGGTCAGGGATCACAGAATGACAAGAGTGCAATCGGGCAGCAAGTAGAGAAAGCGGATGCAGAAGGAGTCGAGCGTGTCGGACGGGGGCATGGCGGTTGATATGGGAGTCTGGCACAAGGAGTCCAAGGCCATGCGCTGGGTAAGTGGGGGGCTCGTGCATGCAAGCAGTTTGCGGCGTGCAGGAGGTGAGCAGGGCGGGAGAGTAGGCTCAGACCGCTTCGGGGTTCGCGGCGTGACTGGGGAGTTGGAGGTGCTGATTGACAGGGGCGTTGCTGATCGCGGATTTGCTGCCTCCGAGCCTGCATCGCGCTAACGAGTGATCCGGTCTGCGCTACTTTCTCTTGGCGGATATGCCACGTCAGAAGAGCATCTGCACGACCTTGCAAAGCCTGCACCTCCAGCGCCAGCCCCGCCAATCGCGCTTGAGCATGCTGAGCGTGGGTGTCGGTGAGATTGCATGATGGCGTGGGTGCTGAGCTCGCGTGTGCTATGCTGGTGCAGTGGTGAGCATGCTGGCCATGAGAGAGCTTCCACATCTCTCTTTTCCTTGCTGCTGAGCTGTATATACCATGCTGCCATGTACGAGATCGTGCGATGAGACCGCCATGGAACGCCTACGGTGTGACTGTGCGACAGTTCGACTGTACGATGATGATGTGCTTGATGCGAGATGATGTGAGCCAGGACGTGTCAAACCTGCAGACAAGCAAACTGAAGCCTGCCGTGAAACAGAACGGGTGAACAGGTGCCTTCCCTGCCACCTGCCTTCTGTGCTGCTCTCTCTGACTGCTCCTTCCCTGTCCTGTCCGCCCTGTCCTGTCCTGTCTGCCTTTCCTGCATGTCACGTGAGCTGCAGACGGGCAGACGGCTCTCCGATCAACCTCCATCCAGTCCGGTGGTATCCACTGACGTGTCTGCACCACCGGAGGCTCAAATCAGGTAACCCTGAAGATAACCCTACGACTTCCTCATGAGGTTTCGATCGTCCGTCCGGGTCTGCGAACTGTCCCCTGCGTTCTTCTGTGATCAACATCAAACCCGTCGACAATCATTCCCCAGCAACCAGGTAGGACCCTGCAGCCAATACCTCGCAGATTGCATTGTTCGTGCTTCCAAGGCTTCCCTCACAGCAACTACCACCTTCCTCTCTACAGTACCTCTCTACTCTCTTTCCAGCCAGTTTGAAGTGCCACAAACCGCGCCATTTCGTATGTGTCCTGCTCAGCCTCTCTCTCCTTCTTGACATCGGCGGCATTGCAAGCAGACGCTCGGCGTTTCATCTGGCAAGCAATGACAGTCAACGGTCCCGTTGGTGGCGTGCGCCACCACACATGCTCCGGCATCGACAATGGAGTTGCCGTTCCTGTCAACTTTCGCGATCATCAACATGGATGCGACCTCGGCGAACATGTCGTGGAGCACATCTCTTACCGCGAGCATCCGGTCGCGACTCATCTAGAAGCATGATCGCCGGCTAGTGATCATGTCGTGTGGTTGTGTTCCGTCTCACAAAGATAATTGATACCTCAGGGAGTCGAATCTGAGACCCGATCTAGAAGACCTCGTGTATTCCTTCGAATTGCTAACCTTATCACACCCGCATGTTTGCTTCTTCACAGAGGGCTGCAGGCGACAGGTGGCACAGAGTTTACAGACCCTGCGTGCCTGCGCAACGTCTTCACTGCCGCCTCATGTGGACGTGTGACGAGACGGGATCTGTAAGCCTCCGGACTGCGGACCGCTGGAATCTGCCAACCTTATCAACCATCCATATTCCCTTCGAGCAAGAAAAGCCTCAGATCGCATAGGGTTGCCAACCTTACTCCAGGTTTGCCCGTATCAGAAACGCGCCCTGAAAGCTACCGGACCACTTTATGAGGAGACGCCAACCTTATCACGTCCTCGTGTCACGCGTTTTTGCTTATTCGAGCCATGCAGGGTTGCTCTAACTTCATAACATCCTGTCTGCCTCAAGTTTGAACCCGGTTTTAGAGACATCCGGACCACTCGGAGACAGGGGACTCCAACTCTGTTCTGCTGATGTTTGCTTTTAGATCCGCGTATTATTGCCAACTTTATCAAATGTTTGCCTCGAGTTGCGCATTCTGGAGGCCTTCGAACCCTTCGGACCGCTCGATATAGAGGACAACAACCTTATCACTCATTTAATGCCCGAAACCGTCAAACATGAAACGCGATCTCAAGAGACCTCAAGACACTCCGGGTGGCTAACCCTATCAACCGGATAGCTGATAGCTTGATGTGTCCGGAATCAAATGTTATTGAACCGGAAAGCGTCCGCACCGGAGATATCGCGGACACGGTTAACTACACAACCAATCATAGCAATCCAATACTTGAGATCGTCCCATCTGCAAACAAATGAAATGTTTCGTGGAAACGCCTTCACGGCGCAAGGGCTTGGTGGCTGGGAAATGATAAACCACAGACGAAAAGATGAAATCTAATTCCCTCACAAGCCAGTGATGGCTCCGCGTTCGAACACCATTAATCTTACACGGATGGATGTCATTTGAGGATATTTCTCAACCGTCCGATTCACGGGGTACGGGGTGTGGACTGAGCCAATCTTGCAGACACCTCGTTACATGTCCACCTGCCACGCTGCCTTTGGAATCATGAAGCTCAGGGTCAGGAACACGTCGGGTCATTTCGGCCTTTTCGGCCTCCTAAGACGAACATCAACAAATCCACGAGATCCTACAGTCAAGTGATGTTCAATCCAAGAAAGCAACTCTGCCACTCTTCCGGGCGTCTGCATCTATCAGCCGAGGCACACGATCCACCGTTATCGTTGAAGTCCAATCTGGACATACCCAAGGAAGAGACCCAGTCTCTGCCGAATGTTGGGCTCGCATTCGTTTGAGGAAACTCCAGACGCCTGCCTGACTGCGACTGCGAAAAGGAGGGTTGAAGAAGGGATTCTCGCCGCATGACTGCCTGATCCAGTATCCCGCACATTGCAGCGCGACTCAACAATGCCGCCCTTCAACACAATTGATGTTTCCAGACAATAATCAGGTATCATCAGGATGAAGATGCGAACGCGACAGGTGCAATTTGGAAAGCCGCAATCCGAGCGCGCGCCCACTATCTAATCAGATCATCAAGAAGTGCACGAATCGGTCACATGTCAGCCTCTTTCGGCTGTCTTTCGGCTCCTACACTTCGCTCCAAAGGCCGCACAGCGGCGATACTGCGCAGTATCTCGATGAACATGCGATGTTACGGAGACTGGGCGGATTGATTACAGTTTCGCATCTTGTTGGGACCATGAACGAAAAATTCATGCTGTAAGTCGCAGGCATGCGAAGTTCGCACGTCCATATAATTATCGAGTATGTGTCGGTACATGTAGGCTACTACACTTCACTCTTGCTGCCTGCGCGATCCGACTGGTCTGGACCACTTTCATGCAATACCTAACGTCCCATACCCTCTGCCATGGCCACAGAAATTGTGCTGATACCTCCGGATGCAAACACCGCCCAATTTACAACAAATGCGACATCATCATCATCATCACCATCATCATCACCATCATCATCATCAGATCACAGCAGCTCGCCATCTTCAATATACCTCGACAAACACAACCAACAACACAGCCCTCACAATGCATCCACCCAAGGAATCGAGGCCGATGCCCTTTGGACGAGCTTAACCTCCCCTACCGCTCCCTCACCTCGGAAGCGAACACGCAAGCATACACAACCGAAAGATCCGAAACACCTTCAGGAAACATCCTCTGCGAAGTCTCAATCGAACAAGACCGGCCGGACCGAACGCTACGAACTCGTCACTCGTCGCATTTACTGTGGGCGATCGACCCAGAGAAACCCAAGAATTGGACCAAGGCTTATTTACAAGTGGTGGTACAAGGCGCACGATGGTCGTGGCTACGACGTGCTTCTTCACAAAGGCTTTCGACAGCGCCGTCATCACGGCCAATAGGGTCGGCCCAGCAGAGGAGTTCGGAGTAAGCGAGGAGGTCTCTCTGCTGGCTGGCCATTACGATGTTCGTTATCGGTTTCGGTATAGGTCCATCCCATGGCCTTTGCTCCTCTTTCGGAGCTTCTGGGATGTCGGATCATCTAGGTACGTGACGATACTGTTCGTAGATGATGACAGTATCGCACAATCATCGAGTAATGGAATGAAATGTTCGTCTTTGGACGCCGTGCGACGACTTAGGCACCAAGTTCACGTCCATGTATGTTCATACCAAGTGGTAATTGCAACATGGAACCAACTAAACTACACATGCTCTGGAATCTGCTTCAACTCGCTAATTTCAATAAACAGGCAGGTAATATGAAGGAAGATTCGGTATGACATGGGATAAGCGAGTATAAATCGACGTTTCGTCAGAATGTCTCAAGCCAAAGATGGCAGTCATGTACTTCTTTACAGTGATCTTACAGCAGTAGTATGTTTACATGTCGGTTTTTGTTACAACGTCTCCCACCACCTCACCACGAGACTCCCTCTCTTTACATCCCGAATCCCTTATCATCCCGGCCAGCACGCTCACGTGGCGGGTTGAGGGACTCCACCCTCTCGTGGTTCCGTTTAGACTTTCTGGCAGGGTCGTTGTACCTGAACTTCCTCAACGCCCAGGCGTCCTTGCCCATGACCACGCCAAGGGGCTTGCCCAGTCGTTTGTCGCCTTCGGGAGGCGGCTGCAACGCTCGCTCTCTTTTCGCAACGCGCCTCTGCGCATTGGCAAGGAATTTCACAAGATCCGCGCGTCTGGCGTGCCAGTGCTGGAAATCGCTTTGTGGGACGAGCGAGCGGGCCATGAGCGTGTCGATGACGCCGACCAGAGTTTGCAGGAACTGGCAGGCTTCTGTGAGGGCGCGCACGTCGGCCCGCTCGCTCAATTTTCGATCGGGGCCGTAGCTGATGCGCGAGCGAAGATTGTGTAGAATGGAGTCCATTCTGTTGATGACGGCGACGATCTTCGGGCCGTCGTTGGTTGTAAGCGCCAGTGATAGGTATTCCATTAGAGTCGTTGCGTCTGGGTCGCTGGATACCTTTTCCATAACGTCGATGATAGTGGTGGCATGCTCAAGGACGTGTGGGTTCTTCATGTCACGTTGGCAGGCGGTCATCGCGATCCTGAAAGTCGAATTCCTTGGTTCGATACCGGCAGTTGGGAGATCCTCGCGGAGGAGTTTGGCGGCTTTGGCGCTGGCACGATTGGACGCGAAGAGACGCAGCTGGCGATCGAAGTTCTCCAAGTCCGGTTCGACAGCGCGTTGACCGGATGTGAGCAACTCCCAGTAACTTGATGCTACCCTGGGGATGCGCATTTGCTGGCAGGCGTCTACCACAAGGGACAAGATCTGCGCGCCCGGTTCAGCCCAGACCAAGGGTCGAGTTCCTTTCGACGTAGCACGCTCGGGCTGGCTAGGTTTGACGACGTTGAATGCCTTGGTGGCAGGCGTATTGGTGTACCCTTCCTCGTCGGCGTCTTCCTCTTCGGCCTTTGGTGTCTCCGGAATGTCCTCTTGCGGCACATGTTCAGTGTGGCGTTCCAGGCTCCCAACAGGGGCTATCAGACGTTCGATGTTCATTGTTTGTTGTAAGAGATCCAGCACATTGTCCCAGTCTTGAATTCTCTTGCTGGTCAAAAGCAGTCTCCCCATTGATGCCACCAAATCCTCGTCAATCTTCACTTCGCCAGCTCTCCATTTACGAATGACGTCCATCCACACGCGCCTCCCTTCGTCAACGGCCTTTTGCCTCCTTGCTGCGATCTGTTCCAAGGGCGCGCCGGCTGGATTCTTGCCGTATGCTGAGTGGCGAATGGCATTCAGGATAATAGTATAGGTCATGTGGTCCGCTGCATTTGGCCCTTTCGGTGGAATCTGGCCGGCAACGGACCACAATGCGTCCATGTCCAGCGCGAGCGCGCATACGTTGAGCGTGGCATTTGTGTGAAAAATGTTTGGCTTGACCCGTGATGTGGGTGCGTTCATTGACGTATAGATAGAGATGGCCTTGCTCACGTTCTCTTCTCTGACAGCTACATCTGAGCCAACTTGTCTAGAGTAGCCGAGACCGCGCAAGACCATCATGTATGTGTAGGCATCCGGGAATTGTGCGCGCTTTTTCATCTCGTTGTAGACCTGCAATGCCTTGTTTACTTTCAGTTTCTTCATGAGATGGTCGATGACTGCGTTCCAGGAGACGACGCAGCTCATGGTCTTGCTGGCGAGCCGGCAGAGATCCAGTGCTTTGTCCTCTTTCTCGCATCTTAGTGTATATTTGACGTGCTCGGACAGCTTGAGAGGGTCCTTCAAGTAGCGCAGCTCTATTTCCAGTGATTTCTTGTCCTCTGCGGCAACTGCCTTCGATCTTTTGCTGAGTTGCTGGGTTCTTTGGGTGGCTGGTACGCGCGTGGAAGACGCGAGGGTCTCATCAAACTCGATTGGATCGCCCAAGGTCTGCCAGAAAGCATCTCGTTCGTCAGTCGGCTGCGCAGAAGATGTGGACGCCGCCCGTCGGGAATTGCCTTGTTGCAGATGAGGCGTGAGGAGGAGTCGTTGCTGCAGAGGTTGGCGCATGGAGACTGCATCGCCAGCGACGGCGCGCATGCACCGGAGCGCGCAAGACCTGCACTCAAACATGTGGAATAATGCTTGTCGTGTAGGGAGGCGTGAGGTTGGTAATGACCAGCAGCGTCAATCGAACAAACCGCTTCTGGTGGTGGCCAAAAAGTCGGGTCCCTGAACGATTTGCTCTTGCCCGATCGGGCCGTTGCCCCAGACAACGAATGTTGAGAGGAGGAGATCAACTTTTACATGTGATCCCGATAGGCATTATTACATGCTCGCACAGTGCTACCGACACAGACTCGTGAAAGAGGAGAAAAGACACGGATACCGCCACTGAGGGATACTGATACTGCAACCGTCAACTCGCCGCCATCGTTGTTGCGCCAAACGTTTTCTACCGCGCTGGTATCCTCCTGTCGCGCTGAAGAGAACAGAAAATTAAAGATACACAGGCAGACACAAGACACAGCAACATGGATCGCCCAAGCTCCGCTCTCTTCCAGGTCTTTCTGCGCTTAAGACCATCGGACGTCGAAAGAGAGCGCTTCCTCCACGTGGACCGTACCACTCCCAGCCCTGCGCCTACGCACATCACTATCAAGCCACCGACCGATGATAAGCGCAAGAGAGCCGTAGAGCGCTTTGGATTCACGAGGGTTTTCGAGGAAGATGCAGGCCAGTTGGAGCTGTTCCGCGAGGCGGGTGCAGTCTCCATGATCGAAGGCGTGCTGGGCGCGCGTGGAAGAGAGGGACGAGACGGTCTCCTGGCAACTCTGGGAGTCACAGGAAGTGGAAAGGTAAGGGATATTCAGGATTGCATACGTCCTCTTATAACATGGATTCACTCATACTGACCTACTCCAATAGAGCCACACCATTCTGGGCGACAAATCCCAGCGAGGTCTCACTCAGCTCACCCTGGACACCCTCTTCCACCACACTGCGCCTCATCTTGCGAGCCTCGATGCCCGATCCACCGCATTCCCTTCTCTAGTCGCTGCCGACAACAGTGAAGCTCAGCTCATGCTAGCACCCAACTTCCTCGAATCCATTTACGAAGACACCACCGGTCGGCCCTCACGCGCCCCTACGCCGGGACTGGTACGCGACTCTTTCTTACTTAATTTCTCCAACCTGCCTGGCGCATTTCCTTCTGATAACCAACCTGTCGACTCAACTCCAACTAAGCCGAAGAAAAGAGTCTTCGAACGGCTGTACCCGTCACTCTCTCAGTACCAGCTTCAACACGCTGCGACTACCAACTCACCATTGAAAACGCCCTCCAAGTCTCCTTCGCGGCTTGCACATCTCACGCGTAGCATCGCAAAGCTTACCTCTCCCTTTCAGGAATCCTCCTTCATGTCCGTCGGTGCTTCATCGTCCCGCAGACACGTACCCCGAGTGTCGACCTTGCCCCAATCCCCTGCGATCGACCATATCGACATCGACGTCGATGAAACCGCCGAATACGCCATCATTGTCAGCATGTACGAAGTGTACAACGACCGCATTTACGATCTGCTCACCGCAGCTGCTACACTGGGCAAGATGCCACAGAAACGTCGGGCTCTTCTCTTCAAGAACACCGAGTATTCGCCAGATCGCAAGGTGGTTGCTGGTCTGCGCAAGGTTGTATGCGCAAGTCTGGACGAAGCACTCCTGGTCCTCGAGACTGGTCTCCACGAGAGACGAGTCGCAGGCACTGGTAGCAACGCCGTCAGTTCGAGAAGCCACGGTTTCTTTGCCTTCGAGGTGAAGAAACGGCACCGCGCCGCAAACCCTGGTCCGTGGTCAGGCAGCACAATGACCATTGCTGACCTCGCTGGTGAGTAGTAGCACGAATTCCCAAAACGACAACGCCATGTTCCTAGTACTGACACATCCCCCTAGGATCCGAGCGCGCTCGCGCCGCTAAAACGGCCGGTGCTACTCTTGCAGAGGCAGGCAAGATCAACGAATCTCTTATGTATCTCGGCCAATGCATGCAAATGCAAGCCGACAATGCCACCTCCAGCACACCAGCCGTAGTACCATTCCGACAGTGCAAGCTCACCGAGCTCCTGTTCAGCAACTCTTTCGCGCCTCCATCCGCTCAAAGCAGTCATGGCGGACACAAAGCACCTCAAAAGGCCGTCATGGTCGTCACCGCCGACCCTCTAGGCGACTTCAACGCCACCAGCCAAATCCTCCGCTACTCTGCTCTTGCGCGCGAAGTCACCGTGCCTCGTGTACCGTCCATCACAGCTACAATGCTCGCCGGCACCGCCGCCGCCGCGCCTACCAAGAGCACTGCCACTTCCGGCGCTTTGCAGGAAGAACTCGAAATTGCCCTCGCTGCCATCGCTTCGCTCCGTGAGGACCTGGAGGTTACCCAGATCAGGCTCGACGAGGAGACCCGCCGTCGCCAGGAGGCTGAAGTGTCCTGGCAGGCGGCCGAGAGCCGCATGTACGAGATCGAGGCAGAAGTCAGAGAGGAAGTGTGGTCGGAGATGGAGGCACAGATGGCGCTGGAGCAGCGTCGCTGGCGCGCCGCCAGGGACGAAGAGCTCGACCGCAACGACGAACACATGGACCGCAAGTTGGAGCTCATGGCGAGAGGCATCGACATTTATGCATCTCCGAGCGACGACAAGGAGAACGCCGGCAACGACGACGGTCGCGTCGCGGAGTTGGAGGATGAAGTCGGCATGCTCAAGGAGAGACTCGCCGCGAACGAGCGGGAGAAGGAGAGTCAGCGCAGCCCGAGCAAGAAGATGCGCGTGCTGAAGTCCCGGCGATGGGACGGCAGCGGCATGGGCGTCGATGAGGTCTTCTGATCGTCTGTCTTGATGCCTGGTGTTCCTTTCTTGTCACTTTTCGTATTGTCGATACCCCGTTCCATCTCCCATAGAACACACGAAACCTCTTTTGTACTGAAACAACGCGGCCTTTCTGCAGCCTAAACTCTGTCGAGGCTCACATGCACATACAATCACCTATCATGCTTACTGCATCCCAGCGGTATAGCGAGTTGAGTCGAGTCCAGCTCCAAGGAAAACACCCCTAAACGGTTGGGAAATCAAGAGGGAGAGAGAGCTGACCACTAAGTATACCACTCAAAACAGTGCTTAATGATCGGACCAGTCCCAAGTCCCAAGCGAGTACGTACCACTCGATATGTATCACACACGTTCCTGCAGAAAAATGCATCCAGCTACCTACGTATCCGCGTACCAAATAGTCACAAGTTGAACAGGAGATGCAACCGCGCTCAGGAACCACAAACATATTTTCGACGAAAAGAAAAGAAAAGGAAAGATTTCGTTTCCTTCTACGTCGATGATCGATCACTAGGGACATTTGGAAACATCACGCCACCACACATCTTCAAGGATCCCTTTGATATCAGCGGACTTCTAGAAGAGCGAGAGAGAGAGAGAGAGAGAGAGAGAGACATGCAAGGAACCAACGACTTCGACGCACGCCCGATCGACACATCATGCCCTTCCCGAGATCTTGGGTCCGTTCCCGATCGAATGACTAGGCACAGTAGTGGTATGCCGGTATTCAGGACACTGACTACTGTATGACGGGCGTGGCATGGCAAGGTATGGAACCCGTGCATGCATGCGTGGCGGCAGAGTTTCCATGTCGGTTTCGGGTCTAGCTACTACTGCACACTGTATGCGCGAGCGAGCGGGACGCGGTGGCTGATTCTGTCGACTAGTATCATTCCAGATTTGACAGTGGTCTTTGACTACTGCGTGTGGTACACTGGTGCTGGTGACGGTACAGTAGCGTGCGGCTGAGTTTAGATTGCGGCGTTCGAGCGTTTTCAACTTATATGTAAGAGGGTTGGAGAATTGATTTGAGTGTGAGTGTTGGTTTTTATTTTCGTTATCGGTTCTGCAATATGACAGTCTGTCAATTGAGTGGTCGTTGAGTACAATCGACATGTTCTACAGGGGCAAGTGGCTCACTTGCACACCTCTCTAGCAGTGACGGACGCCTCATGGCTTCACGAATTTAGCATCAGGTTCCGTGAATTTGCAATGCTGAATTGTGTGTGCATCGACACATCGATGTAACATGTCGATTGGAATGAAGTCAGTATTGGGTAAAATCGACGAATCAACACAACATTCGAACGACTACTAGAAGTGCCTGTCCAGAACTCAATCCAAGAACAGCATCGTTCATAAACACGAAGACTGTACGCTCAAACCATATGTCCAATCAGTCCGGACGATGAAACATGCAACGCAGTAAGCACATAGCAAGTAGTACCAGGCGTACATACATAAACTACCTAGCGTCCACCCCCGGTCGAACCCCAACACAACGCCACCTCATCACCCTTACGTCTACTAGCCTTCTCACGACCCTAGCTAGCAGCAAGCAACACAAAAACCAAGAAAAGACAATAATCCCCGTAGTTCGGCTACCAACCTACCTGCCTTAGCCTCCGCCTCGCTCGGTACCAGCAGACCGTTACCTTTTACTTCTTTGCTGACGCTTTGTGCTTCATCCACGTGGTAGCCGGACCCGGAGAGCCTCGCTAGCGAGAAAGGTACATAGGTAAGGAATCCAGACCATCCTTGTTCGCTCTCGTGTACCACGACATGATTGTAGTGATACAATGCCGAAGATGTGGCCCATCGAGTCTGACAAGGCCACAACACCTGTCAAGTCGAGCCGGTAATGAGTCAATGAAACAGGAGATCCTAGAGACGATAATCGTGAGGAAAGTACTGTATAGCATGCGCAAGTCAGCGAAGCACACGAAACCACAACCGCAACCTACCTACCCCGTACCCACTCAAACCTCCAACCTGACCAAGTGCCAACTACTCGCGTGGTCAGCAACACAAAAAAAAGAAACAAGATTTTCCCGTCCAAACAAAGATAAGCCGCCAAACGGGCGCCGAAAGGCAGAATATAAGCTTAAAAAAATGCCTTTACTCCAACGAGCGCCCTAGCAAGGTAGTGGTAGTAAGTAGTAAGCAAGGTATTTACAGTAGGAATAGCAGATCGACCTAGTCTAGTGCCGGCACGAGGGATCTGAGACGGTAAGTAGTACAAGGCACGAGGGGGCGAACGAGACACGAACTAAACTAAAAAGTACAAGAGGGTTCGAAACGAGACGGGCTTGCAGTAGCGCTTTTCCCCAAGGGCTTTTTTCGCGACATGATAGACTAGAGCTGTACCGCCCTTCTTTGTAGACGCCGCCAGGGCTTTCGTCACGGCTTGTTTGTTTTAGTCTCTACAGTAGCTGCCGCCGCTGGCATTTCTTGTCTACAGTAGTGCACGTCTGGGATCAGCACGCTAATGATCGCGTGGCAGATGTTTGCTTGATTTTATGATTTCATCGTGCGGAGGTGGAATCTGTAGATTTATTGGATTCAAACAATGATGATGCCAACGAGGACATAGAGTCGCAACACCAGTGGGCTCGATCCGTTTTGATAATAAAATTGCCAATCAAAGGATCTTCTTGCAGTCTCAACTGTTCATCGGACCGGATCACATCGTAGATAAGGGCACATGTTGTGGAAATTGATGTTATGCATTGCATTCGCTATAATCGTCTGGCGAAATGTCTTTTGAAGAACAGCGGCTGTGTGGTGACATGCCTTTCCGGCGTGTTTTCCCACCACGCCGTATGCCGCCCGCGCGCGCGGATCGGCAAGGCATATCCGATCTTGCCGTGCAGACCATTCATGTACAGTTGATGCATCTGATCTTAGCCAATGGCAAGAGAAAAGCACTCGGCAAATGCTTCAAGTGTGCAGAACGCCGGAAATGCAATGCCGCTGGGATACAGCATTAGAGGTTCCGCCAGCCGCTGATGGTGCAACGAAATGCCCAGATGCGCATTACCATCGTAGGAGGCAAGCTATACAGCCTCGAGAAAAGACGCCAACCACCACCTTCCAAAATCGTAAAGTTCATGCTTCGCCGTGAGGCCCAATGCTCCTCTCTTGAAATGGCCCACTTCGTCGACGGTGTCGAAGAATAGGGTTTTTAGAAATTAACCGTGACTCCGCCCGTGGAAATTATTGTTGCTGCTGTTGTTGCTGGTAGGGTTGACTAGGCGCCTGTTCGGAAGCTGGTTCAGCAATCAGCACAAACTGCAGATTAAAGTGCGGGAGACTTACGCTGTTGGTAGGGGAGCCCGCCTTGCTGTCCGTACGGGCTCTGGGGGTAGCCCTGTGCGCCGTACATCTGGTGGCCGTTGCCACTGTACTGAGGCGCGCCGTCGACTTGCTGCGGCTGAGCGTATTGGCCAGCGGGCTGGCCAGCGGCAGCTTGGTACCCTATTGGCGGAAGTTGAGGACCACCCATTTGAGGAGGCATCATATGCGCATGACCATAGTGGGCAGGCTGACCTTGGGGTTGAGACGAGTCTTGACCCTGGCGTTGCGCCTCTTGGCGGTGCCTTTCGTCTTCTTGCTTGCGCGCATTCTCCTCCTCCTTTTTCTTCGCCTTCCACTCTTTGCGAATTTCCTTGAACTCTGTATCACGTAGATTGTCAGCATGGTGCGCTTGTATGCAGGGCAAAACCCGCGCTGGTGGACGAGCTAGCGTGGCACTAGGTTCGAACATGAATTTGCATGGTCACTAGCGCGCGGGCGCTTTTGTTTAAACAAACGACGGCTTGCAGACCGACGCGCAGCACAACATGCGCCAAATTCCAGCGCAAGGCGAATATAATGCACGGGAGGTTTGGACTCACCTTCGGGAGTTCGTTTGGAGCCGTGCGACTGCATCGTCACGTGAGCGTTCAAATGATTGAGCGTGCCATATGCCTTTTCGCAGCCATTCCAACCACACTTGTACATCCTCTCAATCTCTTCGTAACGCCGTCTGGGACGCTTGTGTTGCTGCGCACCAGGGATAGGAACAAACGAGTACACGGTGGAAAGAGGGTGACCGCCCTATCGACGCGTTAGTATACGTGCAGCCCCGCGCGCAAAAGAGAGGGAGGAGATTGCGCGAGTAAACAGACGCGTCAAAGACGCGTAGAAACATACCGGTGGCGGGCGCGGGATGTGATGTGCGACCATACCAGGCGCAGCGCCGCCTGAGGTCGCGGGCGAGTGTCCATACTGCATGGGCTGCGAATATTGGCCTGGCGCCCACTCTGGTCTTGCGTACATGGGGTGCGCCGCGTATTGAGGCATCTCTTGCTGCTGAGGCGGGTACGGCGAGTAGTTATGGGGCGGAGGGTAAGACGGGCTGGACTGTGCAATCGAGGGATCTATTGGGACATCGCCGTCAGACTTTGTGAGGTGTTGCGACGCGTGGCCGTTGGGCTGTTGCCCATCGGCTATGGATAGAGACGGACTGGATGTTTGTGCCATGGCTGCGTGGTTGCCTTGAGCGCTGGGTTGGTAGCGAGCTGGCTGGCCTTCGGCGTAGCCGCGTTGGATGTACTCTGGAAAAGAGCCTGAACGCGCCGACTGAGGAGGCAGACCGTAGCTTGAGTCTGGCGTCGCGGAAGACGAAAAGTTGTTTGGCTTGTATTCTTGGCCAGCGGGATACTGCACAGTAGACGCTTGATCTGCAGAGTTGCCTTCAGACTGATGTCCGTTATAGTGCGCGTAAGGTGAGCTCAAACCTGACTGCGGGTATTCTGATTGTCTGGCGTCCATTGGCTGCTGAGGGTGTCCTTCGTGAAGATGCGACGCGAGGATGGCGCTAAGCGAGGAG
>Ga0265797_10001193_pt1 | contig 46281 bp, 29 predicted proteins | sample P2T30metagenome_FD_192433 | JGI IMG/M metagenome (GOLD analysis project Ga0265797, IMG submission 192433) | Plant litter microbial communities from East Loma Ridge, Irvine, California - P2 T30 | ecosystem: Environmental > Terrestrial > Plant litter > Unclassified | place: USA: California...
TTCCTCCCAACACCCCAGAACTCCATAGCGATAACCACCAAAAACCACATGCCACCCTCGCCGCGCACAGCCTACTTCTGGAGACCTTCCTCTGCGCGCAAAAGCACCTGAAGCAGGCATTTGAAGCAGCAAGTCGCAAGCAGCAGCAATGGCATCCAACGACCTAGGCCCCGCGCCTGTGCTCGTAGGCACTCCTGCCACCGCCGACGACGCCATCCGAGGCGATGCTGAAGTGCGCAGCACTGGAAAAGGCTCGGTCGTGGAGCTGAACGCCAAACCTGTGGCGCCGGATCAATTTGACGATCGGTATGAGACGGGGAAGTATGAGCTTTGGGCGTATTATTCGTATTATATTGGGAATAATGTAAGTGCGGCTTTCTTTTTCCGCTTTTGCTGGTTGTTTTTGGTGGTGGGTGGTGAGAGGCTTTGGGGCTCGGAGGGATTGGGTTTGAGAGGTGGAGGATGGTGGTGTTAGGATGGCTGTGGTGGTGTTTGTGAGGCGACAATGTTGGGACGATACAGGTGGTTGGCGAATTTGATGGCGCTGTCATCTCAAACGACACGAGGGCAGAACTTGCATGAATTGATTGCTTACAATAAACCTACAGGGCCTCCATCTCTTCAACTTCGCTCCGACAGCGAGCCAAAATCTCCTCAGCCAACATGCCATTGCAGTCGGCGGCCCCGACAACACCACAGTCTTCTTCGCCGGCTCAAATCGCACCACCAACTCCATCATCTTGCTCTGCAACGGTATCTCGTTCGCGATCCAGATCGCTGTCCTCTTGGTCATCGGCGCATACGCAGATTTTGGTTCCTTCCGGCCCAACATTCTCATAGTGCTCAGTCTGATCGCATTTGGAATTGGATTCGGATGGCTGGGCGTACACAAGGAAGATCAATGGATGACGGGATTGGGGCTTTACATCGTCGGCCTGATCGCCTACCAGCTGTGTCTCACCTACTGGACAGCCGCATTCCCGGGTCTGGCGCGGAACACCAGAGCCCTGCGAGATGAGGCGCGCAAGTATGAGGCCGGAGAGATCTCGAGAGAACAATACGAATTCACGGATTCGATGAAGAGGAATGAGATCTCCAACACAGCCTTTTACATTCAGTCTCTGGGAGAGATCCTGATTTTGGCAGTGATCGTGGGCATCATGTTCGGGATTGGAGTCAATCAGAGCGAGCAGAAGAACAATTGGGGACTTAGCGTTCTGATTGCTTTTGCGACTGGTGTGTGGCTATTGCTGGCACTGCCTTGGTTTGCTCTGGAAAAGAAGCGACCAGGGCAGGATCCGGGAATGAACATCGTTATTGCTGGCTTCTGGCAGCTGTACCGGGCTATCACGCAGATCTGGCAACTGAAGCAGAGCTTCTTCTACCTCATCGGTAAGTCCGGATCTCGGGATATCGTTGTGGCCCATGTGGTGATCGCGGTCTTGAAAGTGGCTCGAGAAGTGCATTTCAAGCATTGCTTCACACGCAGAAAGAGCAACGACATAACTCAAGCCAAGAACAAAACTAACAAAACCCCCACAGGCTACTTCCTCCTCGGTGACTCTCTTAATACTACTGTCACCGTAATCGGCACCCTACAAAATTCGATCGTTGCATACAACACTCTCGACCTCACCTATCTCCTCATCGTGGGCATAGGAGCTCAAGCCGTGGGCATCTTTGCTTTCTGGCAGATCCAAAAACGCTTCCGCCTTTCCACAAAGACCATGTTCAACGCCGTAGCAATTGGCATTATCCTTCTCGACGCCTGGGGTATGATCGGTATCTGGACGCAGAAGTTTGGATTCCACAACGTTTGGGAAGGTAAGTGCTCACTCATGCAACAAATGCTGCTCTTCTAAATTCGGGTATTCTGAAAATAACGCCCTCAACAGTCTGGCTCTACCAAGCCTTCTACGGCCTCTTCGTCTGCCCCTGGTACAGCTACAGCCAAATCATGATCTCCGAAGTCACGCCCCGCGGCAAAGAATTCCTGTTCTTCTCGCTGTTCAGCATCGTCGGTAAAGCTAGCTCTTTTATCGGCCCGCTGGTCTCTTCGGCCATCATCGACGCCAGCGCGTCCAAGAACAACAGCACGCCGTTTTACTTCCTGTTTGGGCTGAGTCTGGCTTCGTTTTTGTTTTTGCTGTTTTTTGTGGATTTGGGCAAGAGTAGGATCGAGCAGGAGGAGTTTTTGGAGAGGGAGAGGGAGGCGAAGAAGAGGGTTGGTGGTGGGGATGGGGAGGGGGGGTTGTAGGGTGCTGACCTGCTTGTTTCCTAGAAAAGTTGTTTGATAGATTGGAGGGCCGCCTGACATATGCGATTACGATCTCGTATAATCACAGGTTGAGCGCCGAGCCTGTACCTTATTCCATGAATTTTGGTCACTGTTTAGTACATACGATGCGCAGATGTGACTCTCGATACAACTACCGACTTGATATGCACGAATTGTCGTTTTGCTTTCAGCGATCCACAGTCACGACCAAACCATCACTCAGCACCCTCCCATCCTTCGCCACGCCTCCCCAAAGCATAACACTCGCACCATCAATCTCTGTAGCTTCTGCAGACGCGAACCCAGTCCGCCCACCAATACCTCCCTGACCTTCTGCCAACGCCACACCCTCAACGTCGTAGTACTTAGCCTCTCGCCATTCAGCCTCACCCGTGTTCTTCTTGATAGCCAGTCTCGCAGCATCCTTGAATGATGCAGCAGTCATGCCCTCCGGCTTGAGCTGGAGCGCCCAGATATCTTCGAGTGGTTGGCTGGAGGGGGACAACCCGCCGATCAGTAGTAAGTAGTGGCGACCTTGGCCAGTTGTGACGTGTGTCATGGATGCGCCCCATCTCTCGCCTGGGTGCGTGGATTCGTCGGAACTCGTTGCGTGAGGGATCGTTGACCAAGGTCCTGATGGAGCTAGGCCAAGCTCACCGGAGCCACTCATATCATTGAAACTGCTGTGTGTGAGGTCGAGGTAACTCATCTGCGCTCGGGAATAGCAATATAGCCTGCGTCCGACCAACGCAAGACTAGGCTGTCCAGAAGCAGAAGAATTGGGCTCAGGAAGCTCAGCCCACGTCCTTGAATCGATATCGAAAGTCCACATATCGTTCAAAGGCGTGCCGTCTTTCCCAATACCACCCTGAACAATCACAGTGCCGTACGTATCCGGGGAGGGAATCTCCGGCATTGTCTTCTCGGGATCCGGCGGCGCTTGAGGCAAGATCGAAGGATCAGGTTTCTTGGGTCGTGGTTTGGGGTGCTCGCTTGCGACAGAAGCATGGCGGTAGCGAGGCTCTGGTACCGGACTGCCTTGGGCTGGGTCGAAGTGTGACCATTTGTTCCAGACGGTATCGTAGACCCATACGCGGCCGTGTTCGTCGACGGGATCCTGCCCGTCTGTCTTGCCGCCGAAGACGTATATCCTGTCGTCGATCACCGTAGCTCTGTGTCCGTACCGTCTTGGAGGCGCATCGCCTGTCGCTTCTATGCGCTTGTAGTCTGCGCCGTCGACTCCTGAGAAGGGTAATATGACGATGTGCATGTCGTTGTCGGCGAGCTGTTGCCCATCTTCGTTGCCGGTTGTTCGGCCGCCGAAGATGTATGCGCGGCCTTTGATGACTGACAAGCTGTGGTATGCTCTGGAGAGCTCGACTTGTGGAACTGTCTTGAGAGTCGCTCTTAGTGGGAGAGTTGGATCGTAGACTCCTTTCGCCAGAAGGGCAGCTGATTCGAGCACATTCTTGACGCCGTAGAGGACGCCTGCTGCTTCGGCCATGATGTGGTTGCTCTTGATTCCTAGTTGCCAACTACTGCTTGAGGCTTAGAGATACAGCTTTTGCGGTAACGTGTCAATGGGTATCTGCAAAGAATACATGAAGATTTGATTAGAAATACTTCAGGGAAATGGCACTCTTATACAGGGCTGAGAGTAGTTGTAGCTTGTGCACATCCCCACCTCAGCCTTGAATCAGGAACAGCTCCAGAATGACAACAACGTGGAGAAATGACGTGGCTTTTGGTGGGGTCTTTCGTGGCCTCCCATGTTCAATGGAGGTACGTTGTTCGACCTTATACATGTATAGTACGGAGGTATAAGGTACCCAGACGGAATACAAAAAATGCATGGTCTATGTATCACATCGTCTGTACACGAAAGATGCTCAAATTTTGATTTAAGACGTGACAGAGGTGAGTGTGCGTCTCCAACTCACGACACAATCGTTTGAGGTGATATGAGCCGTCCAGATTCTCTCAATCAATGCCGAATAATTCTTACAATTCATTTTCGAATAACATGTAGAAGCTGAGCCTTGGAGCGTGTTCAGGGTTGGTAAGCCTCGCACGCGATGTTGCATATCTTTGAGGTGTTGTCTTAGCCACGAAGATGTTGTTCAATTGATGCATAGGCACCATCGTATACAACGAAATAGTCAAAGCTTGATTGTCCCAATCGCAAAGTGGCACATTAACGAAATTTCATAAATTCAAGATACCAAAAAGTGCCTGACATAGCGCTCCTAGGAAGGTGCCCCCGACATGCACGATGGCAATCGGCGTCCTGAGCGAAAAATCTAAATCGAGAGTACAACCAGAGGTGGTGCGGCAGTGTCTCCAACACAGTGAAAGTCCACTCTGAAGCCCGGAAACTTCCTTTGGAAATGTTGGATGAAAGTCTCACACGAAGAGCAAATGTACCTCTTGCTGATCGTAACTACAGGGCGAATCGAATGGTCGGGTCTGACACTTTCGAGCCTGGAGAGATAGTGATCCAAGTGAGAGTCCCACTTGATGAGTGAGTGGCGATCCAGAAGATATGCGAGTAGCTGGGGCTCGACGTGTGATGCGAGTGCTTTGCTGTCTGATAGACCAAAGAATGCACGTAAAGCATTTGCCTTCGTTGCCCACTCTTCGTTTGCCAGTACATTGGGCCAATCCGGTTGGGTGTAGCCACTCATGGCGTTCACATAGGGGTAGTTTGGCCCTCGGTCGAGCGTTGCAAACGCTTTTTCCAATTTTCCGACCGGTGGTTCGACGGATTCTCGAGGTCGAAGGATCTCCGGGCTACCGTTCGGTTTTCTGTCAAAGAAAGCACGACGCTGAGGTGGACGTGTGACGGCCGTGCCTGCTGAACTCGAGCTTGAGCTAGACGAAGCAGCACGTTCCAAAAAAGCGTGAATCTGCTTTCGAAGCTGACCAGCGACCGAAGCTTCGCGGTAGAACTGACCGCTACGGATTGTCCTTTCTTTCGTGTTTCGCTCCGTGTCGTCAGACAGATCTATAGCCCGCATCCCGTTCGCGTCACGCGTGTCAATGTCGCAACCCTCTCTGATGAGATATCGCACATTGTCCAGTCGACCCCATAGTGCTGCTTCCATGAGTGGCGTCCTGCCGTAGTGATTTGCTCGTTTCCAGAAGTCACCTCGTTTGTGGAGCCACTTCAACACACTCAAGCCATTTTCTTCAGTCGCAGCTAACAAGGACCCAGTGTTGCCTTCTCTGTCGATGCTTCCGATCAGGCCGTCGTTAGGGTACTGGCGACACAAGGATACCAGATTTGGTAGATCGCAGCTGCTACAATGAGAGGCGTACATATCTCGTCGAAAGTGGCGATCTTCGTAGAGTTCTTGCAGTATTCGTTCCGCATTTGGAATCGGCAACTGCGTTGATTGCTCTTCTGCCTTTTCTTTTTCTTTTTCTCGATCCTGAGCCAGCTCCAAGTCCTCCGTTTCCGCTGCCAGGTCATCAATTGAAAGTGCGAGCTGTTGTTGAGCTGTTGTTTTTGCTTCTGCTTTGGCTCTTGCTTTTGTTCTTACTTTTGCTTTAGCCTTTGCTTCATATCGCGCCAACAAAGTCCGGCCATCTCGGCAGTCGTTCACAGGCACTGGCACCACCCCTCGACTATCCACAGCCACAAACGCCTGCTCTCCACGATCCAACTCCCAGCCGTAACCGACACCGGCGGCCTCGCCACTAGTCGGAAAGACAAAGACATAATGGCTTTCTCCGTCCTCGAAATTGCAATCGCTCCTTCTGATTCTCAGGTAGCTCGGCAAGAGAAGCTGCCAACCCTGCTGAGTTCGGTCGACATCGTGCTCTGATGGAGTTCGGGAGAAGGCATGGCTATGTGAATATAGACAATAAGGGCATTTGACCCGAAGAGCGTGGTCATCCCATCGGAGGACGAGAGCTTGAGGCAGAGGCTGGTTTCGGCTGTCCATTTGGAGCGATTTTGGAGTTCAGTGATATGTTGTGGTTGTGCGAAGGGGGATATCGAAGCTTTAAGAGAAATCGTCCGAACACTCTTCAGTTGTAGAAGAGGTGCCAGCACACCCCTCACTCTTTCCGGCTCGCTAAAGTCAGCACTTTTTGGACTGGGATTGGTTCAACTTTCGATGAGAATGTATGATAGACGCCGACGCTCGAGTGTGAGTTTCTTGAGTCTCCAGTGTTCTGCATCAGCACGAAATGTACGCCTTCTAACCTACATTATTTGTCAAACGTAGTAATAGTGATATACACACCCACGGAAGGATTTTCCCAAACCGAAGGGACCAGGTCCCAAAGAAACCACTCTCAAAAACTCCACCAACACCAATAAACGCTGTGCTGCGCTGTTCGCTTCAAAAAGAGAGAAATTCTACTCAAATGACTTTATCAACCCACCTACCCACCATGCCCTTTTCCAAATACCTATGCTCCTCCTCCTCCCACTTCGCCTTCTCCATCGCCTTCCTTGCACCGAAAGCTCGCACGAACTTCCAAGTCTCCGTGTCAGCCAGATTCCACGCCTCGACCGCCTCTCTAATTCTTTGGAAATCTGGCGCGCCTTCTTTCTTCGAAGAAAGCGAGCTTAGCCATCGATTCCCACTGCCGTCGAGAGGTTGTCCGCTAAGAGCCATCCTGGCCCTCGCAAGCAAAGCAATCTCCTGCTCGAGTTCTTTCTCAGAAGGTTCGGGTCCTTCGAATTCTTGTTTGGGAGGTGGAGGGCGGCGTTCGGGGCCGGGGACGGGGGTTTCGGAGTGGCCGTTTGAGGGCGGGGAGCGTGGGATTTTGAAGCCGAAGGTCCAGTCTAGTTCGCTGACTTGTTCTTCTGAGAGGGCGTTGGAGGGGTAGTCTTCGGCTGTGAGCCAGAGGGTGTGTGGGGCGGAGTAGGAGGATGCTACGGCATTTTTTAGAGAGGCGAGGCGGGAGAAGCTGGAGATGCCGGTGCCGAGGAGTTCTTTGGTTGCGGAGAGGAGCCAGCCGTCGCGGTGGGTGACGCGGCGGAGGAATTGGAGGTCGAATGATGGTGTTGAGTGGACGAGGGTTAGGAGGGTGTAGGGATGTGGTACCGTGGCGATTGTGAATAGTTCTGTCTTGTTCCTGAAGACTGGAGGAGTGGAGATCCGCACTGGTGAGGTCGCAGCACAAGGCGCGCAGCTACGCTTGTTGGGCGGGCAAGATGAGACCTCTGGGGTGAATGGACACTGAGATAGATTGCGGGCCAGGTCGATGGCTGGTGCGATGAGGGTCGAGGTGTGTTGAGGAAGTGGCTTGAGCACTGCAATACCTGATGGGTAAGAGGCTTGCCAGGTCGTCTGAAGATGCGAATTCACGACCTGAGCAAGCATGCTGAGGCCCTCAGCCTGCGTAGCATCGTCTGCGAGCTTGGCCTGGACTTTGCTGTAACGCGACTTGATCGTAGCAGCGCTGTAGAACGCAATGCCGTCGTGGTTCTTATCAACCGTGAAAGTCTTGGCTGGGACCGCATCCTGGATCGACTTCTTCTTAAGAATGTCCGGGTTGGCCAGTGCCGCTTTGATCGTGGCTTCGACTTGCTCCTTGCCGCCAACGAACAGAGCGTTGCTCAAGTCACCATAACGTGTCAACTTGGGGTATTCTCCTCTTCGCAGGAAAGATAGCAAAGGGTCGTCGTATTCACCCATGGGAACCGCTAGCCAGTCGCACAATATACCAGTGCCCATGTTTCCCCAAGCCAACCATCGCTGCAGCTCGTACTCCATCTCCTTGTCCAGCTTCAGGCGCGTCAACGCCTGATGCTGCGGGTTGTTCTGAGCCTCCGGCTGTCCCAAAACCACAGGTTTGAACCCCTTCGCCCACCAGGCCCTCCGCCAGATTTCCAAAAGCTCCTTTTGCGCATCTTGGTTCTTCTCATCCTTCTTCTTGCCTGAGATATCAAAGTATGTGTAAATGAGAGGCCTGTTGGCCTCTGGCGGCAGCACGCTCCTCTCTTCGTCGAATGTGACAGAGCTGCTGAAGGGATTCTGCCACTTCCAGCTGCTGTACCATCGAGCCTCGCCGCTGGTACTATTCGCTTGCTCCGGTGGTGGTGTATGCGCCGGGGCCTTGAAAGGGTTCAACCAGCCCGGCGCAGCTGGGACGTTCTTGGGCAGTTTTGGCAGATTGTCCACTGCCTGGTGTGCAGCGTCAATCGCCTGGTGTGTTCCAGCCTTGATCTCGTCGCCGTAGGGAACATCTTTAAGGTATGGGTCGTATTGATCGCTGGTGGAGGTTCCGAGGAATATGATACAGAATAAAACAAAGCCAGTAAGAGAGGCGACGATTTGTAGGCGGCGTGGGAGGAAGGAACAGGGATTCCAGTATTTGGGCATGTTGGCGGAGGTTGGCACAATGGCCAGTTATGAGGTCGTGGTGCGCATACAATTGTTGCCCTATTTCTAGGGGTTGTCGCAACGCGCTCAGGGATGCAGCTGTGAGACTCCGAAGCGGGTGGTGGTGTTTGTGGAGAGAACAGACGAACGTGTTCAAGGATGATGGAGCTTGAGGACGCGCGTATCGGACAATGGAACAAACATCGCGTGTATGAGAGCTGTTTTGTTTGCTTGCTCTAGTTGTATATCAGACATGCACTCCTTGATCTTGGCACTTCTCAACGGCAATAAATCCAGCTATAGTCGATGTGAACGGTCATCATCCTCGCCCGTTGGATGGATTGGCCAGAAATCATCCCAAGCCCCTTGTCATCAACGTGTAACACGACCATTCGATTGGCTGCCATAGATTAGTAGTGATATTCCACCTGCATATTCTCTTGACATATCAGAATATAAGTTTATGCCCTTCAATGTCGTCTTTTACTCTTCATGTTAGCATTGACAAAGCATTTAGAGTTGGCGTGCAGTTGATCTTCGACGGAGATGCGCAATGACGAATACCCAGTCGAGCGATCACATGTATGTACATGGAACATGTCTGTTTACCTGTCACAAATGACTTGTATGTATTCTCACTCACACTCTGTAGAGACAACACGTTTGTGGTCGAGCAACTCCTATAAGGTAGTATCTTCTTCTATTAATCATTTTTTGTAGGCATTTCCGTCAGTCTTCGCTTCTGTCACATGCAAATCCAGCCCTCAAGCTCCAAAGCACATGTGCATACAAGCTGAAAGCAACCACAGAAATCACATGCGACTATCCGCATACCGTTACATTGCATACTCAACGACAATCTCACTCCGGCTTGCACTCCTGTCTACACTGAAATAACATAAACCAACCCAACACACAATGCCACCCCAACCCCGCCCACCACAAACAAAACCCTCCCCAAAAACCACCACCACACCTACACCCACAGCAACAGCACCACCACCCCGCCCACGCTCCCCAGAAACCCACGCCAGCCTCGCAGCCCGCAACCAAGCAGCCGAAATCCTCCAATCCTACGAACAACTATCCTGGTACTCCCTGTCCCGAAACGAAGTCCGTATCCACCCCAAAACCCTCCATCCAAACCCAACCCAACCCAGCCCCAACCCCCTCTAACCACCTCCTCCACAGTCTCTATCCCAAACCCGCTTGCACTTCCTCTCCCTCCTGTCCGGTTTCACTGAGCACGACGAAGCCGCGCAAACAGATTGGAAAACGGACAATTCGCCGCATGCGCTTGACGGGGCTTTGCCGACTTCGATATATACAGGTCTGGAGCCGCTGGGTGGAGACGGCAGGCGAAAGAGCAGTACGGCAGGAAAGGGTAAAGAGCGGGCGAGTATGGGTGGGAGTGGGAGTGGAAATGGTAGGGCGAGTCCGAGGACGAGTTTGGGTGGAGATGTTACTGGCAGTGGGAGTGGGAGGAAGAAGAGGAGGAGTGAGGTTGGGAGTTGAGGGTGCTGTGGTCAGGTTGAGGTAATGGTTGGGATGAATTAATGCTGCTTGGCTAAGCGATAATGAGATACGGGTATATGGTATTTGTATAGTACGGTGACTATTTCAAAGATAATCCGGTCTGCTTGTGTGCCGCCAGACGCGGTCCAGTCTGGAAAGACCTCGCTGTCCGGCATGCGAAACGCAATTACAACAGCTATATCTGCAACATGCACACGCTATGCGGTATTATGTACCATCTTCTGTCCCTCCTCCTCATTTATCCAACCCTCTACCAAATACCAGGCACCATAGCAAACTTCTTCGCCTTGTACTTTCCACCCAGCTCCTTCCTATACCTGCGCTCCTTCTTCTTCGCCCAAAGCGCCATCTGCCCAACCGCAATCACAATAAACAGCGCCGTGCTCCAGTGCCTATTCACCAGCAAAATCGCAATCCAAGCCATACTCTCGAAAGTATAGTTCGGGCAAGTCACCCAATCAAAACCCAAACCCCTGGGCACGCCGCGCTCAGTGCTACCCGGGCGACGGAGAGAGCGCAGAGACAAGTGTGTGGAGAGGTTGGCGAGCTCGCTGAAGACGTACAGCGCTACGGCGGAGTATGTCAGGAGGGGCGAAGCGTCGGTGGCTGCGGTTGGGGAAGAGGGCGAGTAGGTGAAGTAGGCGATTAGGACGCCGGAGAAGAGCCAGTAGTGGGCGGAGTTTTTGAAGACGTTCAGGAAGGGCATGGTGGCTAGGGAGAAGCGGTGGACGAAGAGCGTTTCGAGCTCGCGTTTGAGGAAGTGCAGGACGATCATCCAGAGGGACAGGGTTTGTAGGGTCGAAGGGCCGTTGTCGAAAGTGGGCAGGGTGTAGATGTAAGGGCGGAGGTAGTAGAAGAGTGGGTGGATGAGGAGAGGGCCGAGGTATTCGATGATGAAGACGGTGCGCCAGGCGATTTGGGGACCTGTAGAATGCATTTGTTAGCGATATGTCCAAGAGAGAGACAGGTCTTGCTCGTGTGACCGTACCTAGGTCCTTGACCTGGATGGTGTCTCCATCTTGCAGCTCAGTGCTCGCAACAGTCACGTTCTTGTCATTGGGAATGGCAGTGCCTTTGCTGCCCTGGGTGATACGCAGGCGGTGGATGGAGAACTTGGACTCTGCGGCAATGCGTTCGTACAGGTCGGCGGTGCTGCCCTGGATGTAGATCTTGGTTTCCTTGGGCAAGTTACGGATGGGTTTGCCTGTGGGAGGACAGTGTTAGCATGTGATTGATTAGGCGAAATACAGCTCTTGATTCGCTTACCTCGCGGCTGCACCTTGAGGGTCACGGGCTTAGAGGCCATGGCTGAGAGTGTTGGTATCTCCTTGGGTGGAGTCGTGGAGGCTATGTTTGTGTGTTGGAACTTGGGGCTAAGAAACAGAGGCCAGCTTTGAAGAAGCAGTGGCCTATGGCGGGGCCTCACGATACAAAGTTTGAGACGATTTCCGCCCACAACTCATCTCATGGCGTTTCAAACTACTACAGCTTCGACCGTTCGACCAGTGGCATCAGCTGTCATAGGTTTGATCCTTTGCAACACGCCAACCACTACGACAGGCACCAATAGCGGCCAATGGTTTGAGCGTTACTCATGTACCTGCACCCAAGGCTGATGTGAGATCCTACAATCCTCTCCCAAGGCATGATTCCACTTCTGCCGTCTTCACATGCCACCGGCCGGTTCCGTCCTGCCTCCATGTATCGTAACCATTGAGAGAGCTCATGCTCGATATCACTGCTTCTATATACTCCACGCAAGGCGGTCTGAGGCGTCTTCGCATGTATGTCTCAAGGCAACCGAGACGATCATGCCTCAAGTAGGAAATACGTTGTTCCTGAGCCTCAATCAAAGCTGGCTATTTCGAGCCTCGGCTGGTCCTTTCCATGAGACGTGAGCAAGAATAACTACTGCATCGGCAGTATGTACACCAACGTGCCTCGATATTGCCTCGATTGCCTAACGGCGGCCCCGTCTTCGCATTGATCGTTCGGCAAGGCAGTAACCACAGCTTCCGATGCACCAAGTGCACCTTAGTCTTGGCCTATCAGCCTCGCGAAGCTGTAGCCTGTGTAGCCTTCTCTGCAGCGCCGGGCTCAGCCACCGCCGCACCCCTGCCTGGAAGCCTCCTTCGGCTGCGAAAAAGATGACTGGCATCGCTTCTTCGCCCTGCCCGGCGTCATACCACCAATGCAAGCATGCCACCATGCCCGCTCAGGCATTATTCTGCACGCGGATTCGGCACGTTGCGGTGCCGGCGTCGCCGTCCCCTGGTCCTGACTGGTCGGCTCGACCTCAGCTGCGGCTGGCTGAGAGATCGCTAGCCTAACTTAGGCACTGTAGCTAGGTGGTAGCTCTGGGGGCTGCCTCGTTGCATCGACGAGGCTGCGCGCTGGCATGGGTCTGGAGGTGAGGATACAAGAGGCTGACTCTGCCCGCCAGTCAATTGTTGGAGGTTTGTCATTACCTTTTTGCATCTTGTTGTATTGCAGCAATACCATTGAGCACTTTTTCGTTGTCCTAATGCAGCATTTGTACACAAGCATTCCTACTCATCTCTAGCGTCTATATACCACTTTAACATCAGCAATTGGAAACAGGTACGTTGAATTTATATTGCGTCCTTGGTACGTGGAGTCGGGGAGCACTGCAGCAGCGGGAACGTCCTTTCCAGGAGAATACATGGCAACCACGACACGCCAATCCAATCAAGTTTCCGACCCAGCGCCTGGCTCTTGGTATCTCTGATGTTACACCCGAAGATGCACATTGTTCTTTTTGGATACCATGAGCCATGCCGTGGATCACGCCCTGCGCAATGCTCCGCTGGACAAGCCACATCCGCCGTGGCTTCAACAGCTGCAAGCCCAATGGCAAGCAGCTAAGCATGCCTTTGGAAGCACACGTGGCTCGCCTTCAAAGCCGGCGCCTATAGACGGATCCAGGCCCAGCCAGGGCAAATCTCTAAGGCGCAAGAGCTCACTCCACAGTCTCAAAGAAGCTCTGCTGCAGACAAAGGATACGCTTCTTGCGGCGATTCGGATGCTTCCTCGAAAACATGCAGATGGGAGCGATGACTCTTGGCCGTACAGACTGCTTGACGAATATGGGTGTGATAGTTACAAACATTTGACTGACATCATTTGATTAGATCCAATATGTCCACAGCTTCGACTACCAGCAATGGCCATGTCAGCCACCCATCAGAATCTGAGCTTTCCAAGCTCGACGAAGTAAAGCAGTCAATCGGCGCTTCGATCCAGAACCTCAGGAAGCTGCTGCAGGCTAGCAGAGATCCGTTGCCGACTGAGACTGGCGATGGTTCACAGCTACCCGAAGAGGAGCACATCGCGGGCCTCGGTGAGAAGTTTGCATCTGCGATCAGGGATGCAACCACCGCAGGCTGGGGCAGTCTCACAAACGTGATCAAAGCCGCCGAAGGCATGCATGATGGCGGAAACATCGATGACAAGAAGTACTTGATGGAGTACCTTATCCAGATTGCCGCCAAGATCCCCGATGATGTTGTCAGCAACAAGATTACAGACACAATGATCACAACACTATGGCAGGATCTGAGCCATCCTCCTGAGACCCTCATGGGGCCCGAATTCGAATACAGACAGCCTGATGGCAGCAACAACTGCTACAAGAACCCTCAAATTGGCGCCGCTGGCATGCCGTACGCTCGCACAGTCAACCCAAAGACACTCCAACCTGGCAACATGCCCGATCCTGGTATTCTTTTTGACACTCTGATGGCGCGCAAAGAGCCAAAGGAGCACCCAAACAAGATTTCCAGCATGCTCTTCTACCTGGCGTCGATTATCATTCACGACTGTTTCAAGACCAGCCATGTTGACTACCGATTCTCTGATACCTCTTCTTACCTTGACCTGGCGCCTCTGTATGGCAGCAACTGGAAAGATCAAAAACGAATGAGGACATTCCAGGACGGTAAAATCAAGCCAGACTGTTTCTCAGAGACCCGACTTCTCTCATTGCCGGCTGGTGTTGGATGTATTTTGATCATGTTCAACCGCTACCACAACTATGTTGCCACGCAGTTGGCAGCCATCAATGAGAACGGTCGCTTCACACCAAGCGACAAGACCGTCGATCGTTATGGCGAAAAGGGTTTGAACAAGCGGGATGACGATCTTTTCCAGACTGCTCGTTTGATCACTTGTGGTCTTTACGTCAACATCATTCTCGTCGATTACGTCCGCACTATCCTCAACTTGCAACGCACGGATTCCAACTGGCAACTCAACCCTCGCAAAGACATTAAGGATGGACCCGCGGTGGCAACTGGCAATCAGGTCTCAGCGGAGTTCAACTTGGTCTACCGCTGGCACGCTTCGATCTCCACACGCGACGAGAAGTGGACGGAAGAACTCTCTGCTCAGATGTGGGCCGGCGCGAGCTCAATGGCCGACGTTCCGCAGTATGAAATCATCAAGACCCTCAAGGAGGCTGAGATGAAGCTCCAGAAGCTGGAACCCGATCAGCGTCCCTTCCCTGCTCTTGAGCGCGAGACCATGACTCGTATTGACGAAGGCCCATACAAGGGTAACTTCAAAGACGACGACCTCGCGGCGTTCCTGACATCTAGCATTGAGGATTGTGCCAACGCGATGGGTCCCCAGCAGGTTCCCGTCTGCTTGCGCGCCATTGAGATCCTCGGCATCCAACAGGCTAGAACATGGCAACTCTCCACACTGAACGAGCTCCGTGAGCACTTTGGTTTGAAGCGACACAGAACGTTCAACGACATTACCTCGAACCCTGAGGTGGCTGAAGCGCTGAAGCACCTCTACGATACACCCGATAATGTCGAGTTGTACCCTGGGTTGGTCGTGGAAGACGCAAAAGACCCTATGGCTCCAGGCTCTGGTCTCTGCCCGTCATACACTGTCTCAAGAGGTGTGCTGTCAGACGCCGTTGCGCTTGTTCGTGGCGACCGCTTCTACACCACCGCTTTCACGCCTGCCCAATACACCAACTGGGGCTACAAGGAGTGTCAATCTGACCCTACAATCGACAATGGATGCGTGTTCTACAAGCTCTTCCTCCGCACATTGCCGCAAAACTTCGATCCCAGCTCGGTCTACGCGCATTACCCCATGACAATTCCTTCAGAGATGAAGACTATCCTGCAGGATCTCAAAAAAGACCACAAGTACAACTTCGAACGTCCCACATCGATCCCCAAGCCAAAGATGATTACCACTTATGACGCCGCCACGAAGATCATGGAGGACCAAGAGACTTTCAAGGTCACATGGGGCAAGGCAATCGAGTTCTTGACTGGACCGGAAGGAAAGAACTTCATGCTTTCAGGCGACGAGCCAGTCAACACCAAATCGAGAGAGCTCATGGAGAACGCGCTTTATCAGGGCGAGTCTTCGCGAGTGATCCCGAAGGGCAATGAGAAGTGGTTGAACGAAGTCAAGACCTTCTACGAGAACATCACGGACAAGCTGCTCCGGGAGAAGAGCTATAAGCTTGGTGCTTTGAACCAAGTCGACATCATCCGCGACGTCGGCAACCTTGCTCATGTGCACTTCTCGGCCGAGCTCTTCAACTTGCCACTCAAGACTGACGAGCACCCCACTGGTCTGTTCACTGAGCAGCAACTCTACCTCATCATGTCGGCCATGTTCATCACTATCTTCTTCGATGCCGACCCAGCTAAATCTTTCCCGCTCCGACAGCAAGCGCGCGATGTTGTCCAGCAGCTCGGTCAAATTGTGAAGCTCCAGGTCACTGCCATCCAGAAAGGTGGATCCTATGCCGAAAAGATCCTGAACGCCATCCGACCTAAATCTCAATCCCCTCTGAAAGACTACGGCGTGCACATGATCTCGCAGCTCCTCAAGAAGGAAACGAACCTCGACGCATTGGTCTGGGGCAACCTCATGCAGACCGCCGGAAGCATGGTCTCCAACCAAGGCCAACTCCTCGCGCAGTCCATGGACTACATCTTCACCGAAGGCCAGTCGCACATCCCGACTCTACACAAACTCGCCAAGTCCGACGACCCGAAAGACTTCGACACCCTAACCCACTACTTCATGGAATTCTCCCGTCTCGCCGGCGAAACCGCCCTCTACCGCCGCGTCGCCAAAGACACCACCGTCATCGACGGCTCCCGCACCCTCGACCTCAAAGAAGGCGAGAAGATCTTCGTCAACCTCAAAGCCACCAGCCGCGACCCGAAAGCTTTTCCCAACCCCAACGCCGTCGACCCCAACCGCCCCATGGAGTCCTACATCCACCTCGGCCACGGCCCGCACCAGTGCCTCGGCCTGCCCATGGTGCGCGTGGCGTGCACGACCATGCTGCGCAAGTTCTTCCAGCTGGAGAACCTACGTCCTGCGACGGTGAGTGTTGGCCGGCAGAGCGTGCAGAGCTCGGTCAAGAAGCTTGTGAAGGAGTTTGAGCCGGGTGATAGTAAAGTTTTGCCCGAGGGCTGGAATTTCCATGTTTATATGATGGAGGATTGGGATATGTTTTTCCCGTTCCCTTCGAGTAAGTTTAGCCTCCCTCCCTCTGTTTATGGTTGTTGTTTCAACTGTGTACTAATGTGTTGTCTCTAGGTCTGAAGATGAACTGGAACGATGCGAAGAAGCCCGAAGAGAAATAAGCTAACTGGTTGTTTTGTTAAGAGGACCTGGATATGCTTCTCTTTTTTTTTTTAAACGAACTTAATGGCGCGTGCAGCGGATTCCCATAGTGTATCAAAATTTCATCAGCAACAACCTGTGTGATAGCTGGTGCTTTTATTTGCGCCTGTGAGATAGTGTTTACATTTGCGAGCGCGCAGATATGTTGCAGATCTAATGTCCAGTGCGTTTGTCGCAGTACCCGATAGCAGCACTCCCACCATCTGCTCTCTACCACCGAGCGTCTAACCACAACTCATTCCGCCTGCTGCTGCTGCTACCATATTTTCTCCCTTCGCGGCCATAACTCACGAAACTTCAGAAAAGCGTCACCACGTTTGCTTCGCGGCTGCTTTGCTTGGAGCTCCGACACGGTGCTAAATGCCCGACCAATTCCGTGAAAGTTTCTGTTTTCGTAGCGGATTAGCTGGAGGTGTTGTCTGCATTGGGGGACTTATGTTTGGATTGGTTGTTACGGGAAATTGTGTTATCATTGCGGATCGTTTGGGGGGAGAAGGCGTTATCGTGATCATCTTGTGGAGAGAGCTGTTGATTACTCGTGAGGGTGATATGAGTACGGCATAGGTTCTAGAGGAAAGATTGTGAGTACATTGCCTTTTTGGTCTTTTGTGTCGCGAGGTTTCAAAGTTTTAGCAGAGGTTGCGTTTGAGTGTATGGTGTGGTTTGGCCAAGGTCAAGCTCAAGTGCTATGCGAGAACGACTGTACAGGTCTCGCATCAGTATCAATCTCAAAGGATTCGTGAATAAGCAATAGGTGACATTTGAAAATGGAAATCGTTTCTTTCAGAACTGTATGTTTCTTCCATAAGCGCAAACCGTTTGCGCATCTACAAACATTTACTTTTTCATTCCCTGAGCCCCACCCTAGTGATAAACATGTCGAAGCCTGCGCAATTAAACTCATCTATGCCAGGACGTTCTCAAAGAAGAACGTAGGCTGAGCAGGAACGGCACCCTCAGCGCTGGCGGGAAGCTCCTTCCTCTCCTCACCGATAGTGACACCCTCAGTACCGCCAACGACCTTGCCGCTCTTGCCGCCCTCATCGATGAGGATGACCTCAACGACAGCGCACTTCTGCACGGTCTGCTTCAGGTTGGGAACCATGCCGGTGAGAACCTTCTGCTCGTCGAAAGCGAGCTTGCGCTCGAAGACGGTGGTCGAGTCGATGCCGGATTCGATGGACCTCTTGAGGGTCTGCACGAAAGGCATGGCGCGCTTGCTCTCGGCCTTGGGGATGGCCTTGCTGATGGCGCCGATGTCGAGGACCAGGTTGTTGAAGTTCTTGCGGACGGTCTCGATGATGGTGTCTTGCCATGTGGGGTACTTGTCGGCCATGTAGATGGTGAGCTTCTTCGGCTCTCGCGGATTGTATGAAGTGTTCTTGCCCTTCTGCATGCGCTTGAGCTGAGCGCCCTCAGCGGATGTTATGCTAGAAGAAGTGCCGCGGACGTATTCACGTGCAGCAGTGAGATGAGCCTTGGTGGCAGGAGCGTCGGGGAAGCGTGCGTTCTGGATGGTCTCGGTCTTCTTGAGGACCTCGAGCCAGATGTGCTCGGACCAGTGAGGTGCAACAACGTTGACCATGAGAGCCTGGAGCTCGACGTAACGCCTGACGAGGTCGGCGTGCATGCCAACTCCGGCGGCCTTGGTAGCCTCACGGTAGAAGTCTCTGGCGCCAGTGAAGTCGTAGAGACCGAACTTGAGGGCACCCTTGTAGTTGGTTTGCTCGTACTGCTCGCGGGTCTCTGTGACGAGACCGTTGATCTCGTTCTCGAAGAGGTCGTCCCACATGTTCTTCTCGCCGGTACGCTGGATGGCGTCGTTGTTCTTGTGACGCTCGTTGTCCTTGACCTCAGCATAGGTCTCACCGTCCTTGAGGATACGGGCGTCCTGGATGACGCTCTCGCACCATTGCCTGAGCTCGTACATGCGCAAGATGTTGGCGTTGGCGACCTGCTCCTCGAAGTTGGCATCCTCGATGCTGTCACCAGCATCGGCGAGCGCAATACGGGTAGCGTCGGCACCGAACTTGGCAATTGAGTCGGCGAGGGTAAGGAAGTTGCCAGTGGACTTGGACATCTTCTCACCGTTAAGCAGCAAGTGACCGTTGACACGGATACCGCGGGGCCAGTACTGCTTAGGGAAGAGCGCAATGTGAACGTACATGAGGAAGGTAAGGTGGTTCTGGATGAGATCCTTTCCGGAAATCCTCACATCGAGAGGGTACCAGTACTCGAACTCGCGGCGCATCATCTCCAAGCTCTCCTTCTTGATGCTGGTGCCGGCAGGAATCTCCTCAGTACGGCAGAAGAGGTAGTCCCAAATTTCGTCAGTCATCTCTTCAGGGCCGACGTCAGCGACTCCGCGGGTCTTGCCGAAGATGTCGCCGTGCAGCATGTGAGCGAAAGTGTAGTAAGCAGGGTAAATTGTGCTGTCTGACAGAGACTCAACAAGCTGCTGCTGGTCCCAAGGAAGCTTGGTACCAAGACCGTACGATCTGGCGCAAGCCCACTGTGTGAGCCAGTTGAGCACCTGCTCGAAGGCGTTCTTGGTCTCTGTGCTGAAGGTGTTGAGGTCATTCATCAAGTGGTTCATGACAGTAGGCTGCCACTCCTGGTCACCACTCTTCTCGGGAGGACCGTAGTTCATGAACCACTGGTCAAGGTGAGCAGCAACACACTCGTCACCGGAACGGCTCATGACAGCGCCATCGGGCTCAGAGTAGGCGAAAGCAAGACCAGCGTCGATCATCTGTTGCCTGACAAGAGGCTTGGCTTCTTCGACGGTCTTGCCGGCGAACTCGCCGTAGATCATCTTACCCTTGTAGAAGCCCTCCTTGTATGCGAGCTCCTTGGCCTCGGCAAGCTGCTTCACATCCTTAGGAGAGTTGATCTTCATCGTCTCAACCAAGTGCTTGGCAGTGAGGTTACCGTATGAGGGAGTCTCGATGATGGGCAGAATTTCCAGGCTGGCCCACTCCTTGTCGATCTTGTAGTACTCGGCCTTCTTCTGGAGGTCCATCATGGTGGCGTAGTCATCAGGTGAGTCAGAAGGAACACTGGTGACAACACCCGTTCCCTTGGATGCCTTGACGGACTCCATGGGCAAGATGCGCACACCATCCTTGTGAACTGAAAGAGGAGCATCGACAAGAGTGCCAATGACATCGGAACCCTTGAGGTCAGCAACCTTGGGGAAGACACCCCACTCGGCGAAGATGCTCTGGAAAGACATGTTCCTGGCGGCACGCTCGGAGATGAAGTAGTACTGCTTGCCCTTCTCGGCCTCGTAGATGCCGTATTCGATGGTAGGTCCGACGAAACAGCAGTTCTGGCCGTACATGGTCTCAGGCCTGAGAGTTGCGGGAACGAAGTAGACGTTGGCGCCCTCGGGGATCTTGCCCTCAACCTTGCTCTTCGCAGCCTCGGGCCACTCCTTCACACGGAGCTTGAGTGCAGTGTATTCTTGTGGTGTAACGCCCTCTCCAGACGATCTGTCGTGGTCCAAGCAGGCCTGGCCATCCTTAGGCGAGTAGATGGTGTACCTCTTGCCAAACTTAATCTTGCCCAAGTCCTTCAGGCGGTTCATCTGCCACTGGACGAAGCGGTCGTAGTAGGGGTTGGCCTCGGTTGTGACCATGGAACGGCGCCAGTCAACACGGCATCCAAGGTTGGTGAGATCGCGCTGCCAGAGAGGAGGGAAGTACTGGAGCCAGTAGTTCGAATCGGCGAACTTGTGAATCTCCTCAATAGGAATGCCCAAGGCGAGCAAAATCTGGAATTGGTACTTGAGAGCAACGTTGGTCTTTGCGTTGACCTTGCTCTTCTTCGCACCGAACTTGGTGACATCGGCCTTGGTGGTTTCCTGGACCGGGGCGGGAGGTGTAGTCTTGCTGTCGTCCTTCACGTCGTCCACGGGGCAGTTCTCGAAGTTCTTGCCGAACATCTCGATCTCGCGCACGAGCTTGTCGGCACATGACTTGATGGGCATGCCGGTGCAGTGGAAGCCCTGAGGGTACAGCGCGCGCATGCCCTTCATCCTAGCCCAGCCAACACCGAACTCCAGCTTGGTCGCGGTGAATGCGTGGCCGGCGTGAGGAGTGCCGTTCACGTAAGGGTAGGCCATGGTGGCCATGTACTTGGGGTGCTGCTTCTGCAGCTCGGCCGGGGCGATCTGGTGGAAAGGCACATCCTTGAGAGAGGGAGCATCCTGCTCGAAGACCTTGGCCTTAGCCCATGCGTCCTGGTATTTTTTCTCGGAGGCAATGAGGGTATCACGCTTGTCGGTGTTCTCGATCTTGAGGGTGCCCTGGGTCGCATTGCTCGGAGCGAGCGCTTCCTTGGTCGCCTGGACAGCCGCCATGTTGTGTAGTGGTTGTATGTGATGTCGGACGAGACGCAGAGTCAGGAAGCGCAGACCGCGCAAGGGCGGCGTCGGGATCTGAGTGAGCAACGTGGTGGGTCACGTGGAGGGGTATTGGGAAAAGTGTAGGTATGACTCTATACAGCAAGCAGGCAGGCAGTGCGGGACAGGGCCAGGCCTCTTCAAGCAGTCTAACTCGCCGCCGAAGCAGCTCCAGAAAAATGTTCGGCTGCAGGGTGATCCATCGCCGACCTGCACAGACCAGCCGCTGGTATAGAGAGTGCCAATGCAGGCTAGACATATGAACTATGATACTACTAGACCACATACCACCACTCTATCTCTCCCCTCGTCAACATCCTTCTTATTTCGGCTAGCTTGACAAAAACCCATACACACCAGCTCGCCACCCAACATGCTGCCCACCCTCGCCAGGCGCATCAGCCTAAACCCCTTCGCAGCACCCAAAGCACCAGCCGTCAACATACCCTACTTCCCATACACCTGGGAAACAAATCCATATGTCTGCAAGCGCACCTGGCCGCCAGAGTTCACCAAGCTATCGCAAAAGCACCAGTTCAAGCTCGAGCGTCGCTACAGGCGACGCGCAAAGTTGGCGTATGCTAGGCCCAACTGGCACAAGATGGTGAAGCTGGCGCAATGGGGTAGCATTTTGTTTGTGTCGGTGTATGGCATTTTGTTCATGGAATTGACTGATGGGAATACACCTTTCAGTGGGGTGAGTAGTATCAGAAGAACAGTATTTTCTTGGATGCATGCTGACTAGTATAAGATCCGAGGATGGTACGCGGAACAGATGGGGAGCATTACTGGTGCCCGATCCAGCAATGCCGTTGACGACAACAGCCCGAGTGCTGCAGCTTAAGCCATAACATAGGTAATCTTTGGGACGAGTCAGAGAAGGACAACAAGCGCATGGCGCCATGTAACCCGGAGTTATTATATCGACATTAAACGCGATCCTGGCGAAAGAGATGATTTGGGCCTCGAGGCTCTACACCCAGAATGGAACTTCGTGTCGCCCGACGTGGCCGGCCACCTAGAAGTTTCGGTTTGCTCTGGTGTGCTAGATTGACTATACCGGAGCTGGAAGAAACCACTCATCGCAGGCCATGGGGGAATGCCGCATAGAGACAACCGCCATGGAGATATGCAAATCTACAGAGTGGATCGGAGAAGCGTTCTTGAGCACACGAGCGGAAGTTAATGAATCCGCCTGATTTCACGCAGGCGGATAAATGACGGTCGTACATACGACCTTGTAACATGTGTATATATATGTATATGAGAGAAGTCTTCCATCCTCTCAACATAGCAGGCCATAGCTCGACCCATCAGTGTTCAAGATCGCCTTATGGCTCATTTCGGAGCCTGGCGGTGCTTCATTCAATCGTGTGCCTTTCCCACGACTGCGCCAGCATCTACTTTCCCATGCCGATATGCTATCGAGACCCATGTCTCCTGCAGCCAGGGTCGCATCTAAAGTCCAAATCCGTCTTCCTCTCAAGATATATGCCCTCCAATCCCACCAGCACGCTCACCTCCCAGCCCACATCCCCTGCCTACTCGAATTAACCGGCCTCTTAGCAACCTTCCCCTGCGCCTTCACCCCCTCCACAACCTTCTCCCTCCCCGTCTCCACCACCACCCCGCCCACAACCATCTCCCCAAGCACCGCATGCAACGTCTCAAAATTGAAAATCAAATCCAACTCGCACACATCCTCGAACAAATAATCCAGACTCTCCACAAACACATGTATGAGGTCCAGCAGGGCGAGCGGGCTCTCGGTGGATGTGGAGATGACGATGAAGTAGAGCGTGGCGTAGTGCCGGTAGGTTACGAGGGAGGGCGCGTCGTTGGATTCGGCCTGGGAGGTTGAGGGTGTGAGGAGGGGTGGGAGCGGGAGGAAGTTGCAGCTGCTGCTCGGGCGGGCGGAGACGAGGGTGAAGATTTCGGAGATTAGGCGTTGTTGGACTGCTGTGTCCTGGGAGGAGTGTTAGGAGGTATGCGACAGAGATGGAATGGTCGGGTGGAAGTTCTTCTTGAGGTAACTTACTAGTTGGGTGTAGAATTTGGTCAGCCGGGGCTGGCCATTGTTGTTGAAGACTAGGACTGCGTTGATCATTGTTTTTGTTTTCCTGTCTTATTGCGGTAGTGGTCGTAGCTTCGTGGTGGTCATGACATCGTGAAAAGAGAGTGTGGTTATGGGAAACTGGATCATGTGCTTGCTGAGCGTGAAGATGGAGGTTCAACCGCCGACAAGCTCCGCTTCTTGTGCTGTCCCGACTGCATGTGACTGCCTTTCGTCCTCCAACATACACCGGTCAACACGATCTCGAATCTCGAGTGGCAATAAAATTGCACCTACGGAAAGCAAGTGTCACTTTTACGAACGCATTTGGGTGCAGGTTCTGTCCTCATGAACTCACCACTCAAGCGAGTGGGTTTGTATCAGCATCAGACACCCTACCACACATTCTGTACACTGTCTTCATCGCCAAACACACCACAAGGACGGTCCAGGCGCTTGCAACTGAGCTCGACTCCGATGTGACGTCGGTCTCCTCTATGTACTTCTGCGAAGAGCGTCTTGCACATTATTGACTCTCTGTGTCTTCACGAACGAGCAATTACGGGCGTAACATTCACAAGCAAGCGATACAACAGCAGGAAAGAGGCATGAGCTGACCAGGCAGTGAAAACAATGTGTTCTTCATATGTTCAAAACTTTCATTACGTCGTTGCTACCGAAGCTCGACCAAACCATCACTAGCTGGGAGCACTTTAATAAACCAAACCCAAACGCCGCTTTATATAAACTCGAAAGGAAAAAGCCTCGCTAATATCATCGTCTACCGCAGAGCAGATTCAGGATCCCCAACTGCGAAGTTCTATCGAAACATTTACCACTGGATGACACGCTCGGTCTCGCCCTCCCTCGGGGGGAAGTAAGTGTTGATGAGCTCCATGTAGTAAGGCTTCAGCTCCTTCGCATCGGGAACGCCATCGCTCTTGCTGTACAGGTCGTACGGGTTGAACGCCTTGACAGCCTTAAGCATCTCGTGGTCCTTCTCGTTCATCATCCACTTGTAGCCGCCGGCCGAGTGCCAGGGGTAGAACGAGTGGTAGCGGATCATCGCAAGCGCCTCGTCGGGGAGCGTGCTTTGCTCCTTGCACAAGTGGTACAGGTACTCGTCGTGGCCCCAGGACAGCATCACGTTGTCGAGGCCGCAGCCTTCGGTGTAGATGCCGTGCTTGTTGCTGTAAATGGGGTCCTTGGAGTCGGGGTTGTCGTCGAAAGTGCCCGGGTAGATGATGCTGTCTTCGAACGCGCAGCCGACGGGGAAGGTGTCGCCGACGACGTCCCACTGGCCTTGGGCGCCGTAGAAGAACAGAAGCTTGCCGAGATCGTGGATGAGGCCGGTCAGCTGGAACCACTTGGGCTTGCCATCGCGGCGGATGGCCTCGGCGGACTGCAGCAGATGCTCGATCTGGGAGAGGGAGGTGTCTGGGTCGGACTCGTCGATGAGGGTGTTGAGCTTCTCCATCGCTTGCCAGATGGTCATCTTGGCGCGGGTCTGGAACTTGTAGTCGTTGCGGGCCTTGAGGTTGTAGGCCACGGTCTGCTTCTCGTGCTGCTCGCGGTAGAAGTTCTTGACGCGGTCGCACGCATCCTCGTACTGGCGGAACTGGGTCTTGTCTTTCTCGGCGTCGAACTGTGACTTCTCGTACAGGTCGACTTCTTCCTGGGTGGCGGTGCCGTTCTTCACGCGCATGGCGGCTTTGAGGACGTTGACTTCGTCGATGGCATCGGAGGTGGCCTCGAGAGCGAGACCGTCCTTGTGATCAACGAACTCCTCTGCAACGTTGGGGGTCTCGATAGCTACGGGTGCCATCTTGGATAGTAAGCTTGGTGAGGATTGGATGTGTTGAGTTGTCGAATCTATCGATCAATGCTTGGTGACTTGCAAAGAGACAGAGATTGAATGGATGGGTGGATGAGAGATGGAGTGAACGAAACACACGAGCGACGATACCACCTTTTCTATCAACCTCTCTACGCAACCTGCCCAATCGCCCTAGGGTCCCTCCACTTGCCATAGTGAAGCAACCAGGCAAGACAGCCCTGCCAGTCCCAGTCCAGAAACAATCTCAGCGATGCGGCAACCCAGTCTCGCTGACACGCGCTCCACATCTCACTCCCCAGACGCCCACACCTACCCTACAGACTCCATTCTGGAGACGCCCCAGACGGGGTCGTCGAAAGGCAAACTCGCAGCAGGCCGTCATGGTGTCAAAGCGACCGTCTTCATTGGCTTCACTTACCCCCCATCGGAAAATCCCTTCGGAGCGGAGGCAGAGAAAATCCCTCAACAACTCCACATGACTGCCTAGACGGGCAGCCCGGAGCAGAGTTGATGCGCGCCGCTGATCGTTCTGCGTCATGCGGCATGCAGGTTTAGTCTGCAGTCGGCGAGATTTGCCTGTCTTGCTCGACTACGCCCTCCGATCCGATGAGCCAAGGCCGGCGCTAGGAGAAACTATCGGAAAAACCATACGCCTAGCGCACCGAGGGTAAGCGTGCATGGCTGGGCGCCGGGAGGTCCACGTTGGCTCCACGTTGTCTCGAAAGCCCCGATCTCAGCCTCATCACGTGCGTCGGCGACGAAGAAACGAAGCAGAACTTTGGCGGGGTGATTGATCGGCCTTTGAAAACAACCCCACGCGTTCGATTAGGGTTTGCGCACATGTTTGTTCCTGACAGGTGTTGGCGTTGCTGCAGTGGCTGCATCAATACTCAACGGATAACCGGCGGATAACCGTGCGATCTTGCGTGCTCGGCATCTCATAGACCGAGCGACCTGCGACGTGGTAAATTAATTTGCCGCAGCTATGAACCCTTCGCTCGCGAACTTCATGCTCGCAAGAACTCCCGAATTCATCAAGAAACCAGAAGCAACAGACGACAAGATGGCCGTTAACACTCACTTCAAGCTCAACACTGGCGCCTCTATCCCGGCCGTCGGCCTTGGAACCTGGCAGTCTGCTCCCGGCGAGGTCGCTTCCGCGGTCGAGCACGCGCTCAAGAGCGGTTACAGGCACATTGATGCTGCTTTCGTCTACGGCAACGAGAACGAGGTTGGCCAGGGACTCAAGGCGGCTTTCGACTCGGGAATCAAGCGCGAGGATGTCTTTGTCACTTCCAAGCTGTGGTGTACTTTCCACCAGAAGCCTGAGGAGTGCTTGAACAAGACTTTGGAGAACCTTGGCCTTGAGTACCTCGACCTGTGGCTTATGCACTGGCCGGTGCCCATGAACCCCAACGGCAACCACCCGCTGTTCCCCAAGCACGAGGATGGCTCTCGCGATCTCGACACCAAGTGGTCGTACGTCCAGACATGGAAGGGCATGGAGGAGGTCCTCAAGAGCGGCAAAGTGAAGGCGATCGGCGTGTCTAACTTCAGTGTTCCTTTCCTCGAGACGCTGTTGAAGGATGCCTCTGTTGTTCCTGCTGCCAACCAGATTGAGAACCACCCATACCTGCCTCAACAAGAGATCGTGGACTTTTGCCAGAAGAAGGACATTTTGGTCCAAGCATACAGCCCGCTTGGCAGCACTGGCAGCCCTCTCTTCCAAGAAGATGGCGTGAAGGAGGTGGCCAAGAAGCACAACGTCGGCCCTGGCACCGTTCTGATCAGCTACCAAGGTAAGCACTTCTCATTTACATGTCTGATAGCATTCCAGCGCTAACTGTTCGTCTCTAGTTGCCCGTGGTGTTACACCTCTTCCCAAGTCTGTCACCGCCACCAGGATTGCTGAGAACCTCAAGGTCGTTCCTCTCGACTCCTCGGATCTGGAGGCCCTCAACAAGATCCACAAGGAGAAGGGTGTGACCCGCTTCGTCTACCCCGAGTTCGGTGTGAACCTTGGCTTCCCTGACAAGCAGTAGGCGAGGAGTAATGAGAGCATCTGATTCGTTTAGCGCCTTAGACCATGTATAACGACCTTAGATAGACACGAGATCATACCAATGCATGCATGCTACGAAACAACAATTGTCAGCGGTCGGGCCATTCTCAGAAGTCTCACGTGAAATGCATACCTATACCTAGAGCGATGTGGAACAGCCTCAAACAGTCGCGTCATTGCGCTGCAGTTTTTATGTCGTGATTCATCTCTTCGCATATCGCGACAAGACCTTCACACCTTATCGCGTGCCTTCACAGCCTTAGCTTCCTGCTTCAAAACTTCTTCCAATCCCTCGTTCCGGCGAGCAAGGAGTAGCACGTCTGAAGTGTTGATCGTCGAGCGGCCGGCGTGTTTTGCAAAAGCCTCCAGATCATGGCTGACATTTTCTAGAGAGTGTCAGATCCATTGCTAGCGTTTAGAAATGAGCGCGTTTTTTCCGAACCTATCTGTGCCCATAGCATCTCGCTCATGGCGCCTATGAAGTGTGGAGTGGCATTGATGTCTTTGTCCAGCGAGACGGAGTCGATTGTTTGCCCGACGCTGTACCAGAGGGCTGCTTTCAGGCGCTCTTCTTTTTCTGCATCGGTTGCTGGGGCCATGATGTCGTGTTCAGTGTTTGATTTGGTGTTTAAACTGTTTGTGTGGTATCGTGGCGTGGCAGACGCGTCGGGTGCTTTGGTGTGAGGTCGGTGAAGGCGGAGCTTCTTCGCGTTGACCTGATTTCAGGGCGTTTCCATTGTGTCTTCCTTCCTTCTCATCACTTCATCACTTCATCACTTGAAAACCGTCAAATACAGCATACTAGGATCTGTTCGCGATACTATTCCAATTGGTGTCTAGATTGGGTCCGACCCATACTGGACACTGCGAAGCTTTATCATCATGGCAGCAAAATGGCATACAGGCGCTCTGTGTTCCAGCAATACCTACATTTTCACAATGAGTTCGACTATTGCAAGAGCATGGCTGTATTTGCATTTTCCCATCCACTAGGCATCTGTTCTAGATGCCACCGAGCCATCTTCTGAAGCCTGCAGGCCCTGGAATGTGGTGTTTCACGCCTCCTCGCGTACTTCTTCGCGAGGAATGCTCGCCACTTCTAGCCGCCACGCCAGCGCTTCCGACTCCTAACCCATGCCTTGTGCAATATATTCACGCGCTTCATGTAGCCAGCCTTCATGCTCAAATACCAGGTGGTAAGTCGTGGCTGGTTCATTCTGCTCATTTTTTGTACTTTCCTTATGTCGCCATATTTCTTTCTTGTTCAAACCCACACTCATTCAGTCCATACTACCACAGACAGCTCAACATGTTTACGAGAACAACGCTTACGAGTGCTTCGGCACTCTACACTCTTTTAGCCATACTCCCATCAGCTCTATGTCATGTCGAGATGGTCTATCCATCTCCTCTCCGTTCAAAGCACAACCCATCCACTCCGGAAAATCTCATAGACTACAGCATGAAGGCACCTCTCGATGCCAGTGGATCAAGTTACCCTTGCAAAGGCTACCAACACGATCTTTACCAACAGCCATCCGCCATTTACGATGCCGGCTCGACATATAACATCACCTTGGAGGGCAGCGCGACACACGGTGGCGGATCATGTCAACTCTCACTCTCTTACGACCAAGGTCAAACATTCAAGGTCATCAAAAGCATGATCGGAGGATGCCCACTCAAAACATCTTACGACTTCACCATACCTTCATACGCTCCCAGTGGCGAGGCACTCTTTGCGTGGAGCTGGCAGAACAAGATCGGAAATCGCGAATTCTACATGGACTGCGCGGTCGTAAAAGTCCACGGCGGTCAGAGTAAGAGACAAAACTCATACGACAGCATGGACAACTTGCCTGGCATCTGGAAGGCTGATCTCAAGGCCATCAACGACTGTGCCACAATGGAAGGCGAGAGTCCGGTTTACCCTCACCCTGGGCCTGACGTGGAATACGGCGACGGCTTTGATAGCTCGAGTCCACCGACGGCCGGAGACTGCGACGGGATCTCTTCCCAGTCAGACAGCGGGAACTCGTCATCCAGTGACCCATACACAAGCTATGCTCCTATCGATGGTGCCGTACAACCGGATAGCCCGCCTTCTCCTTCAGGCAGTGCTCTGGACAATGGTGGCTTGGATCTCGCTCTGAAAAACAAGGGCGCGGCATCAGCGGCTGCCGCTGATCCTGCAGCGAGCACACCGGTTGAAGCAGACCCAGCGACCTATCCAACGGGAGAGCCCACGACGATCAGTGCCGGCTCACCAGATGTAATCCCGACGCAGTCAACAACCACAGTCTTCATCGACTGCCCCGAAACCATCACCATGACAATCTATCCTACCGAAACACCGCCGATGTCCTCAGCCCCGCCAGTCTATACCACATCTGCACCACCGTCTGCTTGCACAGGAACGTCAGCCGCATGCCCATGTGCAGCAGGCTACGACTGCCGATCGATAGGCACCTGCACCTGGGCCTGTATCGCTCAAGGCCAAACCAGCTCTTCAGGCTTCCGCACGTCAACATCGCCTGCTCGCTCCCCAACGAAGCCAGCCATCACACAGACCACGACAGCATCCCCGCCTGCGTACACCTCCACCGCGCCACAGAACCCCAATCGCCCGCCCTACGCTTCCGCCGCCGAAATTCAAACTTACCTGCCCTGTGTCCCTGGAACCTTCATCTGCTCATCAGCAACACAATGGTACACATGCGATTACAACGGTGGCACCGATCCTTCCCGATCAGCCACAGCATGGGTTTACACTGCTCCCCGCACAGTCGCAGATGGCATGGAATGCCTTCCATTCCTGACACCTTACTCGACTACCAGCGATCAATACGCACAACAGAACAAAGCACCACAGGGCTATTACCGCGACGATCGCTACGTGCGGGCGAGACCTGATGGGGATTGCGATCGTGATGGCGCGACGATGTGTACGGATGGCGGGCAGGGGTTCTCGGTTTGTGATCAGGGTGGATGGGTTAGGATGGGCAGCGTTGCGGAGGGTACGGTCTGTCGAGATGGTGCGATTGTAGAGGCGTAGGGCTGTGGAGTTTGTTTGCTGTGATTTGGGTTTCGAGCGTGGCGTCCGGGGGCTGTCTTTATGATAGGTCATGCATGTATTAGCATATGAAATTGAACGTAAATGTTCTTGTCAATGCGTGTCTATGTTGCGTAACGTTACCCATAATCATTCCTATTGCTAAATGATTCCAATCTGAGAGGCATCCCTAGAGCCTGAAAGCATGAGTTTCATCGCACCCTTGCCAAGGCATTGAGAACCAAGATTTAGCGTAGCACTTTTGATATCATGCAAACTGTCCACATAATAAAGATACGTGTTTATCATAACTTTCTAGACCCTTGTGAATCAAGTGTCTCGCGCAACGCTACTTCGCTATCTATGAACGACATGTCAAAACCAAAACGCTCGCAACTACGCAATCAAGCGCGCGATCTATCAGTCTAGAGCTTCGCCTTGGAGATCCTCTCCCCAATCTCGTTAAACTCGAGCTTCACGCCCGTCCTCAGCGCTTCCTGAAGTGCAGCGCCAATTTTCACAGCCGCCACGGCACCGCTGAGCTTGAATGGCAACTTCTTATCGTCAAGCACACACTCAGTAAACTCGTTGCTCTCGGTCACAAACGCAGGGCCGAAACGGTCGTAGTACGTCTGCGCGATCTCGCGCCTGATGCCGTTAGGCTCGTGGTGCTCTACCAAGTCGTTCGCCGCGTTCTGGTTGATGGTGAGCTTGCCATGCGTGCCGATGACTTCGGTGACGTCGTGCTGGCCTGCAGCCATCATGCGCGAGGCGTAGAAGTACGCGATGCGGCCGCCCCAGAACTCGACGATGCCGACGCCGTTGTCGACGTCTTGGTGCTGGGCGAGACCCGGGTAGCGGGCGTTAACGCCTACGGCGCTGACGCTCTTGACGATGCTGTCGGCGCCGAAGAACCAGAGCGCGAGATCGATGTCGTGGATCGTGGCGTCGACGAACACGCCGCCGGAGTGCTCGGCGTAGGCCACGAAGTACTGGTCGTCGCGGTACTTGTCGCACGTTTGGGATCGGAGGATGGTCGGGCGTCCGATGCCGCCGTTGTCGGAACGCTCGAAAGCTGCTCTGTAACTGGCGTCGAAGCGGCGTGAAAAACCGCACAGGACTTTGAGGTGAGGTTTCTTGCCGGCGGCTTCGACGACGGCTTCGCAGGTGGCGATGTCGACGCTGAGCGGCTTCTCGCACAAGACGTGCTTGTCGGCTTCGATGGCGCGGATGGCTTGGGGGGCGTGCTCGGTTGTGATGCCGGCGACGCAGACGGCTTCGAGGCCGGGGTGCTTGAGCATCTCGTCGAAGTCTGAGTAGATTTTGGTGCCGTATGGGGCGAGGTTTGCTTGTGCCCAGGCGCGTGCGTTGGGGTCTGGGTCACAGGCTGCTACCAGTTCGGCGCGAGGAGTCTTCTCGAGGAAGTGGCGGGCGTGGCGAGCGCCCATGCGGCCGAGGCCAGAGACGGCGACCTGGAGCTTGCGAACCATTGTGCTTGTTGGGGGAGTGGGAAAGGTGGGCAGAGGAGAAGTGAGAGGAAAGATGTACTGCAAGAGACGTGATAATAGGATGTAATGGTGGTGCCAACGGGTGGACGATTCGCCGACTGAGACGAGACAAGCGAGCAGAGTGATGATGATAGCGAAAGAAGGAGAATAAGAGAGAGAGTGCGACTCGCCTTTTTCTATTGCTGTCGTCCAGACGGTTGAACAGCGTAAGGCAGGTGGATGGAGACCTACCGCATCCTGTCGTGTCTGCTGCCTCCGTGCAGTTCTCTACGCTCTCCGCTTCACTTCTCTACGCTCTCCACACATGGTAGGGTTTGGGTGTTTTTGCCTTCCTTACGCTCCCCAGCGCTGCAGTCCCTTGGTCGATCACCCCGTATGGAGAGAAACCGGGGAAACATACGCCCGTGCGCCCTCCGAACCTGGGAACTCTCGCCTCACTTGCCGCCGGGAAGTGAATTCCGAGGTTCGGTCCCTGGCCAGTCGAGCGAGACATTGTTTACAATGACGACCACGGATTTGGTTTCCGTCTCATGAGATCAGGCAAATGTACGGTGTGCTATCGCCCTTTGCGTCGTCTGAATGAGGAAGTGTGGCATCTTTGACAATCACGAAGAAGCAAAGGAATGGCCTGCTCATTCCACGTTGGTGTCATGAGAGCGACATGTGCCAAATGGATGAACAATTGTTGAGAAACCATACTGACAGATTTGACGAAACTTTTAGCGATTCATGAGTTCGGTACATAAAGAACACAGGGCCAATCTATCTGCCCATCCAGCCACCATCAACAGTAAGAACCTCTCCACTAACATAGCCACTCGCCCTGCTCGCCAAAAACACAACACTGCCCTTGAAATCGTCCGGGCTGCCCCAGCGTCCTGCGGGAATTCTCGACAGAATGCTCTCAGCCCTCTTCTCATCGTTGATAAGCGCAGTGTTCATCTCCGTCGCGATGTAACCAGGCGCAATAGCATTGACAGCGATACCCTTCGACGCCCACTCGTTGCTCAGCGCTTTGGTCAGCTGCGCAACACCGCCCTTACTCGCTGCGTACGCAGGAACCGTCAGACCGCCCTGGAAACTCAAGAGCGATGCAACGTTGATGATAGAGCCTCTGCGGCCGTGAGCGTCTGGTTCGCGAGCAAGCATGTGCGCGCCGACTTCGCGGCAGAGGGTGAACACTGTGCTGAGATTGACTTGGAGCACTTCGTTCCAGTCGTTGTCGGGGAATTGGTGCGAGGGGTGGCGGCGCTGGATACCACCGCAGTTCAAGAGTACATCGATGTTGTGGCCGTCTTTGAGGATCTGAGGGACGAGAGCGTTGACTGATGAGGGTGAAGCGAGGTCTGCGGTGTAGATTGTTGCTTTGCGGCCGAGGGCTTCGATGGCTTGTTTTGTGGATTGGTTGGATTCGTCACGCTGGCAGACATGTTAGAGAATATTACTGTACAAAGAGAACGAATACATGAGCATACCTGAACGAGCAGCACATCTGCGCCGGATTCTGCTAATGCGACTGCCATGGCCTGTCCGATACCTCTGGTGCCACCAGTCACCAAGGCGGTCTTCCCCTCCAAGCTGAAAAGCTGCTGGATTGCAGACATTGTGCTAGATGTTGATGTGATATGTTCGCTAATTTGTTCGACTCTCTCAACGGCCATGTAAGTAAGTGAGAATGTATGTCTGTGTACAAGAGGAAAATTGCTTTAGAGCAAAAGAATATACAGAGGAGGAATGAGTGATTTAGACGGATGAGAGTGGAGGGGCCCAAAAGCGTCGGTTGTATGGTCGGCCTTTGCTCAATTGCCGAACCGTGATGCGGAAATCACCTTTTCCGTATTATATTCTTGAATGGGGCCATGTTCCCACATGTTATCTTCGTTGCTCTATTCTTCTCGTTCTTTGCATTCTGCTAGAAAGATATTGTTACCTTTCCCCAAAGAGCATTGCACCAAAAACGCCCTTGCACACCATCTTCACAACCAAACAAATTGTCCCGCCATGTGTCAAATTCAGGCCTCTGTACTCCACGGAGCGAAGGACCTCCGCACAGTAAGGCACAGTCGACATAGAGAGTCGTTTCGACTACAGCTAACGATACATCTCACAGGAGTCTCGCAAGCTCTCAGCCCCCGAATCAGACGAACTCCAGATCCGCATAGCCTCCACCGGCCTCTGCGGCAGTGACCTGCACTACTACACACACAACCGCAACGGCGACATCCTCGTCCGTGAACCACTATCCCTCGGCCATGAGTCCGCCGGCGTCGTCTCCTCCGTCGGCTCTGCCGTGACAGACTTCAAAGTCGGCGACAAAGTCGCTCTCGAAGTCGGCCTGCCTTGCGGAAGCTGTGCCCGCTGCTCAGAAGGCCGGTACAACATCTGCAAAGAGCTGAAGTTCAGGAGCAGCGGCAAGAGCTTCCCTCACTTCCAGGGTACGCTGCAAGAGAAGATCAACCACCCGGCGAAGTGGTGCTACAAGCTGCCCGAGGATGTGGGTTTGGATATCGGTGCCTTGCTCGAGCCACTTGGTGTCGCGCTGCATGCTTTCAGGCGTAGCTTGATGCCTAAGAATGCGACTGTGGTGGTGTACGGCGCTGGAGCTGTGGGGCTGCTGTGTGCGGCTGTTGCGAAGGTCAAGGGCGCGAAGAAGGTTATCATTGCCGATATCGATCAGGGACGATTGGACTTTGCGGTACAAAATGGTTTCGCTCACGCGAGCTACCTTGTGCCGATGAAGAGAGGAAAGGACATCGATGAGAACCTGGCAATCGCCAAAGAGACTGCAAAGGCCATCGGCGAGATCGACAGCGTAGGCGAGGTAGATGTTGTCTTCGAGTGCACAGGAGTACCATCATGTGTGCAGGCCGGTATCTTCGTAAGTTCATCTGATCCCAAGACCAAAACACATCCAATGCAAATCTAACCATCCTCCCAGTCAACCAAGCCCGGCGGCCGCCTCATGCTCGTCGGCATGGGCCACCCCATCCAGACCATTCCCCTCGGCGCCGCCGCGCTACGAGAAGTCGACATCGTCGGCGTCTTCCGCTATTCCAACACATACCCCGAGAGCATCGAGATCGTGCAAGCAAGCAAGAACTCGTCAGACGGTCCTGACTTCAGCAAACTGGTCACACATCGCTTCAAGGGATTGGATGAAGCTGTCAAGGCTTTCGAGATGGCGGGCAAGACTAAGGATGCGGATGGAAAGCTGGTGTTGAAGGTTGTGATTGATACCCTCGGCGAGGGCGGAGAGTCGAAGCTGTAGATTAATTGGATGGGCTTATGACTGTAGATGAGTGGATGTCGGTATGAAGCGTATGAGTGAAGTTGCTAGTCACTGTCGGTTCTTTTCGAATGCCTCAATGTCGTCCAACATATTTTGTTGTGCGTAATGTTTGCCGCTCAATGGTCGGGTAAGATTACATGTACGGCTCTGACATCGTGACTTATGTTTACTTCAATGGATCATCGAGATTGAGACACAAAATGTGGCAATATTCGGCATAGAATCTTTCAATCACTTCATGTTGATGACCAACAGCTTTGGTCTCTCCAGAGTTATCTTCCATGTTGTCAAAAGAGTGAGAACATCAATACGCCAATGAATGTCATGTGAATGGTGACTTCGGGTTTGGGGTTACGAAGGGCACGGTCTGTAACATCTGAGTTAGGGTTCGGACCCTCTATGTCCGAGTTGTTCCTTCCATTCTCTCATCCAGTCTGCCATCTATTATACACGAATCGAATTGCTGTCAATGGAGTCGCGTGAATGTCTAGGCCACACAGTGTCGATGTGGCAACCGCATCGGACTGCTATATACAGCCTGCAACGACCTCACGTTAGCTGACATTCGCTCGCTGCGTGGAGGGTGTCTCATCCAATCTTCTGCCGTTTCAAGCCGCATAGCAACTCTGGAAGTTCCAGCCAATCGACTCCCAACAACAGCCGATGACCGTGGCGTCCGTAATAGAGCCACAGATATGGGGACGTGCTCGATGGCGCAAAGAAGATAGGGCTCACGAGGCACGGCCTCAACCTCGTGCCAAACCCTAAAACCCAAGACAGCCTCAAGCCTCCAACAAGTGGGGAAGCGCCAGGACGGGTCATGCGTTGGAAAGTACCGCACGAAGGTCCCGTCACCGACGCAGCACTTGCCAAAGACCGACAAACAGAGGCATACAATTCCGACCTCAGAAATGCCCTCGCTCGCCTCGTTGGGTTCCCATGCTGGCCTTGCACTCGGCATTGCCTGCCTCTAGCCAGACGTCATGGCCGCTGCTGAATCTGCGTCTGCTCCGAGGACTAGAACCGGCTGGTAAGAACGTTTTTCCGTTCGTGCTCCGGGAGGTTTAGCTGACTGTTACTCGATTGTTTAGTCAGAACTGTAGGCTGAGGCATCTCAAATGTGAGTATGAGCTTGATTGTTGGGAAGTGGTCAATGTGCTGACTTGTTGCCCTTTTAGGCGATGATCGAAAGCCAGGATGCTCCAGGTGTCACAAGGCTGGCATTGAATGCGTGAGAGGTTACAATATCCGCTTCAAGCATGGAAGTAACCCCAGGTGAGTCCTGCCTTCCTTGTACAGATTGCAGGTGATGTGTAAGAAGACCACAGTGTAGCTGATCCAGCATAGTGTCGCCAACCTGAAGGGCTCAGGATTGGCCAAGACCGAGTACGATTTCAGCGACAATCAACCTTGGGTACGGACCGACAGGAACCTCACCTTCTTAGACGAGACTCCAGAGCTCAACAGCTTGTATGATCGAGACTTCATCGATGTTGTCGCATATGGCCCCGAGAAAGCACCTAAGCAGGCACAGCAGACAGTCCAGGTACAACCTAAGCCTGTGCCGGTTTCTGGATCGACGATAAGTCATGTTGCCCAACAGCCATCACCTTCGAACCAGCTCGCACCAGCCGTGCTTACGCCCGCGAATTCTGCACCTGCCCACTCGCCTGTCAATTTCTTCGGGACCGACGACAGCAGATTTCACGAGCATGCGGCCCCGGAAAAGAGACGGCGCCTGACAGCGTCCGGGTATGTTACGTACAACGATTCATTCCATGGCTCTGCATCTAGTGGAAGCCCAGGCCAGATGAATCAATCGTAAGTTGTCACTTTCTGTACCTAGTTGTGTCCTTTCGCTAATCGTACTGTAGGCCACACAATTTCTGGGACAGCTCATCACATTCAGGCTGGACCCCTTCAGGAATCGACTCGAACCTGGACATTGGCCCTCAGAATGCCGCTTCAGATCCATCTTTCGCCGGACTTCGGGCCTCACTGTCTCAAGATACAGGTGCTAATTTTGCCGTGGTTTCGGACTCATTCTCCAGGATATACCTCGACACCCCCATCTGGCCGCTGAAAGACAAGGAAGAGGCGAAGCTTCTTCGCTATTTTGTCGAACATCTGGCACGTCGTTTCGATCTCACTGATCCATTCCAGCACTTCCGTCGCATCGTACCTCAACGCGCCGCGGTCTGTCCACCTCTGCTGAACGCGATCCTTGCACTGTCGGCAAGACACCTGAGCCGCATCGGCGAGTACGATCATCTTATCTCGAACAAATACATTCAGGCTTGTCTCCAGCACTTGATACCGATGCTCGACGATAGCTCGGCCCTACAGGATGAAAACCTGCTTGCATCGACCATAATCCTCCGACATGTTGAGGAACTTGAAGTACCTCTATCGGGTCAGAATTCGATCGAGCAGCAGAGCCATCTCTTTGGAGCCCATGCATTCATCACAGCCCAAGAGCGTGCTACCATCACTGGCGGTTTGCGCCAAGCCGCGTTTTGGGTGGGACTGCGACAGGAAATCTATATCGCCTTCGTCAACCAGCGATCCATCATACCGGCATTGGAGCACTGCAACATCGATCGATCCTTTGAAGCAGCCACCGACGACGTATGGGCATGTCGAATGGTGGTACTGACGGCAGACATCATCCGTTATTGCTTCGGCGACCACGATCATCCGCAATCTACATATTCTTTCCTTGCGGACTGCGCTACACAATGGTTTAACAGCAAACCGACATCTTTCGCGCCGGTTTACGAGCAGCCTCCAAGCGACAACAATGTTTTCCCTGAAGTGCAATACGTGGCCGACGATGTTGTGGTTGGTACACAGCACTACTATCTTGCAAAAATCTTACTTATCGCGCACAATCCTAAGATTCCTCGTCTCGGGCCACTGCGCACTGCGGCGCTCAAGGCCGCCGATGAAGAGATCATGGACTATGTTCGCATCTTATGTGGGATCTGTCTGAGCAATCCAGACTCGCCACCTAACTTCAAGTAAGTCCCAACTGCGACTGGTATCGAACATCAAGGGTAGAATACTGACATCATTACGTGCAGTTACGCCGCTATGGCTATTGTCATTGCAGGAGAAAAGTTCACAGACCGCAAAGAACAGGAAGCTGTTCTTGACATTCTGAACACTTGCGATGTCAAGCACGCTTGGGGTACAGGGACGGTACGCGAGAACCTTAAGCATGCTTGGGGTTGGGCGGAATAGCCTTGATCTTGTCGACTGTTGCCCAGTCAAGACTTGCTTCCGCGAAACATGATCGCTGTTCGCCGCGGTCCGGTGCTGTTGGCGATGGCGACCAAGATGCGCCATCATCAGTGCGTCGGCAGCGCTAAACGGAACCCAGCCAAGGAATGCACCGTAGCATGACTAGATCTGTGCAGCTTCTTTGAGCGTACAGCTGACTAAGACCGCCTAGCGTGCTTGTGGCTGGTCTTCGACTGAAGTATCTTTGCAACGCTCTTGAAGGGCTCTTAGATGGGGGAACTTTGCCAGGCAGCCTGATCAGACGAATCGAGCATCAAACGATCAGAAAGGACTACAGTACGACGCCTTTACAAGGCTTCATTACTCCAAAGTATCTACCCTCCCCTAGCATCTGTCGCAAGGCGTAGGATTCAGGGTACGAGCGGCGGGTTCCGAAAGCTTAGCATCGATGAGCGATATATCTGCTTTCATACCCCGCGAGAGCTGCACTCCTTCCAACGCAACATCCATTATCCTGCTTGCAACCGCCGAGACGATTGTGTCAGCTTCAAAGTATACAAAAAGACTAGAGACAACTACCGATTTTCAACTCTGTAACGATGCCTGCTCTCAACCCCCGCGGTAGCCATCTCGGCCTCATCCTGCCACTGTGCACATCATCCGCCACAGTTGGCATGTCTCTGCTACAATACCCCTTGTTCTTTGCTTTCCTTCGACCCCACGAAAGAAGTAGCAACGCAAAGCCCAACGAGGGCACAACTTCCGAAAAGATCTCAGGCCTTGCTCTCTCTAGATTCTGGTCAGCATTTCTCGCTCCTGCTGGTAGCCTCATTGCTGGCGTGGCTCTTACATCGACAGCATCCGGAATCATCGCCAACCGCTGGCTGCGATCGCACGCTACCTTGGAGACGACAGCTGTGAGCAAGTGGTACGCGTACGGAGCGGTGCTAGCTTTTGGACATTTGGCATTTGTGCCGATGGTGGCTGGCCCGATTTTGAAGATTACCGAAGCTGGGAGTTCGAGCGATGAGTCTACAAAAAAGATCGAAGAAGACAATGAGGGTGCTTTGAGGACGTGGCTGACATGGCACACGGTGCGGACGTTACTGGTAGACATTCCTGCCTTGTGGTGCTTCGCTGAAGGTGCTGCTTTGAGCTTCTGGGTGATCTGAGGCTCGGCCATTGTATCAAGTTGCCTCGATCGAGCTAAAATTGTCTTGACGAATACTATGCAGATAGCCAATGCAAGATCATTGCATACTCTCACGATATCGTCGGACGCCGATCCATCTGGCTCTGTATCATCTCTGTTTTTCACACTTACAGCCTATCACGAGTTACCATTGCTGACTTCTTTGTTCGAAAGAGATATTTTTGTCTTGTATCGGCACTCGGATTCACTAATCACAATGCATTGTTACTTCCTTTGTTCGCGGACCGTTTCGTTTATAACAGCAACATCACATTTCCGTTTCCACGATTTCCGGACACCACAACGGTTGTCGCCAGCACTGTACAACTTGGACCTACAGGCTTATAATCCAATCTTGTTACAATGTCGGCAAACAACAGTCTCGGCTCTTCACCTGGTTCCTCGTCATCGAGTGTCGCGCGCGGATCCGCTGGCCAGTGTCACGCTCTTTCCACTTCACGAAGGAACTCCTTCGATCTGGTCATCGCTATCGCCAACGATCGAGCAGCTGCTGGCTCTGAGGGTGACGTCGTTGCTCAGGCATCATCATCTGCGATCAGTGACCTGAGCCCACACAGCTCTTCCTGTGGAAGCAGCGGAAAGAGTAAGCCTTTCGATGTCGAAAGCCAGACGGGCTCGATGCAAGAGGTCGACCTCGGACTGCACCAATGGCCAACCGCCTCACGTCTTGCCGCCATGAACATGGAGACATCTCATGCAACCAGCCATTCGGATGCGACCGCTACGGCTCTCGCGTTCCAAGCGCAGGCTCGGAGCGGCAAGGTCGGCTTCTGGGCGAGTTGGGCTCCTTATTTCGGACTGTGAGAGTACTCAAGGGCGCAGAGACTTAGTTCGCTGTCACGTATATATAATGTAAATCATCCAAAATAAGCCATTTGTCCAAGATTCTTAGTGCTTCTTCCCGATGTTAATTGCCATCACGGAACATCGCAGATTGGTGTAGATGGAGTGAGAAGTAGAGGGAGTCGTGATACCATGCATGTAGGAGAGTGAAACTGCAGACAGTCGGATGACTTGATCCGGCCACTCTGGGCTTTGCTTTCGGTTTCACGCACGACTAGAGAAGCTGTCGACTGTACATTGTATTCAACCGTACAGCTTGCAATATATCTTGCAGCAAGGTGAGTTTTTGAGATACAAAGCAACGGAGCTCCATCGCTGACCTTCATACAAGTACCCCAAGATGCTGGACGAACGCGCGCAAGCGCTGCGCGAGCAGATCATCGGTAAACGCACTCCCTACAGTCTCTCAAGCTGTCAATTCTAACATTTATGCAGCTAATGCCTCGCTCCTCTTCTTCCTGCGCATCGGGTCCAAGGAGGGTCACTCGGATCCCATCATCGCCATGATGCGGAACGGGAAAGACACTTCCGCCGGTGTAGTCACGCTCAAGGGAGACAGGGAGATGATCACCCTCGTCGATGACGTGTCGGCTCCATCGGACATGAGTGCGTTGCAAGCTGTGTTTGAGAGGTCCAAGATCGATCTTGCGCTTGCGATGAGTCTTGCCAAACAGAGCCGGAACCATGGCTTCGGAGGAGCCGCGAAAGGGAAGTGATCATCGAAAAAGTGTCGCAACCGAGGGCGACCAGGCGGACCATGGCGAAGTAGTCCGTTTGTGCATCAGGAAAGCGTGAATACTGGACAGTCTACAGGAAGGGTGAGTACGCCTAGACTGGCTGTCGCCGGGATGATATTCAATATCAATGCTTCCGCGTTTACAAATCATCCACGATTCACCCTCAGTTCCATCCCTACATTTGTTCAGCCAGAGAGTAAGGAAGTCTATGTGAATGTCTGCTCTATGATGAAAGGAGGATGCTCTCTCGAGTTTTGGAACGTTTGTTTGTAACGCATATGTCACCAGTGAATTAACCGCAAGACGTTTCATTATCTTAAAGAAGCCAAAGCTGCAGCTGCAGTTACATTGCTTGCGTAAAACAGGAGTATCGACAAAGTAACTGCACCACAATTTCATCAAAGGTGATTTAGAGGATGTGTTTGCTAGATAGCTCTAGCAAGCAAGAGCTACAATGGATCTGAACAGAGCTAGATAGGACAAAGTATTGCATCCAATTCTTGGATACAAATGCCCCGTCGACTGCACTTGAGTTGCACATCTCTCCCTACTATACTATACAGCTTCACCTTTGTGTTTCCCTTCCTCCCAAACGCGACCAGTGGCGACCATTGAAGAAGGAGAGCATCCTTGATCACCTACCAAATATTGGAACCCCATCGCTCGTCATCAGAAAGAATTCGGAGCAAGATGTCCAGCCCGCAGCTGATCGACCTGGACCGGGTCAAGCAAATGGCGAATGCCGTCGTCGAATCAGTGAAGCAGCTGAAGCTTAGCATCGAAACCTCAAGCACAAGACTCAATGCAACTATGTTGCGTGAGCAAACATTGGGTACTATCACACCGGAGTTCCATCCATTTGTTCAAGCTGACTTTAGCAAAGCGAATGTCGGCGTCATACTGGCCCTGTACAAGTATCGCCATCCACACGACTGCTCAGACCCTACAGTTATCATCGCCAACGAAAAGAATCGAGTGTGCGCTGCAGTCGTGCGCACATACTACGACAAAAGTCTCAAAAAGGACAGAATAGTCACAACGATCAAGGGCCCGATTTGCACCTCTGAATTCAAGGCGTTGGAGGGCCTTTACAAGATATCGAGGGGTGCGGTGGATCGCGCCATCCATTTGTCGAAAAACGAAAATGGTTTCGACGACTGGGATGATTTAGACCTGTGGCTTTAGATGGCCAGGCGAACGATTTGATGTTGGCATGTTGCGTTTGTACGGCGTTAGGGAGAAAGCGGAGATCACGTATTGTTAGACTGGACGAGAGGAGGGTGTATAGCACGGATCATTGCAGCCGTCACCCGTGCTGCTATCAAGCACTGCAGTCGCAGAAAGTAGCCAATTAGCCAGTCTAACAGTCCTGGTAGTGAAAGTTCTTTGTTGTTGAGTGTGCGGATTTGCTTGGGCGTCCTGATCTGCTTTGTTCCGAGTTGAATCGCATTGTCAACATCCAGCTTGTGTTTGCACTAACCTGGACAATCCAGGAACAATTATGATCGCAACGCTGCGTCAGCCAATCTGGTGGTAGATAGCGCCGCGAGGCATTTGACGTGCCTCAAATGACTGTTGTAGACCCATGCTGCAGAAATACTCATTCTGATGTATTCTCGCCGTTCCTGATGAACGTGAGTGAACGAAATATGTAAGAACTCAGGGTGTCGAGACACAATGCCCTTGCGAATCTGGCTGAAACTCGTGAACAAATCACCTAGGTTTCACAATGCCCTTCAGTGTGTTGGCGGTCTGGCCTGCAGCATTCTTTCCATTCATTATATCACTCCAATGAGATCCCACTGGCCTAGATCGAGTCCAGCAGCAACCCGAGAGCGAGACCACAAACAGTCAGCTCACCCCACCCATCAGTCAAATCAGTCAAATCAATCACCAAACACTCCAAACCAAGCAAATCATGTCCAGCTACACCACCGCCTGGGGCGATGGCGTCGACCCTCAGCAAGCCCAGCTCCACCAAGGCCCTGCTAGACAGGCCGCAGTGACACAGAGCACCAAGGATCATCCAGCATCGACTGCGCAAGTCTCCTATCCCGAGATCAACTTCACCGAGCTTCAGCACGACCTCAGCCGCATCCAAGTCCCCCAGCACGGCACCCTTCTGACCGTCATGCACGTGACCGCCAACGATCTCGCTGATAGTCACGCCACGGCGCCCGAGGCGCCCGTCTACCACAACCAGCTCAGCCGCCTCGAAGCTCCCCAGCCGCAAAGGCCTGTCTCACCCCGGATCTTGCAAGATATCCCTCGCGTCGTGTTCCCGGACCGTGGTTTCCTAGGGACGCTACGCAGGTTATCGCCCTTCAGGGAGCGCTCGTACCTCAAGTCCGGGCTCCCCAGGCGCACGGAGTATGGTGACCCAAACCTCTTGTACGTTGGGAAATACGAGGACCCACGGCCCATGGACTTCCGCCGTGATCCAGAGGAGTCGTCATCACCCGAGGAGGAGGAGGAGGAGGACGACGCCGATGACCCCATTGAGTTGCCAACAAGCAATTCTCCTCCACCGCAGAGCCCCATGGATGGTGAGGACGCTTTCAGCGTCTGCCGGCGCGCCCACGAGGCGTCGATCACCAACTTGCACGGCTGGTACCCAGGCAAGAGGTTCTACGCCGAAGCCGAAGTCTAACCACGGCCCGGAGAGAGTCGTCGCCGCTACGAGGCAAAGGTCTTGCACGTAGAGGCTGCTCTCAGTACTTTGTTCCGCTAGTGTTACTGCTGAATTGCGTTGCTTTTGAGTTGGATCTAGATTGCTAATTGTACCAGATTGCCAAATGTCAGCGTTGTTTGTCTTTTCAAAAAAACCCCTCTTGTACCAAGTGATTAGCTCGTCATACTGATCAAGTCATTCGCAAGCCTCGACCGCAGAGACATATACGTGTTTGTAGAGCGGGTGGTGGTGGGCTGCGTAGAGATCTGTGTTTTCTCGTTGAATGTCTAACTGCTACATGCTCTGTACGCCTGATGTATGCAATGCGCGTATAATACATGAACCTGCGCTCGTCGCGTCTCGTAGTCATCCCACTTGCAGAGAATGCAGGATAAGAGACTAATAACGACTATGGTCTTTGCTTGTAAGCCACATGGATGCCTTCCCTGCCAATTAGTAGAACGTCCCCTATTTCTTTGCCTTTCCTTTGGCAGCAGCCTTGCCTTTTCCTTTGGCAGGCTTGGCATCTTCCTCATCGTCGTCATCGTCGTCCGCAGCCTTCTTGCCCTTGCCTTTGCCCTTTGCGGCAGCTGGAGCTCTCTTTTTCTTGGGCGCTTTGACATACTTGTCTTTGCTGACGTCAACTTCGGCGTCCTCTTCTGCCTTGATGGCAGCTTCGTCGGGCGGTGCTTCGTCCTCGGACTCGTCGAGAGCTTCTTCGAAGTCGGGCTTCTCTTTCGCAGCAGCCTTCATGGGCGCCACGACCTGCGAGGCCTTCAAAAAAGGCAAGGGGTGGGACTTGGCGTTGTACCTATGTTCTGGTCAGTAAATGAAACCATAAATTCTAGACCGAGCGCGAAACTCACATTCGGGTGAAGGTCGCCTTAGCCTGAGTCTCGATCTTGACCTTCTCCATGTCCGCATCACCGACACCGAGCTCCATGATCGCGTCCCAGTCGTCCTTTGTCAAGAAGTATTCGTCCATGAGTTCGATGATTTCGGGGACTGCCTCTTTGCCTTCGACTTGTAATCTCTTGATAAGACGATCAAAGAGCAGAGGCAGGTACGTTTGGCGGACTTCGTAGCGGTCGCCGCTGGTGCGTAAGCGCATGTGGCCTTGGATCTCTTTGATCATCCTCATGAGCTTGCCCTGTGTGCTGTTCTTGCCCATCCATGAGGTGAAGCGAGTCTGATGACCAGCCATAGAGCCGTAAACGAAAGAAGCGGGGCGTACAAATGAGAACATGGCGTGTGTAGGCATTAGCGACCATTGCTGTTGAGAGCCGTGGATCATACGATCGACCAGATCTCCATCACTAATAGAGTCAGCGGCCTTGGAAATCAAATCGAGATTAGCCAGCCTCTTCTTGTTGGGCTCCGCGTTGTATTTGCCGGAGCGCACAGGATTGGTGCCGAGGTAGTTCTCCTGCAACATCAATGGTGCGAAATCGTGATCGTTGAAGTATAGCTCTTGTTTGTCGTTCAAGGTGGATTGGCTGGCGGCGTTGAACATGGAACCGTTCAGAATCTTGCCAACCATGTCCCAAGGCTTGAGTACGATGTGCTTCTCCCATGCCTTTGACATGTCTTTGCCTTCTTCGAAATTCATATCCTCACCGCTGAGCTTCGCAGTGCTGAGCATGTTGATAACTTGGCGAATGTCGGCTCCAGTGCCCTCAATCAAGGCGTTCATCACATTTGGAGGCATCTTGAGCTTCTCACGGAACGCAATAGTGCTAATACGCGCTCGGATCATGTCTGTTGTGGGTCGACGGAAGCCCAGATCGTAGGTGACGAAATCGAAGGGCTTCATCTTCGGTTGCTTGCGCTCGTTACAGATGAGAATCATGGGGATTTGCGACTTCTTCGCAACCGCAGCGATTGCACCAACACCGCCGCGATCGCCCGCCGACAGACCATCGACCTCGTCCATGATGAGCACGAGTTTCTTCTTGCCGGCTTCTACAGGGTCGACACCGGCAGAGAAGTAACCCATGAGCGATGTGGTGCTCAAGACACCCTTCAAGCTGTTCTCGATAAGTTTCTTGGAGCGGGTGTCTGATGCGTTCGATTCGACAATGTCGTAACCTTCCAGCTTCGCCACCAAGTGCGCAGCTGTAGTCTTGCCAATGCCGGGAGGACCGTGTATCATGACGGCTCTGTATGTGCCACTTCCATCAGCACCTGGCATCTTGAACTTCGTACGCTGGTTCTTGGGGAACGCCCGAAGCCAGCGGCCAAGCTTCTCGACCTGCGCCTTGTTGCCACAGATCTGGTTAATCGATGATGGCGCGTAACGTACAGTCCACAGCTGATTCGACGGATCCGCCGCTGCAGGAGCTTTGCCAGAGGGTTGTGATGATGAGGAGCCATTAGCCTGCGGCTTAGGTTTCGCAGCGGCTAGTTTCGCCCGTTCTTGTTGTTCCATCTCTTCTGCGGCCTTGCGAATATTGTCTTCCTCTTTCTGGCGCTTCTTGGCTTGCTCTTCAGCGGCCGCTGAATCACCTCCGTTAGCAGGCAATT
>Ga0265797_10001194_pt1 | contig 46246 bp, 43 predicted proteins | sample P2T30metagenome_FD_192433 | JGI IMG/M metagenome (GOLD analysis project Ga0265797, IMG submission 192433) | Plant litter microbial communities from East Loma Ridge, Irvine, California - P2 T30 | ecosystem: Environmental > Terrestrial > Plant litter > Unclassified | place: USA: California...
GGACTCGTAGAGGTTGTCCATGGTGAAGTCGATGTTCTTGTAGACCTCCTTCTCCTCCTCGGTGACGGGAGCGACGAGCTCCTTGATGCCGTCGATGAGGATGTTTCCTGACTCGTCAACGAGGCCGGCCATCACGCGGACAAGGTCGGTCATGGGCTCGTGAGCGGTACCACCGTAGACACCAGAGTGGAGGTCCTGGCCAGGGCCGCTGATCTCGATGCTGTAGTAGCTGCAGCCACGGAGACCGTAGGTGAGGCAGGGCTTCTTGGTGCCGAGCCAGTAGTTGTCGCTGATGCACACAACGTCGGTGTCCTCGAAGAACTTGCCGGGCTTGCACTCCTCAATGATGAAGTCGTCCAGACCCTCGGAGCCGTACTCCTCCATACCCTCGAAGCACATCAACAAGTTGACGGGGAACTCAACACCAGCCTTCTTGTGTGCCTCAATCGCGTTGACCCATCCGAGCACGGGGCCCTTGTCGTCGGTGCTGCCACGTCCAAACATCCTTCCCTTGTCGTCGACGGTGAGCTCGAAGGGCTCGGTGTTCCAGCCATCGGAGAGGTTGGCGGGCTGCACATCGTAGTGTCCGTAGACCAAGACGGTGCGCTTGGTCTCGTCCTTCTTCGCCGGGTAGCGGCCGATAATCGCGGGCGGCAGAGTGAGGTGCTCCTTGTGAGGTTGGGGACCAAGCTCGCGCGCCTCCATGTGTGCTCCCAGGTCCTCGAGCTGCTTCTTGAGGTAGTGGCCCATCTTGATCACATCAGGCCTCCTCTCATCCTCGGCGGAGATGGAAGGGATGGCGACAGCGTCGCTAAGACGGGTGACGAAGGCATCGGACAGGTCGTCGACGCTCTTGAAGTAGGAGTCGAGTTGGGGAGCCATTTTCGCAGAAGATTCGGCGCGGTAGATATAAGGCCAGGCGCGAGTGTTTGGTGTGAGGAAGCGGGGAGCTGAGGAGAAAGCTCTGGAGGTAAAGCTGGTGGGTGGTGAGAAGGTGGTAAGGTGTTTTTGGAGCTTGCACTGTCGTCCTGCAACTCTGGATAGGAGGGAAACAGAAGCGAAAAGAGCGGACATGAAGAACACACACACAAGGTGGTTATCTGTAGGATAGGTCCCCACTCGGGTTAGTCTTAATGCGAACAAGACACCGAAGACAACGGCTACTGGCGGGGCAGACCCTGCATCAAAATCGAGTGAAGTCCAACCGAGGCGTGGGGCGGTGTTGTATCCCTGTGAAGAAGCCACTGTTTCTTCGACCAAGTAATCTAATCGCTTCCATCTTCATTCGTCAATGAGACCTCACTTGTCCTTAACACGCACTGCACTGTAAGCCGTCCTGCTTCGCCCATATCCTTTCTGGGGAAGCACAATACTTTTAGTGTGGCGATGCTGCGATTAAGTCTTTGGAAATGGACCAAACGCGTCTCCTGTACCTCGAGGTTTTGTTTTGTGCCTTGGCTGCAGTCCTCACCGATCAGGACACGACAGCCAACTCCCATTGAGAACTTAGCACAACGCACCATTCCACCAATTGGAACAAAAGGCAATGCGCGAACTGGAATAGGTACTACGGTACTACAAAACATTCGCCTTGTTATTTTGGTCGAGCATGATCAGGCGATCGATCGCCATGGGCTTTCCCCGCCTCATCAATTGCTGACTACGCCGCACCACCCAAACACAACAGAACGCCATGCTCTTCCGCAGCTGCCGAGACCACATCGAAGCATCGAAGCCTTCCGGAACCATGGCTGCAGTGTGTAACTCTGCCCCCGAATGTTCAATATTGGCAATACATCGTGACTTTTGGCCTCGTCACCCCGCCGTGGCGTGTGCCCTCGTCCCTTGCTTCCGTCTAGAAATTGCCATGGCGGAACGAATGGAAAGTGCGCGCCGACACACTGGCAGGCACTGGCAGAAGAAGTCTCCTGACCAATTTATGCCATTGCGGCGAAGCCATGCTGGAGCTCTCAGCTCCTCAACATCTGTGACCTGTACATGCTCATTCCGAGTGTTAGAACGACCGCATCACTTCGAAGCTCAAACTACCCATATCACGACCAGATATGACTAGGGTACCGACTATTACCCTGGCTGCCTCGATACCCAGCGCCATGAGCCGTCGGTACATCCACCGATTGGCAAGGCCTGGCACCTGCATTGCTAGCACAAATGCTAAGCGATTTGCTACGACGACGCTGAACAGCTTCCAACAGCGATGCCATATATCTGGCAAACCCGGACCGAAAGCCTCCGAGCCTGTATCATCCCCTTCGGCAATCCTGCACAACAACACAACTGCCAGGAGCATTTCTGCCATTGCGCAAAGACTTCCGTCCGAGGTTGAAACGAGGACATCGCACCGCTTCCGCGAGTTCGAGGTATGTATTGTGACATCTGATTCTTACGTTGACGGGAGCTGAATCTCCATCCAGCTGGACAATCGCGTCTTCATCGTCACTGGCGGAGCTCGAGGTCTCGGACTGACACTCGCTGAGGCGCTCGTCGAGGCTGGTGGTCATGGTGAGCACTGGAGTCATCGAACGCTGGCGGAAAAGGCTTGCTAACAAGGTGTCAGTGTATTGCGTTGATCGACTACCAGAACCAGCACCAGAGTACTACGAGACTGAGGAACGCGTCGGACAATTCGGAGGATCTATCCATTACCGCCAAGTCGACGTCCAAGATGCCGCCGGGCTCGATGCTTCTGTGGCAGAGATCGCACAGCAGCATCAGCGGCTCGATGGACTCATTGCAGCTGCGGGAGTGCAGCATGTTTCTTCCGCGCTGGAATATCCGTCCGAGAAGATTGGAGAGGTTCGTCAAGCATTCACCCGAGCGAAGGGAAGCACGGGCAGAGCTGACACTCGCAGATGATGGACATCAACTTTGGTGGTGTGTACCGGTCAGCCGTAAGCTGCTGTCGTCAGATGGAAAAATACGGCTGCGTCGGATCGATCGTCCTTGTCGGATCAATGAGCGCATTCATCGCGAACAAAGGCCTGCGCACGAGCGTGTACAATTGCTCGAAGGCTGCTGTCGTCCAGCTGGGCCGCAGTCTGGCCATGGAGTGGAGCAGTAAAGGCATCAGGGTCAATGTCCTGTGTCCTGGAAACATCGTTACACCAGTGAGTTTTCCCGCTCCATTGCCTCGAGCAGGGCCAATACTGATTGCCCATCTAGATGGTCAAGAAGAACTTCGAGGACGAGCCGCATCTGAAAGAGCTTTGGGAGAGCGAGAACATGATGAAGAGACTGTCCACTCCGGAAGAATATCGCGGCGCCGCGCTCTTCATGCTCAGCGATGCTTCCTCGTTCATGACGGGATCGTCTCTGATCATCGACGGCGGTTACACAGCGTGGTAGAGACCGGAGATGAGACCTTGTTTGGCGACCAACAGGAATGGCCTGGAGGCATCTGGCGCTGATTCGATATTGTTATTAGCGAGACCGCGGGTCAACATGACAATAATGTTCGGTTCAACGAAGCGAGGGCTTAGTATCAATGAGGTGATTGTAGGCGGTCCCTGATCCGATCACAAAAGCCACAACTGCACAAAGCGGCTCACCCGTTCAGTGGCAAACGCCAATAAGATTCGTCTCGAAGGCCTAAAACTCTCGCAAGTCCCCTATACTGTGAACCGGCCAAGCCCAAGGGAGTCCCCAGCTGCAGCAAATTTGATGAATGCGGGTGCGCAACTTGGATCCCACCTGCGTACACGCCATACCGCCACCGAATTCCTTCGAGAAAAAATCAGTTATTGCGTGCTTTGCGTACCCACTGACGTCTCCCAACACCAAGCCTTAGCAATCCCACATGTGGTCCGGCCGGCACCAAGCGACCAACCACTATACCACATCTGACTCATCTGGGCGCTCGCACCATATGTCGTTTGTCGATGTCTTCTCGTAAAGCCGCGTTGACGCGATGCTTAGCCCGCATTTCGAAACCTTCTTTCCCCTTCACATGTTGCGAGAGTTCTAGGCACAGGTGTACGGGTGATCCTTACTTGGCATATTCCTTGTTACATTGATACCTTTTTTTGGTTGTTTGCGGTACTGTGGCCGGCCTCAGATTTACCCTATAAGTACTCTGTGGACTCTCGCCGTTCGGTGTGGGTCTGCTCTTTGTTCTATCGTACATGACATACGGGACTTTTGCTGGGTCTTCATCAAGTATGTTTGCTCAGAAAGAATCGAAGCACGCCAGCACTGGAGTGGTGGAGGGAGGTGCCTATGAGGATGGCCACAAGGGAGATGGTACTGCTGGTTAGTCGTTCGAAAGAAACATGTTTTATACTTTTGACTGACGGGTCGACATAGCTGAAGGTCAGCATGCCAAAGCGGCTGCGGACAAACGCCAGATTGGCGTTTTGAGCGCTGCATTCTTGGTCTTCAACAGAATGGTCGGTACCGGTATCTTCGCCACACCCAGTGGTATCTTGGAGCTGTCTGGCAGTGTCGGTCTTGCTCTCTTCCTTTGGGTTGCCGGTATGATCATCGCCGCAGCCGGTATGGCCGTTTACCTCGAGTTCGGCACTGGAATTCCCAAGAACGGAGGCGAGAAGAACTACTTGGAGTATGTCTTCAAGAAGCCTAGATTCCTCGCTACTGGTCTCTACACTGGATATGTGATGCTTTTGGGTATGTGATCTGGTACTTTATATGTGCTGTTCATTTTCTAACCTCACTCCAGGTTGGGCCGGTTCAAACTCCGTCGTCTTTGGAGAGTACATTCTTCACGCTGCCAACGTTGAAGTCGGTCGCTGGAACCAGCGTGGTGTTGGACTTGCATGCATCACTTCCGCTTTCCTGATCCACGGTTTCGCCCTCAAATGGGGTCTCCGTCTTCAAAACTTCCTCGGTTTCGTCAAGCTTGCGATTCTCCTGATCATCGTTATCTCTGGCTTTGCCGCTCTCGGAGGCGCACTCAAGGTCCCCAACCCGCACAACTTTGACAACGCCTTCGCTGGAACTACCGGAAGCTCGTACGGCGTAGTCACTGCGTTGTACAACGTTATCTGGTCGTACATCGGCTACAGCAACGCCAACTACGCCTTGGCCGAGACCAAGAACCCCGTCAAGACGCTCAAGCTTGCAGCTCCCCTGGCTCTTGGAGGTATCGCGATCCTTTACATGCTTGCCAACATCGCCTACTTTGCCGCCGTACCCAAGGATGAGATCCTCTCATCTGGCCGCATTCTTGCTGCCTCTTTCTTCCGCAACGTCATGGGACCCAGGGCTGAGCGTGCTCTGTCTGTCTTCGTCGCTCTTTCCGCTTTCGGTAACGTTCTGTCTGTGATCTTCTCACAAGGCAGAATCGTCCAGGAGCTCGGTCGCGAAGGCATCCTGCCCTTTTCCCGCTTCTTCGCCAGCAACAGGCCCTTCAACGCTCCTCTCGCCGGTCTCTTCGAGCACTGGCTCGTCTCTGTCATCATCATGCTGGCCCCTCCCCCCGGTGATGCCTACAACTTCATCCTCAACGTCATCTCCTACCCTCTCGCCATCGTCAACGCCTTCGTCGCCCTCGGCCTCATCTGGCTCTACACGCACCGCGAGCAGTACAATTGGAACCCGCCCTTCCGCGCCACTTTGCCCGTCGCCGTCTTCTTCTTCGCCAGCAACGTCTACCTCGTGATCGCACCCTTCGTGCCACCGTCGGACGGCGTGTCCGTGTACGAGACGCTGCCCTACTGGCTGCACTGCGTTGTCGGCTGGGCCATCATCGCTGGTGGCGGTGTCTACTGGTTGGTTTGGGCTGTCATTCTGCCGAAGATCGGACGCTACGAGTTGGTCAGGGAGACTAGCTACGATGAGATCGATGGCTGGGAGAGGAGCCACTTCGTTAAAAGGCCCATTGGAACCAGTACGGGTGTGGAAGCGAGATTCTAGATTGACGATTTGATGAGCATTCAACATGATGGGGACTTTATGTGTCCTCGATAATTAATACTTTTTCACCAATGTTTTGCCTGCAACTTTTTCGTGTCTTGAAGTTTTCTAACTCAATGTGTTCATCTCAAGTGACCTTGAGCAAAAGCTCGCATAATCTAAACTCCGCACGATGCACAACGATTCGCCAAAGGAGTGTACTCTTCTCCCATCTCATCGCCTCGGTCCAACTTCCTTCAACTCGTCCTTCTTCTCGACGTCCTTCTGCTCGACATCCTCCTGCTCGACATCCTCCTGCTCGGCGTCTTTCTGCTCGGTGTCTTTCTGCTCGGTGTCCTCCTGCTCGACATCCTTCTTCACGACGTCCTCCTGCTCGACGTCCTTCTGCTCGACCTCCTTCTCATCGATGTCCTTCTGCTCAGCTTCCCTCTGCCCAGTGTCCTTCTGCTGGCCTTCCGTCGGCTCAGTGGTCTTCTGCTCAGCGCCTCTAGCCACTTGTCTGATAACCAACTCTTGCTCTCCAACTCCTTCCTCCAGCTCCGCATCAAACACGAAGTCTTTCTTCTCTTCGTCGTAACGACGACCGTAAACCCGATCAAGCTCACCCTGAGCAGAGCTGTACACAACATAGTCGCATTCACACTCCTTGACCCAACCAACCACCCCCTTGTCACCAAGGTCCTCCTTCAGTGTCCGATGGCCCGCTCCAACATCCTGCTTCTCAATCCATAGAGTGATCACATCTGCTGTCTCCGGAACCTGGAATCGATAGCCCCAGTGGTTGCTGTCGTCGGCACGAAGTGGACCGATCTTGTTGCGGTAGGGGAAGGCGTCTCTTTCAGCGGCGGTGTTGGCAACGATGAATCCGCCGTTGTCGTGGTGTTCCGCGCGTAGGTTTTTGAGGTGATCGAGGGCTTCTTTGGGTCCTTTGAAGGTGACCAGCTTTCTTTCGGTGGCGGGATTGGATCCGTCGTCGGTGGTCCAGACGGCGTAGGTGCTGGGTCTGTTCATGGTTTTCGAGTGCTGTGTGGATGATGGGTGGACGGATGGTGGAAGAGAGGCATCTAACCTCTTATGTAGGTTTATCGTATCGCTCTTGAGTATACGGACAAAGACAGGCATCGGTTTGCTGCTATGTTGTCTGTTGCGTGGGCGGAGTTTGCTGATGCTGCGTTTTTGTTCATCCATCAATGAATATCGGCAGGCAGCAAACGAGTCGTTTCAATCACTGATCACTTTCCTTCAAACATGTACATCATCAGCCAACTGTTTTCACGAATCATTGTCATCAGAACAATTATGATGATGCACAAATCGAGCAATGAGGAAATTGGTTGATCACCACTAGTTCTCTAACACTGTTCGGTTTGAAAATTGTAGCATTGAGTGTGAAGTGTCCTCGAAGATTCACAGTACATCAAAGCATCGGACACAAAGGTAACGTCTTTCTCATTTGGGCTGTCTCTAGCCATTGTCGCGCACCGTTTCATCTCCTTCTCTCCATCTCTCGTCCTCTTTCAATGTTCAAATGGAGCTAGCGACTTCACTCTTCAGAGCTTCACAACGAACGCACAACTCTGCTCCTCTGGCTCTCAAAGGCATCGGGGAATAAAATTCCTAGCCGACGGTAGTCCTCTGCACCGCCCATGCAACCGCCGGAGCCTCAAGATCTTCTTGCAAAGAGCCGACGATCTCGCTGTTGGGTGTAGCAGGCATCTTCTGGATCCAGACACTCACATCTCTGCCGCCCTGGGCGAAGCGATAGCCCCAGTGGTTGCGGGGATCGGTGCGAAGCTGACCAATTTTATTGCTGAAGGGATAAGCGGGATCGGTGGGGAGGACACGGTCGATGTCAGAGGTGTCGCCGGCGAAGGGGTTGATGATGTGGTTGCGTACGACCCTCACGTTTTCGAGCGCCAGGAACAAACCCCGCGAACAGTTCCACATGCGTGGAGATCTGTTGGGGGTGTCGTCGTCGTAGACAGCGTAGTGTGGAACTGACTGCATGGTTGTTGATCGGTTTGGTTGGTTGGATGATTTGATGATGCTGGTGGTTGGACAGGATACGTCTTATGGTCAGGAAGCTCTTATACCTGGATATACGACAAGGGAAATCGTAGGTTTGCTGTGACGTCTTGTTGGGTCAGCGATATGTTTGCTGTATCACTGTACGTGCCCTTTCGTATGGAAGCCCCGCTGCAAACAGTGAATGTCCTGTCAACTTGATTCACAGTGAAGTTGTCGTTGCCAGACCTGAGGCAACTTGAGTAGTGATGCGCCGGCTTTGAGAATCTTCGTGAAGCATTGCCTCAATGATCAGGGTGAGGTCTTCGCCCTGGTCGATCTTATGTCAACACAATCGCAGCTGGTTGCATTGAGGTCGCATGAATAGTATCCAAGTCGTCTATTGCTTAGGCTATTTACCTCCTCATCTGGCCCATTCGTCACACCTCCCAACCATTCTTTCTCTCACGTCCGTCGATCTGGAAGTCAAAATCCTGGTCTTCGACGCTTGACTGCTCTTGTGACAAGTTGTACATTGAGGTGGTCGTAGTCTTTTGGATTCCTCCGTTGTTGTTCGTGGCTTTCTCTGGGCGTTGTACCAGCTCCACATCTCCGTGATCGCTTCCTCTGCTGGGTAACCTCGCGATACTCTTGTCTCCCGTGACGCGAGAGCTCATCCGAGAGTGTGATCCAGACTTGCCGCCGCTTGAGTATAGTTTGCTCCCAACTGTATTCCGGAAGAAGTGCAGAATAGGGCCCGCGATGGATGGCATACAGGCGCAGATGACACCAACATCGGCTTCCACACCACTCCAGAGTCCGACTTCGTTGTAGTGGTATGTCGCGTTAGTGTACTGTCCAATCTGGGCGATGTACTGTAATCGGATGATACTGCAGACCGTGACGAACAGGCCGACGAGAAAAATGAACACAACGCCAACTTTACGTCGCTTGTCTTTGACTTGCAGCTTCAGTAGCCTCGGGACCGGAAGGAAGAAAACGACGAGGTCGGAAGCAATATTGACACCTGAGCCGATGTACACACCCAGTTGGAAGTTGATACAACGTCCGGTGTGTTCTCCGTCCCATTGTTTCCAGAAAAAGCTGATGGGCTCGCATTGCATCCCAAAGAAGATGCACATAGCCACAAGGTAGGCAGACAGTGTACCGATAACAGCGTAGCAAATGTAGTTGAAGTTGCGTGAGACTTCGCGGGGAAAGATGCGAAGGTATAACAGAACAATCGAGATCTTGGTCATAACAACAATTGCCTGGTAGATGTATTGCTCCATCCAGAAGATCTGAATGCTGAAGTCAGTCGATATGCGCTCTGAATAGTGGCTTTCCTAAACACAGACCTTCAACATCGTAGTTATGTCGTCAAATTGCACAGTCCAGATATCATGACCCATGCCTTTCCGCTCCACTGTTGAGAAGAAATTAGCACGGTGAATTTGTACCGGAAGGGTGAGAGCAACGGACTGGTGTGAAGAAGGATGGTCGAAGGAATTAGTAAGATCAGGGATACGAGAATCGTCCAGTCATCCCACCAAACGTAGCTATCTGGCACAAGCCATCGTGACAGGAAGCGAAGTATAACGCATGCTCCTGCGATTATGACTAGAGCTATGCTAACTCGCGAGGTCAAAAGGCCAGTGTTGCGGACTGGTGCCTGACAGGCCGCTTTTTGCCATCTTTGAGTGACTAGATCGGGAGTCAGTGTGATTGCCGGGTGTAAGTAGGATTTGAAGTTGGAGCTTACGCAAAGCCTCTCTAATCGTGCAAGTCGATACAATACAAGTCTCGCTACTCGTGAGATAACTCTTGTCACTGCATAGACAAGCGAGATCGCCAAGAGCGCACTGCGAAGTCGGGAGTGACTTGGCTACACATGCTTGCTATCAATGCCGTTAGTCATACTCGAGACCTAGATCCATTGGCAACACATACGGCGCACGCAGGTAGTTTTGCAACCTCCGCCAGAAGTTGGGTGAGAGAAGCACTCGAATCAGTCGTCTGGGCGGAGACGAACAGTACCGAGAAGAACAGACTGGCTATTGTCAAGAAACGCATAATGAATTGGTACAATCGAAGCCCTGAGGCTTCCGTTGAATACAAGAGGGTTTCTCTGGGGGAGCCGAGCAGATGGACATACTTAGGGCTTGTATATAAGCGCTCAGACAACGGTACGGGTAGTAGGCTATCGTTCCAGTCCAGTCTGGCATCAAATCTATGCTGCAAGCAGAAAGGCGCAGTGTTGTTAGCTTCGACGTCCGACTCTTCAGGCGGTTCCGAACGCGCAATGCGGGCTTGAGGTTACTACTCTCAGACGACGGGCTCGTAGCTTTCGCTCCACCGAGATCTTGGGTGCCCTTGGTTGCGAATGGAAGTCGGGAGCGAGAAGAGGTCTGTGGTGTCCAGTTTTCACCAGGTAGCTGGAAGGGTTTTGGGACGGACCATCTGTCAGCTGAGCAGAGACCAGGGTATGGTAGCGACAGAGGCCTATGGTGAGCTTGAAAGCCGAACTGACGTCCTAGTGTCTGATTTGGGACTAAACATCTTCGGGAAAGAGATAGACCCTTGGGTCTTGACAACTTGCTCATGTTTAGGTTCGGTGCGTGGATGAACGATGTTTCGCAAGTTAGCTGCCTGTTCCCTGCATGCCATGCAGTCCATCTGCTGCCACACCGTCTCCCGTGAGCCGATGTCAGGCCATTAGCCGTGTTGGTGTTCAGGTTGAAAGCGCTCAACATCCATCGCGACCCAGTCCTAGCTCAAAGACGCGGTTGAATCACGCGATTCACTGGATTCAGCTTTCAGTGTCCTCGGCTCCGAATCTCGTCTCTGATAGTAGCAATTCTGCGAGGCGTGGACTGCAGTAGTCCGTGAATACTGATTGCCGCCACAATACGGCTATGTCTATGCCCAGCATCAACAATCTTTTCCAAGCCACAGGTGCGGCAATGATTTCGGTGGGCTTGTCATCTGGGCTCGACGGTGCAGTGATCGGAATTGACCTGGAGTCAGGCGTTGCGTTGGGAGACGTGATGACAAGAGTCGTGTCCCCTTGGTCCTTGCTCTTCATTCTAGCATACCCAGATTGATCAGCTCCGTGGGGATGGGGAAGCGCTTAGGTCATGAATCGCTAGCCATCAACGTTTCCAGATCGAGCTTGCCAGTAGCGATGCATGCCAAGCATTGGTGGACATGATGTAGTCTCGATCTATCTTGTATATTAGCTGACCTCGCTCGTTCCGCTGTCATGGACATCATCTACGCACCACTTGGAACGTAATCACCTACCCGCTGCATCACTATTGGTTTTCCGTGAAGATCTGGAGACACCAATCTTCACGGCTAAAAAAACAAAGCCATGAGTTACCATGCCTGATCATTACATGCCACCCCTGCTAATGGTAATACTCCGAGTGGGTTGACAGGTCGCTGGCGGCGCTTAGCGACAGGGAGCTGAAACTTGAGCCCAGCACAAATATTTACTACCTGAGCACCTCCTTTGTAGGATATCCGGTAACCGAGTCAGTGCCAGATCGGAGAGAACGTCCGGACAGCCCTCAGTTTCACCGAGCCGTGATTGCTCTACGAACTTTAATTATATAGCATGTGAAGCTCTAGAGCGAACATGGTTGTTGGACCCTGTGTCTTCTGATATGTACTCGTCACGAGGCAGACAACACTTCATTTTCTCTCAGCCAAAAAGCGAGTCTATCTTAGGTTGCGGAGAATGATTCGAAGAGATACTACCAATAATGACCTGGTCTATCATTTATCGGAGCTTAAGAAGTTGTGTGAAGTATGATCTGCTTTGTACAGTATGCACAGTGTCTGGTCGCAAGTACCTGCTCACACGTGGGTGCGTGTCACCCTAGTCCTCCCAGATGTTCTCCATCACGTCACCGCCCTAGTCACTCTCTTCGACAAAGCCATGTCTGCTCTCGTCCAGATTCGCGTGTCCGTTGCCGTGAAGAGTATCACCCGAGACACGAATCCGACTCTCTCCGACGAAATTCATCCAGTTCACATTTTCTGGGGGGCCCGATAGCCCATAATCTGCAACTTCGCGCATCATGAACACCTGTTTGATCCAAATGGTGAAAACGTAGTCAGTGTCGGGTTTGCGGAATCGATACCCCCATCCGATAAGACGATTTTGAGGATCTTCAGGATCGGGTAGAGGGCCGATTTGGTTGCCGTTGAAGAATTCCATTCCCTCTTCATCGACTGCGGCTACTGGTCCAGAATGAATGAGCAAGCGTAAGCGTCTGAGAGCTGCGACAGCATGCGCCGGTCTCTCGTAGACGCCAACAACGCCGAGCCGTCTGCTGTCATCATTGCGCTTCTCATATGACAGTGTGTAGCAGAGCGATGATGAAAGGTGTGGTGACAAGCTTAGAACTGAGTTCATTCCAACTTTCTGAGGCAGAGATAGGGTTAGGATGAAAAGAATAGCGACCGTTCAACTGGACCGCGTTGAACGTTATGAAGCTGGAACTGAATGACTGGAATTTTCTCAATCGAGATACGCTTTGTTTGCGTCGCAGAGCATCTCTGAGATGGAGATACCTTCTCGCTGAGTGTACACCAATCGAACAAGTAAACGATCTGGCACGATCTGGCGCGATGTCATGATTGTCGCCGCCATCCGGTCAGCTTTTGTAACGAGAAACCCCAAAAAGTACTTCCAGTAGACACCGGATGCGGACTCGGCTCAGCTTTAGCACTCTCGCTAGGCGTTGGCAATGAGGGTTTCTTGCGTTTAACACAGGGTTTACCAGCTTTCGTACTCGCGCTAAGCGACGACGATGAGAGTGGCTTGGGCTCAACATATTGTTGCTCAGCTTCAGCACTCGTGACTCGCCTCAGGTGTTGACAATGGGAGTGCCATGAACTCAACATGTTTTTTCAGAGATGGCTGGGGTTTCCTCTTCCAATTTGCTGTCTTCAAGCCTCGAACGCAACTCCTCTAGTGTGCTGCCATGAGATTTCGGACTCAAGTCTGGTTGCTGCTTAGTTTCCTCGGTGGGAAGAGACACGGTACGCCTGAGGACTATCTTCTCCCAGCTGATGGCGTACATCAACAAAGCCATCATTGCGTAAGCAGCATCATTGCCCGCGTTATGGCAACCTATGACAGACTCGAAGTGTCGATATCGAGGATGCACACCAAGCCGGTTGACCAGCCGACCGAGTTCACGCCACCTGATCTCGGCCCCTTGTTTGTTGGCAGCGACCGTAAGCATAAAGGTATCGAAGACCGTAGTTGGTTTCGTGAGGAACACGTCCGTGCCGAGGATGTCCAGTTCTAGACCTGGAGACCGGTATAGCGATTGTAAATCCCTAACTACAGAATGGCCGACTAGGACTACCTTCCGTGGGCCGTGACCAATTGGTCCGCTAGGGTTGGAACGAGGGTAGGCTGCTCGCTGAAGGATTTTTCTGATATGTTTTCTGATCATGGAAACATTTCCGAACCTGTCGTCGCTGAAAAGACAAGCACGCATCCGCTTCCAGGGTCGCCGCGTGACATCTACCACATAGTGGTACGTCTTCGTCCTGGCAAACCAGTCAAGGCTGTAGTGACCGGGGAGAATGTCAGTTATATCACGCGTATCTAGAATCGTGATGCCGATTTCGACGATACGCTCCCGACGCCCTCGACGCTCCCACTCCACATCGATGGATACAATGAGAGCGTCTTGAGGAAGAGTTGCGGCGGTGTGAGCGTCCTGGGATGTACGGAGTGGCGCAAGTCCGAGTAGCTCACGCAATTGTGTGATTGATCCATAGTCCAGGAGATTGGGGTCTGAAGAGACGGAGGCTGCCTTCTTCTTCTTTGTAGGACGCAAAGCTCGTCGTTCACGTCCACGGGTTACACCTTCGGCCTCTACCACTTGCGTTGTCACTGGTAGAATCTTGACTGCTGGTTGTTCTAATTTCGGACGCGAAGCTGTGATCTTATTGTAAGGCAGTGTAGTTGTGACATTGTCTCGCATTACTTACGATTGCCCTTTCTCTCGTCACGTTTTCTTTGAGAACGAGTCTCCTTGGTCCTGGAGACCAAAATAGGCTTTCGTCCTGCAGCTCCGACCTCACCCAATGGAAGCTCACATATAGATTTTGGTATACCGTTCAACGCAGCTCGCTTTGCAGCCAACTTGGCCTTGCTAAGCAATCCCATCTCAGACGCGTGAAATTCCAGCTCGCCATCATCGCATATCGATGTTGGAAGAGTGCCACCGATTGTTTGGCCGTGGAAGATGGAAGTGGGCTCTCCCGCGGCAAATGTCTCGTGCACCAAGTCCGTTCCAAAGCCAATCTGCGCCGATCGGCCAAACATATCGTCATTGCGACAGGAGCATTGACATTGTCTTTATGCGCATACTCTTGCTACATCCATTGATACCATGATGTGTCCAACACGCACGCAAACCAGAGAAACTCATTATGCAGCCTTGGGCACTCGTCAGTCCTGCATCTCGTGGCATCGGCCTTGAGCTGGCGCGTCGGCTCCTACAGACAACAAAGGTGCCTGTCGTCGCAACCGCCAGGAAAGATTTGGACCAGGCGCGAGAGAACGTACTCCAAGGGCTAGATGGTGTTAGTGAGGACAGACTACATGTCCTCAAGATTGACGTATTAGGTAGGTACTTCGCCGTTCTTCATTTCGCGCAAGACTTGGATGTCGTGCAATACACGATACCTTTATCGCAATCACTATAAGACCCACATCTCACACATCACAGACGAACAAACAATCGCCGACGCTGCGTCAAAACTATCCTCTACCTTTCCCCAAAAGACATCCTACCTCCGTCTCGCCCTAGCCATCCCTGGCATCCTATACCCCGAGAAGGCACCCAATCAAATAGACTACAACAATTCCCTGCGCACTTTCCAAACCAACACCCTCGGTCCTATGATGCTAATCAAGCATCTCTCGCCCTTCTTGCCACGCAAAGCAACAACACTGGAAGAACTCGAGAACCTGCCTTCGAGAGCTGTTTGGGCCAACATGAGCGCACGAGTCGGAAGTATCACGGACAACGGGCTAGGAGGATGGTACTCGTACCGAGCGTCAAAAGCTGCGGTGAATCAGGTCACGAAGACATTTGACAACCATCTGAAGACGAGTGCGGGTGAGAAGGCCATGGCTATCAGCCTGCACCCGGGAACGGTCAAGACGGAGTTCAGTAAGGAGTTTTGGGGTAATGTGAAAGAGGAGAAGCTGTTCAGTCCGGAGTTTTCGGCGGAGAAGTTGATGGAAGTGATTTGTGGGCGAGGATTAGACGATCGAGGGAAGTTCTGGGATTGGAAGGGAGAGGAAGTGCCGCCTTGAATTTGAGATATTGTTCATCAGGGCATGGCAGTGATGATGGAATTGGAAGCTGGCGCTTGCATTATGCTATCTCGTGCTCAATCATGTCTCATGGCCGTCACATACATCGTCCTGTGTGCCGACCTCTTGATATCTTCATCGCTCCGTGACACGGCTTTACTTCTTGTTCAGCTCGTCAGAGCGCTTCTTGAGCTCCTCCTTGCTGGCAGGCTCGCCAAGGTTATCGGCGATAACAGGGCCAGGGTTGGCCTTGTGGTGCTCGAGGGTGGCGGCACCACCACTGGTGGCCTTGGTGTCGACGTCGTGGATAGAGTGCGAAGAAGCGTTCGAGTCGCCGGACTCCTTTGCGACCTGGTCGGTGATGCCTATAGCAGTGTCAATTATGCATTCCTTATCGAGGAGCTGTTGATTGTGAGCTCACTGCCAGTGGCCTCTTCTTCCTTGGGGTGGACAGGCATGTTGATAGATTTGATTTGATTTTTTTGGGTGTTGATAAGGTGTTGTTTGGTTGAATTAGGATGATGAGTGTCAGGTGTTGTTTTGATGTTGTGAGGACCCCAAGAGCATCACATCATGCCCTCATGCTCTCATCAAGGCAGCACAGCCCACTACTCCATAAACCCCACTATGGGGTCGTCATAAACGATCGGTGACGACATACGGGATTGACGACGACCCTTCTTTACCCGCTGCCAGGCACGTGAGCAGATAGCAGACAGCTCATGATCAGCTGCAGTAACGTCGCATATAGCTCCCATGCAAATAACAGAGAGCTCAAGCTGGTCACGGGACTCTTGACCGCAGGAGATAAGGAAGACGGTGTTGTCAACCCAACTGCGCTACTTCGAACAAAAAACACCTTGATGAGAAGCAACACCTTAATGGCAGGGCCGAGAGGAGAGCAAAGGAAAGACACATATAAGATGGGAGAAACCTCAGATTTCATTTCATGACTGCGCTCTCTCACAAGATACCAACAATCCCAGCTTCGATCGCTCCCATTTTCTGTTCCGTCATTCCGTCGTTGTCTTGCCTGCAAGGTTCCATTTGTCCATCCCGGTGTCGAAGCGAATGTTGGCAGGCGAAGATCATGTTGTTGTGGCTGCCATGCTGCTGACTGATGGTGGTCAGCTTCAACATGGTTCTTCAATAGAGAAGGTGTCTCATGGAGACGATGCGAGACTTACTCTAGCAGTTGCAGTTGCCGGTTGTGCAAGCACAGTTGGAGTTAGAGCACTGACCGCAGCCACCCATGTTGATTGAGTTGAAGGAGTTGGTGGTTGGAAAAGGTTGGTATTGGTGTGAAGTGGTTGTTGATGATTGAGAGCTTGTTTGATTGCGTGATGGTGAAGAAAGAAAAGGCACTTCAGGCGTGCTCGCTTGCCGCTTCTTATACCCTTCTTCGGCGCCTCTCGAATCTGCCTCTCCTGATAACCGCGCGGAGTTCCACGCTGCGGCAAAGCAGTAAACAGCAAAGGTGGAGAGCTGTCGTTCACAAGACCACAAGACCAAGGTCCACACAAGTCCGCCCACACTACGCAGCGCGCCTAGAGGTCATCCCACGCTTCCTGCGATACATGTCGTGGTCGATATAGCCGGGCTGGCGAATTGCATAGACGGACGTTCTACGAAGCTGCACGTGCTGTGTCGCAGCCTCTGCGGCTAGAGAACGCCATGCGTATCGGTCCGTTGTGAAGGCGCGGCGAAACATGGGAATGGTGAGGTGGAGACGCACGTGAGTGGCAGGAGCTGTTCTGCAGGAGCAGGGTGCGAGCTTCGCTATACGACAGCCTGTTAAGGGTGGATGCCAGTAGTTTTGGGTATGCCCGAGACGGTGGGTCTGAAGACCATTATTTGCTCCTGATCTTAACCACTTTAGTGGAGCGCTAGTAAGCGACTGTCAGAACGATTGCATTAGCCAACGATCGTGGCTGTTCCTTCGCGAGTCGAGCGTGGGATTGTGTAGGAAACAGGGCGGCTGGCATCAGCTGGCTGGTTAATGCATGATACCGTTCGCCTTATTATATTGACCATGCTATATCACGTAACTATCATGTATGGCAGTTACAGAAGCTTGCTCACAACTGCCGGAGTAAGCTCCCTCGGTTTGGCACCAAATAGTGGCGACCACAGGAGTGGGGTGATAGAGTTCGGCGAATCGATACACTGAGGCCTTCATGCATGCGTGTTGCGTTGTCAGATGGCATCTGCAGCGCGCATGAGCTTCACGAGAAGTCGCTCACTAGAAGCGCCGAAGTCGCCTCGCCAACCAGTCACATGCCCACGAGCCTCTTCACGCCGGCAAAGGTCCTTGGCCAGCTTTCGCCGTACCCAAGCTCAATCACTCCCTTGCCTATCTGGAAAGCTCCCTCACGCATGGGGTAATCCAGTTTGCCCGGGATAGCGGTCTTGATCAGACCGGGCCATCTGTCCTCACAGACACTTTTCGCGTTGCATAACCCTCTGAGACCCTCGTAGCCCGCGAAACGACCGTAACCAGATCCACGAACGCCGCCAAACGGCAGTTGCACTGCATAAAACACCGCGAAATCGTTGATAGCCACCATACCCGTCTGCGAGTTCTTCGCGACCCACTGAAGTTGAGCGCGAGCTGCAGCGCTGCCTGTTGGGCCGAAGACGCTGCAGCCTAGACCGTAGATCGTGCCGTTCGCTATGGAGACCGCATGTTGCGGGCTTTCTGCGCGCATCAGCACGGCCACAGGTGCGAACAGTTCTTCCTGTGCTATGGCCATATCAGGCGTGACGTCTACGAGAAGAGTCGGCTCGAAGTAATGACCTGCCGGGTACTTCGGGTGTTTGTGCCGGCGTCCGCCAGCAAGCAGCCTCGCGCCCTGAGCAACAGCTGCGCTGATGAGACTCTCGAGCTTGTCGAAAGAGGCAGCCGAGACCATAGCGCCGACATCAACGTCACCGCCAGCTTTGGCATCGAAATCGTTGCCGAGACGAAGTGACTTGATGCGAGGATCGAGCATGCTGATGAGGCGTTCGTAAGCTTGAGGCATCGCAACAACACGTTCGATGCCGATACAGTTTTGACCAGCAGATTGGAAGACACCACGCATGATAATGCTGGCGACGCGGTTCATTTCTCCTTGGGAAGTGGCTTTGCCCGAAGGGTCGTCCAATATCATCGCAGCATCCTTGCCGCCTAGCTCGACACATAGTGGCATGAGGACTTTGGCGGCACTTTTGGCCACGAAGTGGGCGACGGGCTTACTTCCGATGAATGTCATGTGACTGATACCAGGGTGAGATGTGAGGTGATCTGCAGTCTGCGGCCAACAGGTGATGGCGTGTACCAGATCGGGGTCGTGACCACAAGCAATCAGTGCCGAGCGTGCGATGTTGGCGTAGTAGACAGAAGACCAGGCAGTGTTCTCGCTGTTCTTGACGACGATCGCATTTCCAGTGAACAAGGCACTGATAATTGGACCGAGCAAGTTGTGGAGTGGGTAACTATTTTGTGTTAGCTTCCTGTGCTTCTAGAAGATTTGGCAAGCATGAACTCACTTCCAGCTGATGCAAGCGGACACCACACCAAGCGGCTCATAGCGAACCTCATTCTTCTTGTAGAACATCAGGAAATTTGTTGGTCTTCTCTCAGCCTTGAGGGCCTTCTCGCCATGCTGAATAGTCCACTTGAGCTTCTCAGCAGTGACCAAAATCTCGCCGAAGATAGCATCGACTCGGGTCTTGCCACTGTCAAGGCACGCTGCTCGAACAATTGTGTCTTGGTTGTTGAATAGAAACCTGCTTCAAGTCAATACAACGTATACAGACTTCCTAGGTGTAAGACACGTACTTCAATAGACTTTGCAAAACCTGTCTCCGTTCAGCGAATGAGGTTTTCGCCCATGTCTGTTGAGCTTTCGCAGCCTTCGCAATGATACGATCAATGCCGTCAGGAGTGACTGGATTCACGAGGCCAAGTGATTGACCAGTAGCTGGACTGTAACATTGCACGGCTGTGCTTCCGGAGAGCTAAGCTACATGTATCAGTAAATGTCTTCCATCGATCACTAAATTCACATGTCGTACCTTGATCGAAGGCTCATCGAGTTGTTTGCCTTCCCATCCAGGCCTGCATGCCTCAGGCACGGGCACACTGAATTCAATGGCATCTTCAGCATCGCTGCGTAGGAGAATCCTGAACACCAATAGCGTGAGAACAGAGAAGCAAGACCACCATATCAGTTCCTGCCTGCTCGCCGGAAGCGCAGCAGCAAGATATGAGAGGTCCATCGTTCCGATGAGGCGACACCGAAAGTCTAAGACATTCTTGCTGTACTTTGTGGATTCGAGGGGTTTCCGACTACGGTGGGCCATAGCGTGCTCTTGTCGCGAACAGAAGTGAAGGGTCAATCCACTTCCGGCTTAGCTCGAACGCGTTCTCGCGCGTTGAAACGCTCCAACTTCGCGATCATCCCACTCCATCAGAGCAAGACAACGCATACACCGCGGTTGCCCACGATGTCGGGTAGTGTGTCCCCAGCAAGACGGCGACGGAGTACAGATGATGAAGAGGAGGAAGAAGACGACATCTCCGTTGACGGCGAGGCGACTCCTCAGAGCCGCACCAACAAACGCGCCCGGATAAGCAACGGTGGACCTGTTCTACCACAAAGCTACCTTCGCAGCCCAAATGGCAGGGCCTCAGGATCCGACGACATGGCTATTGAACCTCACCAGCCCGGGTCACTCGTGCGAGTCACCATGACCAACTTCGTCACCTACGAGAAAGCCGAATTTGTCCTTGGGCCGAACCTGAACATGATCATCGGACCAAATGGAACTGGCAAGAGCACCCTTGTTTGTGCAATCTGTCTCGGCCTCGGCTGGGAGACGAAGCACTTGGGACGAGCAAAGGATATCAGCGAATACGTCAAGCATGGAGCCAAGAAAGCGACAATCGAGATCGAGCTGGCGAAGGATCCGAAGAGGCAGACAAGCAACCCTGTGATCCGGACCAAGATCTTGCGGGAGAACAACAAGGTGGAATACTACATCAACGACAAGAAGGAGAACAAGAAGCGCGTTATGGACCTCGCTCGCAGCTTCTCAATTCAAGTCGACAACCTGTGCCAATTCCTGCCACAAGACCGAGTGGTGGAGTTTGCAGCGCTCTCGCCTGTCGAGCTGCTTGCACAGACTCAACGTGCGGCTGCTCCTGAACAAATGACAGAGTGGCATCAACAACTCAAAGAGATGCGCAAGCAGCAGAAGCTAGATGAGGACTCGAAGGCCCGCCTGACTGATGATCTTGGACGCTTGGAAAACCGACAACGGATGCAGCAGGGTGATGTGGAGCGACTTCGCGAACGTACAGAACTGCAAGAGCGTCTAGGGGCGTACCGGAAATTCAAGCCCTTCCCAGCATACAAGGTCGCGAAGCAAAATCACACCGACGCAAAACTCCGCAGAAAAGAAGCTGAGAAGGAGCTGAGGCGTCTCAATAACGAAATGGCGCCCAGGCTGGAGTCTATGCAAGAGAAGGAGCATTACTTGGAGGTCACAGAAAAGACTGTTCAGCAGCGCCAACGCCTTGTTGGGCGATACGAAGACACTTCCGCAGACCTGTATCAACAGCTCGAGAAGAAAGCCGCAGAGCTCGAGCAAATCGATGGCGAACTGCAATCTGGTAATACCAGCATTAGACAGACAAAGCAGAAGATTCCCGAGCTCTATCGTGCAGTCACGAGTATCAAGGCAGCAATTGAACAGCCACCGGAACAAGTGGACACTGCTGCTTTCAACGAGCAAATACGAGAAAAGGCTCGAGAGATGCGTGACCTCGACGACAAGATCAACGAATCCAAGGATCAAATCACAACGCTCAACCAGCAAGGCAGGCAGCGGCAGACCATCATCAAGAACACGGAGCAAGAAATGGCATACCTCCAATCTCAAGCTGGACAGCAGACTGACAAGCTGAGGAAGAACTCCCGATTTGGTCACGCTGCAGTGGCATGGGAGTGGATTCAAAAGAACAAGGATCGTTTCAAAGGCAAAGTCTTTGGGCCACCAATACTCGAATGCTCGATCAAGGATTCCAGGTTGGCGGCCGCGGTCGAGACTACAATCTCGCAATCCGAACTGATGGCATTCTCGGTCACTTGTAGAGAAGACTTCACTCTTCTGCAGAGGGAGCTCTATACTAACATGAAGCTGGTCGACATCAATATCCGCTCGGCTCCACCAGTTGCGCTCTCGTCTTTCAAGCCGCCCTGTTCGCCACAACAAATGACGTCTTACGGGCTTGAGGGATGGATTCTCGACCTCTTGGAGGGACCCGACGAAGTACTCGCTATGCTGTGCGATAATAGAAACATCCACGCCACTGCCTTCACTTCACGTGATGTACCGGCGGATCAACACGACAACCTCTCTAGGAGTCCGATCAGCTCCTGGGTGACAAGCACGCAAAGCTACCAGGTCACGCGACGAAGAGAATACGGAGATCACGCGACATCGACACGAGTGACGGCTCTTCGTCCTCCCAAATTCTTCACTGATGCTCCTGTCGACCACCGCGAGGAAGAAGAATTCACGCGAAAGATCAGAGAGACTGAAGTGGAAATGGAGGAGATCAAAGAGCAGATCACAAAGTTGCGCGAGGAGGAGAAGACGTACGTGGAGCGACAACGGGAGCTCTCTACCTCCAAGAAAGCAATCGAGAAAGAGAAGAACGAAAAGCAGAGTGCTCTGGCGCATTTCCAAGGTCTGCCTATCAAGCTTGCCGGTGCTCAGAAAAAGCTAGACGACGCGCAAACGCAGATCCGCAAGCACAGAGACAGCCAACTTGCAATCGTGGCCAGGAGTGATAAGATCGCCCTTGAGAAGGGCCAATTGGCCCTGAACTACGGTAACTCGGTGGAAGCCCTGCGCGGTCTTCATGTGCAACTGTTCGAGGCCGAGATCATGAAAATCGAGGCGCAGTCTGACCTCACGCAATTGAAAGCGCGTCACGAAGAGGAGCGTGCTATGCTTGCCGAAGCGCAGGCTGCAGTCGAAGCGCATGCACGCATTGCAGCCGAGTTCCTTGCAGAAGGCAGGCGTCTCATGGAACTTTGCCAGCAGTTCACAGAGGAGGATTTGACTGCAAATGAGATCGATATTCTCGAGGAGGTCAAGGAAATGGCCCCTGAAGACCTCGAGACCAACATTGAGGCAACACAGGCTAGGCTTGAGATGACCACTGGCGGCAATGCAGGCATTATCGCCGAGTTCGAGGAACGCGGCAGGAAGATCGAAAGAGACCGTGCCAAGCTTGAGGAGATTGAGAGGAACCTGGAAGAACTGCAAAGCTCTATTACGGAGATCAAAGATCAGTGGGAGCCAGAACTGGATGCTCTGGTCGCCCAGATCAGCGAAGCGTTCGGTGAGAACTTTGCCAAGATCCAGTGTGCTGGAGAGGTTGGCGTGCACAAGGACGACGACTTTGAGCAGTGGGCCATTCAGATCCGCGTCAAATTCCGGTAAGTGAAGACACTTTTTTTTTGTGGCTGTACCACAGGCAACTAACCAATGTCACAGTGAATCCGAGCCACTCTCTGTCCTCGACAACCACCGTCAATCAGGTGGCGAGCGCGCCGTCTCTACCATCTTCTATCTCATGGCCCTGCAGAGTCTAGCCCGCGCACCCTTCAGACTAGTCGACGAGATCAACCAAGGCATGGACCCTCGCAACGAACGGTACGTCACAATCACTCTGCTGCCCACACAACGAACGGCAACTAACACATCTCTAGTCTCGTCCACTCCCGCCTAGTCAACATCGCCTGCGCCGCTGCCCGTGAAGATGGCCGCGGTGGAAGCCAATACTTCCTCATCACCCCCAAACTCCTCAGCGGTCTTGAGTTCCATCCCAAGATGACAGTCCACTGCATTGCCTCCGGCGAACACATGCCGGAGGATGGGCATGAGAAGATGGACTTTGCGGCTCTGGCGAAGAAGACGCTGCAGCTGAAGCGTACTGCTCTCGCAAGATGATGGGGCGAATGCGTGGATGGCGTGTGCATTGCGCCCCGGCTTTTCGTTCTTCGTTTGCTTTATTCCTGTTTCTTCGAGTATCGATACCCCACGACGTTTTGTTGCTTAGCTCTCCGTATATATGCGATGAAAGGATGGTGTCACGATGTCAGACCGACTACTGTCTACGGGAAAGTCCTCGATGTATCGCTTCGTCTCTTGTGTGGTTCACTGTGTCCCTGTGTAAGTTGCATTGACTTTTTGGTTTCGTGGGAATTGCCGTAGCACATGTACACACAGGTATGGCTGGCTCATGCAAACTACCCACAGCTCGTATCACTCTGCCCTTCTTCCGAACTCACAATAAAAGAACATTTCGAACATTTGTAGTGTACCCTCACGCCGATATTCATCTGCGACGCGGATCTCTACGGTCAAAAATGCAAGATCAAAAAGAATGACAAGAAATCCTCGCCCGAACGGCGTGGGTTCCGTGTCGACTTTCGTCCGTGTCCAGCTCCAATTCGAATATCTGAAACCGACAACGACTTTTAAGCATCGGCGGCCAAAGCAATCGCACCACCATCTCCCCAGACTGTTGTCTAGTATCAACTGCAATCACTCTCCCAGAACTGCATACCTCAACCGCGTTGTTGCTTGATAATGTCAGAAGTTACGATGTGATAGGTCATTGTTATAACACCAACTCTAACCCTAAAATATTATTTTCTCAGTTCACTTGTATTTCAATTTCAAAATGTTGGTTACAGCACAATACAGGCGCATTGTATACATGCACATGTAAAGATCACGGTGAAGTATCACAACGATGTAGGCTCTCTTCACGTTCATATTGCGTCAGCATATCTGTATCATACATGTTTGTACCCATCGCTATGAAGAGCTATACAAAAAAACAAACACCCTTTTTGGGCGAAACGACCTTCTAAATTTCCACAAGGAACTTTTTTCTTCTCGCGTCTCCATCTACTTCGCCTCCTTAGGGGCGATCATGAGCTCGGGGCGGACGTGGCTGTCAAAGTCCTCCTCGCTGAGAGCCTTGAGCTCCATGGCGGACTCCTTGAGGGTCAGGCCCTTCTTGTGGGCGTTCTTGGCGACCTTGCTGGCCATGTCGTAGCCGATGATGGGGTTGAGGCAGGTGACGAGCATGAGGGACTCGTTGAGCAGTGCGCTGATGCGGCGCTCGTCGGCCTCGAGGCCCTCGACGAGGTGGGTGCGGAAGCTGGTCATGCCGTCGGCGAGGAGGCGGGAGGAGTGCAGGAGGTTCGAGATCATGACGGGTTTGAAGACGTTGAGCTCGAAGTTGCCCTGGGAGCCGGCGAAGGTGACGGCGGCGTTGGTGCCGAAGACCTGGGCGCAGAGCATGGTCAGGGACTCGCACTGGGTGGGGTTGACCTTGCCGGGCATGATGGAGCTGCCGGGCTCGTTCTCGGGGAGCTTGAGCTCAGCAAGACCGCAGCGGGGACCGGAGCCGAGGAAACGGATGTCCTGGGCGATCTTGAAGAGGGAAACGGCGAGGGTGTTGAGCTGGCCGTGGGCCTCGACGATGGCGTCGTGGGCGGCAAGAGCCTCGAACTTGTTGGGAGCAGTGATGAACTGGGTGCCGGTCATCTTGGTGACCTCCTCGGCAATGCCCTCAGCGAAGCCCTTGAATGAGTTGAGGCCAGTGCCGACGGCGGTACCACCCTGGGCGAGCATGCGCAGGCGGGGAAGAGCAGACTCGACACGCTCAATGCCGTACTCGAGCTGGGTAACGTAGCCAGAGAACTCCTGACCAAGAGTCAGAGGAGTGGCATCCTGCAAGTGAGTGCGGCCGATCTTGATGATCTTCTCGAACTGCTGCTGCTTGGACTTGAGGGCGTCCTTGAGGGCGACAAGGGAAGGCAGGAGCGACTGCTCGAGGTCGAGGACGGCGGCAATGTGCATGACAGTGGGGAAGGTGTCGTTGGAGGAGGCGCCCATGTTGACGTGGTCGTTGGGGTGGACTGGCTTCTTGCTGCCCATGGTGCCGCCGAGAATCTCAATGGCGCGGTTGGAGATGACCTCGTTGGCGTTCATGTTGGACTGGGTGCCGGAGCCGGTCTGCCAGACGACCAGAGGGAAGTGGTCGACGAGCTTGAGCGAGGCAACCTCCTCAGCGGCCTGGACGATGGCCTTGCCCAGCTTGGGGTCTGTAATAATTCCCGGCGCATCAGCGGATTGTCCTCTTTTCGTCTTGAATCCCGCTCACGTGTCCAACCTACCAAGTCCGTACTTCATGTTGACAGTCGCAGCAGCACCCTTGAGGATACCAAAGGCCTTGACGAGAGGCGGCGGCATGCGGTCCTGAGGCTGGTTGATCCTGAAGTTGCCCAGCGAGCGCTCGGTCTGGCATCCCCAGTACTTGCTGGCGTCGACCTGGAGCTCGCCAAAGGCATCGCTCTCAGTCCTGGTGTTGGTGGTCATCTTCTGGGTGGAGGCGAAGGTGCGGATGTGCTTAAGAGAGGCGGCAGACTGGTTGGCGACGAGGGTGGTAGGGCGAGAGAGGGCAGTGTGCTGTGTACGAGCAGCTACCTGGTAGCTTCGGCGAGCGACTGCGGGGAGCGCTTTTGAGAGAGAGCGGGGAAGCATGGTACAGTAGTGGTGTGTGTGTGTGTGCGAGGCGAGCACTGCAAGTCTTCTGATGCGAGTGGACTTGGAGATGGAGTATGCGCGAATAGATGGATGCACTTACTTAGCTTGACTTTCTCAATGCCCGGCGTGCTAGCTAGCAGCAGTAGTAGTCGGACCCGAGACCCGCGCAGACGGCGATGCTCGGACAATCGCGGGAGAGCACTCCAGGTTTCATCTCCTCCGAGACCATGGGGACAGACAGGCACAAGTGTGTGTACGGTATCGGCAATTGAAGGCTTCACGTTCACGTTCACGTTCTATCGATCGATCGACAATGTTCTTATCAACCGTTTCGCTTTGGCCAGTAACTCTGCCTTAAAACATACGCAGACTTGTGACGAACGTTGATTGCTTCCTCCACACATCTCCTGCGACCTCCGGGACGGACGACTTGTCTCGCTCGTAATCTAGCTCCGATACCTCGACACGGCCATCTTCCCTACTTCTTCCGCCACCTCGGTCCGCGTGTCATTCCTCTCGTCAGCTGTACTCTTGATGCAGCTGATTTGTGACAGCCATCAGTTCCTCTCCCCAGCCATGTTCCTCCAGAGATTTGTACCGCCAGTCACGCCTCTTTTCAAGAATAGCCCTTGCCGGACCTGGGTACTCGAGGGCTCGTTGCCATTGCGCTCCACCTAGGAAGTATCCATAGCCTCATGTAAGCCGTCGGAGTCTGCGGCAGCGTTCGTCGTGAACATCTCACCGCCGTCTTCCTCATCATCCGAGCTCGTCAGAGACACAACAACGTCTGCGCTGTAGTGATTCGAATTGTCGATTGAACCCGTCCCATGCGGCGCTACGATGCTGGAGGGAACCGAAACTCCGGCGTCGATCTGCGTGTCTTTACGTTGGGATGGAACCCAAGTAGATGTGGGTGGTGGATGCGAGCTACTATTGTCGACTGGGAGATTCGACAACATAGGTCGCTTACGAACACCAACACTCGTGGCCGACCGGCTCGGGCCACTGCCCACATGAGCAAGATTGAAATGGAAATTCAATGCGTCGTTCCAAACATATATCCTGCTACACCCTGGAGCAGGACAAGGAAAGCGTTCCGATGTAATCTCCGGATGCTTCGGAACCTCCGGATGCTTTGGAATCTCCACTTGCCTTGGAATGTCCAGATGCCTTGAAATCTCCAGCGCAGTCACCTCAGCCCACCCCAGGACCATATACAGCAGTCGCTCAGCACTGTGACCGCCAAGCGAAGGCACCACCCTCCTCGTCACAAGTTCTTTGAGAAACTCGCGGACCCTCCGGCCGATCACAGACTCCACCACGATCATCTGCTCTGTGCATGGTTTGCCTAGATCGCGCTCTAGTTTGGTTTGGGTGCTGCCACCTGCTCTGATATACCCTGAAGTAGCCTTCAGCTTGGACTGGCCATTTGGCTTGGCAGTGAGGTGTGTCCGGTCTGTTTCTGTAGATGGCCAGATGACGCGCGCGTATTTTTGCATGAATTCAAATGTGAGGCGGTTGAGCGTGTGGTCGTATGCGTAAGTCTTCTGTTTGCTGGGTTTATCGGCTTTGATCTCTCGCACTAGTGAGATGGCGCGGCCTTGCACTTGCTCGACCCATTGGGACGACGTGTGGTTGAAGACGTGTGTCCAGCACAGAGTTTCGAATGCGGCTGCTTGTTGATCGTTGTTTGGGTCGAGCTCGAGGGCCCAATAAGCTGCGATCAGTTCCAACTCCATTTTGTCGGCACGGAGCGCTCACTTGACTTGAGAGAGAAGTGTCCACAAGGTGTTGAAAGTGTTCACGGAAGATACCATGAGCGAGTTACTGGTCATTACAGCGTTGTCGCTCGGTTTGTTCTTGAGCGCGTTGTGTTTTGTGTTTATGTTCGAGTGTCGTGTTGTGATGTCAACAAAAGCAGAGACGGGATCGGGATAGGCACCGAGGCGCCTGAGGCGAACGCGAAAGTGAAGAGGAGAGCAAGACACTGTTGAGAGACGCATGCTCAGGTAATCAGCGAGATCTTGGTATCGCGCCGCTACTATCGTGCAGCAAGAGCGGCACCCGTAGATCCACCACTATAGAACTCGCCGTTCTCCACCCATTCGAATAGCTCTGACAAGACGCCTAGCACATGAGCATCACTCTCATCATACTCCGCCGCAGCCTTTTTCCTCAATATCTCCATCACACGGTGCTTTCCATCGCTCGAGTCGAGACTCTGCGCAAGGTCCCGGAGAGACTGCATCGGCAGATCTTCGAACAGAACCTCCAGAGCTGCCTGCACGGCACCCACGTATGCTGCAGGTGCCACTCGTCTCGGCGGAACAACAGCAGCGTCCCCAGCCACAGCCCTCGGTTGCAGCTCATACAATCCCCATAACCACTCAACCTGCTCCATAACAGCCCTGATCCTCTGCTCGAACTGCCCTTCGAGCTTTAACCTCTCCTCACATATAACTTCCCAAGGCTTCTCACCTCTACCTACAGCCTCAAGAAGCCCACTATGCGAGTCCGGATCGCACTCCTCACACCAGTAATGATCCCCAAGCTCGTCGTCAAAGACAGAAACGTCCATGCAGTCGTTGTGCTGCCATACTCCGCAAGCCGTGCACTGAATCCAAGGTCGCTTGGCTGTGAAATCATTATCGCCGCAGATGCAGCGGCAGATGTTGTCTTCGTCGTCTTCGGAGTAGAAAGTATCGTCCTGAGTTGGTTCTGGTGTTTGCAAACGGACCTTTTTTGATTTGCGGGTTTTGCGAGTGTCTTTAGCCATAGGCGCGGATTGATGTTTCTCTGGACATTAGCAGGAATTCTAGTAGACCGTGGAAACAACTTTGTCCACGGCTGGCTGCTCAAGACTTAGCTCTCGTGAACTGAGGTGTGCTATTGCGTCGTCTCCGCCGCAGTGACCTGCGATCGGGACCGCGATGATCACGTGGGAGTGGATGCTTCCACAAGGCATAAAGTTGCGAGTTTGCTGCTCTGTCTCGCGGTACAGATTCAAACTCCATACTGGTCTCTCAGCGGCAGAGCGAACCGTACGGACTTTGAAGCCAGACCGCGAGTGCGTGTCAGACATAGCCACGATCCGAGAAGAAAGACATGTTCTTGTGGGCATGATCCACCCTCACGCTTCGAAAGTTTGTCTACTAGATGTAAGTGCGAGACATATCGCAAATAAGAGCTACAAAGAAGGCAGCTGCGACGCCACTACTCTTACCACACATATAAAGCGTGGACTTACTAGACCATTGAGACAGCTCTCCATCACTTCACGATCAGTAATACGAAAGCCATGACCGACGCCAACGATCCCAACGACGGCCCCATCCGATGCCCATGCGGAAGCAAGGAAGCCCTGCCTCACGCACAAAAACTTCAAGAAGGGCAGCAAGACTGGGTTGCTTGCGACATCTGCAACGTCTGGCAGCACAGCATCTGCGTCGGTCTACTCGAAGACCTTGAAAAGAACATGCCTGAGAAGTACTTCTGCGAGGAGTGCAAGCCCGAACTCCACAAGCGCTTCCACTTCGGTGCCGGATCAGACAATCGCTACGCTGTCGCGAGCGAGAGACGGGAGATGCATGCGATCCCACACACGAGGGATGAGATCCACAGGAAGGCCAAGTGGTTGGTCACCGAGATCAACGCCATTGCGGAAAGTCACCCTCAGGCAGTGACCGTGGAGTGGGCCAAACTCAACGGCATGCATTCAGATTTTCAAGCTGAGAGAAAGGCGCGCAGGACTAGCGAACTGCTACCGGAGCCTTGGTCCATAGAAGGTTTCGAGAAAACAGTGAGACTCAACATTCGCATCGTCCTCTGGAACGCGTCCGTCTCCGCTGTGGAGCGATTCCGAACCAGGCTGATCAAAGTCCGATTTGGGGAGGCAGAGGCTGTGGCCGCTGAGCTCTGGAGCTTAAGATCATGGCTGGATGTTCAATTCATGAAGGAGATGGAGGCGGAGAGCTTGGAGCTGGGAAAGGCAAATGTCGATGCTGTTAGGAAGTACTTCAGCATGGAGTGAATTTGACTGAGGCAGAAACATATCTGACTGCCTGAAGTCAACGAATGTTACATAACGAGAAGTGTGTCCATTACTAGCTAGTATATACTAGTCAGTGGTTTAGATAACTCAGAACAGACATAGAAGCGAGCATTTCACAAACAAGGGAAAGTGAGGTCAGAAGATCGGCGCGGAAGGTCCCGCCAACGCCGACAACATGACGATGTCCATGGCGCATGTTTACCATCCAACACACTCGAGATATGCTTGAACAAGGCCAATAATTTTTTGTTGAATTGTCGCTTCTTACGCGCTGTCTTCCATAACCCCAAAATTGCCTCATAATACCGTGCGGAATCTCCATGACCGCCACAAATGGCGCACCCCGTGACGCCCTAGATGCTGGTATGCCTGGAACATGCCACCTTACCTCGTAATGCCGTACTGACCAATGTGTTAGTGGACTATGACCCAATTGACCACTTGAATGCCTTATTCTCGCACACCTCTACCCTCTCCACAGCCAAGACAGTCTCTGCCAGGCTGCAGTCGTACGAACGCGATCTGGACTCAGACATTGCCTCGCTTGTCGCAACACAAACATCCTCCGACAATGATGCTGTGCAAAAGATCCAGGAGGCGCGAGCAGAGCTCGCAGCGCTCTTCAGTAGAATTGAGGGCGTGCGGACACGAGCTCTGGAGACGGAGCGCACAATCACGGAGATGACAGCAGACATCAAGCGGCTGGACAGCACAAAGAAGAACCTCACACTGTCGATGACGGCGCTCAAGCGCCTACAGATGCTTACGACGGCGTACGAGCAACTTCTGAGCCTCAGCAAGAGTAGGCAATACAAGGAATGCGCGCAATTGTTGCAAGCTGTTATTCAGCTCATGGCGCACTTCAAGAGCTATAGGAGTATAGACCAGATTGCTACACTGTCGAAGAACGTGGCGGACGTGCAGCGTGAATTACTAGAGCAAGTATGCGAGGACTTTGAACTTGCATTTGCCAGCAATGAGGTGCAGCAGAAACGCGGCATGCTGGCGGAAGCTTGTATGGTCATTGATGCACTCGGCGATCACGCTAGGGCACGACTTATTACCTGGTACTGCAACACACAACTGCGCGAGTATCGACAGGTCTTCAGAGGGAATGACGAAGCTGGATCATTGGACAACATCTCGCGTCGGTACAGCTGGTTCAACCGCATGCTCAAGACATACGATGCTGAGCATGCTGCGCTCTTCCCACCTACATGGCGCGTGAACGAAATGTTGGCAAACTCGTTCTGTGAGGGAACCAGGGACGACTACAAAGGGATATTACAGAGGTCCATGCGACGAACGGACGGCCAGCCCCCGGACGTTAACTTGCTGCTGTCGTGCTTGCAGGAAACACTCGACTTTGAACACAGCCTGGAGCGCCGCTTTTCTGTTGGAGAAAGCAGATCATCCATGGACACTGTGACTTCTTCTGCAGACGACAGGCGTTCTGGGTTTAGCCAAGCAATATCCGAAGCTTTCGAGCCATACCTCAGTATCTGGGTTGAGTCTCAGGACAAGCAGCTAGCCACGCTGATACCCAGATATAGACTTCAGCCTATTCGCCAAACTGACGAGGAATTCCACAGTCAACTTGTGATGCCATCTTCTACGGAGCTGTTCCATCATTATCGAATCACCTTTGCTCAGTGCGCCAAGCTGTCGACTGGCAACAAGCTGTTGGAGTTGTCAAAAACATTTGCTAAATACTTGGATCTGTACGCACAGCAAGTCTTGTTCCATGCTCTATCCGACAGGAGTGCTGGCCAAGATTCAACCGAGGAGATCGTGATTATCATTAATACTGCGGACTACTGCTACCAGACGACCAATCAGCTCGAGGACAAGATCAAAGGCCGCATTGATGAAGAGATGCGCGATCAGGTCGACCTACAATCTTCAGCTGACGCTTTCATGGGAGTGGCCTCTGCCGCTGTTCGAGCTCTGGTGCACATTGTTGAAGTTGATTGCGACCCAGCTTGGCGCGAGATGCGAAATGTTGCGTGGAGCAAGATGGAAACAGTTGGCGATCAAAGTGGCTATGTGAGCGTACTCTTGCAACGGATCACTGAACGCAGCAAAGAGGTACTTCGCTACCTACACAAACCGCAATACGCTCGTGCCTACTGCGACAATCTCGTCGATGCCATCACTACCACATACATTAACAACATCGTGACCTGCAGGCCTATCGTTGAGACTGGCGCGGAGCAAATGCTGCTCGACTCTTACGTCCTCAAGAAGGGCTTCAATACACTACTCACAATCAACGCCGATCCTGGAACCCAGCCCAATGCCGCCTTCGTCAAACGCGTTCAACAAACGACCTCGAAACTCGATCCGATTCTCAAGACTCTGCAAGTCCGCTCATCGCCGCCAGAGGGCCTCGTGCAAGCTTACCTCATTCACATCCGCGATCGCTCCGAAGGTAACTTCCGCAAGTTGCTCGAGCTCAAGGGCATCAATAAGCGCCAGGAACAGAACAGCCTGCTCGAGCTCTTCAACGTGCACAAAGCAACTGCAACCAACGAAGGCTTGCCAGCTGCAAACCCTCAGATCTCATCTTTGAACCTTGCCGCTACTCCCTCCGCTGCAACATCCGGGCTTGCTGCTCTGAAAGAAACAGCTGCCTCGCACTCGACTCCTTCGCTGCCAGCACGTTTCGACCCCACGAACTTTGGCACGGCGCTCATGGACGCTGCGAGGCAGGGCGTTGACCGCTTCGGCTCACCGCATCTAGGCGGTCCAGGAGCTGCGTCGACAAGCATTGCGAGCAGAACGACAAGTCCACCGCCTGGCGGGGTTGAAGACGGTGACAGAGGCCCTGCGAGCTTGAACGACAATTTGAAGAACTTGGGTAAATTCTTCCGCCGTGATGGCGGAAGCTTCGGCGGCTTCGGCAGATAGACTTAGGGTATCTCATTCACAAAGGAGCTAATTTGCACGGCCTCTTTCGTCGCGGTTGAGAACCCGACACATAAATCCAGAATCCACCGATCCTCTTCCACTTGTCTGTTGGCCACTACCGAACCATGGCACCTTGCACCGATCACGCAAAATTGAAAACACATCTACTTCGTTAGCCATTATCCAAAGATATCTTCATCACACTTCTGCCCAGCAATCAAGTTCCCTGCCCTGGACTTCTGCCCCAGAAGCCACCCGTTCCGTAATCACGAATATCCAAATCAACGTCTTCCAAATCCTGCCAATCGAATAGCATGTTGGGATTAGCGCCTTGGGTGACAGGCGCAGTACCATTCATGATCAAAGCGTTGCCCGACGTCACCGGCTGCGTATACTGGGCTCCAGCTGGCACAGTACACACTTCTGCGTTAATCGGTCCGGCCGGGTACATGGTATAGTTGTTCCAGGATCCAGCCTGTTGTACGTGCTGTTGCATGATGTGGTCGTCCCACATGTCCCAATCGACTGGCCCGTCGATCATGTCGCCGATTGCCGAGAAGTCGACGTTGGGGATGTCCTGGTCGAATGTTTGGCTGGCGGCCAAGGTGTCTGTCATTCCAGAGTCAGGGAAACCGAGAGTGCTTTCGGCCGGTAGTACACTGTCGCGCTGACTTGTTTGACCAGGAGTGCTGGTGGTCCATGGGACTTGTGAGCCTACTCCGAGGAAAGGCAATGTATTGGGGTCGCCGGGTTCTGATGTCTGTGTGGGAGATGGCAATGCGCCACAGACGCCATCGCCGTCCACCCTACCACCGAAATGCTTTCGCACACGGTCGAGCATCACGCCCAAAGCCTTACTAGCCATATCTGTCTCACTCGATTGTGTGCCTTCGAATGCTCCATGCACAGAGCCGAGTCGAGCGCCGAATCGCGATGCAGCTGAGCCGAACGTCCATATCTGATAGCTTTTCTCCAGCGTATCAGCCATAGCCTGTCGGCGAGGGCACCATAGAGCAGTACCTATAGAACGTAATTGGTCGTCCTCGCTGATTTGCTGAGAAAGATTGAGACACACGACCATGGCGGCCAACAAGAAGTCATGCGTGCTGGTGGAACCCATATACCATCGGACGGTGTAAAGTTTGCCTCCGAGCTGGCTTTCAGCATGGATAGCATGTTGCAGTCTGAGCACTTCGAGCGCCGAATCAACACATATCTTCCTGCTGGTACCGATACCTTGCTCTTGCTCAGCCTCGCTGAGTTGTTCGATAGGAACCAGCATCAAGTTGCGATGCAGGATGATGCGTGTCTTGAGAATGAGAAGCTTCAGATTGATCCTGCACATCAGCTGCTCGGGCGGATCTGTGACAATCGTGTCGATATCCGGCAAGTTGAGGACGGAAGGTATGTTGGCGCAGGCGGTCGTCAGCTCATGGTCCAAGCGCATGACTACATCATGTGCCACAGGAACTGTGGCATGCCCAAGATCCGCAGCTTGCGAGAATATGTGCGTGATGCCGATCTTGACGCGCATGTACGATGCCGGTGTCAACTCGTCCATACTTCTCAATGGAGGCAAGACTTTGGTTGACGGTCCAAAGTCGCGGTCCAGGAGATTGTGAGGCGGCCCGATGTCGGTTGTGATGGTATTCACCATTGAAGGTAGACCAAGCTGGAATGATATGATTATATCAATCATTGAGAGCACACACCAGACACGGCGTCTGATCTCGCCTTCGAACACAGAAAGTCCAGGATAGTACTCAGGGTCGCGATGATAGCCCATACGCAGCGCGAGTCGTACGATCAAGCCTACCATGAGCCACACCTTCATGAACCCATCATTGCCACGGAGTCCAGCCATGTAGAAGATCAAGCATTCGAGTGTGTATTTCTTGGGTGTCGTGAAGTCGGCTAGTACAGCCGCTGAGGCTGACAAGGAATGGAGCTCCTCAACTCTCACGAGGATTGCTTTGCCATCAGCGCTGCGTGGGTCTACGTTTCGGAGCGAGAATGACTCTGCCAGACTCATGATGGCAAAAGTGAGGCCAAGCCACGACACGCATGCCCGATGGGGATCGTCCCAGTATTTCTTGTACTCCTCCTGATATGTCGGAGCATGCAAAGTAGGTCTGAATGGATCGGGGGAGTTGAACCAAAGACTGAGTAAGCGGTCTGCGGTTCGTTTGTCCGGCATAGCTTTAATCAAATCGTCCTTGGTTAGGTTCTCGGGACTCCCAACAAGTAGTCCAAGCTCGGGGATTCCATGGGAGGCGGTTGGATTTCCTCTGGCATTGAGTCGCTCATGTGTGCGGGATCTGGGAGGATCATCGACATCATCGTCGTCTTTGTCCAGCTCATGCTTGAGATCTGCAATAGAGCTTAAGATGGTCTGCCAGTGGCCAGCTCCATGGTAGCTGATTTCGTCTTTGTGGATGCTCATGTGTCCAAATGGTTTGTCAATACCAGAGTCCGAGCCACTCCAAGATATACTGTTGTTCCGTGTCGCAGAGCCATGATCACTGGGCGATGATGCCTCTGCGTACGGGACGTACTCTATGGTCTCCGATGCGGCTGACCTGCTGCGTGCGGCTGGCGAACCTGACGTGTCAGAAGTCTGCTTCTGCTGCTGGTTCATCAGATCAACCACCAAGCTCTCCAGTTGACGGATACGCCCTTTGACGTTAGTGGGCTTGCTCTTCACCGGTGGAGGTGGGTAAATGCATGCTGCCTCGCGGCCTCTCTTCACGCAAGGCTCGCACGGGCTCGCCCGATCGCACTTGAGCTTGCCAGTGCGACAGGGAGTACAAGACAACTGTGTCCTGGCCCGTTTCTGACGTGCATGATGCTGGCTGCGTGATGGAGAAGGTCCGGGGCCAGTGGTAGTGTTAGTGTTGGCGCGCTCATCTGCCATTTTCCTTGTTCGGTCTCGCACTCGGTGTTCTCCGGACGGATGATTATGCTGATATCGTCACAACGTACTACAAAGTAAGATCACGGTGGACCCCAAGCAAATGTTCAAGAAATGGCGGTCTTGGACACTGCGTTCAGCTCTATCCTCAGCCGCAGATTTCACGCTAAACCGGTTGAGGTTTACGGAGGGGAGTCAGCCATCTTTGTGGTTTGTCAGAAGTGGTGTGCGACCAGAGCCGCTGTTATTGGTAGCGAGGGAAACATATTGCAAGCGAGGATACAATTGGCCTTGATTTTGTCATCTGCGCGAGATACATGGATGTATACATGTACAAGCCGTTTGACCTCCATAGCCCTAATCTTGGCTCCTACTAGACTACCCCACCTGTTTCCCGCAACCGTTGTAACCTTCCTGCTGCCAGATCTTCACGCTCTTGACGATCATCTCACCCTTCTGCTCCCACGTGGGCAACCACATGTTCTGCGCGTTCCAGAAGTCTTTCTTCGCGAACGCCGAGGCGTCTACCCAAGGCTTACTCGCCACTCCATCTTCGAACCATCCGTTCGTGCCACCAACGGCGACGTTCATGATGAGGTAAAAGTCCTCGTCGAAGGGGGTTGAGTAACGACCAGTCTGGCTCCACGGATCGACATACAGTGTGCCATTGGCACTGGCGGCAGGGAACTTGGTCTTCTTCCAAAACGGCCGGTCGAAATTGGCGTACATGATCTGAGCCAGGCGACCGTCAACCCAGGTGAATAAGTACTTCTCTGACCACTCAATGCCGAAAGTGTGGAACTCCTTCGTGAATGTTGTGTGGAGCGCCCAACGCTTGTTGTTGTTCAACCACCAAGCATCTGCCGATGGGCTTGGGCCCCAGTGTAGTGCCGAGGACGCGATGTTGTTGCCACCTTGCGGGTAAGTGTGGTTGTTACCACGCGATTCGAGGATGTCAATCTCTCCAGAAGCAGGCCATGGCCCGTACCTGTTGGTCGTTGGCAGCATCCATATGGCAGGCCAAAGCCAATCGCCTTCGGGCAGCTGGGCGACAACTTCCACCCGTCCGAATTTGATGGAGCGGGACTTCGTGCTGATGCGTGCTGACTTCACAGGATTGATGATAGTGCCGTTGGTGATGTTGGTGACTGCGACACAATCGGACCAGACCGATGACGAGCAAACACCGTCTTTGAACAAGTTCAAGACGTTGTTGTTCTCAATCAATTTGGCGTCCTGGAGTGTGGGCTTGATGTGCAGCATCCCGTCGGCCACAAAGGCGTTCTCGTCAGTGTGGGTCGTCTGCTCGAATTGGCCGTTCCTGACATCGTGTCAGCTCAGTCTGTCTGTGGACAGCTCACTTGTGCAATATTGCTTACCCGAAACCACCGACTTCGGCCTCTCTGGTCCAAATATCTTCCTTGAAGCCCCCAGACCAATCCTCATCTAAGACAGGGCAGTAAGTGTGCTTGGAGATCCTCTGCAAGCCAAGCCACACCTGAACACCACAAAGTCCAAGCCCAAGGAAGAGCCCGATGAGCGGAATGATCCAGACCCATTTCTCTTTGGGGTCTTTCTGGCGGAGCCAAGGTCGCTCTTGTTCGCCCTTCTTGATCCTCCTGGACTTGAAGTAGGTCGGAGGAGCGGCGGTGCGGTGCAGGGCTGTACTGGACGAGGACATCGAGTTCGACACAGTGTTCGGTCTCGAGCCGACCGGAGTGGCGAAGGGGTTCGCTTGCGTGCTGAGTTTGCCGTTTGAGTCCTTCAGAGCATTCAGCCGTGAGGTGAGCTCGAACTCCTGCGGCGGGTTGTGGTGATTCTCCTCCATGGTGAGGGGAAAGGGTAGTGCTTGCAAGAAAGAATATCCTTGAGGATGGAAGATGTAGAAACAAAATCAATCTGGAGTTGGAGGTCATGAAAAAGGAGAAGTACGATGCAAAACACAGATCTCGCGCGGCAGCCAAGACTTGGGGAGGGTTGAGCGACAAATGTGTCAAAAAGGGCTGACGAACACGCAAGCAGGTACGAGGTTGGCTCCAAAGTGGGCTATCCAAACCATCTGCCCAAATCCAGTCCTGGCATGGTGTCGGGAGGAGACATCGTTGAGGCCCGATTGAGCCACTTAGTACCTATCGGCGAATGGTGTTGGTTCCCAGGCGAGGGCAATGAGGTATGTGTTGACCAGCAACGCGGCTACCCACAGCTATCTACTTCAGTGTACAGAGCTCTCTCATCCTGTGGAAATGCGATATGTGGTGACCAGCTTTCAGGGATTTTGGGGTCGGCTTGGAGGAAGCTCCCGCGACTTTAATCTGTCAGACCAGTCATTGCGGTTGGGATGACCTTTACTTCGCATTTGATGCATGCGTATTGCGATTTTGATGCTCATGTAAAGAAATCCAGAAAGCAGATGGATCGGCGTGCTGCGTGTGTTGGGACTAATTGGCACGCGGCCAGCCGTGCGTGGCTTGACATCCGGTTTCAGAATGGACAGAATATGATGTGTCGCAGCTTGGGACCGTGCAAACCGGTGACCAATTGTGAGATACGGCGTTTGCTCTGTTTGATGTTTGTTGAACAACTGCTTGGATAATTCTCGTGGCTAAGACTAATCTTGATCTGCTGATAGTCCTTGATCATACCCAATGCTTTAACCACTGGGCTTCGCTGGAGCCAACATGAAGATTCCTATAGGAACTGTTACCAGTCAGCACCCTCGCAGTGCAAAATCGAGTTACTGTATAATCTCTTCGATCCTGGAGGCTCATGCCATTCCAACTTCACTTTGTAGTCGGCAATCCCCCAGAGCGTACAAGTGAATGCTCATCTCCCAGTTCCAGTGAAGCAAGCACCCATGCGCCCCTCGCGCAAAGCCGCTTGCCTCTGCCCATGATCTCATCTCGCGAACCATGACCCAAAAGGCAAGTCAACGTGCTCGATCAGAACACCACTAGACACCCGCACGATCGCCGCGATGTTCTTCGAAATCAAGTTCTCGTTCCTCTTCTCGTTCGGCATACGCAATGGTGACACCAGCGGACGCCACCAATACAAGGGAGCTCTGGACCAGGACCACATCAGCCTACCGGTTGTCTCACAACAAGCCTTCGAGCCGGGAGCGAGGATCAAAGAACCAGTAGCGACGAGGGCTCCTGTCAGGCCAGTGTTATCCAGATTCGCACGCTACTTCCAGACCCAGAGCGGCACGCGCAACGGACACCAGCCTGAGACCGACAACACTCTCATCGCAAACACTCATCTCGCCAAAGCCAACGACCGCGAGAGCCTGGAGATCCTGCTACGCTCGACCTCTCCTGCTCTCAGCACAGACACGGCAGGTGAGCTCTCAGATTCGTCACTAGTCCACCAGAGTCCAGTGGCGTCCACTACCACGCTGCCGCAAGGTCCGTTCGTTGTACGTCAGTCACCAGTGTTGGAAGACGACTCTGGTTCCGATCTCGTGTCCTCGTTGCAGCGCATTAGGATTGGTGGTTTGGCTTCCTATTTCGAGGAATTGGAGAAGCGTGCCTATGCGCGGAGGTTGGCTTCGAGTGCTGCTCGTGTTAGTGGAGGAGATCATCAACGTTCGACCAATGGTCTAGAAGCAGATCAGCACGCTAGGGTGTACGACATGGCCGATATGGAGTGGAGTGAAATGACAGTGCGCGAGGCAAGTGATGCAGAATGATCAAGAAGGACAAACTACGATGGGCATGGGGTAGAAATCAGAACGAACGCGCCAGATCACAAACCACTAGTGCATACACAACGAACTTTGTTCAACTCTGCAATGCTGTGTTCCATTTTCACGTGGGTATATGTGCAAGAAAAAGGTGAAGCGGATCGGAACCAGCCTTGTGGAGGGCGCTGTGAATGATTTTTCATTTTGACCATTTGCGAGCTCGGCGTGGCATTGTCTATGCGATCAAGCCCATACCGAGAATAAGCATAAAATCGCCCATGCTTCCCTCCGTAAACGCCTTGCTTTCTGTCGCGCGTGTTCGCTTTCTGTATTCCAGGATTGCGGACTACGCTTATGCGACGAGGGTGGAGGCGGTGGCGGACTCGTACCTCCAGGTGGGGGGGAGGACACCGACGGTCTTGTAGTAACGAGACAGACGGTGGATACGGGACTCGATGAGAATCAGGCGGAACTTGGAGTCCTTGTCCTTGCGGTTGCGCTCGAGGTGCTTGCGGACGGCGACGGCCTAGCAGATATTAGCAAAATTCGGCCATGCGGATTTGCAAGACCAATCGTGTATGATTGTACGCACCTTCTTGATGAGCATGTAAAGGTCCTCGGGGATCTCGGGGGCGAGGCCTGTATATCACTCTGTCAGTCTGAGACCAAGCAGAGGCGTAATTGTGACATGTATGTCATGTGTATTGTGTTCCAACTCTTGCCAGCAGTCATCTGCCGCTCAGGACTTTCTTTCACGCAGGTAGTAGCGTACCGTTGGACTTGAGGATACGGAGGATCTTGTTTCCTGCAAAATTTTGTCAGCATTTGTCTCCGTTGCAATTGCGCATCCAGAGTTCCAACATACCGGTGACGATCTTGACCTGGGCAACACCGTGGGAGTCACGGAGGACCACACCGATCTGGGAAGGAGTGGCACCCTTCTTTGCGAGCTTGCAGATCTGGTCAACGACCTGATCGGGGGTGGTCTTGAGCCACGCCGGGGCGCTGCGCGAGTAGGGGAGCGCGGAGGAGCTGATGCCCTTTCCCTTGGAATGAAGACGACCCATTTTGACGGTATTTGGTGATTGTCGAGATTATCGTGGAATCGTTCGTCGTCGCTGGCCGGGTGAGGTCAAGTTCATCGCCCAAATCGCGCGAGATACTCAGAATTCCCAGAGCCAAGCCAAGCTTTGTGGGCTTTTGCGGCAGGCCGAAGCCGAAGAAATCCCGAGCAAGAGAAGTACAAAACTTTGCTGGCGTCGCGACTTCACGTCTTCCATCCATCAAGCACTCAGACTGATCTATCGAGCATCAGAACTCCGCGCATTCGCCGTTGGGGTTTTGTCGCCGCTTGAAGGTCTCTTTGAGTGCTTCCTGACAAATCTGTGAGTACACCCCTACAACCACCCTCCACCCCAATTTGCAATGAAGAGATAATTTTTGCATCTTTTCTGGCAACCTCTTATGTCAGAGGCGCTGTTTCTGGCGTCTCGGTGATCTCAATGGACTCCTGACACACGCAAATCCTCTATCACTCATGTCTGCTCTCACACTCTTGTGAACAACTTTGCTGACTTTGACCTGATAGATTTGATCTGCCGATGCCTATCCAATCCTATATGGAGTCTTATTTACATAATCAAATGAATCCTTCGCCCGAAATTATTCTTTCTCTCTCATATCGAGTGTATCTGCCATGTCCGTAATATGCCATTTGGCCCTAGCTATGTTCGAATTTGCGATGCTCACTCCGGTTCTGTCATGTCTGCTTGGTTGTTGCGGTGGATTATCATCTTCACGCAAGCCTGAGCACAGTACATTTACTTTCACAATGTTAGATCTCAACGATGCCATATTTACATAAACTAGCATAGCGTATGCGCTCCCCATTCTCAACTTCCGGCCGTTCAAGTCATACCCATAAATAAAACACCATATGCAGAAGAAGAAAAAATGAAGAATGCCTCCTCGTACTATTACACAAGAGATTGCGGTGCTCCTCGCCGCTGTAAATGCTCCCACAAGCCGCTCTACCTCTCATCTCATCTCCATCTCCCTCGAGCTGTGATGACCTCACATCAAGGCCACCACTTCATGCGTCTGTAACTCTCGATCACCTCCTCGATTTCTTGCTTTGTGATGCGCTCGTGCTTGGGCCTGGGGGAAAAGGTGTTAGCAAAAGTTGTACGCTTCTCAAGTGGGTGTTGCAAGAAATTCCATACTTGAACCCAACCACGCTCTCGAACCTGCTCCCGTCCAGACACAAATCAGCGTCTCGGAGCAACTCTTTCTCCATGAAAGGGCTGAGCGGGCCACCGTTCTCTTTGATTCCTGCATCTTCCTGTAGATCCGCCCAGTCGTCCAGCGAGTCGTCGTTAACATCGTCAACAACGTGCTCCAAGTTGAGGCGCGCAAACGTGTTGACCAAAGTGTTTTGGAAGCCTGTCTCGATCCCGAAGACGTCCTTCACGATAGCCGCCATGGTGCCTTGTGTTGTGTTGCCCTTGTCGACTACGTTGAATGTGATGCGCTTATCACTGCTGCCCGGTATTAAGTCGTTTGTGGCCCTCCATTCTGCAGCCTGCCAAGCGGCGGAAGCGGCATCTTCGACGTGTAGAGTGTTGACTCGCATGTCGCTGCTCCAGAGGTACTTCATAGTTTCAGGCTTGTCCTTGCTGCGCTCCTGGTATAGACGGGCCAGAGCGAGCTGTGTGCCTAGCCATCGTCCCACATATGGACCGTAGACATGAGGCATACGCAGAACACAGAGGTTCAGGTTTGCGATTTTAGCGAGCTCTTCCTCGGCAGCAAGTTTCCACTTCGCTTGCTTGGTATGTGGCTTGCTGGTCTTGTCGCTCTCTTTTTGCGGTGATTTGTTCGAGTTGTACACTGTGCCCGTGCTCATCTCGATGTACGCTTTCACGCCGCGCTTCGCTGCCTCCTTGCCGACTGTGACGCTCAGCTGGTAGCTGCGTAGCTTGTACACTTCATCCTCTTGCGAAAAGCGAGTCTCGCCGCCGCAGTTGAAGACGTAGTCGAATTCTCGTTTTGAGCCATCAGCGGCTGCGGGAAGGTCGAATATGCGCTCCTGCGACTGCTCTCGTGAGGCGTCCGCTTGGAGGAAGTTGTCTTGTGAGCATGCTGCTTCGTGCTCAGGAGCCAGTGATGCTAATTGTGGGAGTTGCTTGTCGACTATGCGCAGTGTGGAAGCAAGCTCGTTGCTGTGGATGTGATGTGCGAGGAAACGGCCAATGTAGCCTGGTGTTGAAATTTAGTCAGCCAACCGATATTTCGGGTACAACAATGGCTCAAGTATTGTTGAAGCACATATGCCATGCGCTTCAATCAATCACTATTCCAAGGCACGCACCTAGACCTCCAATGATCAAGACCGCAGGCTTGGTGGGGTTCGCGGGGCCAGCAGCGGAATCACCCATCTTTGGTGTGTGGGTATTCTGGCGCGATCGCGAATTGTGGTTTCCGGGCGGCGGGCCGTGGTGCGGTACCAGAGATGTATTGCGATTTGGTCGTGTAGCGAAGTAGTGTGTCCAGCAGAGAAGCGTTTCAGAACGAGAATGGAGCGAAAGCGAAATCGGTAGAGACAGGCAGAAGGAGCGATGATATTATCGGCCTTGGGGGCGCGAGTCAGAACGGTCCCTGGACGCCAGCCAGCCGGGTTGAATGCGCGCTTGATGCGCAGTAGGCAGGTCTAGCAGAAGTGGCGGTTAACGGGCAATGCAGGGCAAGGCAAGGCGTGCGATTGGAGTTGCAGTAGTTGCAGTGTGAGCCAAGGTGCGTGTGCAGGCAGAGGTGGGATGGACGGTGGGTGATGAGACAAGTGCGTGGACAGAGAGAGACAGGCCCGACAGGGTGCAAAGAGCCTGGTTAGCTACAGGGTAGTGGTGGAGCTCCAGTATATTGGTGCGTGGTGCCTTACCACATTACTCGCTTGTGAGCAGACTAGAAGGAATGATGGTCGGGGAGGGTCTCGGGTCTTACAAAGGCACGCATAAGGCGAAGGCTATCAATCTTCCTTAGCACCCAGCGCGAATCGCACCCAAGGTCCGCTAATCACTTATGCAAATCAATCATGCAGAGCTACCTGCTCGCATGCACTCAGCTTGAAACTCGGCGTCGTCTCGCAGTGCTGCTCGCAATCGTTGGAAGTAGCGTCGACAGGAGGGAGCCCACCACACAACGACATATCGCAATATCACATCGCAACTCGGACGGGAGGCAGACCTGCGCTTTGGCCGGGTTCTTCAACACTACCTGCTAGCGCCTAGCCTGGAGATTAGAGCAACAGGGTGAGCGTCTACTTAAGCGCCGTAGCCGAAGTGTGCAGCGTTGATATTACTTAGAAGTTAGAGGAGGGTAGGATAAAGATGCGCGCGGCAGCAGAGAACGAACGGCTTAAGCTTTGCTCTCCTTAAAGCTGCATAAGACCTCTCCTAGTATCGGTATGGGGTCGGCACTGCTAGTGCTGCAGTGGAGTGCATGTCGAATAATGTATAAGCGAATCCGGGTAAGCTCTGGCTCGCCCAAATCTTAGCCGCGTTATACATGTGTACCGATAGCGATGCCGTGTGTGTGACATTGTGACTGTGATGACTTGACGTCTGCTGCGTATAGAGAATAAGCGCGTAAGCGCAATAGCAGCACGAACATAAGTGCGATAGTTTCACCGACATGCATACAGCATGTTCCCATTCACCTCCACGTGGTTCTCGAGTCCAATCGTCAATTCGAGCCTTCTGATCTCGCTCGGCCCGTCACGTACTTTTCAACTCCCCACTACCCCTGTCCCAGACGGTGATCTCCGCAACACACCGCCGCGACAGAAAAATATACTAAGACTCGCGAGGTGAGGATAATTGATGAAATTGCCCCACTATTAGCTTCTCTGAAACCGTCAAGATAGTTTCGATCTGCACATCTGAAGAGTCCGTCCGGGCCTCCCTAACTTTCTAGCGCTAAAATTTTAAAGTATCTCGCGGTGAAAGTATGCCTGGCTTCGGGGCCAGGGTGGTGGGATGTAATTTATCCTCCTCTCGCAACCCCCTCCGACCGGAGACCCGTCCGCGTCAAGGATGAGAACTGACATGCTGAAAAGACACACACCGCCGTGGTTCATATCGTCTTGATAAGAGCATAAATCGCAACATGATGAATAAGCAACATCAGTCCACCTCGGTTCCGCAGAAGAGACAACGCACGTCTTCGGAATACTGCTCGCCGTCTCCTGTCGTAATGATGATTTCGTCCTCTTCGGCTGCCTCGACTTTGGGTCTGTCGGGGTGGCCTTTGATGAAGACCTCTGCGGTGGTTGATTTGTTGCTTGCGACAGCGACTGCAGTGAGGTTTGGGTTGTTCGCAGGGTTCTTTAGTTTGCCCTTCTTCTTTTGAGCCTTTGATGATCGTTTGGGCGCAGCTTGGTCGTCGACTAGGAGATGATGGTCAGATGTTGAACGCGGTCTAGCAAGATTGATGTACTCACGGGCTTGTTGCAGTGCCTTCTCTGCGATACATCGAACATGCATCCATTTGCGACAGTCACCATCCGAGCATTGCACTATCAATTCGTCTGGGTTCTGCGGTGCATCGTCAACGCATATCTTTCGCAATTCCTAAAGGTTATGTCAGTACTTGTAGCATGCCGCCTCAGGTCATCCTCCTATCTCACCGAAAATGTCTTTGAATCGGCAAAGTCGAATGTTTGTCGCCAGAAATACTGCTCTTCTTCTGGCATGCTCGCCTCGTCGTCGTCTGCCAGCTCGTCCCAATGCTTCACGGACAGAGCACCGTTAACAGCCATAGCATCGATGATATCCATTTGGTTGGTTGGCACAAGCTCGTTCTTTCCGTGGTAATCTTTGCGCCCAATTCCAAGGTCCTCTGGTCGATTGAGCCAGCTGAGGCGAATGTAAACATGCTCTGGATCCAGCGCACGCACTTCAAGCACTTTTGCTTTCCATTGCGATGCAGTGTCGATCTTGGGATCTGCTGTATCGTCGTGTTTGACCAGAATGCATTCGCCTGTCGCGATGCTCTCGGCGCCCACTATGTCCATTGTCAGCCAAATCTTGCTTATCCGTATTGATCCCAAGTGCGTCTCCTCTTACCTGTGAATTTCTTGTACCGCCTCAGACTCTCCCACTTATCTCTTGGCTTGACCTCGTATTGTACCGATAATCTTTCCTCGAACAAATCATCTTGCACCTGCAATTGATTTGTGCCACTTCGTTTCCGCTTCCGCGATGAAGGAACGGTCTGGACTGAAAATGGCCGATCTGTGTATTCGAGCCATTCGCGCAGGCGCGCGCGATCTTCTTCTGAGAGCTCAGCCGGTTGCGATGGTTGCGCAGCAGGTGATTTGGGGGTTTTGCTGGGTGTCTTAGCGACTGTCGATTTGGGGGTGCCATTTGGTGTTTTCGCAGCCTTTGAAGCGCGTCTGGCGGCAGTTTTCAGAGGAGTAGCCTTCGCCTTGGATGATGTTGCCTTTTTGCGCATTGTGTAGATCCTGGATGCGCGTAGCCGAAGTGCTCGGGAAGATTGGTTTGTCTGTTGTTCGTGTTTTGACGCGCTGACGGTACGCGTAGATTCGCTGGCAAGCACCTTCGAGTTACAGTGTTGGAAGATAGGTGAGAGTGATAAATGTATGCGCAACCACGACCACGAGTTTGAACGATAGCAATAGCGCTCTATTGCCTTCGTCACAGATTGTGGCTATTGAGCCCTATTGTTATTGATAGTATGTCGCGGGGAGCGGCATTCGCTGAGACGCGCCGGAAGTAATGATGGCTCGTGCTTCTTCGTGTG
>Ga0265797_10001195_pt1 | contig 46226 bp, 35 predicted proteins | sample P2T30metagenome_FD_192433 | JGI IMG/M metagenome (GOLD analysis project Ga0265797, IMG submission 192433) | Plant litter microbial communities from East Loma Ridge, Irvine, California - P2 T30 | ecosystem: Environmental > Terrestrial > Plant litter > Unclassified | place: USA: California...
GCGCGAGAATGGCACTATTAGTCGTGAATTATGTGTCTTTGCTTCTGTAGCGGTGATGTATCCGATGCAGCTGTCGGGCTGCGGTCGCGAAAGCGTTCCCCACAACTCAGAAACTGTCGGTCGCGGCGGTGGAGGCAGATAGTCCTTGACTAGATTGACTTGATCTTTGAGTGTCAAGCCCGGCACACCGTCAGCGTGGGCCTCTCCGTAGAAGAGGAGATGTCGCTCGATCATCCTGCGTCCTGTAGTCTCATTTTCCATCGCTGCCGCTCGCCGCATATCAATGACTGCTTGTGCATGTGGCGAGTGCGCCTCGCTACGAGGTTCGCTGAGTGTCTTCACGAATTGGTCAAGCGCACTCGGATATGGTGTGCCGTGGTCAAAGGTGATGTTGTAACCTGCCAGCCGCTTCAGGTGTGTCCTTACTGACTCCTTCCGCGTTGGTGATGGGTTGCGGGGTGTAGCTATCTGCCTGGCTATCTTCTTAACAGAGATAGTAGGTACAAGGGCGCGCAAGTTCTCCTCCGTGAGAGGCAGGCGAGTATGGCTTTGGTCGTAGCGGATGCTGCAAGGGCAGCGAAGTCGATCTGCGTACTGGCTTCAGCGGTGTAGGGGGTTCGAGAGAGAGCGTGCGGTGGCAGCGTGGGAAAAGTCCGAGAGCAGCGTTCAGCGCGGTGGTGGCAGCAAGGAGAAGGCGGGGTGCGCGTCGTGGAGAGTAGCGAGGCGTCGCTGGTTGTCGGGAACTCCGCATGTTGCGACTCGAGGCGCGTCTGCTTCGATGAGACGCGAGGCGCCCCTGTGTCGCGCTCAGATCGTTTGCGCTTCATTGTATCGAGGTCGCATATAGTCGTGAGGCCGTGAAGGTGTGTTTGTGCGATGATGAGCGTGTGTAAGGTGGTTGTTGACAGCTGAGCAAGGCCGTAAACAATGCCACGGGCTTTACCAGTACCGGTACCAGTACCGATATAGCAACGTCTCCTAAGCCGAGGTGGCCTACAACACGCCGATTCTGGCTCACAACTCTCGACATCCTACAACCGTTCCACGACACCTACTGTCAACATGTTTGCTTCAATCAAGTCGTCGCTCGGTTGGGAGGAAGCGCTTGCACCTTCTCCTGTCACCATAACGTAGGTTACAAGCGAGTGGCCCGTACAAGCGAGTGGCCCACCCCACCAACTTTCCGCGACGCGTGAACTTCTACCTCTTATGGCTCCCCCAACTCAACCCCAATTTGCCTCTGCTGAGGCTGATATACACCTTGCAATGTCAGCTATTAATCGCGACCAATTCCAGTCTGTACGAGCTGCAGCACAGACATTTGCAGTCCCCCGAACAACGCTCCGCCACCGACGCGATGGGATGCCCGCGCGACGCGATTGCCAGCCCAACTCTAAGAAGCTCACCCAGCTAGAAGAGGAGGTGATTGTCAGATATATACTTGACCTAGATACACGTGGATTTGCGCCTACATACGCAGCTGTACGTGATATGGCTGATAAGCTGCTGGCGGCGCGCGGCGGAGGCCAGGTCGGCGTCCACTGGCCGCGCAACTTTGTCAAGCGTACAGACAGTCTTACGACGCGTTTTAATCGAGCCTACGATAGGCAGAGAGCTCTTTGCGAGGATCCAGTCTTAATCAAGAGCTGGTTTGAGCTGGTAGAGCAGACAAAAGCCAAGTACGGCATCCTTGATGAGGACGTCTTCAACTTTGACGAGGCGGGTTTCATGATGGGCAAGATCATGGCCCAGCTCGTCGTGGCAGGATCAGAGAGAAGAGGCCAGCCAAAGGCTATCCAGCCAGGCAATCGCGAGTGGACGACGGTGATCCAAGGAATCAACGCTGCTGGCTGGGCTATCCCACCGTTTATCATATTCGCTGGCAAGCACCACCTATCTGCTTGGTACGAGGAGGATATCCCGCGCGACTGGGCTATCGCTGTTAGCGACAATGGCTGGACAACCAACGAGATAGGAGTTGACTGGCTAAAGCACTTTATTAAGCATACAGATGGCAGGGTGGTAGGGGCGCGTCAGCTGCTCATCCTTGATGGCCATGAGAGCCACCACTCTCTTGAGTTTCAGGAGCTCTGCAAGGAGAACAATATCTATACGCTCTGCATGCCGCCTCACTCATCCCACCTGCTGCAGCCGCTTGACGTAGGCTGCTTCTCGCCGTTGAAGCGCGCGTACAGCCGCGAGATCGAGGCGCTGATCCGCGACCACATTAACCACATCACAAAGCTTGAATTTCTGCCAGCCTTTAAGGCAGCCTTTCAGCGATCGTTCACGTCAGCCAATATCTGCTCAGCCTTTCGAGGCGCAGGCCTTGTTCCTCTCCAGCCAGACTTTGTTCTGTCAAAGCTAGATGTGCAGCTCCGTACACCTACACCAGCTGCTCTACCAGAGGCTCCCTGGGAAGCCAAAACACCAAGCAACGTACGTGAGCTTGAGGCCCAATCAACTCTGATACATGATCGCGTGCGGCGGCACAAGGGCTCGTCGCCAGCCTCAATTATTGAGGCTATTGGCCAGCTTAAGAAGGGGGCAGCGGTAATGATGCTCTCGGCTGAGCTAATGCGCGATCGGATCACCAGCCTTGAAAGAGCCAACGAGGCAGCAACAAAGCGTAGACAGCGCAAAAAGAAGCGGATACAGAAGCGCGGGACATTAACAAAGGGAGAGGGAGAGGATATCCTGGCTCAAAAGGAGGCTGACCAGCAGATTGAGAGCGAACAGCGTCAAGGTGGAGAGCGATCAGGCCTCAGCCGCCAGGCTCTGGCGCGCTGCAAGAAGTGCAGAGAAACTGGGCACAATTCACGTACGTGCAAAAAGGATACTTTAGATACTGCTTAATCTACTACATCAATATCTACGTATAATCTCTTGATGTGGTTGAGATATTGCCCTACATAGGTGCAAGCATTTGGTTGGGTGGGCGCGTCGCTTGTACGGGCGCCTCGCTTGTAAAACACGTTACTTTGGTGATGTTGAAGATAGCCAGGCTACTAGTTCAGGTTATAGACTTTGCCCTTTGTTGGCGGATTTTGCTGGTCTCATCAATCACGAATTCTGTGACGTCAGAATCTTAGTTCCAATGTCGCCAGTTCATCAGAGCAAATCAGCTATTCGTCTTGCCGCATTTGCACTCCCTCAACTGCTGCAAGCCAACCATGTGTGTACTCTGTCACATACACTTCACTTTTGAACCGTGCTGATTAGCATTGTGTAGCTCCATTATGCCAACATCACCCCCGCCCCACAGGCCGATTCGCAATGAAATCAAGCCGACACAACTCTATGTGTTCGATCGAGGCTCGGCCGCGAGAGATGCAGCTACTATTTTCGCGAAATGGCAATCTCCATAGACATCCCTCAACGCGAACGAAGACAGGACTTGAAAGCGGAACGAGTCAATGACGTGCGACGTCTTCCAACTACCACAATCCGACATATGAATTAGATCTCTTCAGCTTCTGCGATGCGATCCATGCCGTGGGATGCTCATATGTTGCGCCGTCTCATCCATCACTAAATCTGCATCTCGAAGAGCTTGTCCTGATCCACAATAATGTCGTCAAGCGCGAACCAACCCTACGAGACCTGCTTGGATACGCCATGTGCACACTGGCATGGGCAATAGCCATGCGGACGGGCTCAATGACCAAAGGCACCCGTGCCGGCAAAGGCTATTCCTCGAAGGCGAGAGAAGCATAGATCGAAAACAGGCCCCTTCGATTCGAACACACTCGCTTCTTTGTGTATGCGGATGGTGTCGGCGTCCAGAGAACATTCGAGTACGTCAAGGGCAAGAGAAAGAGCATGGTGTCGCGACTACGGACATCCACAGACGATCACGTGGTTATGACATTCATGCCTCATCGAAGTAACACCAACCACGCTGACCTACCTGGCATCCTTTTCAGCATCGCCAACGCTCGCGGCCTTTTCATGGATACACTCGAAGACATCCTAGACTATAATCCACGTGGCGCTGGTGTCAGGATGCTAAAGATGAGTCCAGACATCAATTTACAGCCATTATTCCTAAACGACTGGAGTGTTCGGTATTCGAGTGGTTCAAAACCTCACAAGCACGACTTGGGACGCACAGCTTCAAATGATGTGCATGGACACCGGCTTAATCGGGCGTTTTACGTCATACTCGTTCCGCCGTGGTACCATTACAGTGTGGAAACAACGCCACGGCATGTGTGCAGCACAGGACCTAGCTGGACATCTTATCAACGGCGTGGCAATCCACTCATACGTGCGGCAGCCTCTGCAGAACCTGGATATACCTGGACTTCTCGCACAGGGAATTATACGGATTGAAGAAGAGATTCGGCAGTTGTGGACGCCCGCAAAAGCGGTCAGATAGGACCCAAACAATTCAGCCAATCTGTAAAGCCTCACCAGTGCAACCAACGAAACTATTCAGGTTCCAGTGCTCCTTGCTCGTCCAGCATTAGCTCTGATGAGCCAGATCCGCCAAGAAAAGACATTCTCTCACCCCATCGACATCGTTCCAGACTTACGAGCTTACACCACATGGATAGATGATCAGAAATCCGAGGAACTCTCTCAATATTGAGAGCGGGTAACTGTACCCGCAAGGGACCCTGAAAAACGGTCTCGTGTGCTACACCACCTGGCTAATGCAATCATAACACCCAATCAAGATGTCAGATCTTGGGAAAGCGCCATCATGCTAGATGCCGGCCGACATTTGGTCCTAGTTTCCAAATCATCATTCAGCAGATGCGAGCAGGCATCATCCATGCCAACAACGCGGAAGAAGGCCCTCAAGTCGCACGAGCTGTCATCGCGATAGACAAAGAGTGCGAATCCGACGACAAAGACGACGACACAGAGGCAACAGGCGACCGTTGCCGTGATGATGGCGAGGACCAGGGCGAGGACGATGGCAGTGATACCCAACACCAGCAAGACGAAGACTTCGCCAACTACGACCGTATACCCGACAACTCCATCATGATACTGGACTCTGGACACCACGGAGCTTATACAAGAGGGGATCGCATCGAGCAAATCCTTTCTCATATCTCTTCCTTGACAGGCGCTGCGTCAATGGGGCAAGAGAACCAAGTGCAAGTAGGTAATAAGACAGACGCCCGACCACCAAGCCAAAACTCGCGCAAGTCTCGATGTTTGCTATGTGTGTCAGACCCTTTCAAAGAGGATGCACCAGTCTACATGCGTATGCATGATTTCTACAGGCACGTGTGTGGAAATCGTCGACCCCACTCCGGAGCCACACCACGAACTGCACCAAGCCAACATTCGAGCAAGTCTCAATGTCTGCTATGCGTGTCAGACCCGTTCAAAGAGGATGTGCCAATGTACACGCGCCTACACTACGTCTGTGCCCACTTGCAAACAAGCCGCCAAAATCATACTGGGAACGCGTCCTTCCAAACACAGCTTCAACTCTCTCGCGACTCGGCATGCATACCATGCATATCGGACCCATTCAAAGAGCGCGAGGACATGCCACGTATTACGAGGCATCACTGGTTACGTTCGCGTCACGTCAAAGGCAAACACCATTCGGGGAGACTCCCGAAAACAATTCCGCCTCTGAATATAGCGATGAAGCTGGTCTCGCGCGAATCTGGATGCATGTTGTGCATGTCGGATCCATTCAAAAAGCCCAAGGACATGCCACGTAACCAGATAGAACGCTGGAGGCTGTCGCGTCACATCGAATCACACCATTCGGGAAACCTAAGGAAAACAATTACGCCTCTATCCATGGTGGCAGCACCTTCTCACACCAACCATGTAAACAACCTAGGAAATAACACGACGGCAATCATCCCTCCAAGAATGACAGCAGAGCAACTCACGCGTGAATCTGGGTGCATCCTGTGTGTGTCGGATGTCTTCAGAGAGCGCGAGCATATACCATGACTGAAGTGCTCAGAGAACCGAATGCTTCAGCATATGAGCAGCGCTTATGATGACCATGGCAATGGATACTATCCCACCCAAAACCATGGCAGCTATCGATGCATTCTGTGCGTCTCAGACTCCTTCAACTATGATATCCAAAAGTACGAGACAAACGCTGCCACTGTTGTACCACGCCATCTCAGACCCACTGGCATGAGGCACACTGGAATTTCTCCGATCACATCTACATGGTCACACCTACCCGCGCGGATATCCGACTGTCCTTTGTGCACGTCTGACCCATTCAAAGACAACTTTCACACCAACCGCGTAGGCAGTAGAGTGAAGCGGCATCTGCAAAGCACAACACTACACACTGGCACCAAGATCGCACAAACCCCTTGTACTGAGCCACCAGCACATCCATTCGCACGCGCGTCTCGTTGTCTATTGTGCACATCCGACCCGTTCAGGGACGATGTCATCACCAACAACAGATCTACCGATTTGAGAAAGCATCTGAACAGCGCATCATCGCACTCTGGCAACAGGGTCGCACCAATTAACAGTATTGAGCCACCACGACACCTAACCGCGCGCGCGTCTAGCTGTCTTTTGTGCCCATTCGATCCGTTCAGAAACAACGTCATCACCAATGAGAAGTCCACAGATGTAAGGACGCATCTGAAACGTCTATCGCCGCATTCTGGCAACGAGTTCAAAGAAGGCGCTTCCCAGAGACCCGCATAAATCACACAAAAGAATCACGGTATATTCACTGTACGGCTTTGATACCGTGAACGCAAGCACCCGCCTCTCCACACGCACGCATCTCCCTCAGCTGCACCTTACACAAACCGCGACATGTTGGCGTTGATCGAAGATACAAGTCTTGTCACGGGCATGGTCATGGAAGAGTACCCAACGTAATTAGTCAGCGTGTATAACCTAGATAAAAATTCGACATCGTGTACATCGTTCGTCTTCAGACCAACCGGTAGTATCACCTCGACGCCGTGCATTTGTGACAATCCGATATCGGATGACACTGCAATGCCAGGACTTGCCTTCACCACCGATAATCTGCCTTCACTGCCAGTTATACAGCCGTGCGAAGAATCCTACTGACCACACTGCATAGCCCTACTTTCTTCCATCACCAAGACTTGGAACTCGAACCAGCTGATATTCTTGCCATTAACCACTCTCGTCCCATGTTTTTACCCATGTCTTATCCACATAGAGTCTAAGTATCACGATTTTCACTACAAACTACATCTCGAACCCAACACTTTCGCCCACACTACGGATACTTGCATCTTCTCGAACCTGGCTCTTGGTACATTGTACTCGGACGTCAAAGCCGTTGCGCAGAAAGCTAACTCGTGGGTAGACCAATCTCACCAAGATGGCGCAAGTGTACACTCCACCTCATCTTGCTGTGTTCGCGCAAAGTGTAGTCAACAACGGGCCACAGCGTGTCTTGCCGTTGCGCCCGTTTCCAACAGGTGACCTAGACACAGCGATATGGCCATTCTTCTACCATTATAAGTTCTCTACCAACGCCTCTTATTTAGCTGGCAGCCCAAGCGACTTCGACAACATGCCACTAGAACTCATACAAGAAGTCGTCCAGCTCGTAGCCGCGCGCAGCCAGCACGAACTTCAAGCTACCTGCGAAGATCGTTTTCTCCAAGCCACGAGCGTTGACGTTCAGTGGGTCCTGAAGGTTGACACAACGGATTCGGGCCTCATCGTAGAATACAGCGCCTGGCTCCACAGCTCTTCGTCCCTACAGCACTCGTTGGCTAAGTCGCTGTTGTCGTGCGGTGCTCGGTGGGTGGAGCATGATTTAAACTTGTGCGGTTGGGTAGTCGCAAATAGTTACTCGACTGAGTTTGAGGGCATGGTTTCGGATCTTGGGATATCATATGCTTCTTCGCACATCGCTTTGGCGTGGCAGCGACGATGGATCTATAGCATTAAAATCTCCTTGTGTATCATAACCCGTGGGAAATCCGGACATATTTGGAGAGAGACAGATAACATGGCATATGCGAGCCAAGCCATTAAACAGGTGACGTCATATCTCTAGTGTCGATGCCCAGCTTGCCGCGTGCAACTCCTGGGCCAATTCCAGCTTGTTGGAGCTTGCGGTGATGCTTCCTTAGGTACCGTACTTCGTCTTCGATTCGACTACCCGACTTCACGGGAATCTTACGGAATTCTGATCATGAAGCACCGCATAGCCGGTCTAGCGGCTCTACCTTCCGCCTCACCCTTCCAACCCTCTATTAGCACCGTCAGACTTGCTCAGCGATTACCTCGATTTGCACAACACAATGCAACAATACCACGGCCTTTTCAGCTTCGTGGCTTTGCGATAACGACGCGCCTGAGACAAGCAGAATCAAAACCCAAACATGACATAAATGGGCGACCAGCAGTTGAGCTCAACAACAACATTACCCAGGAGGAGAAAGATCACTTTGCGAAGAAGCTTGCTGAAGATAAGGGCAAGCAGATCAAGACACCATGGCATAGAGAGGGGAGCGATGTGCCTCCTGTTTCCAGGCAGAGGAGCGCATCAGCCATGACCAAGGGTACGCACTTCAGTCGCCATTGCGACCGCTTGGACTGACAACATGACAGGAAAGCTCCTCACCACACCATCGCGTATGCTTAAGATCATTCTTCCCCTCACCACACAAGACAACAACAGCGACCGCAAAGACATCGAGCCGCTCGCCCTGCTGGTGCATCCCCAGCAGCCAATATCCTACCTCGAACGCCTGATCCAGTCCGAACTACCCATGATCAAAGACAAGGACGGCAAGGAGCGCATACCTTCAGTGCACTTCCGCGCCGAAGACTCGATGCAGAGCGACAAAGAGGACGCCGTCACAGAGGAAACTGTTGTCAGTAGCGACGAGGAAGCCGTGTCGGACCAGGAAGGCGAGGAAGATTTCGAAAAGGTCGACGAGATACGAGTGGACGGCAAGACAGAACGGACAGGCAAACTCAGTAGCTCGACTGCGAACAGGAAGACCCCTGAGGAAGCGGCGCAGCTGCGGAAGGGCCCTGGGCAGGGCGGCGTCGAATCCTACTCTGGGCTTGGTCAAGACGCGCCCGCTGACAAGATCGCCGAGCGCAAATTCGTGCGTTGGTCGAGCTCCACCGAGCTCGGTGACTTTATCCGTGACGCCGCGAGAGGGAAGGAGTTTGCGATCGACATTGAGGGCGCCCCAGAGGAGATCAGGGTTGGCGTGCCCAGCTTCAACGACAGGACGTACTACCTCCGCATGCGCCTCCGGAAGACATCGAGCAAGATCTCGAAAATGGCAGATGTGAAAAAGGAGTGCGATCATCTAGCTCACAAGGCAGCTCAGCGCGTCGCTACCGCTGGCTTTGGCGGTGTTGTCGGATGGTGGGGAGTAGTCTACTATCTCACGTTCCAAACCGAGCTCGGCTGGGACGTCATGGAGCCGGTCACTGTATGCCATACTCTTTACACACTTACGAATCATTTGCTAACACCCATGCAGTACCTAGTCGGTCTCTCGACCCTCATTGGCGGTTACTTATGGTTCCTCTACCACAACCGCGAAGTCTCCTACCGCTCTGCCATGAATCTCACCATCTCGAAACGCCAACAGAAACTCTACCAGTCCAAGAACTTCGACCTGCGGAAATGGGAGGTCCTGATCGACGACGGCAATGCGCTGCGCAAGGAGATCAAGGCTGTAGCCAACGAGTACGATGTCGAGTGGGATGAGCTCGAGGACGAGAAGAGCGAGAAGGTTGCCGAGGCACTGAGGAAGGATCGCAAGAGGAAGAAGCAGGGGAAAGATGACAAGGAGGAGGAGGAGGATGAACCAAGCAGCGAGGAGAAGAAGAAGGACGAGAAGGATTGAGAGTCTGCTTTTGCGTATGCCATTGAGGCCATTTTGAGCGAGGCGTTCCGGATACTAGAGCATGGAAACGATGCACAAATGTATAGGCGGCGTTGTCATTGGGATATGTCATCAGTAATGTGCTTACTCAGAATATGTTGATGAAGTTTATCTAATCTCTCGGGATTACTTGCGTGTCGTAAGTCCGTACTTAAGCCGCAGCTGCCCCTCCCCCGCCATGCAAGTACCAACCGCGTTCCCTTTGTCAACAATCGCGCCTGCACGTCTGCATCATAGCACCACTACCGACAGCTTCTTTCTCTCAACCTATTGGGCCATTAGCATTGACAGACCACGATGCCGTTGACAGTCTTATCCGACACAGACGTGCGAAACTTGCTCTTGCAACTCACCAAGCAAGATATCCTCGATCTACAGCAATCACTCGCAGACGCGCTGCACTACTATTCCACTGCAACCGAAGAAGATACAAGCAATGGCTGCTCCTCGTCGTACCAACCACTACGCACATCTCTCAAGCGCGGCGATGGCCAAACTACCCTCCTCATGCCCGCGAGCAGCAACGACGGCATGGGTGTAAAGATCGTAACCCTCGCCGCCTCCAACACCAAGCCCGACACCGCATCCGTCACATCCTCACTCTCCTTGCTCTCCGTATCCCAGCAATCCTCGTCCTCGAAGTCATTCACACAGCCCCAATCCTTCTCAAGCGCACAATCTACAACGCCAAAAGGCAGTCTCACACTCTTCGACAAGAGCGGCGAGCCTCGTGCGCTGCTCAATGCAGAGGAAATAACAGCTTTCAGGACCGCGCTCGCGAGTACCATGCTCTTTAAGAAACGGCAGAATGTACACGACCTCGTTGTGTTCGGCGCAGGGAAGCAAGCGTACTGGCACATTCGTCTTGCGCTACTCTTGCGCGGCCCGGAAATACATCACCTGAATATTATAAACCGCGACTTCGAACGCGTGCACAACTTGCTTTCGAAACTGTACCAGCCGCACGACGAGCCCGCGGGCTGGGACCCGGAATCTATACCGCAGTATCGGTCTGGTAGCGAAGACTCGGGATTGTCGGTGCCGAAGATACAAATCCTCACGCCGGGACATGGCGAGTACGAGCGATTGCTCAAGAGCACGATTCGCGCGAGCAGTGTCATTTTCTTCACGACGCCGAGCCTCACACCACTCTTTCCCGCGCCGTATCTCACGAACCCTGAAGGACGCAAGAAGGGGCGGTATCTCGCTGCGATTGGAAGTTACAAGCCGCACATGGTGGAAATACACCCGGACATACTGAAGCAGAATGTCGCGCCGGAACACGGACACAGGCACTTTCACAAGCATGCGCCGCAGGGTGGAGCGATTATCGTGGACAGTGTGGAGGCGTGCTTGAAGGAAGCTGGCGAGGTAATTCAAGCTGGTTTGGGACCGAACGAAGTGGTTGAGATTGGCGAGCTGGTGATGCTCAAGCGTGACGCCGAGAGGCGGAGGCTGGAATGTAAGGCGCGGAAGAGCGAGGAGGGACTGGATGACGTCGGCGTGGAGCTGGGAGAGTGCGAAAAGGCGAAGAAGAAGAGGAGGGGAAGTAGCAAGGAGCATGATGGGGAAGACAAGGAGCATAAGAGTTTGATGGAGTGGCTGCAGAGAGGGAATGTGATATATAAGAGTGTGGGGCTGGGGTTGATGGATGTTGTGGTGGGTATGGATTTGGTGAGGCTGGCAGATGAGAGGGGAATTGGCACGAGGATTGAGAACTTCTAGGGGAAGGTGTAGGATCGTGAAAGGTCTGGCTTGAGAAAGGAAGTGCGATCTGACGCGGCGACGGCCACATTGCACATCCTCTCGCGGGCGAGATTCAGTTGTCTGAATATGAGGGACGAAGCACTGCGAACCATATGCATAACCAACACAAGTAGCGTCATCACGCGAGTATGCACAACACTGAGAATGGCGTGCGCTATCGTGATTGATTCCAGTCAACGCGGTCTTCTTCAAAGGACCGCTTTTAACCCTCCTAAACTCCGTGGTATAGACCTAATGCAGAGATAAGAGACACGCCATTAGACTCGTTAAACCATCAAACACCACCAAGACCTGCTTAGATCTTGATAGCGCTCTCGATAGCCTTCCTGCGCTTGTCCATGCGAGCGTTGGCCTTCGCACCCATGATACCACCTCCCCAGTGACGCGAGGCGTCCTTGTGGTGTGACTCGAGGTAGCCGTCGTTGACAGCGGAGACGAGCTTGGACAGGTCGTTCTTGTCCTCGGAGCGGACCTCGGTGAGGGCGAGAACGGCGGCGGTCTTCTGGTGGACGACGGTACCGAGACGCGCCTTGCCCTTTACGATGGCGTATGGGACACCCATCTTGCGGCAGAGGGCGGGGAGGAAGACGACGAGCTCAATGGGGTCAACATCGTTGGCGATGAGAACGAGCGCAGCCTTCTTGTTCTCGACGAGGCCAACAACGTGGTTCAGGCCGTACTTGGCGACGTATGGCTTCTTGCTGACGTCCTCCTTCTTCTTTCCCTCAGAGACGGCGGTAGCCTCCTTGGTCAACCTCTCCTTCTTCTCGGGCTTGGTCTCAGGGCGGTACTTGTTGAGGAGCTTGAAAGCCTGGGTGGCAACTGTCATGTGTCAGCAGTGTCCAGTATACCATTGTATTGTGTGAGACGTACGGTTGCGGTCGGCAACGTGCTGGAACTGCGCAATCGCTGGTGGGACCTTCAGGCGCATGTTGAGGATCTTCTTCTGGCGCTGGAGGCGGACGTATGCGGGCCATCGCACCATGCGACCGAGGTTGCGCTGGGGTTGGATGTCCTGGCCGATGCCGAAGTTCTTGGGGCGCTTCTCGATGAGAGGATTCTGGCGCTGTTAGAGCTTGCGACAGCCACATGGGTGAGGGGATACGGACCTTGGGAGCCTTCTTGGAGCCGCCGGCCTTGCCCTGCGGGAAGGGAGCAGGCGCCGCTTTCTTTCCAGACTTGGGAGGCATCTTTGCTTGTGTCGGGGCTGTCATAGAGAACAAAAACCATTAGTGAATGTTCTTCCACTAATGAGGTTTTGTGTCTCGTAAGAGAGAGAAGGCATTGCTGCCGTTCTGCACTCTAGCCATTTATATGTTCGACATGTTCCAGGACAGATACATGCGATTGATATGCCTGGGAGCAATCAAGTGGTGGGTTTGCGCTTACCGTGTGTTGTTGCGGCGACGATGGGGATTGACGAAGTTCAAAGAGGCACGCAATAGCAATATTCTCTCGTGTGTGGAAAAGAGACCGCGCTAAGGTGCTTGGCGGCAGGGGTCTGTCGAAAGCGGCAGCGGCGATATGTTTTGCCGCCTGCCCAATCGCGTCGCGTCAAGATCAACACCACCACCAGCCGGCAGTCCAACATGGATGGACTAGTGAAAAGAGGGCACACGAGTCGATTGATAGTCATCTTCTGCCTTTGGAAGGCTCTGCTCCTCACGTTGGCAGTTCTTTGCCCTGGACCTGGCTACGATACCTCGGCGCTCATACTCTTGGAGCCCACTCTCAAGCGACATCAGCGCTTCCCTTCCTTCTCTACATACGACCGTCTCGCCCTCAATGTATTCCGTTGGGACGCCGCGTACTTTGTTATGGCTGCTGGAAGAGACAAAGCTTACGAACAAGAATGGGCTTTCAGTTGGCCATACTCCAAGCTTCTCAGTCTCATAGCGCGATGTGAGTGACGATCACCTTGTCACCCTAACGCAATTGTTGACCTTTAAGGGTGCGCCGCTGGGAGTACTGAGGCCGATACGAGGAGCTTCGTCGTGGCCGGTGTTCTATCCTCCACCTTGTGCCATCTGCTTTCTGTCTTCGTGTTGTATCGACTCTTGGTCATCATCCTGGATTCGCAGCATCGGCACCAAGTCGCATTCGTCGGCGCCATTCTACACGCCCTTTCGCCCGCTTCTCTCTTCCTCTCTGCGCCGTACGCAGAGGCGTTGTTTTCTTTACTGAATCTGGCCGGAATGCTACACTATGCCCAGTCCAGAAGCATGGCTCGAACCGAGCCTCCCAGTATTTGGGAGGATGCGTACAAGTTGAGCTCCGGTTTGTGCTTTGGTGCAGCTACCTTGATGCGAAGCACTGGCTTGCTGAGCGGCTTGGTCCTTCTGTTTGACGTTGCGAGATACGGACCCCGAGTTGTTTCCATGCGGCTAGCCGTACATGACGTGCGGAGAATCATTGTCACCTCTGTGGCAGGTAGCTTTGTCGCTCTAGGGTTCATCTGGCCGCAGTCTCTTGCATATGCGGAGTTTTGTACCTCGGGCAACAATCTCGAAACCAGACCGTGGTGCACGAGAACCGTACCTAGCATCTACTCTTGGGTACAGAGTCATTACTGGTAAAATGGACTCCATTCGGCGAGGTTGTGTACTAATTCCTGTCAGGAACGTCGGGTTATTTCGATACTGGACTTTTCCCAACCTCCCTCTTTTCTTGATGGCCGCACCAATGCTCTGGCTCTTGCTCGAGTCTAGCGTAACGGTACTCCGCAGCTACTTTCAGCCACTACGCCACGGTTGTTTTGTACCCCAGACGGGTGTGACAGGAAATTCCAAGAACACTCCACTTGTCATGCATCTTTTCCCCGAACTGGCTATACCGCAGCTCGTGCTAGCTATCGCAGCGATCACCAGCTTTCATGTTCAGATTGTCAATCGCATTGCCTCCGGATACCCGACGTGGTATGCGATGATTGCTGTATGGATTGTGGATGGGTCCTTTCGCAATCTGAAGTATCAACGCCGAAGCCACTGGGTCGTCCGCGGTATGATCATGTATGGCTTGGTACAAGGCATGTTGTTTGCGAACTTTCTTCCGCCCGCTTGAAGCTTGGGTAACTTCAACTCAATTGTCCAGTGTAATCCAACAACTTGTCGGAATAGGCAGTACATTGAGATGTGGTCCACCTCGACAGGTTGAGATTAGTTCAACAAGCTGCTCGAACCACCGGACCTTGTCGGGGCGTTCAGACGATTGACAAGCAACATGAACCTTATCATGCGTCCTCAGATGCTACATCCTGCGAATTATCTTTTCGTCGACAGCCATGAAAGGTGTGTTTCTACATTCTCTCTTTTACTGCGGCTTTGTTCCATGTTCCTATTGAGCAGAACATTGCTCTGTGAAAGTGTTCAAAGTCTTTTCAATTTGACAAGTGCAGTACATCATTGAAGCTCAGGTCTCAAATGCGCCCCTTCATCCTATGGTACACCGTTATGGCTTAAGCCACACGTACCGGCGTAGTACATGCACCACGACACATGCTCCTGCCACTAACGACTTATTAGCTTGTGATCCTTTGAAGATCAGGACAAACTCTCGCCGTCGAATTTGGTAGATCCATCGGCATGTAACGAGCTGCGCGATCGCATTGATTCATCGAGTCCGGCTTTCGAGCAGGGTTTAGTCGCGCGTTACAAGATCACTCGTATGGAAGACGATTGGGTCTAGATCACAATGTCGAAAACACATTTGCTCCGAATGTCAGAGTCAAGTGCTGCCTGCCGTATCATGGCTGGAATTTGACATTTGGCGTTTTCACTCATGGCTTCGCTGCCTGTCAAATTCTTACCTTCGGCTGAAACCCACGCGCAGTCGGGACTTACTCAAAAGTCAAGCCAGGCCTAAAAACGCCCAGCTTGCTCAAGTGCAACAGCTCAAAGCGTACCTGCATATATTCAGACTAGAGAGTTCTGGTAGATTCCTGTCACATGAGTCGATCCCAACAACTTGAGCTGCCGTGTATCGTCGCTCCACTTGTGCAGGCTCGGAGTGCATGATCAACCAGGCTGTTAGACCATCGACGCAAGATACCGGATCTATCTAGCCTTGGATATACTGGACTCTGCTATGGCCTAGCAATTGTGGGGATACCATCATACCGATTTACACATCTGATGTTGTCCCCACACCATTCTCTCATGGCCTGCATTGCGGTCGCCACGTCGTTGAAGATGCTGATAACTGAGGCTTACCTCGCTACTCGAGACATCAAGCTAAAAGTGCCTCCAGCAAAACGAGCTCCGTGCTTTGTCTTGCGAACACGCCACTGAAAAGCTGGCTTTATCGATCTGGAAGGAGGGTCAAAGACCAATATTGCTACGAGACATGACCTGTTCAGTATAAGCTGCGTCACCAGCATCTGCAACACCTCCACTACATAAACTGCGTAGAGCATCCTCTTCAATAAATGCGCTCACCGTGGACACTCATTCAATCAAACAGCCATGAAGCTCCTCGTTGCCCTTGCATTGTACGCCTCGCCGCTCGTTTTCGGAGCACGTTTCGGTGCAAGACAAGCAGATACCTGCAATCAGAACAATTGCTTTCGTGCGGTATGGGGATCCAATCCCGACCTGGGAGTACCTCCCAGTGCCTTCAAGGCTTGCGGAAGTCATTTGACGACAACCAAGATTATCTATCCTATGTAAGCCACGACCTTGAGTCTCGCCTTGTCGATGCTAATCATGCTAGGGTCACGAGTACCTTTGCCCAAGTCACTCTTACAACGACGACGACACCATGTCCTACTGGTTCGGTCACTCCCGTACTGCCGGAGCCGTCTAGCGACATGCCGAGTTCAACAGAGTCTGCGTCCACCACCATTGCAGAGCAGCGAATCCAGGGTCGCCAACTTCAGCCGTCACTATCATCCTCCACCAGGACAACTTTCGGCTCGGTTCCCACGAACATTGCTAACATTTGCGACGTCGAAAACTACCGGAGCGCCTGCCTGTGTCAGTCATCGTTCGTGAGCTCGGCCTTGGTCACATCCATGAGCACGGTGAGTATTCAATGTATATCCTGAGAGGTAGATCAAACTGACATGATTAGACTACAACTTTCTTCATCACGGCTACTTTCACGAACACGATTGTCACCGGAACATCATGCCCTGTACCTTCTGGCTCCCCCCCACCTTCAGTCTCCTCCTCTCCTAGTGGCAGTGCGAGCAGTGGCTTGGTGTCTAGTAGCACAGATATGAGTAGCTCTTCAGCAAGCGACTCGATGAGTGCAAGTTCTTCCGGCACAATGACGACCAGCTCTTCAAGCGCCAGTACTGGGTCGGCAAGCTCTACCAGCAGCACGGGTTCGGTTCCTTCACTCTCTTCTAGCAGCACGGCCTTGAGTTCTTCCTCGTCTGGCTCAAGTACGGGTTCGACCGTTAGCAGCTCAAGCACAGGCTCAGCTATAAGCAGCTTTAGCTCTTCTCTGAGTAGCACAGTAACCACAGGTGTTCCTTCCAGTAGCACCATGACAACTTTGTCGTCCAGTGGCTCGAGCACAGATTCCGGAAGCAGCTCGAGTACAGGATCTTCTTTAAGCAGCTCACGCACAGACTCGGCGCTCAGTAGCACATCGACGACAAGTTTTTCGTCCAGTGCGTCGTCTAGTAGTGGTTTAAGTGTCACCACCAGCGGTACATCCTCATCTTCGTCAGGCACGTCGTCCTCTGCGAGTGTCACGGAGTCTGTATCCTCTCTCAGCAGTACTGGCACGAGTTCTTCACCCAGCAGCAGCGGAATGATTTCTTCATTTAGCACGACAGGGGCTAGTTCGTCGTCAAGTGGCACTTCACTTTCAAGCAGTACAGGAAGTTCGTCTTCGTCGAGTAGCGCGGGAAGTTCCTCCACGCCAAGCAGCACGGGAAGCTCTTTCACACCAAGCGGCACAGGAATCTCGTCCACGCTAAGCAGCACGGGAAGCCTGTCCATGTCAAGCAGCACAGGGTCGAGTTCTTCGTCTGAGACGTCTTCATCGTCGACGACTTCCTTTGCTGGCCGCCCTCCTCCTCCACCTCCGTCAGGCACAATCTCGTCTTCATCATTAAGCAGCTCCGGAACAACGTCATTATCCTCTTCATCTTCGAGTTTTACTGGATCATCTTCCTCGCTCAGCAGTGGAACAAGCAGCTTACAAAGTAGCACTGAGTCTATCTCTTCGCTCAGCAGTACCGCCACTCCTTCATCGGCCACCTCCACATCCCCCACCTCCCCCAGCAGCACTCTCCCAAGTTCCACAAACACAGACATCGCATCATCATCCCCTTCAGCCCCCCTCTCCAGCTCCACTTTCCTCCCCAGCTCCAGCCTCCTCTCCACCCTCAGCACCTCCGCGTCCCCATCCACCACAAAAGACGGATACTTGCCCCCACCGCTCCCCACACCCAGATGCACAGGCAACGGCGTGGCCCTCTGCAACGGCGGCTGCCGCGATCTGCGCACCGACAACTCGCACTGCGGCGCCTGCAACAATGCCTGCATCGCCGGCAAGTCCTGCGTCAACGGCGTGTGCACGTCCCAGCCGTGCGATTCTACATGCACGCTGTCTCGCCTGTGCAATAACAACGGTACGAGCTCCTGCGTGTGCGCTAAGGAGAGCGAGGGCTCGGGCGTGTGCTTCGATGGCGCGAAGTATGCGTGTAACGCGACGGATCCGCGGCCGGTTAGGTGCTATAGTACGGCTGGGTGTGGTGTCGGTACGGTCTGTGTGAAAGAGTGGTGTGCGTGTAATGGGACGGGCATGGGGATCTGTGTGTCTAGTGAGGGGTGTGGACGGCGTGGTGTCGATGTTGTGGGTGAGTTGGTGTACAAGGGGACGGGGAGGAGTGTGAAGCTCTTTTAGTGAAAAGGGTGATGTAGCTGCGAGTGGAATAGGAAGGATGGGATTCGATCCGACATGTGGAGGATTCTAGGGTTTGGGGGCAAGTATTGATAGATTCGCTTCTTACTACGCAAATGCAACACTTTTGACTTTTGGCGCGAGACGACCATATATTGCTAGGAGTGACCAAGTGAGGCTTGTCTGAAACCTACATAGGTGATGCTTGTACAAGCTCGAGGCGGACGATCAGACGCTGCAAATAGATTCGAGGGCATTGAGCATGACGTGGATTGTGGAGAATCAAGGGTATCAGATTCGTTCTCGCTAGTAATAGAGCAGAGGTGATGTGGATGTATGTACAATGAGAGAGCGACCGCGCGCAGGACTGTAGGAATGCCAAAGCGATACACGACTAGGTATCAAGGAAAGAACGCCAGATGACACCGAGAGGCATCATGCAGAGAAATTAGAGAAACAAACACTGTCCAGTCAGGCCTTCTCACTCCTTCTGAAAATGTCTTTCAGCGAGTTCTTGAACTTACGCCAGTCTGAATCGCCCGATTTCTTCAGGCTGACACTATCATCCCTGCCTCGCTCCTTCTCGAGCTTCCTGTCCTCTTTAGTCTTGCTGCGTTCGCGCTTTCGATCTTGTCGCTTCTTCTTCTCGTTTGCGACGAACATACTCGTAGGGCGAGACCTGAGTCCAGGGCGCTCAGTCACGCCAGAGTCCCAGAGGCCTGTCGTGGTGACCGGTTCGTATGTGGATTGAGTTTTGCGCGAGCGTTCAGGGTCTGGCAGAGGTGGAGATAGAAGAGGCGGCGATAGTAGGGGCGCAGGCGGCGCCGGACTGTCGTTCGAGGGGCGTGTGATGATAGGAGAAGGGATGGTCATGACGGTTTGGCGAGTAGACATGTCGGAAGATGGCCGATCGGGCAGGACGAGCTCCTTGATACGTAGCAGCTCGACACTGCGCTTGATCTGCCGTTCCTCCTCGCTCTCTGCCAATGGCTGGCCTTCAAATGCTAGGCCGTGACGCCGACGCATACTGCCACTCATTGTAAAGAGATTGGTGTTGCCGGTTGAATTTGCACGTCGCGAGCGTGTTTTGCGACTAGGCGAGGAATTTGGGGAGTTCTCGGCCTCAACCGGCGCTAGCGAAGGGTCGGCAGTGAAGCTTGTACTGCGCGGGAGCCGGTCGATGCCACTTCTCAGTAGCCTTGGAAGCGTTCGGCGGTTCTCTTCTAGTGTGGACACAGGAGAAGCGGAGCGGGGAGGGTCGAGGAAAGACATGGATACGGTCCGAGTACTAGAAGGACGATTGACAGCGGAAGTTTCCTGAGAAGGCGTGGGAGGCTGGCCTGCTGAGTAGTATTTTTGAGCGGCAACCCACACCCCAGTGACCACTATGAACCTCCTAAGAGCGTCGTCGGTAACAATCGCCATCTGATCTTTGGACATGAACGATTCCAGATCGATACTCGCCGGCGTGATTGTAGGCGAGTGTGAGATGGAGCCAGGTGTAGATGGCGAGGTGGCTGACGGCATTGCGTACGAGTCCATGATGTCAATGCGGTTTTGAGTCATAGTCGCAACGATAGGGTGGCGTCTCGAGTTGGCGGTTATGGTGCTGAAGGTGTATTTTCTGTCGTCTTGCGTAGGAGCCAGCGTGGGCGAGAGAGGCGCGGTGGCCGACATGGCTGATGCTCTTCTTGAGTGTACAGGCTTCGGGACCCATCGTGCCTTGAGCGTCAAGCCGTGGTCGTCGGTGGTGTTGAACTCGAAGCCACCGTTGGGCATAGATGAAACCTCCCATCGACTTGTTCCGTCGTCCATGCAGATCTCTGTCAGACATTTCTCGTTCCTGGCGGGACAAATGACGCCAACAACCTCTCTCGAGCTCCAGCGATCGTCATCCGACGTCGCTTCCTCATCTTTGCCATAGGCCTCGGCCTTGACAATCAAAAGATCGTGTGCACCGAGGCGCTCTCTGGTGTTGAAGGATCGGGCCAGCCGGCGGGTGGATTTGGCTGGCAGCAGAGGGAACGGGACTAGTTCGTATGCGGGCTTGGGGCGCTGTGAAGGAATGATCTGGTGCAGCTGCAGGAGCACCTTGGGGCGTATGTGAAGCTTTCCGCGACACTCAACAGGCTTTGGTGGACGGGCATAGATGTAGGATGTCTTAGAGCGAGCGGCACGCTTCTTGGGCTGTTCGTCCACAGCACTGCTACTGGACGAGGCGGGCCGTGAAGGGACTGGAGTGGCGAGTGGCGTATCTGGAGGTGCGCTCATGGCATGCTTGGGCGTGGCAGCATTTTGGGAGCTGGTCGCGAGCCCGGTCTCGTTCGTGGCACCGCTGGCTGGAGACGGTGAGGGGCTCCTGCCGCGGATAAAGGAGCCAATGATGGAAAGAGGCATCTGAACGAGGAAGGAGCCATTGGCGGTCAACAAAGAAGGTGAAGGAGACTGTGGCGGCGAAGCATCGTGCTTGTGGGCAGCGTCAGTCGTGAGGAGCATGTCCAGCATAGTTCCGGGTGTCAAGACATGCTGGGGGAGATGTCAGCGCACAAAGAAATGAAGACGCCTGGCACGGATGCGGGAGCGCAGGAGCAGGAGCAGCCATGATCCTTTTGACGATGGCTCGCTGAGCTGAGTGTCCTGTGCGCTGGAGTTGGGGACTGGGTACTGGTGTCCGTCCGTCGAACAATTTACATGGCAGGGCTTACTTACAAGCCACAGCTAGCTGACCGTATGCAGGGGCCCGTTCGTCTACTGCGCCTGACAGCCGGCCGTTCTTCGACCACCGTTTCAATGAATATCGACGACAATGATAAAGGGAAGATTAAAATACAGTCGAGTCACTTCACTCTATGGCGGAAGAACGGCGCTGCGCTGCACTATGTTCCCCTCACCAGGCTGTGTGTCACTCAAAACTGGTCCGCTCTGCATGCATGCACGAGGCACAACAGTCGGCACCACAACCGTCCCGTGGCCGGTCGGACCCTAGCGCATCGTGAACTTCAAACCGAGACTTTGTTCGCATCCGGCTAGGCTTGAGAAGCATTGATTGGGCCTTCTCGAGCGTTTCACGCGTATTATTATTATTGCTAGCTCTTCCATTGCTGGCTGGGGCATTGTTCAGCTGCTCGGCCGCCGACGCCACTTGTGACTTGTCCACACTGTGGTAGCTGGGACTGCTTACTCTACCCTTGCCCTTCGCGATTTGCGCTGACTGTCGGTAAGAACGCCGAAGAAAGCATCATCCCGCCCTCTTCCGGACGATCAGAAATCCAGAATCTTGCGTCTTCACATGCTGGTCGATGTGGGGATGCACTGATGCAGTGCGCCTTCCAAGGTTGTTTGGAGCCGCGTAAATACGCCGTATATCGTATCGCAGCCTTTGCATGCACTCGCTTCGACTGTGCATCGTAAGCGAACATTATTACTTCGTCGTTGTATCACTTCAGGCCATGTCGCTGGACAGCTTTCAAGCAGTTTACGTAAGACTTGGTAGTGCTACCATGTGGCAGTGAAAGTCGTCCTATCGATAATGTTGGAACTCATCACCAGCTTGCGGACGTCTCGTCAAGCGCACGAACATCACCACATCACACCGCTACGGCCGCCACGGCTTCCATACACCCTTGCGAAGCCTGCAATTATCCTGCACACCCCCACTCAATTCCACGATCGTTGTGGTGCGAGACGCGAGACTCTCCCAAGGTCGGTCGCTCAAAAACCCGAGTTCCGCGCCTTTCAAAAATTCTCCGCCGAAGCCGAAGCTTTTGTGATCAGACGGATAAGCAGACAAAAGAAAACTTGTTTAGTCCGGCCGTCCGGTTGACCAGACTACTCCCATCTGCTGTACCTTGTCAGTCGAATTACCTTTACGGACGAGAAGACCCAAGTCTGCTCTCGTCAGCACCCAAGGAGCCTCAAGTCATCATGCCGGCCGCAGAAGGCCACTCCCTGGTTGCAGCCAGCTCACCACACAAGTCGAAAGATTCAGACACAGCCAGCAGCCAGCAGCTATTGGCTGAGAACCTGGTGCAATGGTTCAATCAGAACGGAGGGTACCTCAGCACCGAAATTCGCATTGAATATACCCAATCGCGCGGCTTCCATATGCAGGCTGTGAGGCCACTGATTTCACCGATCGTGGTGACCTGTCCGCTCAAGCTTACGCTGTCTCGCTTCAACCTAGATCCACAACAGAAAGAGGTTGTTTACATTGATAGCGCTCTGCAGCAATGCCTGGGCAAAATACCCGAGCACATACTGACCTACCTGCTACTAATCGAGCAGAAGAGAAAGGGTGAAAACTCGCCATGGCATGCTTACATCCGCTGTCTACCGGGTCCAGAGAGTATGACGACGCCGCTCTGGTTCGACGATGATGACTTGGCTTTCCTGGCTGGTACTAGCCTTGCACCTGCTGCCATAGAGAGAAAGTGGGAATATCACCAACAGTGGGAACATGCGTCGAGCGTTCTGAGAAAGGTCAGTGTTGCGCTGGCTGACGAAACCACTTTGTAAGTTGCAAGCCATCGAATTTCACCGAACCATCATTTGCATGCATGTCGCTCTTCTGCTACGTAGCCAGCACTGTCTGTGGCGTTGAGACATCATGATACGGCATATGTAATCCCAGACATTGTGGGATTTCAAAGATAGCGCAACATGCTCAGCCAGTCTTGATCATCCCGACAGAGTCAGCTCGCTAATTAGCACAGTGAATCTCTCCTTTGGGCTGCTACAATCTTCACTTCTCGGGCCTTCATTTCCACGCACATATTGCCAAATCAGGATACGGCGCCAATATTATTCCCAGTCGTTGACATCTTGAATCACTCTGTCTCGGCTAGAGTCGAATGGGACTTCCAGCCTTGCACTTCCTTCTCCCTGAAGCTACTCGACGGCGGGTCATTCGAGCATGGCCAAGAGCTGTTCAACAACTATGCACCAAAACAGAACGATGAGCTACTACTCGGATATGGCTTCTGTCTCGAGGACAACCCCATCGAGCAGTTCCCCTTAAAGCTCGCTTTTCCACCTATGCTCCAGCAATATGCACAGGAAACAGGATTGCTCAAGCCTGAAAACGTGCCGTTTGGTATGAACACAGACTTTCTGAGTAAGGACCCGAACACCGAACAGCACTTCCTGCGAGCAAAAGGCCACCCGTTCGGTCGGTATGAGAACTGCGTACCGTTCTTCTGTGGCATACCACCTTACATTGTGCATTTCTTCTTCGTTCAGACGCTGCTATCTCTTGAGCTTGATGTGCACGACATCAAAGTTCAACGACCCGGACCCAGATTTACACTTCATGTCTTGTCGCTACTTCACCAGGCTCTTTCTCAACGCTCGCAAACGCTACCACTCTCCATCTCGCAACAGCCGCAGAACGAGAAGCAAATTTACGCAAAGATCTACAGAGATGGCCAAGCTAAGATCATCCACTCCGTACGCAATGAACTTCAAGTCGCTCTTGATCGCGTTCGCGCACCCAAAGGCGAAGTACCACCAGAACGCTCAGCTCTCATCACACTGCCTGAAGCCCTCATGGCGCTCGCCGCTGAACTTCCCGCTAGCGAGCCTCAGCGCTTCAAAGCCGGACTTGAGAAACACAGTTTACAATCACCCGGAAATGACAGACTCATCTGGACGCTTCTGCTCGTCTGCCTTGTCTCATACTGGTTAACGTGCGAAGACCACGGGGAGAGCCTGATCAACAGCTGGTTGCGCAGTCTATACGCGAAATGTCCTCTACCAGCACTGGACGAGGGTATCGAAGACGCTGACACCTACACTTTTGTTGATGAAAATCTGTCCGACTTCCTCGCCCTACCAATCTACGAAGACGAGGAAGACATAACCGAGCGACTCGATACGATCGGTGCGACTGCCGGATATTATGGCAACGCGCCGCGTCAAGACTGGCCGGCACTTGTGCGAGGGAAGACGGAAAATCTGGGTGTTAGGATGATCATGTGGGGCATGAAGGTGGCGGAGACGGAATTGATGTCTTTGCTGGAAGATGGCGTGGTCAAGATGGCAATGTACGTTGTGCCTTGGAAGGAAGGAGGTGATGAGGAGGAGGAAGCATGGATGTATGAGGATTGAAGTTCCACTCGGTGAGCGACCAGAGAACGATGTTCCTGACATGATCCAAGCATCTCGAAGCCCTTGCATACATATGAGGCAGACACGCTAGTACCAGGCAGCCACTTTCTCGTGGCGGTGCAGCTGGAACGCCTGCCTGCAACTTACAATATATGTATAAAGTGTTAACAGTAGATTAACTAGCCTGTCACATATTCATACCGCTTTGATTCTCTCGATAATCCAGGGAAAAAAAACGCAATGTCAGCCACCACCCAAACCCCCAACTCCACATCCACCCTCTCCAAAACCCTAGGCGCCCTCCTCGGCGTCCACGCCGGCGACTCCCTCGGCGCCACCCTCGAATTCGCACCCTGGTCCGAAATAATCAGGAAATACCCCAACGGCCTGCGCGACATCATCGGCGGCGGCCCCTTCTCCTGGCCCGCCGGCCACGCCACAGATGACACAGACCTAACCCGCGCCGTCCTCCTCGCCTACCACGCGCGCGCCCAAGAACTCCACAACTACGGCCCCGAAGCCGCATCCTCATTCGACATCGCCAAAGCGTCTGCCGACTACGCCGTGAAATGGAACGACGGCGACTGGCCCGGGCGCAAAAAGGGCAGTCGACCGGAGGACATTGGCGGCGCGACGGACACAGGGATACATAAGTACAAGCGGTGCAAGGACGCGGCGAAATCTGGCGCTGGGCATGGCAGCGCGGGGAACGGGAGTTTGATGCGGTGTATTCCTACTGCGCTATTTACTGGGACGCCGGAGAAGAGGGTGCGTGAGAGCATGTGTATCAGTGCGTTTACGCATAATGATCCGCGATGTACGGTGGCGTGCGCGGCATATAATGAGATTGTGGCTGCGCTGATTGAGGGAAGGGATGTGCGTGAAGCGGTGGAGGTCGGGAAGAGCGTTGCGCTGGATTTGGAGTGCCCGGCCGTTGCAGACGCGATGGCGGAGGGTGAGAGACTTAAGTTGGCGAAAGTCGCATCAGAGGGGCCGCGTGAGCATGGGTTTACGCCGTCGGGCTTTGTGTTGCATAGTTTGACGATTGCGATTGCTGCGGTCCTGGATGAGAGGAGCTTCGAGGATGTGTTAGTGGATGTTGTGAGGCTGGGAGGTGATGCTGATACGAATGGTGCTATTGCGGGTGGGTTGGTGGGCGCGAGAGAGGGTGTAGAGGGTATCCCGGAGAGATGGAGGGAGAAGCTGCAGTTCGGGAAGGAGTTCAAAGATTTGGCGAGTGAGATTTTGGAAGTGCAGAAGGGAAGAAAGTAGACCTAAGCTTCAAATGAAAAGCAGTCAGTAGCATTGAGCATCACAGGCAGTCATGGGACATGGTGTTTGAATTATTCGTTCATTCGACTCTACACAGGATATCTAGATCCTCGTACAGAGTATATGCTAACCGTCGAACTTTTATCCTCCAATCGTGAAGATCGTGACTCATCCGATGCATTCAAAGAAACCGTGAACTGGCTGTTATCAAGCCGAAAACTCCGTAGAACTACCTCCCAGGACAAAGTCTATGCTGGAACATGAAGATGACGAAGGAAACAAGACGGAAGACGATGGGTTTAGTCGACCTCCTCGACGGTTGGGCCGTCGTCGGAACCGCCGCCAGGAGCGCCGCCGCCGGGCATGCCGCCGCCTGGCATACCACCGGGCATGCCACCACCCTCACCACCAGCTCCGTAAAACTTCATCATGATGGGGTTGGCAACACCCTCAAGCTCCTTCTGCTGCGACTCGTACTCGTCCTTGGTGGCGGTCTGGTTGTCGTCCAACCAGGTGACGGTCTTGTCGATCTCGGCCTTGAGCTTCTCCTTGTCGCCGGCATCAAGCTTCTCATCGACCTTGGAGTCGCTGAGAGTGTTGCGGAGCGAGTAGGCGTACGACTCAAGAGCGTTCTTGGCTGAGATACGGGCAGCCTCGAGCTCATCCTCGGCCTTGTACTTCTCAGCCTCAGCCAACATGCGCTCGATCTCCTCCTTGGACAGACGGCCCTTGTCGTTGGTGATGACGATCTTGTTGGTCTTGCCGGTACCCTTCTCAAGGGCAGAGACGTTGATGATACCGTTGGCGTCAACATCGAAGGTGACCTCGATCTGAGGGACACCACGGGGCGCAGGTGGGATGCCGGTAAGCTCGAACTTTCCGAGCAGGTTGTTGTCCTTGGTGCGCGCACGCTCACCCTCGTAGACCTGGATGAGAACACCAGGCTGGTTGTCGGAAAACGTGGAGAAGACCTCAGACTTCTTGGTGGGGATGGTGGTGTTGCGCTTGATGAGAGCAGTCATGACACCACCAGCGGTCTCGATACCGATGGAGAGCGGCGCCACATCGAGAAGCAGGATCTCGGAGGTGGACTTGGATGAAGTGTCACCGGAGAGAATGGCAGCCTGGACGGCTGCACCGTAGGCAACGGCCTCATCGGGGTTGATGGACTTGTTGGGCTCCTTGCCGTTGAAGAAGTCGGAGACCATCTTCTGGACCTTGGGGATACGGGTGGAGCCACCGACAAGAACGATCTCGTGGACGGAGGACTTGTCGATCTTAGCATCGCGGAGGACACGCTCGACGGGCTCCATGGTGGAGCGGAAGAGGTCCTGGCACAGCTCCTCAAAGCGGGCACGGGTGATCGAGGTGTAGAAGTCGATGCCCTCGTAGAGAGAGTCGATCTCGATCGAGGTCTGGGCGGAGGAAGAGAGAGTGCGCTTGGCCCGCTCGCACGCGGTGCGGAGACGGCGGAGGGCGCGGGCGTTGGAGGTGAGATCCTTCTTGTGCCTGCAAAAAAGGTTAGCATCTGATGTACATATCATGCATGGGGGCTGAACATACTTGCGCTTGAACTCGTTGGTGAAGTGGTTGACCAGGCGGTTGTCAAAGTCCTCACCACCCAAGTGGGTGTCTCCAGCAGTCGACTTGACTTCGAAGATACCCTCCTCGATCGTCAGGAGCGAGACATCGAAGGTTCCACCACCGAGATCGAAGATGAGCACGTTGCGCTCACCGACGGTCTTCTTGTCAAGACCATAAGCAATGGCAGCGGCGGTGGGCTCGTTGATGATGCGGAGGACGTTGAGGCCAGCAATGAGACCGGCGTCTTTGGTGGCTTGACGCTGTGAGTCGTTGAAGTAGGCGGGGACAGTCACGACGGCGTTGTTGACGGTACCTCCGAGGTATGACTCGGCGGTCTCGCGCATCTTGACGAGGACCATGGATGAGATCTCTTCAGGTGTGAATGTCTTCTCCTCGCCCTTGAACTCGACCTGGATGACAGGCTTGCCGCCCTTGTCGATAACCTTGAAGGGGAAGTGCTTCATGTCGGCCTGGACCTCAGCATCCGCAAACTTGCGGCCAATGAGGCGCTTGGCGTCGAAGACTGTGTTGGACGGGTTCATGGCGACCTGGTTCTTCGCTGAGTCGCCGATGAGGCGCTCAGTGTCGGTGAAGCCCACGAACGAGGGCGTTGTGCGGTTGCCCTGGTCGTTGGCGATAATCTCGATGCGATCATCGCGGAAAATGCCCACACATGAGTAGGTGGTACCGAGATCGATACCGATCGCTGGGCCTGAGCTAGCCATGATGCGTGTATGTGGTTGTGTATGAAGCGGTGTGGTGGGGTATCAAGGAATTAAAGAAATTCGTGCAGTTGCTCACAGTCAGGGTCGACTAGTGTAGGTGAGGCTTGAGTAATGTGGTGTTTGTGTGTAGAGAAAGAGGCTGTGAGCGAGGTGGGTGTGCAAGCTTTTATTCTTCGTGGGCGAGGTTGCTGTTCGAAGAGCTTCCAAAGGTTTCTACGGACGCTTTGGCCCAACCAGAATCTTCTACAGCCTGCTCGCAGCTGCTAGGACCCACTACGGCCTGCTGCGTGCTGCGTTGCTGCGGCAAATAGCCCTGCTGAGTGCCTGCTCGCGCCGATTGCCAACAAATTCTGCCTCTGTGCCGCTTCCCGCGCAAAATTCAGCCTTCTTCACACTTCTTTGCCGCCCTTTGGTGATGGCCTATGACGGCAGCCTCGCCCCACCATGACACAAACAGGGCGCTAGGCGAGGGGCAGCCCCGCCAACGTGGACCTTCAGGCACGAGCCAGCGACTCCATGCATCTTCGAGATACTGCTCGAATGCTCAGATTTATCACACTGCTGCTACCGAATTGCCACATTGGCGACCGTACAGCTTGACTCGAACACAATTCGAAGGCTTCCAGGCTCCTTCCGCTATGCTCGCCTCCTTGCAAACAGTCGCACATTCGTATGTGAGTCAACTCAAGACAACGCATATAGGCAAACGTCATCCTTCACCGGAGCAATGATTGCGCCTTCTTTGAGAACCGTGGGAGTTCGAGCTCCTTCTGGGAGACTGCCTGCAAGGACTGGTCTTGCGCTTCCAGCATGCAGCAATAGCTGTGTCATTTGTACAGGACTCTACTACATGAGCATCAGTAGTTTCCAACCTAATCAGTAAGTCTGTTTGTCTTCACTGTTGCTTACTAGTCGATAGCCATGATTCATCTCCCTCGATCGACTCTAGAAAGGCACCAGATTTGAGTGCTTCCTGCAGGTCAACGTTCTTATGGTGTGTTTGGTACGTCGAGTAGAGACTGCCGTGAGCTTGAGTACTCGCAGGCTTTTCCAAATTACCATCGCATTCGCAAAGGCGTGGTATACTCATTTCGGAGCTCATCGACAGAGTCACGACCAATGGCCTTCCTCCATGCAGACTGATTCAGTGAGATGATAACACTGGACAGCAGCCAGGATTAACCCAGGAGTACGCTGCAATAATGCAATACTGTAAATCGATCCCCTACACACTCAACTTTGTGAACCCTTTCAAGTAAGAAATCTAAGATGACTATTAGTACTTTCAGCATCATCAGAGATGCACATCACGACTGCAAAACTTTCTTTTCTGCAGCCGTGACTTCCGGACGACATCATTGGTGGAGAGGCTGGCCGAGGTGCAGCCGGTATCAATTGACGTCACGCTGTCGAAGCTCCAAACTTGCGGGGACGGTTGACGAGCCTCAAGCTACTTTGTTTGGAGACACACCTTTGTAACTTCTACAGTGCGTTTCCAGCGTTGGCGTCCTGCTTCCCTTGTGTCTTTTAAGATCATAGCTCCTCGACCCGTGCATTACACCTATTTGTCTCCCACAATGCTGCGAAACGGAGCTTCGCGGATCGCGTTGCGCTCGATAGGAGCACCAGCTTCGCGTCCAGCAACTAGTCTGCGCACTGCTCCCATAAAGCAATGGACCACACAATTCGGCTCGCTGGCGTCGAGACGACCACAATTGGCTCAAGTAGCTGCGCTGAAGCCGATTCAATCGTCCATACGCCATGCCGTCAGCGACTCGCAAAAGAAGGCCGAAGCCCGGTACTCGCAAGAAGAAATCAAGCCCACACCAGAGACAGTCAGCGCGACTTCATCCCTGCGTAGCATGACAGGCGAAGTCGGTATGGACGACGAACAGAAGAAAGGCAGCGGAGATGTGACCTCCGGACTGAAGCATGATGTGGTATGCATACACACTTCAGCCACCTTCCGATCGCGTGACTAAATTACACAGTCCGTCGTCAAAGAAACGTTCAGCCTCAGCGAGGTTCCGAGGGAAGCTTACTACATGGGTCTTGCCGGCACAATACCCTACCTCTTCACCTCCATGACAACAGTCTATTGCGCCTGGGAAATCAACCACGCGACGGCTGGATATGGCTTGTTGCTCAACGAGAAGAACGCCACACAATTACTGCACTTACTGGAGCCACTGCAAATCGGATACGGAGCTTCGATTCTGAGTTTCTTAGGTGCAATCCATTGGGGTCTTGAGTGGGCAGGGTATGCTCCACCTTCAACACCACTTGGAAGGGAAATGACTTACTGACACATGCGTCATATAGATACGGCGGCTACCAAAGCTACAAGCGCTACGCAATTGGCGTCGTCGCACCCGCAGTCGCCTGGTCCACCATCCTCATGCCCATCGAAGGCGCGCTCATCACACAATTCCTCGGCTTCGTCGCGCTCTACTACGTCGACATCCGCGCCGCAACGGTGGGATGGGTGCCCCAGTGGTACCGCACCTACCGTTTCGTGCTCACCTTGATTGTCGGCGCATCAATCGTGCTCACACTCATTGGACGAGGAGAGCTGCCAGACCACATCCCTGCGCCAACGGATCGCGCGAAGGTGTTCAAGATGGGTGAGGACGAGAGCAAGGAGAAGTTGGCGCACGACGAGGCCGCGAGGGCGAAGAAGGAGGAGAAGAAGGCCGCTGCGGCGGCGGACGACAGGAGTGGCGAGCAGAAGGAGGATAAGCAGCGGAAGACGGATGCTCCGGCAAAGGAGGAGAGCGATGGCGAGGACAAGAAAGGAGACGAGAAGGAGGATAAGGACGACAGTGAAGCCAAGGATGATAAGGGCGACAAAGAGGATAAGGAGTAGCGATGGCATCTCCAGGGTCGTTTGGTTTGACGTTGACCATTTCTGTCAGTAGCATCGGCGCCATAGTTTTTCAATTTCACCGTTACATGATGTAAGAGTAAGGTAAGGTAGGCTACCCGAATATATCAGTATTCACAACCATCACGTCAAACGTATTGATGAGCTGTGATCAAGTGTTTTGATTCGCTTTCTACTTGTTGTACATCTCATTATGAAGAGCCGACGAGCAACAGCAGCCGCTGCGAAATCTTCTTTTCGATTGTCCCAGACCCTTGCGCCCTCCTTGCGGAGATCCCATGCCAGTGTACCTGAACGCCTCGCAAAGCAGAAGCGCCACCCACACTTGCAAAAAAAGAAATGATGGTATAACTTCACCTCCTCGTCTTCCTGATGAACGTCTCCACATCCTCATTCCCATCAAAAAGCGCTCTACCCATATTATATTCAGGTTGCTGCTGCCCCGTCCTCATCGCCAACCTCTGCGCATCGACGGATATACCACTTGCGGAACGGGAAGGCGTAGTGCTGCCGAACGTGGCGGCCTGCGGCGTCGCTGCGATTCTATCCATCGACCTCCACCAGCGGTCCTTGTCCGACGGATCTGCCTCGGATGTTAGATCGCTTGTGGAGGCTAGAGATGTGCGAGGGGCAGGAGCGGTGGGGATGGAAGCCCACTCTTCTGCTTCTTGGTCCGCCTGACGCAAGCCGCGCAGGTCGCGGGTAGACTTGAAGTCGCGGTGGTAGAGTGTCTCACTCGAGCTGCTGGTGTGGGCGTGCTTGCTGCTCATGCGCGATGGGACGCGCGGTGAGACCTCACTGCCGGACGGCTGGCGGCTCCTAGGCCGTGCGGACAACGTCGGCGTTGTAATGTCTCGTGATGAGGAACGGGAGTCGCCTGATAATCGACCACTGAATGGCTGAGTCGGCCGTCGAGTGTGGGAGCCTTCAAGTTGTTGAGTTGGCGATCGGTGCGCGGATGCTTCAGATGTTGTAGGCGTGAGCTCAGGTGAGATTTCGAGCGCTTGGTTCAAAGTTTGCTCGGGGAGCTTACGGTCGCGGTGTCGCTTGGGTGTCCTCGAAGAGCGCTTGTCGCTCGCGAATTGTTCGACAATTTGTGGAATATGCTGCTGGTACGTAGTGGATACCTCAGGGATCGTTGGTTGCGGAGCAGGGCTGGCGATACGCAGAGCCTTCAGGGAGGCAAATGACATGCGTTTGGCAAGATCTCGCGCTGAATTTCTGCGCTCCTGAGTCAAGTCAAGAAACTTCTTGGAGCGCTCTGAGGGTGTGATTGAGGTGATAGATTCCTTGCTGCTTTTAACAGGCTCCTTGTTGTGTTTGACCTGAGGCGAGTCCGGCTGACTGAAGTAGTCCGAGTCAAAGTGGCTGGTGGAGGGCCGCGATTCATCAATGCTGTAGATGCGAGAAGGACATCTTGGGCTACCATCGACAAGTGTGCTGGCGTGCGAGGTGTCGTCTTCCAGGGCAGTCACTCGCCCTTTGAGCTTCTTAACCTCGAAAGCAAGCGCGGCCTTTTCAGTCTCGAGCGCAACGATGGTATCAGCTGCCTCCTGTACTGCCAACTCTTGGTCCTCCCAATGCGACGAGCACTCCACGTTGATGGCGAGCATCTCTTCGTTGGACTTGCGCAGTTTGTCGCTGTCATCCTTAAGTTGCGACAGCTCGTCTTCTAAATCCTGCATCTTAAGCTGGTAGTGACTGTTCGCAGCCCGCAGCTCCCTGTTCTCTTCTTCCAGTGGCTCCATCTCCTCGACTCGTTCTTTGAGTTGCGTGACGCTGTGCTGAAGCTCCGAGTTGTTCTTCTTGAGCAGTTCCACGCGCATGTTGGAAGTCATGAGGTTGTCCTTCAGCGTCTCGATCTCCTTGGTCAACTCGCGGTTGGTCTTGGAACGTGGCGGTCCACCTTCGCTCGGTCTTCGTCGGCGTATTGGAGAGACGGGCGCTGTTTGCTCTTCAGAAAGTGCAAACTCGGCAAAGATATCTGGCGAGGTGCTCGCTGCTTTGATCTCTGGACGCTTGGAGGACGGCGGAGGAGGTGCTCGCACCTCGGTCGGCAATGGCGTGGGTGTGTTCTGCGCTCGTCGTGCTTGCAGCGCATTTCGCAAGTATTCCGACTTCGGTGCGACAGAGCCAGAGCCACTTCGCGTGATAGAGGGGCGTGTCTGATCGGGTGTAGACGGCCGCGCTGGGCCGCGCGACGGAGTTGACGACATGTTGCGGTTCGAAGCGATGCGTATCCTGTGCGATTGAAGTTTGTGTGGCGTCTAGGCGGCTTCTTCGTGACGGTGATATCTGGCCGGGTGGCTTTACAGTCCGGCACTGTTCTTTGTTCCGCCAGCGCGGTGTCAAAGCAATCGTCCCGAGCTTGTGCCCTGGTACAATGTGTGGCACACTGTGACTGAAATCTAGACACGCGGCGGCGCCTAAAGTGAAGGCGGCGTGTGACCGAGTCGCAAAAGCTGCCAGATAGTGGCGCGAACCGTTCAGGTTGCAATCTGATGCTGTTGTAGAAGCGCAGAAGTTGTAGTGTCGCGTGCGAATACGGGAGGAAAGTCGCTCGAGAGAGGATCGGTTTTGGGTTCCATATCTCGGCAATCGATCGAAGGTTGTCGTCGCCGTCTCTCAGTTCACATGCTCTGTGGATGTGAAGGTGAAAGTGAAGTTTGGTGTAGAATAATAAACAAGCGGTGTATGCAAGGTCCCAATTCCACGTCACTGGAGCACTGGAGGAATGAGGAATGCACCAACCCCTTCAATGTCGTGGTCGAAAAATGCGCTGAAGCCGGGCTGTTGCGAAGCCGCAAGTCGTGCTTATAAGATGAGGTGTGCGAAGATAGTAGGAAAGGAGTAAAAGAAAGAAGTGGTCGGGCAGCAGCTCATTCGCATCGGAACCTGGGGTGACGCCTTCCCTTTTTCAGTGTCCCTGCAGCTAGGCACCGCGGCATCCCTAGCCCGGCGTAACGGTTCGACCACGTCCGCAGCGCTCTCATTCGTCACTTTTCTTTTCTTTTGGTGATCGGCGCAGTCGTCCCATGTCCACGTCGGCCCTGGGCTGCAGACCAGGCCATGCTCATCCCAAAAGCCGTCGCAAAGGAGATGAGGCGCTTTGGTGGTCACACTGTCACAAATCCGAGTGGTGAAATAATGGTCGAGGGTGAGGGGAAAAAGGCTTGGTGACGGTTTTCGTCGCGTCCCGCCCAAAGCAAATACGTCGTCCGTGTGGGCGCGTTCCTGGCGCGAGCGAGCCGTTGACAAGCGGTCTCTTTAGCGGCCTGTCGCACGCAGGGGAGACCGATCATCTGGAAGAGTGGTGCCCAAAGCTGATGCAAGTACCGAGGAAGCCTCGTGGATCAGTGGGAAATAGAGACGTTGTTGGGACGGGTTGCAGAAGTTCGAGCACCGCATTCAACCCAAGCATGGTGGAGTCCACGGGTGGTAGCTTGACATGTGGAAGACGTGACAGAGGTGAGAACGAGAATGCGCATGTCATATGTATGAAGGTTCATTCTCCCGAGTAGTCACGGTACTCTACAGGATGCCCAAAAGTTATCATGATGAATCGGTTTGCTACAACGAGGCCATATGCACTCTGCATTCCCCTGCGTGAATCGAGTGCTTCATGTCCCATGATAGCAACAGTCCAAGGTGGAGTCGTCTTCGTATTGCCGGAGTTGGTTCGTAGCGACGAAGTAGCTTACGAAATAGCTTTGGGTTGACACACCTACAGCTACGGAAGCTAGACATTGAGTAGTAATCACGCAAAGTCTGTACTGTGGAATTTTGGTGGAACAAGAGGAATACTGTTTCACTTTCTACAGTGATAAGAGTCTAGATGATACGGTAATCTCTCCAAAAAGCAGGAGAGAAAACTAAATATGCATGCAGGTTGAAATGCATGCATGTTGAAAGAAAAAACACACATCGCCGAGATCGCATACTCAGTCCAGGTCAACGCCAACTCCCGCTGCACGTAGCCGGTCCTCCCACTCGATTCGCAGCTTCTCCATCTCGTGCCAACATTTCTTGCCAGCCTCCAGGAATTCGTCATAGCTCCTCTCCGACAAGTCTTGTGCATATGGATTCCTACCCTTCCTCTTGTGCTCACCCATCTTGCCTCCCCAGCCCCACCCTGCCACTTCTGTGCGTTCCACACGCTCTTCTCCCGTGAGGCTCGTTGCACTACCCCATTTGCCTACGCCTTCCTTCGCCTCCATTTTGTCCAGTGTACTCTGGCTCGCAAGAGCTAGCCACACCATAGACACAGCACCCTTCTCGACCGTCACGGTGTGCCATTGGCTTCCGACGAAGCGTGCGAGGTAGAAAGCGGCGAACATGAGATATTCGAGTATGAGGGGAAGCGAGATGATCGCCGTGCCGCATATGCCGGGGTGGGAGACGTAGATGCGCGGTTTAGTGATCCCTTTCGACCTTTCTGAGACCCCGAGATATCGATCGACGGAGTCTGACGTGGAAGGCAGTGCGGATGTTATGGCAATAACATCTGTTAGGCGTTTGGAGGATTCGTAGGGTACATGCGAGCCGATGCCCTGCATGTCATTGAAGCTGAACGTGAAATCATACGCCTCCAAGCTGCTGACCCAAATAATCCTGCCCCTTGTACCCTCGCTTACTGCGTGTCTCGCCAACAGTGGTGCTAGGTAGTGTCCAAGAAGATAGTGGCCGAAGAAGTTGGCGCAAAAAACCTCTCCAAGCGCAGGCTCATCCTCTGTTTTCTTCTCAGCTGGTGTCTGGTGCTTCGTGACCCATCCACGGCCAGAGACCTTGAAGGTCGGATAGGTCAACGCTCTATTCCAGGTCGTTATAATGGTCCAAATGGCGCGGGGCCAGTCGATACCGGTCCATCCTCCTATGCCAGCATTACAGATGACTGCGTCAAGCTTTGGTGTGGTATCGCGCAGGCGTTTTGCGAGCTTCTGCACTGAGACCAAGCTTAGCAGGTCCAATCGCTCCTGTCGCAAATGCACGCGTTGCTGCAGCACCTTCGCGACACCGGGCAGCGTACGCTCGTGCTTATCGCATAGTTTGCGAAGATGCGCTTGCAGCGTTTTGATCGTGGCGTCGCCCTTTCGTTGATCACGCGTTGTGATGATGAGGACGAGGGATTCGGTCTGGGGGCGTGTCTGAAGGAACTCATCTATCAGACGAGTACCAATGCCCAGTCCAAGACCACTGTCATCGGTCAGCTAGCAGCTTGATGTAGCTATAAGTAGAAGAGGTACCTGTTTGCACCCGTGACGAGGACATAGAATCCATTTTCAGGGCGCGGAATGTCTTCCGCGTGTGACATAGTGAGCTGAGGTATGATGCCTGTGGTCCCAGACGTTTTCGTGTCCCTGACTCGCTTAGTCATTGGCCAATCAGAGAATTGATTCAAGACATTATCTGATTGGCTACGTTACTTTGCCCTTCACCGGTGCATATTTGTTCCCAGTAACCCAGTCACCCAGTGCATAAGTGTTCAGGACATATACTGGCTTGCATGATATGTGACTAGAAGTTGTTTTCAGGCTCTCTACCCAGCAGATGCTCCGTCAATCCAAGCATCCGTTGCGACTTGTGGCGGCAGGCTTACAACGTCGAAGGGAAATGCTCGTAAGGTTTCTGGGGATACACACCAGAGGAGAACTCGAATGCGATGTGTGATGGCTACTTCACAGACGACTGCAGGAACCGCAAAGCAGACCATCCCACGTCTCAGGAAAGTATCTCGAACCGTATCAACAGCTCCACCACCGGGCGGCGTTGAGGCACTCCATTTGACAATTTTATATGTTATGTGGTGTGGACCTCGTTGATCAGACCCGCTCAATTGATATCATACTGGGGTCTTAACGCGCGGAAGAAATTGCCTAGCTCTCATTGAGTCGCCACAAAATCTTGTCAATCGACGATCCCCAACCGAAGGCGGATTGCATGAGCCAGTCCGATGAAGGCTGAAGTGTTTGAGGCTGCACATGACAGTCTGGGCGCTGCCGGTGTTGTGGTTGCCCCTCTCGTCTGCCCCTCCCAAAACGTCACACTCCTCACAAACGCGCTGTCCTTGTCGCGTGCCGAGTTGTTCCGCACATTCCCGTCTTTCCTGCCATGGAAATCTGATTCCCTCCATGAACATTTGACCCAAGTTCCCGTTTACACGATCGCAACTGGAGTTCGGTGTATTATACTGCGAGCGCAAACTGTCGGAACGCGCATCGGAATAACCGTCATCGCAAACCGCGGCCGAGTATTTCATACACACCATCATTGCGCGACAGCGCGAAAGACTTGACGGCACACGGAGAAACTTGAAGCGCGCCTCACAAGTACAAAGGAGCGTATTGGGAGCTGTGAGGACATCAATTAAGGATGGCAGTCGAAAGAGCCTCGGCGAACGACACAAATCCTCAGCCTGTGCCAAAGGATCAGGTCACTGATGGTGCAGAAGCATCGCAATTGGACGAACAAAAGTTGAGGAAATTCTTCATTGGGTCCATCGACCAGGGAACCACAAGTACACGGTTCATCATCTTCGATGGCTTAGGCGAGCCTGTCGCGCAACACCAGATTGAGTTCAAGCAAAATTATCCTCAGTCAGGGTGAGTACTATCACATCGTTGTAGCAACACTCATGGCTGATATACGCATAGATGGCATGAGCACGATCCCAAAGAAATCATTTCGTCAGTCGAGCAGTGCATAGACCGAGCAACTTCAATATTCGTAGACAACGGCCACGAGATTTCTGATATCAAGGCTGTGGGAATCACCAATCAACGTGAAACGACAGTGGTGTGGGATACCAATACTGGCGAGCCATTGTACAACGCGATCGCCTGGCCAGATACCCGGACCAAGGGTTTGGTACGAGAACTGAAGCAAAGAGACGGCGCAGATAAGCTGCAAGATATTTGCGGCCTCCCGCTGTCGACATATCCATCATCGGTCAAGCTTGTATGGCTTCTCGATCATAACGAGGAGGTGAAGAAGGCATACGACGAGGGTCGCCTGTCTTTCGGCACTATCGACACATGGATACTGTACAATCTCAACGGTGGAAAGGAGAAGGATCTCCACGTGACGGATGCCACCAATGCTTCGAGAACAATGTTCATGAACCTGCACACTCTTGAGTACGATGATCAGCTCCTCGACTTTTTCAAATTGGACCGCAAGAAGCTCAACCTACCCAAGATTGTCCCGTCATCATCAGCAGACGCTTTTGGATCGATCGGAAAGGGTGAACTGAAAGGCGTACGGATTGCAGGATGCTTGGGAGATCAGTCATCTGCTCTAGTCGGTCAGCAAGGCTTCACACCCGGCTCCGCGAAGAACACGTACGGTACTGGATGCTTCTTACTATACAATGTCGGTGAGAAGCCTGTCATATCAAAGCATGGTCTACTTGCTACCGTTGCATATGATTTCGGCGGCAAACGCAAGCCCGTATATGCACTTGAGGGCAGTATTGCTGTTGCGGGAAGCGGTGTGAAGTTCTTGATGAACAACATGGGTTTCATAACGCACTCGCACAAGATCAGCGACCTTGCGGCAAGTGTCAAGGATAATGGTGGCTGCGTTTTCGTTACAGCGTTCTCAGGTCTTTTCGCCCCGTACTGGATCGATGACGCCAAGGGCACGATTTTCGGTATAACCCAGTTCACCGAGCGTGGTCACATAGCGAGAGCCACCCTAGAAGCCACTTGCTTCCAGACCAAAGCCATTCTCGACGCCATGGAGCTCGACAGCGGCCACAAGCTTAGCATGCTAGCAGTTGATGGCGGCATGTCGAATTCCAACCTCTGCATGCAGGTAAGCACAGACCCTGCATATTCGAATCGCTTTCGAGAACGTTTCTGACTGTGGTGCGACATATAGACACAAGCGAACATCATCGGAATTCCAGTTGACAGGCCAGCCATGCGCGAGACGACTGCTCTCGGTGCTGCAATTGCAGCTGGTTTCGCCGTCGACGTCTGGAAGGAGTTTGAGGAGCTCAAAGAGATCAACCAGAAGGATCGCGTAATTTTCGAGCCGAATATCGAGAAGGGCGAAGGCGAGAAGATGTTCAAGAAGTGGGGCAGGGCCGTGGAAATGTGCAGGGGCTGGCTTGATGCGGACGAACAGAATGGAGAATTTTCATGATGTAAGGGCATAATCAAGGCAGCTAAGTCCGCAATTGACTGGTTGCATTTCCACTTCCCGAATGCATACCCGGAGAACGGGACTCCACGGTAAGGGACATCTCAACGGCCCGAACGCAGCTTACCGAACGTTTTCCGCCTCGTTCTGAATACCATGTGCGTTCTAGCTGATCGAGTCCTCCCGTTTGTGGCGGTGAGAGTGCAAGGTTCTGAACCTATGGAGGATGAGTAGCCAATGCTGACACGTGGAATTTGATAGCGTCACTTAAGATCCATGTTGACTCTTCAGCCTGAATGAGGTAGTCTGACCAGTGACCATGCCACGGCCAGTTGCTGCGCAAAAGTTTCGATGACTGCAAATTCACCATAGCATCAAAACCAACGGCTAGCTTTTTGGATATTCCACCTTTTGAATGACGGCGTCTCGCATATAGTGACGGTACAGCAAGATACGAGAGATACTTGATGGAGAGGTGGTCCCGATCGTTGGGCGATTAGATGATGTGCTTGTAATCTCCACAACGACATTACCCTAGAATCTTATCTGACAACCATGTGTAACGTTTGACGACTCCACATTCTCAACAATCCGCGGACATGAAGTGGTGTGTGGTAAGCTTCCACCATTGGTTGGTTATATACCATAGGTATCATCATCTTACGGGCATTCCTTGATTATAAGCTTCCTGGTTGAGCTTTCTTGCTCACGTACAATTCTGGTAAGCAATGTGACCCACTGTGTCTTGCTAGGCCATTCATCTTGTGCCAGAATTGGACATTCACGGTAGCTGTGCGTACTATGAGCAACACTAATATCCTACAATGTAAGAAAACCTCTGAAGTAAAGCGCTTATGGCGCAATGCAACCATCAGACGGCGGGTCGAGATCCTTGTCCAAAGGTCTATTCCTTGACGACGCCTTTCGAATATAGCGAATGAGACGGCAACGACTCGTAAAGCGCTCTCATCCGTGCCAAGTTCTCAAACCCGACCACTCACACAAAGGCCACTCCACTCACATATTGATATGTACGACCCGTGGTAGGCGGGCACAGAACTGGCTCGCCAATGACTTGCGCCCGCCCTCAACTATTGCTTTCGGCACTTCCGCATGCTCAGAACACCCAGCGCAGGATCGTATGCACTGCTCTTGTACCGGGAGCCTGGTTTGAATATATACTAATGCACGTTATCACAGAGCACCACGTGATCTGATACTTGGATTGATGTCCAGGGTCACTTTTGTAAGAAGCTGGAAGCCTGTGTAGACTGCCATTTTTGACAATTCTGCTTCATGTTGAAGGTTTGTATGGCTTTAGACTCTCTAGAATTCTTGTGGGCATGGATAGGTCGTACAAATTGTTGAGCGGTCTAAATCCGGGAAGTGGTGGCTTTGGATGTCTGACAACTTATGTTCTTCTGCACCTGCACGTTCCATCACCTCGACAACAAACCCCACGAGGTAGCATATTAACCATCATCACAGACTGGTCGACTACACAAATACTTCCTTGTAAGCGGCTTGAATATCCGATATACAATGCACATTCGTTCTCGGTCTGACGTCCGAAGCTGCAACCAAATCCTCTTCGGGCGGCGGTAGTTTTCCGATGGTTTCTGGCCCGTAATATAAGAAAGAGATATCCAAGGAAATGGTTTGTACATCGATTGGGAGGACGAGATTATCACGATGACTGGCTCATTGACATCGCTGCTTGTTATCCTGCACATTCACCAGCCACCGTAAGTAAGGTATGTCTTGCAGCTAGACCTAGCAAAATGCGGAACCACATCCGTGATTGCGCAAGAGCTTGCCTACGCGTGTGTATGCGCAATATTCGGGGAAGCGCGTAATCACCCGCATAAAACGAGCATCGGTGAGATGAATGTCAGAGACTCGCCGGAAAGGGGAGGGGAGGGCACATTGAGTGGCTCGGTGGAACCATTTTCTTAGTCCAGCGACGTAAGAAGGATGGCATTAATGACAGTCGATATAGGCCGTGTATATCCAGGCCAACTGTGCGACCAGCACGGCGACAAGCAACCCCAGGTTTGAAAGCATGGTGGCTGCAGCCTTCTTCCCATGCTCAAGGGATCATCCACAACGGCGCAGCAGCACCCCACGCGTCCTCGTTCGCTCTTTTCTTTTGTGACGAACCGTGGCTGCAGATCGGCTAGATATGCCTAGCAGCTTTGTGGTAAGTTTGACTTTAGTGCAGACTAGCACACGAGGCGAGCAGGCTACCCTTAGCACCACTCAGATTCAAGGATCGCAAAGCTGCTCCGTCACTCTTCCCTGGGCCTTAACAACGCGCACAAGCACTTTAGTGGAAGCACCCTGTAAGTTTGCCCGCACGTTACCGAAAGTGGAACAACCTCAGACAAGCTCCACACTTGAGTCTATGCTCAACCACTGTGGAGACACCCGAATCCGCCTGGTAGATCAGATCATGGATGCTACCACCAGCAATGCATGTCAACTGGACCGGACCCATCGGCATGGTCTAGGGACTGCATTACTCCACGGGTACCTTACGCACTGACGCCTCTGATGCTGCCTCTACTTTTGCAAGTCTTATATCTAGGGGCGAGGTCCACTGCGCTACTTCAAGATGACCACGGCACTTTCCCCGCTCGATCACTGCACTATCAGGCTTGCTCCAACCTCGAACCAAACTTGCAATTCCTTGCCCTCTTCAATTTCTTGATCGATCGGCGGCTTCCCACATGATGTGCGATTACACACAAATCCAGTACAAATGCACCCACTCCCGCTATGTCGTTCGAGCTTGGTGCACGAAGTATCAAGAGACACACAATAGATGTCCGCCAAATGTTGTTGCACTGTAAGTACTTCTCGAGAACTGCAGACGGCAATCTAATAATGATAACAGAGAATATCGATTGGACGAATACTGCAGTTTGTGTCTCCCCCCCTCCCAAACATCTTCTCAGTCTAACCTCACTCAAAGGCGACTGTAAAGGATCGAAAAGTAAAGCATGCTACCGATGACCGGCTTTCTACCTCGTCACTTTCATTTGTTCTTTGGTTGTACTTCTAGCATGGCGCAAACGGCACGGCGGGACACGGCACAATACCCTTCTGACAAAATTCCATGGAACCATATCTTGTATCACAATAATCGAGTGCACCACCGAATCTCACAAGGTTCGAAATACAGTACTCCCCAGACCACAACTGTATTGAGCCGAGATTGCGACGGAGCAGAAACAAAGCCTGCTTGCCATGCACTGGTGATTATTGGGCAAATGGTTAATGAAGCATGTCTGACTAAGGTGCCTCCCGACCACGAAGTGAGAGGAGGGATATTCAAGATACAAGTAACATAGGAGTGAAAATAGCCTTGCATTCGACAACGCGTCCATCAAACCATCTACCAAACCATAACAGCCACTCGTCGCCTAGGTCACACGAGAGCGATGGTGGCACTGGATCTCATGGCCCGCCCGTTGGTTCCAAGGTTGTCCCCACCCATCGCGCACGTCTGCCACTGACGTGACTAGCTCACGATTACCAGGTACCATGGCGCGGAAGCGTGCCGCAGATTACTTGGACCCGTCTCGACTCTCGACCGCATCACCATTTCATCTCCACGCTTATTCGCCCTCATCCCAAGCACGGTCTGCTAACCCAGCAGTCGGCCGTTCCACGCCATTACAGTGCCATTGTTAGTCTTTCACGGAAGATAGGAAGCGAGCATGCAGGTCAACGAAAAGAATACAGGTTCCTCCGCACGAAGGCCCACGTTCGTCGTGGGACTTTGAGGAGGCAGGACATCTAGCATTACGTGCCCTATATCAGCCGGTGGTATAGCCCGTTTTGGTCGCGAAACGCATGCTTCTCGAACCACGACCCAGGTACATGAGTACCCGGCAATGCAGGCTGTCGACCTGAGTAGCTTACGCACATCAGCAACCCTTGAGGACTGAGGTGCATAGAAACTGTGGGTCAGAGAACTCAGGCTTTCCCCTTTCAAGGCTATAACAGGATCAAAGATAATGCATAGATAACCAATCAGCAGATTGGATTCGAAAACGCATTGGCCTCCTTGGGGCGATTTTGGACCAGCCGTATCGCGAACAATGTCGGTACTTAGTACTTACCCGCTGACGAGGGCGGCACTTCACTTGACCTGGAGTGATGGTTTTACTTGAAGACGCTGCCAAGTCGGCTGTGAAGCGATATCCCTTTGACAAGGTATCAGGTCGCAGAAGACACAGGACAGACCGTCTCCATAATCCAGTATGTCGGTCCTGATTATGAGCCGCCTGGGTATTGGGCTTCCCTCATTACCCTCAGAGCGTCCATGCTGACTATTAGCTGCATCAGACGCATCGACAACGAGCGAATCACTCCATACAAAAGCCATAGAGAGAAAGACCGCAGCGAATTGCGAATAGTGGGGCGAGGTCCTTGTTGATTTCTTGTCACAAATCCGTACACACTGACTCGCATCCTGGGCGACTTCCACGTGGTCGTAAACGAGCATGAAGATCTACAGCCACAGCCCTCACTGTCGGCGATAACTTCCGTCGTAGATTGTGTGGTGTCTGGGCATGTCTCTCCTAAGAATTGGAGTCACTGCCACAGTTCCCACTTGCTACTGAAAAAGCTATGCATCCAGATCATCAGGCGCTTTAAGGTCAATCTGTTGTGGTTCCGTAGACAACAATGGTGGTTTAGGCACAAAATGACTCGTGGGCCCACACCGTCGGGCAGGCGCCAGCACAGAGCACACTGCGCCGGGACTCAATTGATGTTCGAGTTCATAACTTATGAACATGAAACTTCGTGTTCGGGACTGAGATACAAACGGTCTCAGGAGCCGCACTTTCCGCAAAAGACTCTTACGATACTTTGTTCCTTGCATCGATATCTGGGGTCCGCGTCACGGTGCGAGCTTGTATAGTCGATTCAGCAATGAGGGGCTGTCTTAAGACGCAGGTTGCAAGACAATCACCGCAACAAAGACCAGCTTGAAATGTTCATAGCGGGTAAATGCGATGGACAAATTCGAGTACCTTTTGGGCAGCCATATGTCGGCATCATCAGTCCGCCACAACGCCATCCATCCGCAGCCCTCCGCTTTGTTTTAGCCCTTGCCAAAACGTCTCGATGCAACACGTAGTAACTCAATTTTGAGTTGATGTGACCTTCGGGGATGCGCAACAGATCCCCTTCAGAGCAAGGAATATCGTTGACAATGGCGATGACGAACGTGCAAGGATCTGTCGCAGTCGGCCCACCTGCAAGTCGTGCAGGTGGCTCCCTGCAAGGGACATGCTGTAAGCAAGACATGATTCAGCCACGATCGCGTGGGTAAAAGAAGAGCGCCAATACTTTATTTGACAGTCTACGACCCTATCAAGGCTGGGTCTTGGTACGCGATGTGGGTACGGCACCTCCAAATTCGACCACCCATGGCTTTTTACCATGTTGTATACCATGGGTACTTCTCTTGGCTACATTGCATCAAGATCATGTGTCTGCTCGCCTAGGCGCATTTCGATCATGCGGGCAGGGCACACATTCTGCGGCCGTACTCACCTACGGGTTGTCAGGGTCAATGGCAGCTCAAGTGACATAACGACTGTTAATTGCTCATTATGTTCCAAATGCTTACGCCTTTTCATTACAACACTCGGGGTGTCAAGCTCCGACGATGAGATAGGTCCGGACAAAATCTGTCAGCTGCAAATCATCGACAATCGTGTGGCAGTTGTTCGATTTTTGAGACGTACAGATGCCACACACATTTTGGACTGGCCCCGTCACACTGCTCGGGCAGCCTTGGACACCAATCACGCCGAATCGGAAAGACGATCCAATTTCTTGTATTGCTTGAGAATCCGGCATGCTGGCTCGCTTGGCTCGGCCCGTTTCCAGCTGTCAAAAGAGAAAACACGGCCGCTGGCCGCGCGAGTGGCCTCGCTAACCTTGGCAGTTGCAATCGGCCCGTTAAGAACACAGTGTTGCGGAAAGTTCCTTTGATTGAAAGTGAAGAACGCCGCTGTCCAGGTGACGTGTTCGCGTCGACAGCCACTTACAAGTATGTACACATTAAGGACCGGTGTGATCAAAAACATTTCAAGCTAGTTGATGCGCGAGACTCGGTTTACCATTTCGATCGAGCCTCCTAGTACCAAACCTTGTCGCACGCAAGACGCCCACAAACTCTGCACCACGTTGCACCCCACGTTGTGACATACACCGTGCTAGATGCGAGAAGCGAAATAACGTCTACGACTGTGTTTCATCGGTGTAACCATCTACTGTCTGGACGAACTAATTGAACGTACGATGCATCGAAAACTATCTTTTCGGGTAGACTGTCTCAGGCAGCACTGATACTAAGTGACACTTCGAAAACGTTGAACAGCGGACAAGAATGTCCACGCGACCGATCACAAACCTTCTTCACGTAGACGTCAAACCCAATCTCTGATGTCGTTGACATCAATTCGCAAGCCGCACCAAACCCGCGATTCCATCCACAAACTCTTGACGGAGTAGATTCCGAAATCTACTCGTAAATCTACGCACCCCGGAGTTGGGCACCGGCTCTCGAATGTTAGCACCAAACGCAGCTCGAAGTTACAGGCATGACTTGCATATCGCTTATAATAATAATGTAGTGTTCGGCAAGTTGCAGGTCTCGACGGCTCGCGTCAACAGCATGATACCTACCTAATCAACACTTCTTGGCCGAACTTGGGAGCGCCCCAGCGACAGTCTCAGCATATCGATATACGCCCGGTATATCCCGTCGAACACGATACAAGTGATTTACCAGCATGACAATCCCCACACGGCCGTTCTCTCTGAGCCTTTCACCCGCCATCCCCGCAACCACAATGCTTATGCTTGCTCGCACGGCAAAAGTCGCCCTCATAAACTCTGGACTCAACAACTTGCCACCTGATTGGGCAAAGAGCGCGTCCCAAAAAGGGTCTTACATCCACGAATCTATTATGGTAAACTCCATATGATCCGCCACTA